>Ga0247727_10006404_pt1 | contig 23183 bp, 26 predicted proteins | sample WisWelCaveWW1625_FD_202498 | JGI IMG/M metagenome (GOLD analysis project Ga0247727, IMG submission 202498) | Biofilm microbial communities from Wishing Well Cave, Virginia, United States - WW16-25 | ecosystem: Environmental > Aquatic > Deep subsurface > Groundwater > Cave microbial mat | place...
GATGGCGGTGAAATCGGGCGCGAACTGCTCGCCCTTGCCGAGGTCCACCTTGACGATCCCGTAGGGCAGGCCGGTCTCTTCGAGCATCACCGAGATCTTGCGGCCGTTGGGTGTATGCCAGGCGTACAGGCGGATCACGGTTCGGGATCCAGGTCTGCCGTCCGCCTGCGCGCCCTCATGCGGCGGTCCTGCGCGCCGCGACCTGGGCAGCGGTCGGCACGTCGTAGCTCGCCATCAACCCGTCCACGATGCCGTCGAACTCCTGCCACGGGCACTCGCGGAACGCATGGTTGCGCACGATGAACGAGGCCCCTGCGTAAAACTTCTCGTACTGCAAGTGGCGGCCGGCGAACTCCGAGCCGACCAGGTCCCAGGCCAGCTTGAACAGCTTCATGCGCGTCACCGCGTCGGACTGCGGCGTCTGGAAATACTGCGTGAAATAGCGCGCGAGACTCTCATCGTGCATCACGCTGATGTCCGCCGGCATCTGGAACACTGCGCCGCCGCACAGCTCGCGCAACACGTCGATGAACTGCGAATAGTTCTGTGTGGACCATTCGAGCGCCGCGTACATCATGCGCCGGTTGAAGCACGCATGGCCCTCGGGCCAGCTCTCGAACGCGTTGATCTGCCCGTTCACCATGCCCGCGATCGCGCCCTCGATCGAGGCCATTCTGCCGAGCACCTCCTTCACCGCCGGCACCTCGATCGCCCCGGTCGCCTGCGCGACCCGGCTGCACAGACCGACGATCAGGCGCATCTTCGACCAGAAGCGCACGTTCGACTGGTGGTTGCCGAAGCAGTGGCTCGGCGTCTTGATGTAGATGTCGCGCGACAGGGTCGCGTCGTCATGCACGAACACGCGCTCCCAGGGCACTTTGACGTTTTCGCACATCACCATGCTGTCGGTCTCGTCGAAGCGGTAGGCGAGCGGCGAATCGAACTCGGTCTTCGCCTCCCGCTCGAAGGGCTTGCGCGACCAAAGCGTCAGCCCCTTGGTGTTCACCGCAATGCCGCAGGTGATCGCCTGCTTCTTCTGGCCGGGCGCGAGCGGCAGCACGTTGCCGATCCACACCTCGTCGGCGAGCACCGCGGCGGTAGCGAGCAGCTTCATGCCCGAGATCACCACTCCGTCGTCGTCCTCGCGGACCACCGACAGCGTAGGGACCGGCAGGTTACTGCGCTGATAGAACTCCGGATCGCGCGCCGCCTGCGGGGGCAGTACGGCGTAGACGACGAAGCGGTCGTTGTCTCGGAGGTGGCGGTAGTACTTGAGCAGGTTTTCCGCGTAGCCGTAGGGCGCGCGCAGTTCGTCGGGCTTCATCGCCATGCCGGTGACGAAGCTCGCCACGTGGTCAGGCGAGCGGCCGAACATGCCGTAGGTCATGTCCGCGATCATCCGGTGGCCCGCGCTGCGCCTCGCCAGATCTTCGCGCGTGCGCGCGCGCAGGAAGTAGATCGAGTGCCGGCCGCCCTCCTCCTCGTAGCTCATCGTTTCGCGGTTCGCGGGATCGGCTTTCATGTCGTAGAGCGCCGCGACAGTGCGCGTCGCGTTGCGGAACGCCGGATGCGCGGTGACATCCCTCACCTGCTCGCTGCCGATATAGATGACCCGGCCGTCGCGCAGGCCCTCGAGATACTCCTTGCCGGTCTTTAACATGTCGCCTCCATGGTTTTCATGATTGCAGCGCCTGGTTTTCACGAGTGCAGCGCTGCGAAACGAGAGCTTCCACCGCCAGCCCGATCGAGAGCAACCGACGGTCCGTGTCTCGAGCGCCGATCAACATCAGCCCCACTGGTGCCTCGCCCGGTTCGTGGCAGGGAATGCTGATCGAGCATCCGTCGAGGAAATTGGCGATGGACGGATTGCGCAGCACGAGGAGATTTGCGCGCTGGTACTCCGCGTCGCTCGCCTCGAGCGGGCCGAGCGCGGGGGAAATCACCGGCACGGTGGGCACGAGCAAGGCGTCGAATCCAGCCAGCGCCGCGACGATTCGCGCAATGAACCGCCCGCGGAGTTCGCACAGCAGGCGATAGTCGGTCTGGTCGATGTCCCGGCCGCGCAGAATGCGCGCCCGCACGCGCGGGTCGTAGCGTGCGCCCGCCCGCTCCAGCCGCTCGCGGTGGATTGCGTAGGACTCGTAGACCGCGAATCCGCCCTTGGCGTTGATCCCGGGAAGTTCTTCCAGCTCGGCGAGCGCAAGGTCGGTGACGCGTACGCCTGCCGCGCCGAGCCGGCGTTTGGCGCGCTCGAACGCCGCGCCGACCGCCGCGTCCATGCCCTCGAGCACGTAGCGTTGCGGCGCGGCGAGTCGGATGCGCTGCGCCGGTTCCGGCAGCGGTGCGGCGTTTCCCTCGCCCGACAGCACGCCGTCGAGCAGCGCGCAGCAGGCGACTGACGGCGCGAGGGGGCCTACGGAATCGAGCGTTTTCGAGAGGGGAAACGCGCCCGCGCGCGGCACGCGCCCGGCGGACGGTTTGAAACCCACCAGACCGCACAGCGCTGCGGGAATGCGCAGCGAGCCGCCGGTGTCGGTGCCGATCGCTGCGGCTGCCATGCCGTCGGCCACCGAAACCGCGGCGCCGGACGACGAACCTCCCGGGATACGGCGCGTCGCGCGGTCCCACGGATTGAGCGGCGTCCCGTAGTGCGGATTGAGGCCCAATCCCGCAAACGCGAACTCGCTCATGTCGGTCCTGCCGAGGATGACTGCGCCCGCCGCCTTCAGGCGCGCGACGGCCGGGGCGTCCGCCGCCGCGGGCGGCTCTCCCCGACAGGCGACCGACCCGGCGAGCGTGGTCTCGCCTGCCACGTCGAACAGGTCCTTGATCGAAACGGGGACGCCTGAAAGCGGTCCCGCCGTCTCCCCCTTGCGGCGGCGCGCGTCGCATTGCGACGCCGCGGCTGCGGCCGGCTCTGCGTAGAGCCGCGTGAACGCGCGCGCGCCCTCGCCCGCGGGATCGCGCGCGCGCGAAAGCGCCTCACCGGCAAGCTCCACGGCGCTCGTGCCGCGCTCGGTCAGGAGAGACCGGATTTCCGCCAGGGTGCGCATCGCTCAGAGGCTCTTCGCGATCGTGGCGCGGAACGACTCGATGTGTACTCGCATCGCCGCGGCGGCGCCCTCGGCGTCGCGCGCGCGCAGACGCTCGACGATAGCGCGGTGCTCGCTCTGCACGGACGCGAGGTGCTCCTGGTCGGAAAGCGAAATAAACCAGAAGCGCAGGCTGCGCTCGTGCAGCGACAGCAGGATTTCGGCAAGCGCGGGGTTGCGCGATGCGCGCGACAGCAGGATGTGGAACTCCCGGTCGAGCAGCATGAGCGCCTCGATGTCGCGGCTGGACGTGAGCGCCTCGGCGCGCGCCACGATCGCCTCGAGCGCGTCCACTTCCGCGTCGCTGGCGCGCTCCACCGCGAGCCGCGCGCAGTGCACTTCGTTCACGATGCGCGCATCAATGACCGCCATCACCTCCTCCAGCGACACCGACCGCACGATCGCGCCCTTGCGCGGGATGATCTCGACCATGCCTTCGTGCATCAGCCGGCTGAGCGCCTGATTGACGGGCGTGCGCCCCAGCCCCAGCTCCGCGCTCACCTGCGCGGCGTTCAGGTAGGCGCCCGGCCGGTACTTGAGAGAGATGATGCGGCGCTTGATCGCCTCGTAGGCGCGCGCGCGCAGCGGCGCGCCGCCGGACATGTTCCGCGCCGGAACTCCGGCCTTCGCGCGCCGTTCGAGTCGAATCGCCTTGGCGGCGCTCTCAGCTCTCATCGAAGTAATGAATCTCGAGCATCAGGCAACCGGCCTCGGACTTGAACGGCCCGTGGTGCACGCCCGGCGGCCGGCAGGCATAGGTCGGGCCGGTGAACTTCTGCCCGCCGCGCCCCTGCGCGTCGTTGCCCACGATCAGGTCCCCCGAGAGCAGATAGACCTCCTCCCAGTAGGTATGCACGAAGGGCTCGGTGCTGAAGGTGCCCGGCGCGATGCGCAGCAGCCGCGTGCGTGTGCCCTTGCGGTTGTTCTCGTTCAGGCCACCGGCAAGGATCTTCTCGCCGAATCCCGGCGGATAGCCCGGCGGCGTGGCGAACCCTGTGCTCAGATCCACCGTATCGAACTCGGAATGCAGCTTGTTCACGCTCATCGTTGCTCCTTTATCCCTCGACGGGGAGTTGCCTGACCCGGTAGCGGTGAGCGAGCTTGCGCCCGCGCACCGGATCCTCCAGTTCGATATCGAACGCCGCCGCCGGCTCGATCGCCCCCGTAACCGCGAGCGTGCCGCCGAACATGGCGCATCCCACCGCCAGCTCGGCGCGGCCCTCGCCGTAGAGCTTTATCAGCTCCTCGGGGTGGCGCATCGCGCTCACCGGCCCTTCTTGGTAGAGCCGGCGCCCGCCAGCAACATGTGCGAACGAGCGCAGCATCAAGCGGTCCCAGTGCGGCGCAAGATCGGCATAGCGCCACAGCGCGGCGCCGACCGGCTTCGGGCACAGCTGCTTGGAAAGCGTCACGCCCGAGGTCTCGGCCTTGCGATCGGTGTGGTCCGAGCCCACCCCGACCCAGAGACCGTCGGGCAGGCTGAACAGCACGAACTCGACCTCGCCGCTCGAGTCGCCGCCGATCACCTGAATCTCGGCCGTGGTGGTGAGCAGCGATGCCCCTACGCGGTAGAAGATCGGCGTCGTCTTCGGGCGCGGCACGCCGATCGCCTCGAGCTCGTGGATGTGCTGCTCGAGCGCGGCGGCATCGCGCCCGGTCCAGCCCGCGATCACCAGTTGCTCGACCGCCGCCGGCGCCGGCGCGCCGCCCTCGCGCGCGAGCATTAGCCCGTTCGCCGCCATCGTCGCCGCTCCGTGCAGCGCCGCGCTTAACGCGGCCCCGGATGCGTTTCGAGAAGCAGCCATTTGCCGTCCCGGATTTCCAGAACGTACACCGGTTTCAGCGCGTCGTTGTCCTCGCCGAACGAGACCGAGCCCTCGAGCGCGGTGAAGTCCTTCATCCGCTTTAGTGCGTCGCGGATCGCGGTGCGCTCCTCGGCGAGGCGCTTCGGGTCGCCGGTGACCTTCCCTTCCTTCATTGCCCAGGCGTAGTACAGCACGATGTCGTAGGTCGCGGCGTCGAACTGCGCGGGGAGATGGCGCTCCATGTTCGCCGCTCGCGCGCGGCGCGTGAACTCCGCCGCGAACTTGCGCGTGCCGTCGTTGAGGTCCGCGAAAAACGTGGAGGGGATCACCGTGCCGTTGCCGTCCTTGCCCATGCGCACCGGCAGGTCCGGGTCGTTGATGGTCGAGCCGGCGATGATGCGGCCGTTGTGGCCCTGGCGGCGCATCTCCTGCACCAGCTTGATCGCCGCCTCCGGCGGCGCGCCCACCCCGACGAGGTCGGTCGGGTTCGCCTTCAGCTGCGACACCTGCGCCGAGAAGTCGAAGGCGCCGAGCTTGAAGTCGACCGATCCGCGCATCAGCACGCCGTTCTGCTGCATCAGCGCGGGCAGCACCTTCTCGCCCATGATGCGCGAGATGGTGTCGTCGTTGCCGTAGGCCACCGCGCCGGTCGCCGCCGGCAGGTTCTTCGACTTGATGGTGCGCATCACCTTGTCGAACATGTAGCCTTCGTCGGAGGTATTGCGAAACGCGTACTTGAAGTTCGCCACCAGCTTGGGCGCCGATGAGGCCATCGCCATGATCACCACGCCGCTGCGGTCGGCGGCCGGCGCCGCGACCTGCACCTGCCCCGAGCTGAAGGGTCCTATGATGGCGAGCACCTTGTCGTCCTCGGCGAGCTTGCGCAGCCCGATCACGGTCTGGCCGGGATTGCCCGCTGTGTCGAACGTGATGTAGCGAAGTTTCTTGCCGTTCACGCCCCCCGCGGCATTGATCTCGTCCACCGCGATGCGCGCCGCGATCTCGTTGGTGCGCGACAGGCTGACGAAAGGCCCGGTCTCCGCCGTCAGATACCCGAGCACGAGCTCGCCCTGCGCGAGGGCGGCCCCGGACCCGGCGAGGCCCAATGCGGCGAGGCCGGCCGCTGCGAACAGTTTCTTGAAACATGGTTTCATGGTGGTTCTCCTTTTCTCCAGTTGAGCTTCTCCCGCCGGGGCGTCAGCCCTCCGCCGGCAGTCCTTCGAATCGGTGTAGCGAGCGCGGGGAAGGCTTGCCGTCCCCGTCCGTACGCCCCCCGCCTCGCCCTGCGCCGAGATATGCGGTGAGCAAGCGCTGGTCCGCGAGCAGGCCCGCGGGTTCGCCCTGCATCACCATCGTGCCGAGCTCCATCACGTAGGCGCGCTTCGCGATCGAGAGCGCCTGGCGCGTGTTCTGCTCGACCAGCAGCAGCGCAAGTCCCTCGCGGTTCAGCTCCCGCAGCAGCCTGAACAGCTCCCCCACCAGCTTCGGACTGAGGCCGAGCGAGGGCTCATCGAGCATCATGAGCTTGGGGCGCGCCAGCACGCCGCGGCCGATCGCGAGCATTTGCTGCTCCCCGCCCGAAAGCACCGAGGCGGGCATGTGGCGGCGCGCCGCCAGATTCGGAAAGCGCGCGTAGATCGCGTCGATCTCGCCGCGCACCGCGGCGCCGTCGCGCCGCGCGTAGGCGCCCATCAAGAGGTTCTCCTCGACCGTGAGGCTCATCACGATGCGCCGCCCCTCGGGAACCAGCGTAAGCCCGGCGGCGATCCGCTCGCGCGGCGCGCGCCCGCCCAGGTCGGCGCCCGCCATCCGCACGCAGCCGGCTTCCGCCGCCGCGAGGCCCAGGACGCCCTTCAAGAGCGAGCTCTTGCCGGCGCCGTTCGCGCCGAGCACGGCGACCACCTCGCCCTCGCCGACGACAAGGCTCACAGCGCGCACCGCGTGCACGCGCCCGTAGCGGACCGAAAGCGATTCGACCTCAAGCAGCATCGAGCGCAGGCTCCTCAGCGTCGTTTCCCAGGTACGCTTCGCGGACTTGTCGGTTGGCATGGATCTCCCCAATCCCGCAGTCGGCGATTTTGCAGCCGAAGTTGAGCACCACCACGCGATCGCACAGATCGCTGATGAATTGCATGTCATGCTCGACCACGACCAGCGTCACGCCGCGCGCCGACGTCGCGTCCAGCGCGCGTTGCAGATCGTCGGTCTCCGCGGCGTTCAGCCCCGCTGCCGGCTCGTCGAGAAGCAGCACGCGAGGGTGCGCGAGCAGTGCGCGCACCAGCTCGATACGTTTCTGGATCCCGTAGGGTAGCGCCCCGGCGGGCTGCTCTGCGTAGCGCTCGAGACCGGCCTCGGCCAGCACGCCGCGCGCCTCTTCGCGCCAGCGGTTGCGGCGCCCGAATCCGACCGGCTGCAGCATGCTGATCAACCCCGGCGAGTGCGCGTACTGGGCAATCATCACGTTTTCGAGCACTGTCAGATGCGGCATCAGACGGATGTTCTGGAAGGTGCGTGCCAGGCCCCTGCGGATGCGCAGCCGCGAGGGCAGCCGGGTGATGTCCTCGCCTTCGAGCAGCACGCACCCGGCGTCCACCGGGTACACCCCGGTGATCAGATTGAAGGCGGTGGTCTTGCCGGCGCCGTTCGGCCCGATGAGCGCGAGGCGCTCGCCGCGCTCGACCTGGAACGACAGGCTTTCGATGACCCGCAGGCCGCCGAAGCTCTTCTCCAGCCCCTGTACCTGGAGGACGGGTGCGGCGGTGATGCGGGCCGTCATGCGCTTCCTTGCGCGCTGCGCCGCCAACCGAGCAGCCGGCGTACCAGGTCGCCGGTGACCACGCCCTGCGGGCGGAACGACATGATGGCGATAACAAGCAGCGCGAAAATCACGTAGCGCCAGGCGGCGCTGCCGCGCAGCAGTTCGGGCAACAGGGTGAACACCGTGGCCCCGAGCAGCGGTCCGTAGACTGTCTGCGTTCCGCCGAGCAGCACATAGAGCACGATGTAGATCGAGAACAGGACGCCATAGTTCTGCACCTCGATGTAATTGAAGTGATGGGCGTAGAGCGCGCCGGCGAGCCCGGCAAGCGCCGCGCCGCCGGCGAAGGCGGCGGTCTGCAGTCCGCGCACCGAGAGGCCCATCAGGTCCGCGACCCGCTCGTCGTCGCTCACCGCCGTGACGCTAATGCCGAAGCGCGTGTGAAAAAGCAGGAACACGAGCGCGACGACGACGACCGCGAACGCGGCGATCACCGGAAAGCCGATGTGCGCCGGCACGGGATAGCCGGAAGCGCCGCCAACGACGTCGAGATTGAGAATCGTGCCCTGCACGACCTGGTTGAGGGCGAAGGTCGCGAGAGCAAGATAGATGCCGCGCGTTCGAAGGATCGGAAACGCCACGATCCAGCCGAAGGCCCCGGCCACCGCGGTCGCCACAAACGCCGCCAGAACCGGGTGGGCGCCGTAGGTGTTGGACAGATACGCGCCGCTGTAGGCGCCGATCGCGGCGAAAGCGGCGACGCCTAGATTGAGCTGGCCGGTCGCCATGGGCAGAAACGCGCCGTAGGCGAGGATCGCGTTGATCGACAGCAGCACCAGCAGGCTTTCGAGATAGCCGCTCATCCGTGCCTCATATGCGCGCCTGGCGCAGCGCGACGCCGCCCAGCAGGCCCGTGGGTCGCACGAACAGGATCGCCAGCAGCAGCCCGTACACACAGATGTCCACTGTGCGCGCGCCGAACCAGTGGATCGAGAAGGTCTCGATCACGCCGATCAGCAGACCGCCGAGGATCGCGCCCCAGATATTGCCCATCCCTCCCAGCACCATGGCCGAGATTCCTTTGAACGCCACCTCTTCGCCCATGAAGGGGCTCGCCTGCTGGTAATTGATCGCGAACACGAAACCCGCGAGCGCGGTGAACAGGCCGCCGATCAGGAATACGACCGGTACCACCCGCCCGACGGCGACGCCGAGCAGGGTCGCGGTTTCGGGGTCCTCCGCGATCGTACGCAGGCCGCGGCCGATCCGGGTGCGCTTGAGGACGGCGTCCAGGCAAGCGACCGCCGCGACCGCGCAGGCGAGCCCCACCAGCTGTGGCACGGCGATCACTGTCGGCCCGACCTGGATGCTCAGCGTCGCGAAGGGGACCGGCACGCGCTGCAGATCCGAACCCCACACGATCAGCACCAGATTCTCGAGCAGGATCAGGAACGCCATCGAGGTCACGAGCGGCACGAAATGAGCCGAATGGCGCATCAGCCGGTAGGTAAACCGCTCCACGACCAGCGACATCAGCCCGCCCGTCGCGATCGCGAGCAGCGCGGCGATCGGCCAGGCGATCCCCGCCTTCAGTAGATACCAGGTCACCATGCCCGCGAGCATGAAAAGGCCCGGAATGCTGAAGTTGAGGAAATTGAGCACCCCGATCGCGAGCGTGAACGCGACCGCGACCAGGGCGTATACCGAACCGAGCATCACACCGTTGACGATCTGCTGTTCGATCATGTCAGAAAATGTTGGCGCGCTCGTACTGCACCGGCCAGGCGAGGTCGCGCGCCTGGAGCGTCTTGGCCGCATGCAGCGGCCAGTGCGGGTCGTTCAGCAGCATGCGGCCCATCACCACCAGATCCGCGCGCCCGTTGGCGACGATCTCCTCGGCCATCTCCGGCGACGAGATGAGGCCCACCGCTGCGGTCGCGATGCCCGCTTCGCGCCGCGCGCGCTCGGCGAACGGCACCTGGTAGCCCGGATGCAGCGGAATTTGCTGCCGCGGATCGTTGCCGCCGGAGGTGCAGTCCACGAGGTCCACCAGCCCGGTGTCGCGCAGCATCCGGCAAACCGCGACCGCCTCGCCGGGCTCGAAGCCGCCTTCCACCCAATCGGTCATGGACAGCCGCACCAAGAGCGGCAGCTCCTCGGGCCACACGCCGCGCACCGCGCGTACCGTGTCGAGCAGCAGCCGCGCGCGGTTTTCCAGTGAACCACCCCAGGCGTCGCCGCGCCGGTTGGAGAGCGGCGACAGAAACTGGTGGAAAAGATAGCCGTGCCCGGAATGCAGTTCGAGAATGCGGAAACCCGCCTCGCGCGCGCGGCGCGTGGCACCGCAGAACGCCTCCATCAGGGCGTCGATGTCGTCACGCGTCATCTCGCGCGGCATCGGGAAGTCCTCGGAGTAAGCCAGCGCCGAGGGCCCGAGGACCGGCCAGCCGCCCTGCCCGGGCGCAAGCGGCCGCGATCCTTCCCAGGGTCGGGTGACCGAAGCCTTTCGCCCGGCGTGCCCGAGCTGGATGCCCGCGGCCGCGCCTTGTGCCTGGACGAAACGCGCAATGCGCGCGAGCGCGTCGCGTTGCGCGTCGTTCCAGAGTCCAAGGCAATGCGGCGTAATGCGGCCTTCGGCCACAACGTGGGTCGCCTCGGTGAACACGATCCCGGCGCCGCCCACGGCGCGCGCCGCGAGGTGCGCGAAATGCCAGTCGTCGGGCAGGCCGTCTTGCGCCGAGTACTGGCACATCGGGGAAACCACGATGCGGTTGCGCACGCGGACCGAGCGAAGCGCGAGCGGCCGGAACAGGTGCGGATGCGGATCGCGGCGTAATACGCGGCGCGCGTCCTCCCCCGCAATCGGCTCGCGCGCCGTCATCCGAACACCTTGCGCGCCGCCATCGCCTGGTGTGTCACCGTGCCTTCGAACGGCGGGAAGCGCTTGAAGTCCTCGCGCGCGCGCGCGCGCGCCTCCGAGGCGAGGGCGGCATCGAGTGCCGCGACCGAATCGAAGGTCATCTGCGCGAGCAGCAGGCGTCCGCCGGGGTTCACCGGGAACGGGTCGTTCCAGCCGACCGGCGTGTGCAGCACGAGGCTGCGAATGCCGGGGAACCCGGCGAGCAGGCGCGCATGTTCGCCGCCGTAGTACTCGAGGAAAGCATCAGGCTCGGGTGTCGAGCCCCGATAGCTGACGAAATACGAAACCATCGCCTCCCCTCCTGGTCGCGTAAAAGCCGCAGAACTCTAACATGACTGTGAAATTTTACAAGTGTCGCAGCATCCCATGGTCACGAAACCGCGCCAGAACCTCTGTTAGGCCCTACGAATCAGCCCGTTGACGAACACCGGCTCAAGCTTGGCGGCCTTCGCGATGCGCGATAAGGGATATGGCCTGAGCGGAACCGTCGGCAAGCTGATCGATAAACCGCTTGGCGTGACGGAAGGATGCCTTGGTCAAGTTTCCGAAGAACAGATCGTTGACCTTGCGCACTTCCGGCACCAGTTCCTCGATCCGCCGCCGGCCCGCCGCGGTCACGGAAATCAGGGTGCTGCGCGAGTCGTGCGGATTGGGGCGCTTGGCGAGCAGGCCGCGCTCGATCAAGCGCCGCGACTCCCCGGTGATGAACGCGCTCGTGACGCGCAGATCCCTGGCGAGCGAGCGCACCGCGATGCCGGTCGCGCCCTGCAGGTAGGCGACGCTCACCAGCAGCATGTACTGCGGCCCGGACAGCCCGATTCTCCGCCCGAGGTAGGTGCGCGCATGCCGCAGCCGCTCCTCGACCACTACCAGCCGGTAGATCAGCTTGCGGAACTCCAGGTCGCTGCCCCCGACCAGCAGCGCCCGCCGCGTGATGCTGAGCGGCGGGTGGTAGCCGCGTTTCAAGCGTCCACGTACCGGGTGTCGTTCAGCAAGTGCTCTTCGACCGGGATGTGCAGCGAGTCGTGCACGGTGTTGTAGAACTTCCAGAAGCCGACTACGCAGGCGAGTTCGATGATCTGGGGCGGCGTGAGGTGTTTCTTCAGGCCCTGCAGGATCTGTTCGGGCACCGCGTCGGGAGCCGAAGAGGCAGCGCGTACGTAGTCGAAGCAGGCGCGCTCCATCTCGTTGTCCGGGCGGTAGTCGTCGTCAAGTATCTTCAGCAGTTCGTCCTGCGAAAGCCCCCAGCCTTCGGCGCCCTCCTTCGGTCGCATCAGCATGTTGCAACTGTGGGCCGTGCAGTAGGCGCAGCCGTTGGTCTTGCAGGCGACCGCCGCGAGCTTGCGCTTGAGAAGTTGATCGAGCGTGGAACTCGGATCGCGCATCACGTTGCTGTTCAGCCGGAACAGCGTCTCGGCGATCTCCGGGCGGTAAGCGTAGAGCTTGAGCGCGTTGGGCAGAAAGCCCATGCGCTTCACATACGGCTCTACGGTGGCGCGCAGGCGCTCGATGACCTGCTGGTCCGGCACGTAGGGGATGAAAGGCTGCGTGACGTCCTTGATTCTCGGTTCGGGCATGTCTCGTTTCACAGAAAATCTCCTATGTTTACTTTTCCCCAGTGCTTCGGGTAGCTGCGGATGAAGTCCTTCGGGTCGTGGCGCGACTTGATCGTGGCGTCGATGCCGATCTTGCCGACGGTGCGCCAGAACGGGTCTTTCGGCAGTGGCTGCGCGGATGGATCGTAGGGCGAGCCGCGCGTGCCCGGCACTACCACGAGGTCGCGCGCCGGATCGCAACGCGTAGCGATGGCGTAATACACATCGGCCGCGTCGTCGAGGTCGGTATCCGGGCTCACCGCCACCACCATCTTGGTGTTGAGCCAAGGCGAGCCCATGACCAGCATCAGCGCATCGTTGACGAAGCCTTCGCGCGGGTAGTCGAACTGCACAATGCAGGAGAGGGCCGCGCCCCAGGTCGGGAAGCGGACGTCCTTCACCGCGAGGCCCATCTCGACGAGCCGGTTGTAGAGCATCGCCTCGTGGCACAGCCGCGGCAGCGGCTGGTGGTCGGTGTCGGGGCAGGTCTGGTGGTTGCGCACGATCGGGCGATCGGCGCGCATCGTCATCGCGGTGAGCGTGAGCTCGGGAAGCTTCGAGGATTTCGGCAGGTAGTAGCCCGACGGCCCGACCGATACGCCGACCTCCTGTAAGCCCTTGAGGTCCACATAACCCTCGACCACGATCTCCGCGTGAGCGGGCACGCGCATGTCGAGTGTCTCGCAAGGCACCATCTCGACGTCTCGGTCCATGATGGTGCCGGCCATCTCGAGCTCGCCCCACATGTCCATGTGCAGGCCCGAGTAATTCCCCATGATCTCGTAGGCCGGGTGCAGGCCGAACACGATCACGAACGGCATCTTGTCGTGCCCAAGCTCGCGGTATTTGCGCATGATGAGATGCGTGTGCGGCGTGACGAAGCTGGGCAGTCCGCTGCGCGGCCCGGTGACGATAGTGCCGGCGTGCGAGGTGTTGTGGTAGCCGGTCTCGGGATCGACCACGATATTCATCGCGGTGACGTAGGGCTGGGTTTCCTGCTCGCTGTGGATCGGGATCGGCAGCTTCGTCCAGTCGACCTCGGCGCCCTTGAACTTCTTCTCCTTTACCGGCCCGTCGGCGACGTTGACGAAGCCGCGCGGCGCGCGGCGCAGCCGGTAGGCGAGAGTCCTCAGGTAGTCCTCGCGCGTCACGCCCAGGGCCCGCGCCTGCAGATCGCGATTCTTTACCAGGATGTCGCACAGACGGAAGCCGGGCTTCTCGACGATGTTCTCGAACAGGATCGGCTGCTGGCTGTGCGCCGACAGCGCCGGAATGAATTCCAGGCTGACCGGCTTCGCCACCCGAGTGACGACGTCGGCATTGGTCGCGAGATACCCGCGCAAATCCTTGTCGAGCGGCTTGGCGGGCGCAAAGGGCGGGGCGGCGTGGCTAATCGAGAGACGTGCGCTGCGCATGGGTCGCTCCGGGTCGGCGAGATTGGCCAGCTACTTTATTAAGTTACTTATCTAAAGTCAACAGCCCGCGCAGGCGATCGCTGTAACTACGGTCGCCCTTATCCCCAGCGCTTCGATTTTCCTAGACGAGATCCGGCGCGACCACCGCGCGCACCACTACTTGGGATTCGCCCTCGCGCTCCCGATTGCTGAGCCACCACAGGCCGCCCTTTTTCACCGGCCACTCGCTTGCCGCGCCCGAGAGCAGCACTGCGGCGACCCGGCCAAGGTCGGGCTGATGCCCGACCACCACCACCGCGCCCTTGTGCAAGGGCCAGCCGGCCGCTTCGAGGATATCGGTCGGCGCCGCGCCTGGGGCGAGGCGCTCGGAAATCCTGTAGCGAACGCCAAGGGCGTCTGCCGTTTCCCGCGCGCGCTTCGCGGGGCTCACCAGCACGACATAGCGCGACGGCAGCCGCGCCACCAGCCACTCGGCCGCGCGCGCGGCCTGCTTGCGGCCCCTGGCGGTGAGCTTGCGATCTAGATCGCGCCCGCCTTGCGCCGCGTCCGCGTGCCGCCAGAGGATCAGGTCCACGCCTGGCCCGCCACCGTCTGCGCCGCCGCCAGGCGCGCCGCCGGAAAACGCGCGGTGAAGCGGCTGCCCCTGCCCGGGGTGCTTTCGACCTCCAGTACCGCCTGGTGCCGTGCCAGGGCATGCTTCACGATCGACAGGCCCAGGCCGGTGCCGCCGGTCTCGCGCGAGCGGCCGCGGTCGACGCGGTAGAAGCGCTCGGTGAGCCGCGGCAGGTGCTCCGGGTCGACGCCGATGCCGGTATCCTCGACGCAGAATTCGCCGCCGCCATCGCCCGATCGCCAGCGCAGGCGGAGCTCGCCGCCTGCCGGCGTATAGCGCACGGCATTGGTCGCGAGATTGGTGAACGCGCTGGCAATTTCGCGCTCGGCGCCGAGCAGGTCGTGCTCCCCGGCAAGTTCCAGCGAGACCCGGTGCCTGCCCGCCGACAGCACCTCGGCCTCGGCACGCACCCTCTGCAGCAGCGGACGCAGGGCGATGCGCTCCGTGTCCGGCGGCGGCGGTGCATGCTCCAGGGCGGAGAGCATCAGCAGGTCGTCGATCAGCCGCCGCATGCGCTCGGCCTGCGGCGCCATCAGGCCGACGTAGTCGCGCACGCGCGAGGCATCCAGTTTCAGGTCCTGGATGGTTTCGAGGAACCCCGCCAGCACGGTGAGCGGCGTGCGCAGCTCGTGCGACACGTTGGCGACGAAATCGCGGCGCATTGCCTCGACCTGCGCGGCGCCGGTGACGTCCTGCGACAGCAGCAGGTGTTCCTCGTCGCCGAAGGAAACGACCTGCAGCGAGAGCATGCGCGGGCTGCCCGGCGAGCCGAGGCGCACGGCGTCCGAGAAATCGGCGGCGCGCAGGTACTCGACGAACTCCGGCGCGCGCACCACATTGACGATGGGCTGGCCCTGGTCGCGCTCCGGAACGAGGCCGAGGTGTTCGCGCGCCGCGGCATTGCACCAGTCGAGGCGAAAGCCCGCATCGAGGACCGCGACGCCGTAAGGCAAGGCCTGCGCGCCGCGGCGCGAACGCACCATCAGTTGCGCAAGTTCGCGACGGCGCTTCAGCGCGGCGCGCCGGTGCCGGTGCAGAGAATTGAACACCTCGCCCCAGGCGCCTTTCGCTTCCGGCGGGTCGCTCAGGCGCGACTGCGACGCCCAGCGCTTCAGCCTGCGGAATTCGCGTAGCTGGTGAAACAGCAGGACCGCCAGGCCTGCGACGGCAAGCGCGAGTGCGATTTCAAGCCCCGTCATGACCTCAGCGCGTAGCCGCTGCCCCGCACTGTCTCGATCAGCGAATCATGGCCGCCAGGCGCGAGTGCCTGGCGCAGGCGGCGGATGTGCACGTCCACGGTGCGCTCTTCGATGAACACGTGATCGCCCCAGACTTCGTCGAGCAGCTGGGTGCGCGTATACACGCGGTTCGGGTGCGTCATCAGGTAGTGCAGCAAGCGAAATTCGGTCGGACCGAAGGCCAGCACTTCGCCGTTGCCGGTGACCCGATGGGCCACCGGATCGAGCCTGAGCCCGGCGATCTCTACCGGCGCATCACCGTGCTGGGGCTTCCTGCGGCGCAGCACCGCGCGGATGCGCGCCACCAGTTCCTTGGTGGAAAACGGCTTGGTGATGTAGTCGTCCGCGCCCGCTTCCAGCCCGGCGACCTTGTCGGGTTCCTCGGCACGCGCGGTCAAAAAGATGAGCGGCATGTCGCGGGTGCGCGCATCGCCGCGCAGCCGCCGCGCCAGCGCGACGCCGGACTGACCGGGCAGCATCCAGTCGAGCAGAACTACGTCTGGCAGCACGTCCGCGAGCAGCCGGCCGGCGTCCTCCGCGGTCCTGGCGCGCAGCGTTTCGTAGCCCGCGTGCTCGAGGTTGACCGCGACCAGCTCGAGGATTGCGGGTTCGTCTTCGACGATGAGTACCGTGGCCGGCATGCGACGATGCTATTCCTTGGCGATTTCGCGCTCGACGTCGGCGAACGAGGTATGCCGCACGTCGGTGCCGCGGACGATGTAGATCACCTGCTCGGCGATGTTCTTGGCATGGTCGCCGATGCGCTCGACCGCTTTCGCCACCCAGACGATCTCCAGCCCCGCCGAGATGGTGCGCGGGTCTTCCATCATGTAGGTGATCAGCTGGCGCAGCACCGAGCGGAATTCGTCGTCGATCGCCGAATCCTCCTTCAGCACCTCGGCCGCGCTGGCGATGTCCAGCCGCGCAAACGCGTCGAGCGCCTGGCGCAGCATCTTGACCGCGATCTGCGCCGCGTGCCGGACCGACGGAAAGCGCTGTGCGTGATGGGCGCCGCGCTCGTGGATCAGTTTCGCCATGCGCGCGATCTTTTCGGCCTCGTCGCCGATCCGCTCCAGGTCGGTGACGATCTTGCTGATCGCCATGATCAGGCGCAGGTCGCTCGCCGCCGGCTGGCGCTTGACGACGATATGGTTGCAGGCGCCGTCGATCGCGACCTCGTAGCCGTTGACGCGCGCGTCGTTCTCGATGACCTGCGCGATCAGCGCGGCGTCGCCGGTCGCGTACGCATTGGCGGCGGCGAGGATCTGCGCCTCGACCAGCCCGCCCATCTGCAGCACGCGCGTGCGGGTGGTGTCGAGATCGGCCTCGAACTGCTTGGAAATGTGCTCGGTGACGCCCATGGGATTCCTTTAACCGAACCTGCCGGTGATGTAGTCCTCGGTCTGCTTGTGCTTCGGCTTGATGAACAGCTCGTCGGTACGGCCGAACTCGATCAGCTTGCCGAGGTACATGTAGGCGGTGTAGTCGGACACGCGCGCCGCCTGCTGCATGTTATGGGTGACGATCAGGATGGTGACCTTCTGCTTCAGGTCGGCGATCAGTTCCTCGATGCTGGCGGTGGCGATCGGGTCGAGCGCCGAGGTGGGTTCGTCGAACAGCAGGATCTCCGGATCGGTGGCGAGCGCCCGCGCGATGCACAGGCGCTGCTGCTGGCCGCCCGAGAGGTTGAAAGCGAGTTCGCGCAGCCGGTCCTTGACCTCGTCCCAGAGCGCGGCGCCGCGCAGCGCGGCTTCGACCTTGTCCTCGAGGGAGCGGCCCGAGCGCTCGCCGCGCACCCGCAGGCCGTAGGCGACGTTCTCGTAGATCGACTTCGGGAACGGGTTCGGCTTCTGGAACACCATCGACAGCCGCATGCGCACCTCGATCGGGTCCACGCCGGGCGCCAGCAGGTTGGTGTCGTCCGGATAGAGGCGAATCTCGCCCTCGTAGCGGTTGCCCGGGTACAGGTCGTGCATGCGGTTGAAACAGCGCAGAAAGGTCGACTTGCCGCAGCCCGAAGGGCCGATCAGCGCGGTCACCCGGTGCTCGTGCACCACCAGGTCGAGCTCGCTCAGCGCGCGGAAGGCACCGTAATAGAAACTGAGTTTCTTGGCCTCGGCCTTGGGAACGGCGGTGGCAGCGGACTGCCCCGGACGGCCTTCAACGGCAGCGGCGATTGCGACGGCAGCCATGGGTCACCATTTGATGTTCTTGCGAAGTCGGTAGCGCAGCCAGATCGCCAGCCCGTTCATGGCCAGGGTCATCAACACCAGCACGAAACCCGCGGCCGCCGCGTTTTGCAGGAATGCCGCCTCCGGGCGCGAAGTCCAGTTGAACATCTGGATCGGCATCACCGTGAACGGCGACATCAACCAGTCGAAGGAGATGAACGGCGGCTCCGACCGGATTGGCGAGGGCGGCAGGAACGCGATGAAGGTCAGCGCGCCGATCGTGATGATCGGCGCGGTTTCGCCTATCGCGCGCGCCATGCCGATGATGATTCCCGTCAGGATGCCGGCCGATGAATACGGGACGATGTGATCCTTGCAGACCTGCCATTGCGTGGCGCCGAGCGCGTAGGCTGCCTCGCGTATGCCCACCGGAATCGAGCGGATCGCTTCACGGGTGGCGACGATCACCACCGGCAGGATCAGCAGCGCGAGCGTGAGCCCCGCCGAGAGGATCGACTGGCCGAAGCCGAACTGGTAGACGAAGAGACCCAGCGCCAGCAGCCCGTAGACGATCGACGGCACCCCGGCCAGGTTGGTGATGTTGATCTCGATCACGTCGGTGAACCAGTTCTTGGGCGCGTACTCCTCGAGGTAGAGCCCGGCGCCCACTCCCAGCGGCACCGCGACGACGGCGGTGACCAGCATCACCAGGCAGGATCCCACCCACGCCGAGAGGATGCCGGCCTGCGCTGCGCGCCGCGAAGGGTAGTTGGTGAAGAAATCCCAGGTGAGGCGCGGCACGCCGTCGATCGCCATGTCGACGAACAGCGCGGTAAACGTGAGCACGCCGACCATCAGCGCGACCGCGCCGCAGCAGACGAACACCAGGTCCCAGCGCTTGTGGCTGGCGATGAGCCGCCGGATCGATGCGAGGTCGTGCGCGTAGGCCATCCGCGTTATCCTCAGTAGGTCTCGCGGAAGCGCTTGCGCAGCATGTGGCCCGCGATGTTGCAGGCGAGCGTGAACAGCATCAGCGTCAGCCCCGCGGCGAAAATGGTCTGGTAACCAATCGAGCCGTGCGGCAGGTCGCCCAGCGCCACCTGCACGATGTAGGCAGTAATGGTGGCGGCGGGTTCGAGCGGATTGATCGTCAGATTGGGCTGCATGCCGGCCGCCACAGCGAGGATCATGGTTTCACCTACCGCGCGCGAGATCCCGAGGATATAGGCCGCAGCGATGCCGGAGAATGCGGCCGGCACTACCACGTTGACGGCGGTCTGGAAGCGCGTCGCCCCCATCGCGTAGGAACCCTCGCGCAGGTTCATCGGCACCGCGCGCATCGCGTCCTCGGAAATCGAGCTGACGTAGGGAATGATCATGATGCCCATCACGATGCCGGCCGAGAGCAGGTTGAAGCCGGGCAGCTCGGGATAGAACCATTGCAGGATCGGCGTCACGAACAGCAGCGCGAAGAAGCCGTAGACGATGGTCGGCACGCCGCCCAGCAGTTCGAGGAAGGGCTTGGCGACCTCGCGCACCGAGAACGGCGCGAACTCCGAAAGATAGATGGCGATGACCGTGCCGAGCGGGATCGCGATGGCCAGCGCCACCGCCGAGCTGGTGAGCGTGCCGGATAACAACACCAGGATGCCGAAGTGCTGGTCATCGAACAGCGGCGTCCATTGCGTATCGGTGAGGAAGTCGACGATGGACACCTGCTGGAAGAACACCACCGACTCCTTCACCAGGATATAGACGATGCCGACCGTGGTGAACACCGACACCAGCGCCGCGAGGAACAGCACCAACTCGATCGCTCGCTCCTTGAGCATGCGCGAGCGGCGCTGCGCGAGCCGCGCGGTCATTGCCCCGGAGCGGGGCGCAGCAGGGAATTTGCCGGGCACGGCAGACATGATACGAAATCCCCGTGCTACTGAAGAATCAGAGCTTCGCTTCGCGCTTGAGCAGCTCTTCGATGGTGACGCCGACTTCGGCGGTGCCGCCGAACACGGTGCCCTTCTTGCCCTTCACCACGTGCTCCCAGGAAACCGCATAGGCCTGGTCGGGCAGCGGCACGTATTTGACTTCCTTGGACAGTTTGGCGCCGTGCGTCATGTAGTACTGGACGAACTCCTTAACTTCGGCCTTCGCCAGCGACTTGGTGCTGACATAGATGAAGATCGGGCGCGCGAGCGGCGTGTAGGTGCCGGCGATGACCGCTTCGAGCGACGGCAGCACCGCCTGGCCCTTTTCGTTGACGATCGGCACGGCCTTCAGCTTGTCCTTGTTCTCCACGTAGTACGCGTAGCCGAAGTAGCCCAGGCCGTTCACGTCGCGCGACACGCCCTGCACCAGCACGTTGTCGTCTTCCGACGCGGTGAAGTCGCCGCGCGAGGACTTGGACTTGCCGACCACCGCTTCGGTGAAATAGTCGAAGGTGCCGGAATCGGCGCCCGGCCCGAACAGTTTCATGGGCGCGTCCGGCCAGGCCGCGTTGACCTGGTTCCACCGGGTCACCTTGCCCTGCGCGCCGGGCTCCCACATCTTCTTCATCTCGGCGACCGTGAGCTGCTTGATGAAGGTGTTCCTCGGATTGATCACCACGGTGAGCGCATCGAACGCCACCGGCAGCTCGATGTACTCGATGCCGGCCTTCGCGCACTCGGCCATCTCGGCCTTGAGGATCGGCCGCGAAGCGTTGGAGATGTCGGTCTCGCCGCGGCAGAACTTCTTGAAGCCGCCGCCGGTGCCGGAGATGCCGACGGTGACCTTGATGGATTGTTTCTTGGCTTTCTGGAACTCTTCGGCGACCGCCTCGGTGACCGGGAACACCGTGCTCGAACCGTCGATCTTGACGATCTGCTGCGCGAACGCGGCCTGCGCCGCGAGCATCGCGCCAGCCACCGCCAGCGCTTGAACCAGGGATTTCAGTTTCATGACTCGCCTTCCTTCGTTGGGGATGCAGACGAGTCTAGAACCGCAAAGTTACGGTTTCGTTACACCGGATTTCCTAGAAGGGATAAGGAGTTGCGCGACCCTGGCGGGTCAATCTGCGCTTCCAGCCGTTGCGCCGAGATAAGTTTCGCGCAATTTTTCCGAGCGCAGCAGTTGGCCTGCCGCGCCTTGCATCACCACCGCGCCGCGCTCGATCACGTAGGCGCCATCGGCGATCGCCAGCGCCCTGGCGACGTTCTGTTCGACCAGCAGCACCGTCACGCCGTCTTCCCGGATGCGCTGCACGATGGCAAACAGTTCGTCCAGCATCTTCGGCGCCAGGCCGAGCGAAGGCTCATCCAGCATCAACAGGCGCGGCCTGCCCATCAGCGCGCGCCCGACCGCGAGCATCTGCTGCTCGCCGCCCGACAGGGTGCCGGCGAGCTGCGCGCGGCGTTTCGCGAGCCACGGAAACAGTTCGAGCAGTTTCGCGTAACGCTCGACGCGCTCATTGCGCGGCACGAGATAGGCGCCGAGCTCGAGGTTCTCGCGCACCGTCATCTGCGCAAACAGCTGCCTGCCCTCGGCGACCTGTGCCAGGCCGCGCGCGACGATCGCCGCCGGAGACTCGGGCAGCGGCGCGCCGTCGAAGCTGATGTTCCCGGTGCGGGGAAGAAGTCCGGAGACTGCCTTCAGGAGCGTGGTCTTGCCCGCGCCGTTGGGGCCGACCAGGACTGTGATTTCCCCGGCGGGCACTTCAAGGACGATGTTGTCAAGTACCCGGATACCTCCGTATCCGGCGCAGAGACCCTGAATCGAAAGCGCGGCGCTCACGTGGGCAGGACAGCACTCGTGCTGTGCAGGACGGCACTCATGCCGTGATCTCCTCACCCAGGTAGGCCTCGACCACCGCCGGGTCTTGCGCCACCTGGCGCGGATCGCCGTCGGCGATTTTCGCCCCCTGGTGCAGCACCGCGACGCGCTCGACGTGGTTCATCAGCACGCGCACCGCGTGCTCGATCCAGATCACCGCGAGGCCCAGCTCGTCACGCACGCGGCGGATCAGCCGGGCGCAGGCCTCCAGTTCCGGCTGCGTCAGGCCCGCGGCGACCTCGTCGAGCAGCAGGATGCGCGGGCGCGCGCCGAGCGCCACGCCGATCTCGAGCAACCGCTGGCGCGCGGGCGTGAGCGCGCCCGCCGGCAGCGCAGCGACCTCGGCCAGACCGAGGAAGCCGAGGATCGCGGGCGCGTCGTCGAACGCATCGTGCGCGTGCCTGCGCATGCGACCGGCGAACTCGAGCGCAAAGCGCACGTTCTCGGCCGCGCTCATGTCGCGAAACACCCTCGGCGTCTGGAACGTGCGCGCCACCCCGTGTGCGGCGAACACGTGCGGCGGCCGGCCGCTCAGATCCTCGCCCGCCACCACCAGGCGCCCCGCGGTCGGCACAAGTACGCCTGACAGCGTGTGGAAAAGAGTGGTCTTGCCCGCGCCATTGGGGCCGATCATGCCCAGCAGCTCGCCCGCGCGCACCTCGAGGTCAACACCGTCGACCGCGACCAGGCCGCCGAAGCGCACGCTTACCGCTCTAGCCGACAACAACGCCTCAGACACGGAGCCTCCGCCAGCGCGTGAAGAGCGACGCGAGGCCGCCGGGCAGGTACAGCACCAGCGCGATCAGCAGCGCCCCGAGCAGCAGCAGGAAAACGTACGGAAAGCGCAGCCGCAGGAATTCCGTAAGCAGGCTGAAGAAGATCGAGGAGACAATCGGCCCGATCAGCGTGTGGGCGCCGCCGACCATGGCGATCAGCACGGTCTGGAAGCCGATGAACGGGCTGAACACCGAGAGCGGCTCGATATAGGTCCAGCGCACCGCCATCGCCGCGCCGAGCGCGCCGGCGAAGAACGCCGACAGGGTGAAGGCGGCGATCTTGGCGCGCCGCGTATTCACGCCGAGCGTCTGCGCCCGCTCCTCGTCGGCGCCGATGCCGGCGAGCGCGAGGCCGAGGCGGCTCGCGCGCACCAGGATCGCGGTGGCGACCGCCGCGAGCGTCACCACGAGCACGGTGAGATAGATGGTCTCGCCCCCCGGCGGGTCTGAAATGACCCGCCCGACCGTGCGCGCGTAGGTCTTCTCGAAATGGGTGATCGCATGCAGCACCAGCTCGCCCAGTCCGAAGGTGATCACCGCGAAATACGCGCCGCGCAGGTGCAGCACGGCCGCGCCGACGAGCGCCGCGAACAGCGCCGCGGTCAGCCCGCCAGCGAGCACCGCCAACAGGTACGGCATGCTCCCCAGTCCCCAGGCGGTGACATAGGCGCCGATACCGAAGAATGCCGATGTGGCGAGCGACAGGTAGTTGGTCGGGCCGCAGAACATCGACCAGCTCACGGCGAGCGCGGCGTACATCAGGCAGCTGAGCACCAGCGCCAGCGCGAAGTCCGAAAGCAGCCACGGCAGCAAGGCGAGCGCGAGGCCGCAGCCGAGCGTGGCGGCGAGCGCGTCGCGCGTTTTCATCGCGCGAACAGCCCGCGCGGCCGCGCCAGCAGCACCGCGACCAGGACGCCGTAGGACAGCAACATCTTGAGCGAAGGACTGGTGAAATGCATGCCGAAGGCTTCGACCAGGCCGAGGATGAACGCG
>Ga0247727_10006405_pt1 | contig 23180 bp, 23 predicted proteins | sample WisWelCaveWW1625_FD_202498 | JGI IMG/M metagenome (GOLD analysis project Ga0247727, IMG submission 202498) | Biofilm microbial communities from Wishing Well Cave, Virginia, United States - WW16-25 | ecosystem: Environmental > Aquatic > Deep subsurface > Groundwater > Cave microbial mat | place...
TTCCTCCGGCGACACACGCAATGTGATCATGCCGTCAAGCACTTTCAGAATGAGATAGGTGCCGACGAATGCAAACACCACGGCCACACCCACCGCCACTGCTTGCACACCTAACTGCCCCGGATTTCCGAACAGCAGGCCGTTCGGACCGGCAGGATTGACGGCGGTGGACGCCAACAGGCCTACGCCAAGCATGCCGACGAAACCGCCTACGCCATGCAATCCGACAACGTCAAGCGTGTCATCATAGCCAAACTTCCCCTTCCACACAATGGCCAGATACGCGAGCACGCCTGCGGTGGCGCCGATCAACCCCGCAGACACCGGCCCGATAAACCCCGCCCCAGCCGTCACGGACGCCATGCCCGCCACCGCGCCACTGGCGACACCCAGCACCGTCGGCTTGCCCCGGTGCGACCATTCGACCGCCATCCACGCCAGGGCGGAAGCAGCCGCAGCCAGATGCGTGGCGGCAACTGCCCCGGCCGCCACTCCATTGGCAGCCCTGGCGCTCCCGCCGTTGAATCCGAACCAGCCGAACCACAGCAGACCCGTTCCCGCAAGCACGAACGGAAGATTGTGCGGAGCCATATAGTCCGTCCGCCACCCGCGGCGGCGTCCCAGGACGAGCGCACAGGCCAGCGCCGAAGCGCCCGCACTGAGGTGCACCACCGTGCCGCCCGCGAAGTCCACCGCACCCAGCTTGCTCAGCCAGCCTCCGCCCCACATCCAGTGCGCCAGAGGCGCATATACGAACAGGGACCAGGCAATGGTAAAACCCACGAGCGCGCTGAACCGGATTCGCTCCGCAAAGGCGCCGACGATCAAGGCCGGCGTAAATGCCGCAAACAGCAACTGAAAGATCATAAAGGCCACATGCGGCACAGTCGGGGCATAGGTTGGATGAGGCGCCGCCCCGACACCGCTCAATAACGTCCAGTCCAGCCCGCCGATGACCCCCCCCTTGTCCGGCGCGAACACCAGACTGTACCCCCAGAGGGCCCAGACCACGCTGACCACGCACAGGATGAGAAAACTGTGCATCATCGTGCCGAGGACGTTCTTGCTGCGGACCATCCCGCCATAAAACAGTGCCAGTCCTGGCACGATCATCGCTGTCACCAAGGCCGACGCAGCCAGCATCCAGGCTGTATCTCCACTGTCGATGCGACCCATCGTAGCCGGCACCGCCTCCTGCGCCCAGGCCCCCGTACTCCACAGCACGAGCCCGACTGTCAACGCCAGGTTTCCGCTGCCACGCCACGTCACAGTGTTCACGATGCAACCTCCCTTGCAGTCAGATGTCCTGATACCGGTTCGTAATCGGCATCCGGCGGTCCTTGCCGAAAGCCCTGTGCGTGATCTTGATGCCGATCGGCGCCTGACGGCGCTTATACTCGCTCCGATCCACCATCGTGATGACCCGCGCCACCGTACGGCGATCGAAACCCATCTCGACAATTTCCTCCGGCGCGCGGTCCTCCTCCACATAGGCTTTCAGGATCGGATCCAGCATCGCGTAGGGCGGCAGCGTATCTTCATCTTTTTGATCCGGCTTCAATTCCGCCGTCGGAGGCCGATCGAGCGTTCGCTTTGGAATGACCTCCTGGCGGTCCCGCCGGTTCCGCAATCGCGCCAGCTCATAGACCATCGTCTTGGACACATCCTTGATGACGGCGAACCCGCCCGCCATGTCGCCATAGAGCGTGGCATACCCCACGCTCATCTCGCTCTTGTTGCCGGTCGTCAGGACCAGATGGCCGAATTTGTTGGAGTAGGCCATGAGCAGATTGCCGCGAATCCTCGCCTGGAGATTCTCCTCGGCACTATCGGCCTTGCGGCCGGCAAACAGGCCGGCCAGCGACCGCAGATAGGCCTTGAACGTCTCGTGAATCGGGATGGTCTTGACCTCGATGCGCACTCGCGCCGCGAGTTCAGCCACGTCCTCCCGGCTTTCCCGCGAGGTGTAGGGCGACGGCATGAACAGCCCCAGCACATTGGAGGCTCCCAGGGCATCCACGGCAACCGCCGCCGTCAGGGCCGAATCGATCCCTCCGCTTAATCCAATGACCACACGCTTGAAGCCGTTCTTGACGACGTAGTCGCGCACGCCCGTCACCAGCGCGCGGTAGACTTCCTCCAACGGCTCAAGCGGAGCCGCATCCGCAGGGACAAGCCGGGGACGTTTGATTGCGCGCAGCGCTTGGGACACGACCAGACGGTCGACCGTGACCCGCGTGCGTCCACTCCCCCATTTTTTTCTTCCCTGCGCCAACCGGCCTCGCGCCACCGCCGTGACATTCAAGTCCGCCACGAGCAGATCCTCTTCGAAGGCCTTTCCGCGCAGCACGACGTCACCGGCCTGGTCGAGGATCAGGCTGTTCCCATCGAAAACCAGTTCGTCCTGGCCGCCGACCATGTTGGTATAGGTGATGATCGCGCCGTTTTCCCGGGCGCGCGTGGCCAGCATCTGCTCCCGCAGACGGCTCTTGCCGACATGAAACGGCGACGCATTGATGTTCACAATGATCTCGGCGCCGGCCGCCGCCTGTGCCCGCGTCGGCCCTTCCGGGAACCAGATGTCCTCACAGATGTTCACGCCGATTGCGACCCCTCCCAACACCACCACGGGGATCCGCCGACCCGGATGGAAGTACCGGCTTTCATCGAACACCCCATAATTCGGAAGATAATGCTTGGCATAGGTCGCGACCAGGCGGCCTCCGGCAATCACCGCGGCGGCATTGGATATTTCGTGGCGGCCGGCCGGCACAACCATTGGCTGTCCGGCTTTGGGCTCCGACAAGGCGCGTTCTCCCACGCAACCGACGACCAGTGCCAGGCCGCGGCTCTGGCGGACAACTTCTTGTAATGCCCGGCTGTTCTCGCGAAGAAACTTCGGTTTGAGCAACAGATCCTCCGGGGGATAGCCGGTGATGGCCAGTTCGGGAAAGGCGACAAGGTCGGCTCCAGCCTTCCTGGCTTCCCGCAGCCAGCCGGTCATCCGGCGGACGTTCCCCTCCATGTCCCCGACCGTCGGGTTCATCTGGACCAGGGCAATTCGAAATGGCCGCATAGGTAAAAAAAACGCCCTCAATCCCTCATGGGACGGAGGACGTCATTGTCCGGATCCAAGCCGAGCGTCGTATGTGGCCCGACTTTGGGAGACATCATTGTCTCCACCTCATTACTCGTATGGAGTGTATATCATCCGTTTTGCGATAGTGTCAACCTCTTTCAGGCTGGTTCATCCGGCGTGCCTGTCAATTTGCCCTGCCAGCAGAATTGCCTCGGCGATTTCACGCATGGATTTTCGCATATCCATGCTCTGGCGCTGAATGAGCCGAAAGGCCTCTTCTTCCGACAGCTTCTTCGAGCGCATCAGATAGCCCTTGGCCTGCTCGACGAGTTTCCGCACCGCCAGAGCCTCCTGCATTTCGAACGACTTTTCCAACAGGGTCGTGTGCTCGATCGCGATGGCCGCCTGATTGGCAATCGCCTGCATCAGCTTGACCTCTTCCCCCGTGAAGGCATGGGGCACCGAGGTGTAACTGTTGATGACCCCGACAGTCTTGTCGCGAACCAGCATCGGGACGGACAGGAGCGAGCAGAGGCCTTCCTTGCGGGCAAGATCCGGATACATATAATCCCGCTCGCGCGTGACGTCCGGTACGATCATCGGACGCCGTTCCTGGACCGCCCGCCCGCTGATACTCTGGCCGATCTTCAAGCTGGGCTTCAACCGGTACTGTTCGCTCAGGCTTTGCGTGGCCACGATGCGCAATTCCCCGGTCGGCTGATCCAGCAGCATGATCGAACAAATCTTGGAACTCATCATCTGCGCGGTCATCGTCACGATCAACTGGAGGATGTCGTCAATCAGACGGTTGGAGGTGACCGTTTCCGACACCTGCGACAGCGTGTCGATCTGCCTGGCCTTGCGCGTGGTCTCGGCGTACAGCCTGGCATTCTCGATGGCGCCCCCGACCTGATTGGCAATCGTGGAGAGCAGGGCCAGTTCATCAGGACGATAGCGCCGCGGCCGTTTGTGCTGGACATTGATGACACCCACCACTTCATTCTTGGCCATGATCGGCACGGACACGAAGGCTTGATAACGGTCCTCGGGAAGGTTGTGAAAGAATTTAAACCGGGGATCGTCACTGGCGTTGCTGGGAATCACCACTCGCGTCCGTTCCCGCGCCACCCAGCCGGTGATACCCTCGCCGAGACCGATCGTGATGCGGCCGATCAGCTTCGGGTGCGGGTTTTTCGACGCCCGCAGGATCAATTCTTCCCGGCCGTCGGACAGGAGATAGAGCAGGCAGGCATCGGCCCTGGTGACCTCCACCACCACGTCCACAATGTGCTTGAGCACCGACTCCAGATCCAGCGTGTTGGTGATGGACTCCGTAATCCGGTGCAACACATCGACCTCGCGGGTTTTCTCCCGCAAGGCCTGGTCGAGCTGGTGGAGCGATGGATTGCGTTTGGATCCCTTGGCCATGGTGTGCGCCGTCCCGCCTTTCAGGCCCGCGCCCTGCGGGACGACCGCCTGCGAGACTGCGCGGACGCGTCGTCCTGCTGCTGGCCGAACCACTGCCGACAGATCTCCCGTTCGAGCGGTTGAATCACCACCCGCCCGATCCGCTCCGGCAACACGCAATAGACACGTCCCTGCGCCACCTTTTTATCATGCTGCATCGCCGCCCAGAGCTTGCCAAAGGTCGTCGGCGGCGGAGCGACCGGCAGTCCTGCCCGGCGCACCAGCGCGCGCTGACGATCCACGACATCGGGCGCGCACCGGCCAAGATGCCGGGCCAGATCCGCCTCCTGCACCATGCCGATGGCAACCGCCTCGCCATGAATCAGCTTCCGGTAACCGCCCAACGATTCCAGCGCGTGCCCCAGCGTATGGCCATAATTAAGGATGCGACGAAGATCCGATTCCCGTTCGTCCTGCGCCACGACCGAAGCTTTAATCTCGCAGGATCGGGCAATGACATGGCTGACCGGCTCCGCTTCAAGTCTGAGCAGGCGATCCATGTGCCCTTCGAGATAGGCAAAGAAGGTTTCGTCTGCGATCACGCCATATTTGATGACTTCCGCCAGACCGGCCTTCCATTCTCGAGGAGGAAGCGTCCGAAGCGTGTCGGGATCCACGAGCACCAGGCGCGGCTGAAAGAACGTGCCGATGAGATTTTTCCCGAGCGGGTGATTGACGCCGGTCTTCCCTCCAACGCTCGAGTCCACCTGGGCCACCAGCGTGGTCGGGACCTGCACGAATGGGATGCCCCGCATATAGATCGATGCGGCAAACCCCGTCAGATCCCCGATGACTCCGCCCCCCAGCGCCACCAGCGCCGACCCGCGTTCGAAACGGGCCTTGATCAGCGCATCGAGAATGGTGGACACCGACCGCATGGACTTGGCCCGCTCGCCGTCCGGCAGCACGATCATCGACGCGTCCAGCCCGGCGGCCCGAAGCGAACGGAGCACGCCTGAAGCATAGCCACGCCCGACAACAGGGTTCGTCACCACCCCCACCTTGCCGTGTATGCCGAGCGAAGACAGGCACCGTCCAATTTCGCCAAGGACGCCCGGCTTGATGCGAATGTCGTAACTGCGCTCACCCAGAGACACAGGGACACAGTGTGCTGCCGTCTGGTTGGTCTGAGTGTTCGCCACTGACGATGTCTCCCCGGCGCGCTCAGCGAGCCTGCCTCGCGCACATGGCACTCACGCGTGAAGATACTGTCAAAAGAGCAGGGATGGTAGCACAGGGCAGGTGAAACTAAAAGGTACGGACGTAGGCCTGATAGGCGTCGTAATTCCGTTTCATTTCCTCCAGGCTGTCGCCACCGAACTTCTCGATCATGGCATTGGCCATCTCGAAAGCCACGACGGCCTCCCCGACGACTCCCGCCGCCGGCACGGTACAGATGTCCGAGCGCTCCACGGTCGCGTCGAAGGGCTCCTTGGTCTCGATATCGACGCTCTTTTTGGGACTGTAGAGGGTCGATATGGGCTTCATCGCCACACGGAGGACAACCGGCTGCCCGTTGGTGATGCCGCCCTCCAGGCCGCCCGCATTATTGGTTTTCCTGAAAAATTGCTTGCCTCCCTGCTCGTAGTAGATTTCATCGTGGACCTCGGAGCCGAACCGGCGTGCCGCTTCGAATCCCATCCCAATTTCAACGCCCTTCATCGCCTGGATGCTCATGGCCGCCATGGCCAGCCGGCTGCTCAATCGGCGATCCCACTGGGCGTAGCTGCCGAGTCCGATCGGTGGGTTCGTCACCACCACCTCAAACACGCCCCCAAGCGTGTCTCCCTTATGCTTGGCCGCCCGGATGCGTTCGATCATCTGGGCCCCGGCCGGTTCATCCGGACAGCGCACATCGGACCCTTCGGCCTTCTCATAGGCCACGACCGGATCATCCACGCGATTCGCCGTCACCCCGCCGATCTCCATCGTATAGCTCACCACGCGCATGCCGAACTGGCTCAACAGGGCCTTCGCAACCCCGCCGATGGCGACACGGATGGCGGTCTCGCGGGCGCTGGCTTTCTCCAGGACATTCCGGATGTCGCGATGACCGTATTTGATGGCGCCGACGAGATCGGCATGACCGGGGCGTGGACGGGTCACCACTTTGGATGGGGGAGCCTGGCTGGGCTCGACCGCCATCACCTCTTTCCAATTTTCCCAGTCTTTGTTGGCGACGAGGAGACCGATGGGGTTCCCAAGCGTTTTCCCGTGCCGGACGCCGCAGGCAAACTCGACGCGGTCTTCTTCGACGCGCATGCGACCGCCCCGCCCGTAGCCTTTTTGGCGACGGGCGAGATCGTTGTTGATCATGTCAGGAGTCAGCGGCAGGCCGGCTGGAACGCCTTCGAGGACCGCCAGGAGGTATTTGCCGTGCGATTCTCCCCCGTTCAGATACCGAAGCATGATGGGGTGTCCGGCATTTAACTCTTGATGATAAACGGTGTGAGAAAGATCAGGAGCTCCTGCTTGGCGACCGTTTCGCTCTTATTCTTGAACAGCCATCCCAGCACTGGAATCCTCGACAGATACGGCGTACCGGCTACGTTATTGGTCTGCGAATCCACGAAGATTCCGCCGATGACCGCGGTTTCGCCGTCACGCACCAACACCTGCGTATTGGCCTCGCGTTTATCGATGCTCGGTCCCGCCGGATTGCTGCGGGCGCCCACGGCGTTTCGCGTCGCCTTGATTTTCATCAGGATCTGCTTTCCCACCTCGTTCGGATCGCGCGATGTAATCTGAGGCGTGACCAGCAGTTCAAGATTCGCATCCACGAATGTGGTCTGCGTCCCTTGCAATGACGTGGTTTGGAAGGGGATGGACTCACCCTGTGAGATTTTTGCTTCCCGCTTGTCCAGCGTGCTGATCTTCGGCGCCGCAATGACCTTCGTCAAACCCAGCACCTCGCCCGCCGATAGCCGGGCATCGAGCCCGAACCCAGGCCCCAGCTTGCCCAGCGTGACGCCGACCGCCGGCACACTCGACAGACCGGAGACGGCCGCCGGGAGGTTGATCATAAAGGTCCGAGGTATCGAAGTCCCGCCCGTCCCTGCTACTGAAGCGAAATCTCCCGTGATATTGCCGAACAACCTGAAATCGTTGCCTTCAAATCTTGAGTCCTTGACGCCCCACTGGACTCCCAACCCGCGCGAATAACTGGTGTCGGCTTGGACAATTCTGGCTTCGATTTGGATCTGCGGAACCTCGACATCGAGCAGGTCGACGAGTTCTTTGAAGGCCGCCAGCCGGCTGGCGGTGTCCTGCACCACGACTGCGTTCCCGCCTTGGTTGATGGACAATTGACCGCGCGGGCTGAGATATTGCTTCAGCGAGGTTTGAATCTCAGAGGCCTGGACATTTCGGACATAAAGGACCTTCGTGATCAAATCCTCGGCCTTGACCCTGGATTCCTTCGCCTTGGCTTCCTCGTCCTGCTGCTTCGTCACGTTGACAAGCGTATCAATCCAGATAATGTTGCCCGAACGAAGCTTGCCGAGATTGTTCATCTTGAGCAGCATGTCAAGCGCCTGATCCCACGGCACGTTCAGGAGGCGCATCGTCACCTTGCCCTTCACGTTTTCGCCGATCACCAGGTTAAAGCCACTGACTTCTGCAATGAGCCGAAACACGTTCTGGATGTCCGCTTGCTGGAAATCCAGTGAAATACGGCGTCCTGCGAATCGCCGTCCGCCGAGCGGTTCCTGCTCCTCCGTTTCTGTGACTTCCGGCGCCATTTGCGCTACCGCCGGCCTGTCTTCCAACTGTGCCAGCCGCTCAGGGAACGGCACCCGGCCCGCTTTGGCCACGCGGACCCGGTCCTGCTCCGGTTCCCGCCGCTTGGCTGTCGGTTGATCGATCGCACGCGACTCCAGCGCTGCCGGCCCGCTTTCCGGACGGCTGCCCTCGCCTGCCGTCAAACGAACAGCGAGCTGCGTCTTGCCGGACTGGACCGTATACTGGACCGGCTGCGGCAAGTCGAACACCAGGCGAACCCGGTCGGAGTGGTGCCCGATCCTAATCTGCTTGAGCAATGGGTGATCGACGGGAAGAATCTGGAACTTCAGAGGAGAGGCGACATGCGACAAATCCACCACAAGACGATTCTGCTTCAACACTCGCACGTCGTACGTGAACTCCCCATCGCCGAGGATCAGCACCGTGGCCTCACCATCCCCACGCTGCACTTCAACCTTGCTCATGACTTTGGCCTGGTCGGAGGCTCGCATCGATGGTGCCGGTCCGGAAGTCGGCGCCGCCGGGGAGGCACCGTTCGTTCCTTCACCGGACTGGGCCTGTGCCCGGCCCGCACCCTCTGCTGCGACCTGCGCCTTCTGAAAATCAATGACCAGCTTGGTTCCCTCGGCACGAATATCTGGTTTTGAGGCTGTCGTCAGGATGAACGACAATTGTACGCCGGGCTTTGGCTTTGACATCTCGCTCGGAATCATTTCCAGCAACGGCGGTTTGTTGATGTCCATACGCTGCAGACTGCTTCCCTTCAGCAGGCCCGGCAAATCGACCGTGACACTGGCAGGAGCCTCGCTGGTCGACATGGAGTAGGCCACTGCCCGCCCGCTGTCAACTTCGACACGGACTCGATCCCCTGCATCTACCACAGTAATACGTTCGAGCGGTTTGGCCGCATCAGAAGGTTGCGCGTCAACGGCCAGCGCGACCTGGGCCAGCGGAGCCAGCAACAACATCAAGGAAAAGCCTGCACGGTAATAGAAGCGTGTATGTGTCATGGTAGACTCTCTTTCACATGCAGGGGCTTGGCATACTCACGCACCTGCTTCTTGCCATAGATATCCGTCGTCCGTTCCTCGACAATGATTGCCTTCTCCGTGATGGCACTGACAATCCCATTATTGTTTCCAATCCGGGCACCCCGCTGCACGGCATACCCATTGCCGTCCGGCGTCTGGACCATCGCCATATATCCAAATCCGCCCCACACGATCCCGATGACCGTCAACTCTGCCACCGTGACACGCTGCAGCGGCGGCTGGTTACTCTCCGCCGTTGGCGCCGATCCCTGCGCCCCAGGGAGTGCAAGCATCGCCTGAAAAGGATCTCGCCGTCCTTCCGGTAAGTAGCTATAGTCCCCGCGGCCGACCGGAATAACCGGGTCCGACGAAACCCCTGCCCCACCTGCCTGCGGCGTGCCTTGACCGGCTGGTGTCGGTGGTTGTCCGGCACGGTTGGCTGCCATTCCCGGCTGTGCCGAGGGTGCGGAAGTTGACGGAGGTGTCGAAGCCGGTTGCGCATGTGAATAATCGTACAGCAACCCAATACTCCCGGCGCCTGCCAGGCAAACAACCAGTAGCCTGTGCCATACCATCGTCATGCCCCTATCTCTTCCTTCCCTCATTACCTGGCAGCCGGAACCGGCGCTGCCGGCACTGCCGCTCCACCTGGGACGGATGCTTGAGCCGGCTTGACCGGGAGGTCAGGCGGCGCCACAAAAGCTGTCAAGTCAAACACCGTCTGAATTACCACACGCTCCTGCTCAACTTTTGGACTTCCCATCTTAAGCCCTGATACGCTGATGATCCGAGGCAGATTGTTAATCCGGTCGAAGAACAGCGCTGCCGTATGGTAGCCGCCTGATAATTCAACGCTGAATGGAAGTTTCACGAAAAGCTTGGACGGGTCTTCCACCCGCGTTCCTGGTTTCCACAGCCGGATATCCAACCCCAGTCGCACCCCCATATCGGAGAGCTGCTTGAGCAGGAGAATGGCTTCTTCTTCCGGCGGAAGCGACTCTTTCTTCTTGGCCAGCGCAATTTCCAGCTGCTTATTGGCCGCCACCAGCTCCTCAAGGTGCTTCGCCTTCACTGTCAGCGCTGCAATATCCCCGTCCTGCTTGGCGATTTCATTTTCAAGCGTCTGGATGGCAATCTTTTTCTCGTCCCAAATGGTGTAGTAAAATATTCCCGGGACTCCCACCATCAGAAGGATCACCACCAAGACCTTCTGCACGATCGGAATCGTCCGTAGAAACTCGAAGCTGATTTCAGGCAGTTTCATGTTAACTCTTCAGACTCGCGCTAATCCTGAATTGATAGACGGGGGCTTTGCTGTCCACGCCCGCTTTGGACTCAACAAGACGAATGCTCGCGAAGTGTTCGGTTCGGCGCAGATTGTTGATGAATTCAACAATGTCGTCCTGGCTCATCCCCTTCCCCTCCATCTCAATCTGCTTGTCCTTCAGATCCAGCCTGGTCAACCAAAGCTTGAGCGGTTCCAGACTCTGGCTAATATAGTCCATGGTGCGAACCGGCCCGCCCCGGGTCTTCTCGAGTTGATCGATGATGCGCCCCTTATCCTCAAGCTGCTTTTTCTTCTTTTCGAAATCTTCAACCTGCTTGACCTGCTGCTGCAACGCCGCAATCTGTTTTTCCTTGTCCTGCTTCGTCAGTTGCTTGGCCTGGATCTCGGCATCCAACTCGCTCGCCCACCAGAAGCAGCCGATCACCACGAGCATAATGGCCACCGCCGCGCCGGCGACTTCGATCCGAACATCCCATTGCTTTTTGGCTCCCTTTGTTCTCGGCTCAGGGAGCAGGTTGATACGGATCATCGATCACCCATCATTCTTATCGCGAGCCCTACTCCGACAGCCACTTGCGGGGCCACTTCAGCCAAGGCAGCCTGATCGAGCCCGCTTTGCGTAATATCGACCTGATTGAAGGGGTTGGCGACTTCCACGGGTACACCCATCCGCTCGGTCAACTGCTCAGTCAAACCCGCGACCTTCGCGCACCCTCCGCATAAAACGATTTTGGTCACATCGGCCGCATCTGCCCCGATGGATTTGAAATAATCGACCGTGCGTGCGATTTCCGAGGCCACTTCGGCATTAATTCCATCGATAATGCCTTTCACCGTCGTGGCATCAAGCCCTTCCTTCAGCTTCCCCTGCTGGGCGGTTTCTGCTTCTTCCGCCGTAATGCCCAGATCCCGCTGAAGCGCCTCGGCATAGCGATGCCCACCAACCGCAATGTCCCGGGTGAACACGGACGTGCCGCCCTTGACGATGTTGACATTCATCACGCTGGCCCCGACATTCACGAGTGCGGTCATATCCTCTGGCTTGGACTCATAATTAATGCTGTACATGTTCTCGATCGCAAAGGCATCCACATCGAGGATTTTCGGGATCAATCCCGCGCCTCGCGCAATTTCGGTCAACTCGTTGACCTTATCCTTTTTCGCCGCCACCAGCAGGACAGCCATTTGCGCTTGCCCATCCTCCGTCGTCTCCGCAGGATTCAAGACAAACCAATCGAGGTTGACTTCATTAATGTCAAAGGGAATGTATTGCTCGGCAGCCTCCTTGACCTTCGCCTCCATCTGATCATCCGGCGTTTGCGGAAGGTTGATCTTCTTGACGATGACGGCGTGCCCCGATACTGACAGCGCCACATTCTTGACTTTCACGCCCTGCTCCTGGATCAATTCCTTGATCGCATCGATCACCCGCCCTGCGTCCATCACCGTCCCATCAACGATGACCTCCGGCTCCAGCGGCTTGATGCCGAATTTCTGAAGCACGTACTTCCCTTTCAACTCCTTGATTTGCACCAACTTGATGGCCCTGGACCCGATGTCCAATCCCACGACCTGTTGCTTCGCGGCGAACATCGTATCGACATCCATCGACCCAAGTTCCTTGAGCGTTGTCAGAAGCCTCATCAGATCCATCGTGAACCCTTTATTGACCGGACTTGCGCGTACGAATGATTTGCTTGATCTCTTTAATATGCTGCGCGGTATACAAGCGCCAATTGCGCCAATCTCGGGACGGCCCTGAAATCAATCCTTCGCGCTCCCACCGAAAGAGCGTCGCCCGCGAGACATCGAACAACTCGCAGACTTCGATCGTTTTGTATCGCTTCCCAGAAATAGCCTGCACGCTCTTCATAGCACAATGCTTTCAATACACAACCAATTTCTAAAAACAGACTTTTCAAATTATTGCGGCTAAGTATAGTCAATATATTCTCTCTGTCAAGCAAACACGATAATGCGCACCGTGCTAAACACCGCATGGAAAGCGGAGAAGATCGATATCCAGGATCGAAATCCTATATATGGGAGACCGGCGGAAAAATCGCCCATATCTAGTAGGAGCGCGGTTATGCGGGCCGTGAAGATTTTTTTCTTGAGCGGGCCTGATTTTTCGTGAAACCGACTTCGATGCGCACAAACTGACTAGAGACAAGTCGCCAGACAGAACCGCCGCGCACCTCGGCAGCGTGGACATGCGACTCCTTCGACGATGCGATTCCATGGCTGCCCGCACGACACACGGGCTGCCTGTCATTCTGCCGAAGACGAAGGATCCGCATCGATCAATTCAACCCGGTCATCGTTTGTCCGCCGCACGACCTGGAGACGTCCTGTCGTGGCATTCTGGAAAACAAGCATCGGACTTCCCTGGGCCTCCACTTGACGTAGGGCCTCCTCCAGTAGCAGCACCGGCGCACGCGTCACTTCTAGTTTCCTTCCGGACAATGGAAACGTAGCCTTGTCTCCCACGCCAGACTCGGAACGCGCACGCAACTTTCTCGCGACCAGCTTTTCCTTGTTCTTCAGCAACTGGCGTTCGAGCTTCTCCAGCAGACAATCGATCGAGGCGTACATCTCCCGTGTCGCAACCTTGCCCTGGACGAGTCGTCCATTCACAACCACAACGCCCTCGACTGTGTGCCGGTACTTTTCAATGCTCAGCACGAACTGGCCGCTATCAAGCTTGACACCATATCGCTTCAGTCGTTGAATGCGCTGATCGAGATGCCGTCGCAGCGCTGGCGTGACTGTCATGTGGCGACCGGTGATCGTGATTGGCATGGTGTCGCTCGGTTCCGTTCTGCCGACCCGTCGCCCCGTCAAAAGAAACGTCTGCGCTGGCTGGCAGAAGGGATATTGACCTCAGAACGGTATTTCGCCACCGTGCGGCGGGCGATGATGATTTGGTGGTTTTGCAACCGTGCGGCGATTTCTTCGTCTTTCAAGGGACGGCGAGGATCCTCTTCCGCAATCATCGTCTTGATCATGTCGCGAACCGTCACCGATGAAAGCGCATCCTGGCTTTGATCGGTCCGTTGGAGGGCGGTATTGAAAAAGAATTTCAACTCCAGCATGCCCTGCGGACAATACATGTACTTATTGGCCGTCACCCGGCTGATGGTTGATTCATGCATGCCGATATCTTCCGCAACCTGCTTGAGAACCAACGGCTTCAGGCTCTGGACTCCCTGCTCGAAGAACGGCTCCTGAAACTTGACGATACTGCGGACGACTTTCAGGATCGTCTTGTTCCGCTGTTCGATACTTCTGATCAGCCACTGCGCGCCACGATACTTCTCGTCCATGTACACCTTGGCGGCTTCCGAGTCATCCTTAAGACTGCCCGTCATCATCTGTTTGTAATACGGGCTGATCCGCAAGCGCGGCAGTCCATCATCATTCAGCAGTACAGTCCATTCCCCCTCGTTCTTGACGACAAACACATCCGGCACGATGGCAAAATTGTTCGCGGAGAAATACGGGCGCCCCGGCTTCGGCTCCAGCCCCTCGATCACGTGCATCGCCTCAACCACCGCGTCCACGGTTGTCTCCAGCGCTTTCGCCATACGCGCGTACTGCTTTTTCTCCAAGTCCTTCAGATGGAACCGCACAATGGACTCGACGAGCGAGCCCTTGAACGAACCGGGTCGTTTACTCGACGGGCCTATCGCCGTACGATCAAGAAATCCCAGCTGGATCAAAAGACATTCAGGAAGGTCCCGTGCACCGACACCTGCCGGGTCGAACGACTGCACCTGTCGCAAAACCAACTCCACTGTTTCAACCGGCTCCTTCACATCGGCCGCAAGATCCTCGACCGACATGCGCAAGTACCCGTCATCGTCGATATTGCCAATGATGGCTCGGGCAATTGGTTTTTCGGTAGGTGGCATCTCCGTGAGCGCCAACTGCCACAAGAGATGATCTTCCAACGACGTCGGCTTGGCCAGCGTCTGCTCATAGGACGGCAGTTCATCCTGGTTTGAGACGGACGACTGCCGCCCACCAGCAATACGATCGCCGTCGAAATAGTCATCCCAGCTCCCCTGTGAAATTTCATCGGGTTTTTCCGTATCTTCGGATTTCCCGCTTTCAGGAGATTCCTGCTCTTCTGACGTCCCCTTGCTTTGCTGTCCCTGCTCCCACTCTTCAGCCGACGTCTCCTCCGGCTCCTCGGCCTCCGCATCAGTTTGCGTTTCTTCCAAAAGCGGATTCTCCATCAGATGCTGCGACAGTGTCTGCTGCAGTTCCAGACGGGACAGTTGCAGCAGCTTGATCGCCTGCTGCAACTGCGGCGTCATGATGAGTTTTTGACTGAGACGAAGATCAAGCCGCAGCTTCATGCAATGCCCGCCTTACTTCCCAGCCGTGCCGTCACAGCTTGAACCGCTCCCCCAGATAAATGGCGCGCGCCGTCGCGCTGTTGACGATGACATCGGGCGCGCCGGACTCCAAAATGCTGCCCTCATTAATGATGTAGGCACGATCGGTAATCGACAGGGTTTCCTGCACGTTATGATCCGTGATCAGAATTCCAATCTGCTTGTCCTTTAACCGGACGATGATCTGCTGAATATCAGCGACCGCGATGGGATCGATGCCCGCGAACGGCTCGTCGAGCAGTAAAAACTTCGGCTGCATAACCAGCGCACGGGTGATTTCCAGACGCCGGCGTTCCCCTCCCGACAGCGCATAGGCTTTACTCGCACGGAGGTGAGTCAGGTCCAGTTCCTTGAGCAGCATCTCTGCGCGACCGGACCGCTCCTGTTGGGACAGCGGCATCATTTCCAGAATCGCCAGAATGTTCTCCTCAACCGAAAGCCGGCGGAACACGGATGATTCCTGAGGCAGATAGCCGATGCCGTGCCGAGCCCGCTTGTACATCGGCAGATCCGTGATGGGCGCCCCCTCCAACAGGATCGAGCCTGCATCCGGCTGGCACAGGCCGACCATCATATCGAAGATCGTCGTTTTACCGGCCCCGTTGGGCCCCAGAAGCCCGACGATCTCGCCCGCTCGCACCTCCACGCTGACGTTCTTGACGACCGTCCGGCCTTTAAAGCTTTTGGTCAATCCGACGGCTTGGAAACGTCGCCCATTCGATGTCATGCCAGCATTCATACCGTCACGTCCTGTCGTTATTTCGCGCACACGGCAGGCGTCTGCCCTCCCGTTTCTGGCGCAATCCTGACACGCGATTCCCCCTCGACAATGGTCCGGTCATCATCCAAAAACATGACGATCTTTTTTCCGGATACGCAGGTTCCGTGTTGCCAGGCCACCGGGTCACCGGTCAGAGTGATAATTCGTTTGTCTTCGTTATAGACTGCCTTGTGACTGGTAGCCCGCCCGTCGGCCTTTTCAATTTTCACCTGCCCGGTCGCTTCAATACTGCTTATGGTGCGGTTGGAGATCGTCGGGAGTTCTTCCGATCCCTTCCGGGGCGCCTTCGGCGCCGTCTCAGCCGCCTTGGCATTGTTGGGCTTCAAAAACACCACCATCACATCTGAATGGACGACCAGCATGCCCTTTTTCAAGACGACGTTGCCTTCAAAAATCGCCTTGTTTTCTTGGTTGCGCATGGTGATCTTCTGGGCCGTGATGTCGGTGCGGCCGTTGGCCGACGGCCCTCCGGCAACAGGAACAGCCGTGTCCGCTGCGTGCGCAGCGGACATGAGAAACCCGACCCCACACACCAGGCTACTGCACAATCGCCACATGCACGTCTTCCAGGATTTGAAATTCTTCGACATCAAGTTTTCCGACAAGACCCCGCCCCGTCACTTCCAACCCATTGCCGATAATCGTCACCACATCGCTTGTGGTGACTTCCCTGCGCGCATCCGTCCACGCGAGATGATTGGTAAAGATCGTATAGCCATTCTCCAGTCGAACGGCGATGGTTCCTGTTCGCTTTGCCAGGACAAAGTTTTTTTTGGCGGTGTCGATGGTCCCCTCATCGCCTTCCAACTGCAGCTCGCGACCTGCCGGGCCATACAAAGTCACCTGCACATTTTCGAGTGCGGCACGGTTCTCGGCTTCAAACAGGCGCGCGTGTTGTGCCAAAACCTGCCACTGGACCGTTCCGGACCTGGACTGGGTGAAGGTAAAATGTTCGATGCCTGCATCGGCATGCTCAAGCCGGCTGGGGACCGGCCCTGCCGGTGCCTGCTCTGATTCAACTTGGCTGGTGAGAAGGTAAACAAGGGAAATCGTCAGAATTCCACTGAGGACGAGGAGAGCGCCTCGTATATAACGACCCCACATAAGAGCCCCAAATCAACTGCTTAGAATGACAAGGGCTACTGGCACGATAGTAGCATAGGCCTCTAGGCAAGTAAACCACACCGCAGGGACCGTTCCCGCATCAGGCCAGCGACCAACAATCCAAGTGCGACAGGTGAACGGCGCTCGTCAGGAGAAAAAATTCAACGAGCGCACAGGCATGGGACGTAAGGAACCACGCGACCGGTCCGTTGCGCGGTTAAGACTTTGGTGCAGCCGGATCCGTTTTCCCACGTGCAGGTTGACCGGACTGCTTCGGGACTGTCTCGCCGCCCTTCGCGACCAACTCAATCGCCACCATCCAGGCTGCGTCGCCGACCCGTCTGCGCGTCTTGATCATTCGCGTGTACCCGCCGTTGCGATCCCGGAACCGGCCGGCCACATCGCTGAACAGCTTTGAAACCACCGTCTTGCTACGAATAAAGCTCAACGCCTGCCGGCGGGCATCCAGATCACCCTGCTTCCCAAGCGTAATCATGCGATCCGCGTATCCGCGGATTTCCTTGGCTTTCTGTTCTGTCGTTTCAATCCGTTCACAGTCCAACAGGGACGTGACGAGATTTCTGAACAGCGCCCATCGATGCTTGGTCTTACGGCTGAGCTGTCTGCCTTTTTTTGCGTGGCGCACAGGTATCCTCTCCGTTAAGCGTCGCGTTTGGCGCCGCCGTCGGAGGACGGAAGCGCATCCAGTTTCATGCCGAGTCCCAACCCCATCTCGGTCAGAATTTCCTTGATCTCGTTCAGCGACTTCTTGCCGAAGTTCTTCGTCTTCAGCATCTCCATCTCCGTTTTCTGCACCAGATCGGCGATGGTCTTGATATTCGCGTTCTTGAGGCAATTTGCCGCCCGCACTGAGAGCTCGAGTTCGTTGACGCTTCGGAAGAGATTTTTATTAATCTCCCGACGCTCCTCTTCCAGACGGGCTTCAGGCTTCGTCTCACCCAACTGGTCCGGATGAATGAAAATATCCAGATGGTCGCGCAAAATGAGCGCCGCCGACGAAACCGCATCCCTCGGCGTGATACTGCCGTCCGTCCAGACCTCCAGCATCAGCTTGTCGTAATCCGTGACCCGGCCCACGCGCGCGTTCTCCACATGGAAATTCGCGCGTGTAACGGGTGTAAAAATCGAGTCCACGGGAATCACCCCGATCGGAAGCCCCTCTTCCTTGTTCCGCTCAGCGGGTACATACCCGCGCCCGGGCTTGACGACCATTTCCATGTCCAGCGTGGCTTCCTTGTCCAACGTGGCAATGTGCAAGTCCTTGTTCAACACGGTCACATCCGCATCGTGCTGAATGTCGGATGCCTTGGCCTCCCCCGGTCCCTTTTTCCGTAACCGGATCGTCTTGGGCTTGTCGGTATGCAGCTTGAGACGGAGGCTCTTCACATTCAGGACGATGTTCGTGACGTCTTCCGTCACGCCGGGGACGGTCGAAAACTCATGCAAGACCCCTTCAATTTTGACCGTCGTGACGGCCGCACCCGTCAGCGAGGAGAGCAGTACGCGCCGCAGGGAATTCCCCACCGTCGTGCCGAATCCACGCTCGAACGCCTCGGTCATGAACCGTGCATAGTTTTCAGCGGGGATTTCCTTTTCGGTCTCCACCCGCATCGGGATCTGAAAATCTTTCATCGTTTTAATCATGGGTTCCTCTTCGCCTTAGTCCATCCTGCCGACATGGCCACGATGTGTCCATTCATTATCTCGAGTAGAGCTCCACCACCATTTGCTCGTTGACCGGTAACGCAATTTCATCCTTTGTAGGCACCGCTTTCACCGTCCCCTTGAAGGCCTCTCGGTTCAATTCCATCCAGGCGGGAATCCCGCGCGACTCGACCGCATCCAGCGAGGCCACGATGGCGCCCACGGCCCGGCTTCGCGGCCGCACTTCAATCACGTCCCCAACCTTCACGTGATAGGCCGGCACATCCGTCTTCCGTCCGTTCACGAGGAAGTGCCCGTGATTCACCAACTGCCTCGCCTCCCGTCTGGAACAGGCAAAGCCCAGCCGGTAGACCACATTATCCAGCCGGCATTCCAACAATTTGAGCAAATGCTCGCCCGTGATGCCCTCGTGCCGCTCCGCTTTTCCGAAAATGCCACGGAACTGCCTCTCCTGCAATCCATAGATCCGCCTCAGTTTCTGCTTCTCCCTCAACTGGGCGCTGTACTCCGACACGCGCTGGCGTCCCTGGCCGTGCTGCCCGGGCGGATAGCTGCGCCGTTCGATCGCGCATTTTTCCGTCATGCATCGCGAACCCTTCAGGAACAGCTTCACGCCCTCCCGGCGGCACAACCGACAGACGGGACCTCGATATTTTGCCATTAGACTCTCCTCCGTTTGGGCGGCCGACAGCCGTTATGGGGAATCGGTGTCACATCGCGGATCAGATTGATCCGCAGCCCCGCTGCCTGCAACGACCGGATGGCTGATTCCCGCCCGGACCCCGGTCCATTGACATACACATCGATCTGCCGCATGCCATGCTCCATCGCTTTTCGCGCGGCCATCTCCCCGGCCCGTTGCGCGGCGAATGGCGTGCTTTTCCGGGACCCCTTGAACCCCTGGTTGCCTGAGCTGGCCCACACGATCGCATTGCCGCCCATGTCGGTAATGGTCACGATCGTATTGTTGAACGACGCCTGGACATGCGCGATCCCGCTCTGGACAATTTTCCGTTCTTTCTTCTTACCCTTCTTCACGCTCATAAGTCATGCGCTCCTGACTACTCGGTTGATTAGGATGCTTTTGAAGGCGCCGCCGCCGGCTTTCGTATCGCACCTGCGGATTTCTGCCGTCCCTTTCGGGTCCTCGCATTGGTGCGCGTCCGCTGCCCGCGAACCGGCAGCCCCTTGCGGTGCCGCAGTCCACGGTAGGTCCCGATATCGACCAGCCGCTTGATGTTCATCGAGACTTCCCGCCGCAGATCGCCTTCGACCTCATGGTCTCGGTCGATCACCTCGCGCAATTTCACGATCTGATCTTCGGTCAAGTCCTTCACGCGGACCGCGCCGTCCACGCCGGCCTTTTTCAAAATTTGCAGGGCCATCGCGCGCCCGATCCCAAAGATGTAAGTCAATCCGATGTCCGCCCGCTTCTCACGCGGCAGATCGATTCCAGAAATACGAGCCATACGTCCTCCTCACCAGCCTGCTGTAACGACTCAACCCTGCCGTTGTTTATGACGGGGGTTTTCGCAGAGCACCCGCACGACGCCCCGGCGGCGAACCACCCGGCACTTTGAACAAATCGGCTTGACCGACGATTTCACTTTCATAACGTTCCTTATTTAAACCGATAGGTGATGCGGCCCCGTGTCAGATCGTACGGCGACAGTTCCACCGTCACCTTGTCGCCAGGCAGGATCCGGATGAAATGCATCCGCATCTTGCCTGAAATATGCGCCAGTATGATGTGCCCGTTATCCAATTTCACCCGAAACATCGCGTTCGGTAGCGTCTCCGTCACGCTCCCTTGCGCTTCAATGACGTCTTCTTTTGACATCCGTCGCCGTTCGTCTCCTAGAGTTTACTCAAGATACGCGGAGGGCCACTCGGCTGAATCGCAATCGTATGCTCAAAATGCGCCGAGAGGCTGCCATCCTTCGTGACGGCGGTCCACTGGTCATCCAGCACCCGCACATCGCTCTTTCCCATGTTCACCATCGGCTCGATCGCCAGCACCATGCCTGCCTGCAGCCGCGGCCCCTGCCCCGGCTTTCCGTAATTCGGCACCTGTGGTTCCTCGTGCAGCTGGCGTCCAATCCCATGCCCCACAAAATCCGTCACGACCGAAAAGCCCGCCGACTCCGCCCGTGCCTGCACCGCATGTGAAATGTCGGACAACCGGTTGCCGACCACCGCCTGCTCGATCCCGGCATACAACGCGGCTTCGGTCACACGCAGCAGCTCGGCCGCTTTGGGAGCGATCGCGCCGACCGGGAGCGTCATGGCCGAATCACCATAGAATCCCTCCACAATCGCACCCAGATCCAGTCCGACGATATCGCCTTCCTTCAGCATCCGCTTCGACGGAATCCCGTGAACGACCTGATCATTCACCGAGATACACAGGGTCTTCGGATAGCTCCGGTATCCCTTGAAAGCCGGCTTGCCGCCCCGCGAGCGAATAAATTCCTCCGCGAGACGATCCAGCTCATCGGTGGCCATCCCTGGCCGCACATGCGGCTTTAAAAACTGAAGCGTCTCGGCTACCAGCTTCGATGCCCTGGCCATGACTTCGATTTCCTCTGGCGTCTTGAGAATAATCATACCAAGCCATTGACCGACAGAAGCTCCCCCACCCGCTGCTGTACTTGCTCAACCGTTCCCATCCCATCAATATCCGAGAGCACCCCGCGCTGCCGGTAATAGGCAATCAGCGGCGCTGTTTGTTGCTCATAAACTGCCAGCCGATTCTCAACCGTCTCACGTTTGTCATCGCTGCGCTGCATCAACTCGCTCCCGCAGCGATCGCATACTCCGGCCTGCTTCGGCGGCGTAAACTCAACATGGAACACCGCCTGGCACTTGGGACAGCTCCGGCGTCCCGTGAGGCGCCGCACGATGTGCTCACGCGACACCGAAACATTGATCACCCGGTCGAGCTGCAGCCCCCTGGCCTTCAGCATGGCCGCCAACTCCTCCGCCTGCGGAACGGTTCGTGGAAATCCATCCAGCAAAAACCCCTTTGCACAGGTCGGCTCAGCCAGCTTATCCTTGACGATCCCGACAACCACCGAGTCCGGAACCAACTGCCCCTGATCCATGCAGGCCTTCGCCTGCATCCCCATCGGCGTTTTGGTGCGAACCGCTTCCCGAAGAATATCCCCCGTCGAAATTTTTGGCCGTCCGAACTTTGCGGTGATCAAGTCCGCCTGCGTTCCCTTGCCCACTCCCGGCGCACCTAGCAAAATCAGCCGCATCCAGAGACCTCAGCCGCTCCGCCCTTTCAATGACCCCGTCTCGAGAAACCCCTCATAATTGCGCATCAGCATGTGCGATTCAATCTGCTGAGCCGTATCCAAACCGACGCCGATGACGATCAACAACGACGTCCCGCCGAAATAGAACGGCACATTGAGCTTATAGATCAAAAACTCCGGGATCACGCACACCACCGCTAGATAGACCGCGCCGACAAACGTGACCCGGGTGAGCACGTTATAGACATAATCGGAGGTGCGCTGCCCCGGGCGAATCCCCGGGATGAACCCTCCGTACTTCTTCATGTTTTCCGCCATGTCCACCGGGTTCAGCACCACCGCCGTATAAAAAAAGCAAAAAAAGACGATCAGTCCAACGTACAGCAGGGTGTACAAGACGGACCCCGGCGCCAGCTGCTCTCCGATTGACTTCACCCACGGATACTGGATAAACCCCGCAATGGTCGCCGGGAACGCAATGATCGACGACGCAAAAATTGGCGGAATCACACCGGCTGTATTGATCTTCAGCGGAATGTGCGTGCTCTGCCCGCCATAGACCCGTCGCCCGACCACCCGCTTGGCATACTGCACGGGAATTTTCCTGCGGCCGCTCTCCAAAAAGACAATGGCCGCCACCACCCCCAGCATCACGGCCGTCAGCAGCGCCAGCAGCACAAAGCTGAGCTGTCCGACCCGGTATAAATCAAACGTCTGCGCCACCGCGCTCGGCAGTCGCGCCACGATCCCCGAGAAAATGATCAGCGAGATCCCGTTGCCGATTCCCCGCTCGGTAATCTGCTCGCCCAGCCACATCAGAAACGCGGTGCCGGCCGTCAGGGTGATCACCGTCATGAAGCGAAACGGCCACCCCCCACTCATGACGAACTCTCCACCCTTCATCTGCTCCAGACCGATCGCAATCCCGAATCCCTGGATCAGCGCGATGACGATCGTGCCGTACCGCGTGTACTGAATGATCTTCTTCCGCCCGCGCTCGCCCTCCTTGGCCAGCTTCGATAAATGCGGGATGACGACCGTCAGCAACTGCAGAATGATCGACGCGCTGATGTACGGCATGATGCCCAGCGCAAAGATCGTCAGCCGGGAGAGCGATCCTCCGGAGAAGATATCCAGAAATCCGAGGAGCGCCCCGCCCTGCTCTTGAAGAAACTTCGATAATGACTCTCCGTTGATGCCCGGCGTCGGAATATGCGCGCCGACCCGATACACGGCCAGCATGGTCAGCGTGAACAGAACCCGCGTGCGCAGCTCCGGAATTTTAAAGATGTTCTGAAAACTCGTGAGGAGCCGCTCAAACACTGCTGATGACCTCAGCC
>Ga0247727_10006406_pt1 | contig 23178 bp, 21 predicted proteins | sample WisWelCaveWW1625_FD_202498 | JGI IMG/M metagenome (GOLD analysis project Ga0247727, IMG submission 202498) | Biofilm microbial communities from Wishing Well Cave, Virginia, United States - WW16-25 | ecosystem: Environmental > Aquatic > Deep subsurface > Groundwater > Cave microbial mat | place...
TGGCGTTGGCGTTGGCGTTGGCGCCGGCGGCGGTGCTGGTGGTGGCGCTGGCGGCGTTGGCGTGGGCGCTGGCGGCGTGGGTGCAGGGGTTGGCGGCTGAGGGGCCTGTGCGACGGCACCGATCTCGAGCTTGGCGTCGACGATCAGGTTGCCGTCCGTGCCGATCCCGGCGTCCAGCCCCTTGCTCTTGCGCAGCGCCACGACGAGCGAGGCGTAGACTGGAACATAGACGTCCAAGACCTTGCTGCCGACCTGGATGCGCTGGCGCGCATTGAAGTGCAGGTGGTAGGTCGTGTCGCGCTTGCCGCCCATGTACTTGGAGACGCGGCCCAACACGTCGCCTTGCTTTACGGAATCTCCCTCCTGCACCTTGATCGAATCGGGGTGCATGTGGAGATAATCGTACACCGTACCGTCGGCGGCTTTGAGCTTGACCGTCGTGTTCGAGGTAACGAGGGTTATGACACCGTCGACGACGGCCACCACGTCCCAGGTATTGTCTTTGCAGCTCGGTGCGCGAATGTCCTGTCCCTGATGGCCCTGCCCGGACGGACACATGGGCATGCTCCAGCTGCGCACCTCGCAGTAGTTGTCGCGCTGGGTCAGCGGGTCGTAGTTGCGCGGATCGCACTCGGTGCTGCCGGCCGCGCCCTGGTTGTTCCAACCGCCGCCGCCATAGCCCCAGATCTGGGAGTTCATGTGCGCGAACCGGCCCGTATCCAGGCGGATCGGGAAGACGATATTTGGCAGATAGACTTTGCGATCCCCCTTGCGGCCTCGGTCAGCGTCGCGCACCGCCAGCATGCCAGGCGGATTGTACTTGAACCCAGGGTCGACGGCGGGCTGCGCCGGTGGGGTGGCCGGCGTGCCCGGCTGGGTCGGTATCGGCGCGGTCGGCGCCGTCGGCGTCCCCGACTGCGGGGGCACAGGGGTGCTGCCTGGGAGTTGCAGAGGAGGCGCGCCGCCGGGGGGTACGTCGCACCGGATTTGCTGCACGGCGCCGGTGTTCGTCGCTCGAGGCTCGTCGGCGCAGAGTTCGACGGGCGCGCGCCCGGGTGACAGGTCGTCCCGCCCGCCGAGGCTGCGAACCGCCATGTAGCTGATCAGATCGCGTCCCGCGACCCCACTCGCTGGGGCGTCGCGAGCCGGCGCTTGCCGGTCGGCGGCGCCGGCGGCGGCACCAATCCTCAAACCGCCGAGCTGAGATGAAAGCACGAGCGCAGCAGCGCCCGCCAACAGGAGGATTGCGCCTAGATGCAGGTTACGCGGCCGCACGGACGTACCTCCCCCCGCCCCGAAGAAACCCGCTAAGTCAATATTCCTGATCCAGTAACCTCACCGCTATCAGCATGAACGTTTTCGGCCCCGCCAGCAAGGCAAATTGAGATGCTGCGCGAGCCTCGCCAGCCACACTTTCTGAACGCAGGATTGTGGCATCATTCGTTCCCTCAGCCGCCGAGCGACTCCAACAACGTGCGCGTTTCCGCGGGCAGCTGACTTGCGCCGGAGCCGCTCAGCAGTTGCTGAATGGCGGCCTTCACGTCGGCTGGTATCGGCTGCGGTGAGGTGGTGACGCTGGTCGGGGAACCCGAGATCGACGGATCCTGGAAAATAGAAAGCCAATCCCACGTCACGTCGGGCCGCTCCCAGCTGCCGTCGACCCTCAGCGGTACGGCCACGTGCCTCGGCGGAGGCCAGGCCTTCAGCCGCACCTTTTGATTGATCGTCTGCGACGACAGCGTCACGGTGCCGTTGGACAGGATCTCGACCTCGGGTCCGGTCAGGGAGAGGTCGCCAACGGTGCGCGCCACACCATTGCGGATGGCGTAGTTCCCGCTGATGCGGTCGAAGTTCGTCCGCTGCGACCGGTCGAACGTGTGCTGGCCCCACCACTCGAGCAGGGCCCGGCGCAGATCGAATCCGATTAGCCGGCCCTTCTCGATCGTCAGGTTGGCCGTCCCTTCCAGGGACCCCAGAATGTCCTGGGCGTTGCGGCCGCGTCCCGCCACGACGACGTCGAGCTTGGTAGCGCCTGCCAGGAAGGCGTTCTCGAGTATCTGCGAGAGAAGCTTCTCTGCAGGAAGCTCGCTGGCGCTGAGGCTCAGGGCCACTTTGGCCGGCTTGGCCGTGCTGTCGACATCGAGTCGGCCGGTTGCGCGACCCTTGTCGATCTCCACTTGCTTCAAGGTGTACGTCAGCCGTCCGTCATGCAACAGGATGTCGGCGCGGGCGTCCCGCATCTGCACCGCGCCATGCGTGACCGTCTCGGCCGACGTCGTGAGGTTCAAATTCACGGCTGTCAGCGCATCGAGGTCGAACGTTTCGATGCTCCACGTGTTGCGCTCGGGGCGGGCGGGAGCGGCTGCCGCCGCGACCGAGCTGAGCGCGACGCCCGGGGATGCATTGAGCGCCGCCAGCTGGCTGCCGAGCGCCTGCCACGCGGAAGGAATCGTGGTCCCGGCCTGGGAGGACCGTGCTTGTACTGCAAGGGCCGGCATCTTCGGAATCTCGCCGAGGAGCTTCTGCAGGTCGAGCTGGCTCCAGACGACATTGCCGGTCACCTGCGGCCGGGCGTCGGCGAAGCGGACCTGGGTGTCCCAAATGCTTTCGCCGGCGTTCATCTTCAGGCGAACGCGCTCGAGCCCGACTTGCGCCTGGTTCGCCGTCACCGGCCCCTCCAATGTCGCGGGTCCCTTCAGCGCGTACGCCCCCGGATCGACATCGAGCCAGCGCACGAAATCCCGCAAGGAATCGATCTTGACGACGAGCGCACCTTTGACCTGGCCGTTGTCTTTGGGCGAGAGCTCGCCCTTGAGGTCGAGCGCCAGATGCTTGGCGCCGATGTTGACACTGAGGGCCGAGGCGTCGCCGCGCCCGTAGGCGCGCGCGTCCGCCAGCAGCGAGTTGAAGGTGACGCGCTCATTCCTCCATCGGAAGCCGCCGCTCCCCTTGGTCTCGCCGTTGCCGGTGACATCGGCGAAGCTCGCCGACAACTGATCGATGCGCCAGATGGGATTTGGCTGCTTGACGAGATAGTTCACCGAGCCGTCCGTGATCACGACCTCGCGCAGCGCCAGCTGGTCGGCCTTGTCGCCGATGCCACCGGACTTGCTGTGGCCGACCGTGTCGAGCAGCGGCCGGTCCTCGGGGCGGATGGTCAGGACCGGCCGGACGATCTGCAGCTGGGAGAGCTCCGTGCGGCCGCGCAGGAGCGAGGCAAGGCGCATCTCGCCGACGATGCTCTCCGCGCGCAGAAGCTCGGGCCCGACCGCTCCGGGAGGGCCTGCAAGGGATACGCGCTCCAGCGCCAGGCTTGCCTTCGGATAGAGGGTGAGCTTGGCCGGGCCGGCGACCTTCAACTCGCGGCCGGTCGTGTCACGCACGATGCGGATCAGCTGGTCGCGCGCCAGATCGGTCGGCGGTGCGACGACCAACGCGGCGACGGCGAGCGCCAGGACGAGAACTAGCCCGGCGGGAATGAGGACAAGCGGGTGGCGCCAAAGGCTCCGCTTCGGCTTTGCGGACTCGACCGACATCTGCAACCTCCCCAACTGCGACCATCCGACTGAACGGGCGGCTGAACGGGTGGCTTGGCACCCCACGGGAGCTGGAAGTATAGTCTCAGCGCTGCTGTCTTGCCGTGTAATTGTGACCGTACTGTTGTAGCAGTGCGCTCGCTCAATGTCCGAAGTGCCCCGCCCAACGTTGGAAGGAGCGAAGGAAATGAGTTTCGCATCGCACCGCACTGCACTGAGACTGCCGATGCTGGCGACAATCGGCTTGTGCTCCCTGCTGACGTGGCCTGCTCTCGCGCAGGACAAGATCGTGAAAGTCGATTGGGAGAACGCGGAGATCAAGGGCTTCGTCAGGGACCGCACCGCCAATCCGCCGGTCTCGCTCAGCCCCGGCTCCCCCGATGAGGCCAAGCTCAGCCGGTTGCGATTGCCGGTGCTGGCCTTCGACACGCCCCCGACGACCGTCAGCAATGCCTTTGCGGTCGGGGCGCGACCGCAGCTTGCGCGCAAGATCATCATGGATGAGAAGCAGCCGGTCTGGTACCAGCTCATCGACCGGTATGGGGACCTCACCATCACGGTGGAATCGGACCTGCGCATCCAGCACGAGTTTCCCGCCACGTTTCCAATCTACGGACCGGGTGGCCAGGGTGTCGCCGCGGAGCCGCAGATATCGGTGTTCGATGAGCGAAGCGAGGAAGGGATGGAGGGCGCCATCGCCGAGTACACCCTCTACAAATACGGGCAAGTGCCCTACAGGGTCACGATCGAGTGCACCAAGCAGAACAAGGCGCACTGCAAGGACATCGCCGTGATCGCCAAGGACAAGGACCTGCTGAAGCTGATCTCCGCCCGGCCGCCGCCATAGAGGCGGGAGCGCGAGCTGGTCCGGCTCGGCAACAGACCAACGATCAATTCAGCCTATCGAGCCGGATCGACAGGCCGGCTGCGGCCATGTGGCGCTTGGCTTGGCCGATGCTGTAGGTGCCGAAATGGAAGATGGAGGCGGCCAGCACGGCGCTGGCATGGCCGACCTTCACGCCGTCGACCAGGTCATCGAGCGTGCCGACGCCACCGGACGCGACCACCGGCACGCTGACCGCATCGGCGATGGCGCGCGTCAACTCGAGGTCGAACCCCGCCTTGGTACCGTCGCGGTCCATCGAGGTCAGCAGGATCTCGCCGGCGCCCAACGCCACCACCTCGCGCGCATAATCGACGGCATCGAGCCCGGTGCGGTTGCGCCCGCCGTGGGTGAAGAGCTCCCAGCGCGCCGCCTCGTCCGCCTGCGACACCTGCTTGGCATCGATAGCGACGACGATGCATTGCGCGCCGAACTTGTCGGCGCCTTCGGCAACGAACGCCCGCCGGTTCACCGCCGCCGTATTGATCGACACCTTGTCGGCACCCGCGTGCAGCAGCTTGCGGATGTCGTCGGTGGTGCGCACGCCACCGCCGACGGTGAGCGGCATGAAGCAGCGTTCCGCCGTGCGCTCGACGATGTCAAAGATGGTGTCGCGGTTCTCGTGGCTGGCCGTGATGTCGAGGAAGCACAGCTCGTCGGCGCCGGCCGCATCGTAGGCGGCCGCCGCCTCCACCGGATCGCCGGCGTCCTTCAGGTCGACGAAGTTGACACCCTTGACCACGCGCCCGTCCTTGACGTCGAGGCAGGGGATGATGCGGATCTTGAGCACGGGATCAGACCGGCATCGGCGCGTCGGGGATGCCGCGGAAGATCGTCGCCATGGCAAGCTCGACGCCGAGGCCGCCGAGCGCGATGACATCTTCGCGCCCTGCCAGCTCCGTGGGCAGCTTCGGCCACGCCCCGTCGCCCTGCCGCGACCAGACCCAGGCGCGCGGCTCGTCCTGCGCGCAGATCAGGTAGGTCTGCACGGATGTGATCGCCGTGTACTCCTGCAGCTTGGCCGTGAAATCGAGGCCCGCCGTCGAGGGCGAGAGGGCCTCTACTATGAAAATCGGCGCTTCACACGCAAGGTCCGAGAGACCCGAGCTAGCACGGTCGACTAGAACGTCAGGGTAGCGGACACCAACTCCGGTCCTGACGCCAAACTCGGCGGGTCCGGCCTCGAAACGTGTCCGATCCAAATTTTGCAGGAGCTCGCCGAGGATATTCGTTGCTACTCGCCAATGCGCCCGAGAGATCTGGATCATCATGCGGCTGACCTTCCCTTCGGACAGCTCGTACTTGTAGGGATGATGGCGATCGAGGTTTGCCGCCCACCGCAAGAACGCCTCGGGCTCTATCGGAATGTCGCCGAACGGCTCCTGGCCTCGATCTGAGAAGCCCGAAAGCATCTGCTCGTTTGGGTCGCTCATGAGCCGGATCTCGAAACGAGTGCGAGCGCCTCTCGGGCGTCCAGCCGGCCGTCATAAAGTGCGCGGCCGGCAATCGCCCCTGCCAACATAGCATACTGCGGCTGCAGCAGCGCCTCCACGTCGGCGAGGCCGGCAAGCCCGCCGGAGGCGATGACGGGGATCGACGTTGCCCGCGCCAGCTCGGCCGTGGCGGTGAGGTTGAGGCCCTTCAACACGCCGTCGCGCTCGATGTCGGTGTAGATGATGGCGGTCACGCCGGCGTCCTCGAAGCGGCGCGCCAGCTCGACGGCGGTGAGCTCGCTGACCTCGGCCCAGCCCTCGACCGCGACCTTGCCGCGCTTGGCGTCGATGCCGACGGCGACGCGGCCGGGAAACAGCCGGCACGCCTCGCGCACGAGCGCGGGGTCGCGCACGGCGACCGTGCCGAGGATGACGCGGCGAACGCCCTTGCCGAGCCAAAGGCCGATGGTGGCGAGGTCGCGCATGCCGCCGCCGAGCTGCACCGGGATGGTCACGGCCGCCAGGATGCCTTCCACCGCCGCGGCGTTGACGGGCCGGCCGGCAAAGGCGCCGTTGAGGTCGACGATGTGCAGCCAGCGGAAGCCCTGGGCCGCGAAGAGGCGCGCCTGCGCGGCTGGATCGTCATTGAAAACAGTGGCTTGCGCCATCTCGCCGCGCACTAGGCGGACGCAGCGGCCGTCCTTCAGGTCTATGGCGGGAAACAGGATCATGACTGGGCATTGCTTGCCGGCGCGCGGGGACGCAGGCGCGGCCATACCTTTGCTGTCTTGTTGGGCGCACAATGGGCGATGCTGCCCTTCAGTCAAGCGTGTCCCGTACCGATGCATCCCGAGTTGACCTGCGCCCCGGCGGCCAAGCGGCCGTTGACGGAAACCGACGCCGTCGACATCTGGATCGCGCGCTGGCTGCGGATCCGGCGCAAGGAGCTGGTCATCCGCTACGGCTGCGACCCGCGGCGGCTCTATGAGATCTGGGAGGAGCGGCGCTTTGCGGGCAGCCGGGACAAGGCCATGGCGCTGTTCGTGGAGCGTTATCCGGGCCTGGTCGACCGTATCGACTACGGCCGCCATCGGGTCATTCCGCGCCGTGTGCCGGCCGAACTACAGCCGAGCCTGTTCGACCAGGTGTGAGCGCTCCCTTCCGTCCGACGCCCTGTGGATAAGTGGGCAGACAAGCACAAGAACAAATTCAGAACTTTTGCTCGACAGGCGCCCCGAATCGCGGCATGTTCCTACTATGTTCTTGCGACCGGTGATGCGCACGCAGGAACGCTCCCGTTTGCCCCCAGACGCCCGCGAGAACCCCGATGCGCACCTATCTCATCACCTACGACGCTGCCAATAACGCCCGCCACAGCCTCTCCGGCGCCATCATGCAGCTGGGCGACGCCTGGGCCCGCCCCCTCGAGACCACCTGGTACGTGCAGTCGAGCGAGCGCGCCGAGGCGCTCGAGCGGCGGCTGACGGCCCACCTCGACGTCGAGGACGGCCTGCTGATCCAGCAGGTGGAAGCCGACGCCGTGCTGCTGAACACCGCGCTGCGCTGGTTCCGCAAGCGCCGGCCCGACGGCGCCGCTGCGTCGAATGTCGTGGCGTTCCCTGCAACCCGGGCGCCGGCCGCCAAGGCGGCCTGATCCCGCTCTCGTCGCCGGCGATCCGTTGCTACATCTAGAGCAGGATCGCTTCGGATTGGACCGCGCCAGTCCCACAATGCACGTACCGGCCGAAGCGTGAATCCTGCTCTAGTCATAGATTTGAGAGCAAGATTCACGTTCCATGATCGAAGCCAAGCGCTTCGATCAGACGATCTTGCTCTAGCGGCGAACGCCGTCGACGTAGGTGCGGCGCGTGCGCGTATCGCCGACGTCGATGGTGATCGGCGTGGCGTTGCCGGGGTTGATGATGACGCGGTCATGGGGTGGCAGCGGCCGGAACACGCGCACGCCCTCCTCCATCGTCACTGTTGCGCCGTAGAACGGCCGCGGCTCGATGCGGACCGTCGATTGTGCCGACGCCGGCAGACTGCCGACGGCAACCCCCACGCCAGCGAGGATGCAAAAACCCAGGGTACGCATATTCGCCACTCCGCTGCCGAGACACATTAGCGGGAACTTTACCGTCCGCCGCCGCGGGCGAATGAGGGAATTGCGGGGATGCTTAATGCGCGCAAGGTAGAGCAGGATCGCTTCGGATTGAATCACGTTGCCTCAGTCGAGACGTGGCGGCCGAAGCGTGAATCCTGCTCTATTCATAGACTCGAGAGCAAGATTCACGCTCCATGATCGAAGCCAAGCGCTTCGATCAGAAACGATCTTGCTCTAGAGCCGCGTGCCCGCCGGCAAGGGAAAGCCGCGTAGGAACTCCGCGGCTGTCATCGGCCGCTTGCCCGAGCGCTGCACTTCGACCACGCGCACGGCGCCCTCGCCGCAGGCGATGGTGAGCGCGTCGTCCAGCAGCGCCCCCGGCGCGCCGGCGCCCGCCGTCACCGTGGTGCGCAGCACCTTGATGCGCTCGGGCTTGCCCTGGTGGGCCGCCTCAAACCAGGCGCCGGGAAACGGGGCGAGCCCGCGCACCTTGTTGTGCACCTCCTGGGCCGGGCACGCGAAATCGATGCGCGTCTCGCCCTTGTCGATCTTGGGGGCGTAGGTGACGCCCTCGGCCGACTGCGGCCGGCAGGTGAGCCCGCCCCGCTCGAGCGCGGCCAGCGCGCGCAGCATCAGCTCGGCGCCTCGGATCGCGAGCAAGTCGTGCAGCTCGCCGGCGGTCGTGTCCGGTCCGATCGCCAGGGGGTCCACGAGGCACACGGGCCCTGTATCCAGGCCTTCGTCCATCCGCATGACGGTCGCTGCTGTCTCCGTATCACTGGCCATGACGGCGCGCTGGATCGGCGCCGCGCCGCGCCAGCGCGGCAGGGCGGAAGCATGGAGGTTGAGGCAGCCCTCGCGCGGCGCCGTCAGCACCGCCTTCGGCAGGATCAGGCCATAGGCGACGACGATGCCGACGTCGGCGCCGTGGGCGGCGAAGGCCTGCTGCTCGGCATCGCCCTTGAGGCTCTTCGGCGTACGCACGGGCAGACCGCCTCGCTCGGCAAACAGGTGCACGGGCGATTTGCGCTCCGCCATGCCGCGACCCGCCGGCCTCGGCGGCTGCGAGTAGACGGCGACGACCCGGTGCCCCGCCGCAACCAATCCGGTGAGCGTCGGGACGGCGAACTCGGGCGTGCCCATGAACACGACGCGCAGCATGTGGCTCCCGGTGGCCCGGTTGATTCCCGCTCTGCGCTTGGCTCGGCGGGAGTGACGGCGGAAGGGCGGCCTAGGCCGTCTCCTCGGCCTTCGCCTGCTTCTTGAACCTGCGGATGATGATGTCGCGCTTGAGCCGCGACAGGAAATCGATGATCAGCTTGCCGTTCAGGTGATCGACCTCGTGCTGGATCACGGTTGCCAGCAGGTCCGCGGCCGCCATCTCGTGCTGCTTGCCGTCGCGGCCGATGAAGCGCACGACCAGCGAGGACGGCCGCTCGATCTCGATCCGCACGTCCGGGATCGACAGGCAGCCCTCCTCGTGCAGGCGCATCTCACTGCCGAGCGACACGATCTCCGGGTTGACCAGCATCAGCGACTGCGGCGGCTCCTCCTCCTTGGCGGTATCCAGCACGAGCATACGGATTGGCTTGCCGACCTGCACCGCCGCCAGCCCGACGCCCGGCGCCGCATACATTGACTCCAACATGTCGTCGGCGAGCCGGCGCAGCTCATCATCCACGCGCTCGATCGGCGCCGAGGCCTTGCGCAGCAGAGGGTCGGGCAGTGTGATGATGGGAAGCTTTGCCATGCCGCTGAAATAAGGTCACGCGCGGGCCCGGTCAATTGCCCGGTCACTTGCAGCACCTGACCCGCGCGAGGAACCCGCGAATATGCTAGGACGGTCGGCGAAATGACGCAGCTCCGCCGGATCAGACCCATGCCGCCTGTCGCCCCGCCTTTTATCCTGGGTTGGGAAGAGTGGATCGCGCTGCCCGACCTCGGCCTGCCGGCGATCAAGGCCAAGGTCGACACGGGTGCGCGCACCTCGGCACTGCACGCCTCCTACGTCGAGCCGTTCGGCACCGCGCGCAGCCCGAAAGTGCGGTTCGGCGTGCATCCGATCCCGCGTCGCGAGGACCTCGAGATTGCGTGCACGGCGCGCGTCGTCGATCGTCGCAACGTGACCAGCTCCAACGGCGAGCGCGAGAGCCGCTACGTGATCATCACGCAGATCCGCATCGGCGACCGGGAATGGCCGATCGAGGTCACCCTGACCAACCGCGATGCCATGTCCTACCGCATGCTGCTCGGCCGGCAGGCCATCGGCGAGGGCATCCTGGTCGATCCGGCCTCCTCCTTCCGCCAGCCGCGCCTGCGCTACAAGCTCTACGACGCGCCCTCGCGGCGCTGATCAGGCCAGCGCGGCTTGGCCAATGAACGCGCAGGCGGCTCGACCAAAGCCAAGTCCGCAATCCGTCCGAGAGCCGACGACTGGCGGCGCCTCATGAACAGGCACGCATGACCCACATATAGCGGATTCCGCCGGATCAGTGCGGGTGGTAGATCGCACGTCGTATATTCAATGGTATAGTCTCAATGAGCTAACCAAGGGACGTCCGGGATGGTGCGTGCCGCCATCGCGTGGGCACTATTGCTGCTCTTGCTTCCAGCGGCTGCGCTGGCGCAGGCGGAAAAGCGCATTGCGCTGTTGGTCGGGAATCAGGCTTACTCTGCCGAGATTGGCGTGCTCGCCAATCCGCACAACGATATCGCCTTGTTGGAAAGAACGCTCAAAGGCCTCGGCTTTGAGGTTGCAACGGTACGGGATGCCGACCTCGCCGCGCTCACGCGTGCCGTCAATGCCTACGCCCGCAGACTGGCCGGCGGCGGTCAGAATGCGGTGGGCTTCTTCTACTATTCGGGCCACGGTGCGGCCGACGGTGGCACCAACTACCTGATCCCAACCGACGTGAAGACGACCGAGACCGGCGGGTTGTGGGACCAGTCGTTGCGACTGACCGAGATCACGCGCAAGCTCAAGAGCGAAGCCGGCAACGCCACACATTTTGTGGTGTTTGATGCCTGCCGGAATACCCTGAAGCTGAAAAAGGCCGGCGCTCGCGCGCTGGTGCAGTCCAAGGGCTTTGTGCCGGTCGTGCAGGAGAGCGGCATGCTAATAGCCTACGCTACGGCGGAGGGGGAATTGGCATCCGACGTGGGCGATGGCGCTGGGCCCTACGCCAGAGTGCTGGCCGACGAGATAGTCAAACCGGGCGTGGAAGCGGTCACCATGTTCCGACGCGTGCAGGTGCGCGTCCGCTCGGCCATCGGGCAGGAGCCATGGCTGGGCTTCAGCGCGCTGGGCGAGGTGCATCTGGCGGGCGTACAGGTCGAAGCGTCGATGCCTGCTGCCGCAGCCCAGACCTCCCCATTGCGCGAGGCCGAGCGGGCCTGGGCTCTCGCCAAGGATTCGAATAGCGTAGCGGTGCTCGAGGCATTCGTCGTGCGCTACAGGGATACTTTCTTTGCGGATCTGGCGCGGGTCCGAATCGAAGAGCTCAAGAAGCAGCAAGTTGCAATCGCGTCACCGCTCACAGTACAACCGATTTCGCGTTTCGATGGTACTTGGCAAGTGACCGTTGTCTGTCTCAGGGCTCCCGACGGTGCTCACGGCTACACCTGGCAATTCATCGCTCAAGTGAAGGACGGTGTCTTGCACGGACGGTACGGTACGGTACGAGAGATCGGCCAAATTTGCTCACGCTTGAAGGCAAAATTGCGCCCAACGGCACCGCATTGTTCAAGGCTAATGGCCTTACTGGTCCGACAGCGGGTGCCGTCGGTCAGGTCCCACCGGGGACAGCTTTTGAATATGACGTAACCGCCCGAATCGAGGGAGCACGAGGAACCGGCACAAGGCTAGGTGGTCGCCAATGCAACTATACTTTTGCCAGGCACTCTCGCTGAATAGAACTTCAGCGACGTCGCCACGCCGACGCTGCTCGCCCGCTTCCCGCTGTGTGATGGACGCGCGGGCCGACGTGGCGCGTTGGCTCACGGGAACATGGCCTACGTTGGCAGCCGGGCCGGATGCTGCAGGTCGCGCTCCAGCTGCGCGATCAGGCGGTGGACCACGACGATGGCCGCGAGCCCGAACGCGATGCCGCCCATCATGTGGCCGAGCAGCGCGCCCTCGGCGCCCCAGTACGCACCGAGCGTGACGAACGGAACCGTACCGAGCGTGGCGCGTCCCCAGTTCAGCGCCGTGGCGTAGTGCGGGCGGCCGAGCGCGTTGCAGGCAGCGTTGCACACGAACAGAGTGCCGAAGAACACGAACAGCGGCGCCAGCCAGCGGCAAAAGAAGACGATCAGTGCCGCCGCCTCGCCGGTCGCGTTGAACAGCTGGACCAGGGCCGGGGCAGCGAGCGCAAGCAACAGCCACGCCGCCACGGAGAACGACGCGGCAAATATCAGCCCGCCGCGCAGCGCCGCGCGGACGCGATCGAACTGCCGCGCTCCGAGGTTCTGGCCGATGATCGGCGCAATCGCGCTGGACAGGGCGAAGATCGCGCCGAAGGCGATCGGGATGATGCGCCCGACCACCGCCCAGCCGGCCACCGCGCTGTCGCCGAACTGCGACATCGCCACGGTCACGTAGGCGCCGCCCGCGGGCGTGGCGAGGTTGGTGAGCACGGACGGGAGGGCAAAGCGCGCGATCAGCGCCACGTCGTACTCGAAGACGCTCCAATCGGGCCGGGCCAGCAGCCTGTGCACGCGCACCACCCCCCACCAACCGGTCGCCAGCATGGCGACATGGGCAATGAACGCGGCGACGGCGGCGCCGTGGATGCCGAAGCCGAGCCAGAGAATGAGGACCGCATCGAGGAGCGTGGCGATCACGGCCCCGGTCAGCGTGATGTACATGGCGCGCCGCGCGTCTCCGGTCGAGCGCAGGATGGCGGAGGCGCACATGCCGAGCGCCAGCGGCGGCAATGACGGCAGCACGATGCGCAGATAGTCGTGCGCGAGCGCGAGACTGCGACCGCTCGCACCCAGCCAGCCCAGCAGCAGCGGCAATGCCGGCCACACCGCGGCGGCGACGAGCGACGATGCAGCGGCGACAAACACCGCCGCGTGGGTGGACAGGCGGCGGGCACGGGCGATGTCGCGCGCGCCCAGCGCCGGCGCAACCAGGGCAGTGACGGCAATCGCCATGCCGATGCTGGCCGAGAACATGAAGAACAGGATGCCGCTGGCATAGCCGACCGCGGCCAGCAGCTGCAGATCACCGAGCAGGCCGAGAAAGAAGATGTTGGCGAAGTCGCTGAAGAAGATGGCCATCAGGCCGACCGCGCCGGTGCCGGTCATCACCAGAATGTGGCGCGGGATCGAGCCCGCCACGAAACGCGGCCGCAGCGCGAGCTCGGCAGGAGGGAGAGGTGGCAGCGCCGAAACGGACATGGGCCGTCTTTCGGGGTTTGTGCGGCGCTTGGCAACAGCAATTCGGCGCCCAGCGGCACCGGTCACTTCAACTGCCGACAATGCCGGTGTAAGGTCGGGCCGAGGCTGGAGGACCGATCATGCTCACACTCTACTATGCTCCGGGCGCCTGCTCGATGGCAGCGCATATCGTGCTCGAGGAGGGCGGAGAGACCTACGCGCCCAAGCGCGTCGATCTCGCCAAGGGCGAGCAGCGCACCGAGGCGTACCTCAAGATCAATCCGCAGGGCCGCGTACCCGCGATCATGCTCGACAACGGCGAGCCGCTGGCGGAGAACACCGCCATCCTGCCCTACCTCGGCAAGCGCTTCGGGCTATGGCCGAAGGACCCGATCGCCGAGGCGCGAGCACTCTCGACCATCGGCTTCTTCGCCGGCAGCGTGCATCCCGCGCACGCCCACATCAGCCGGCCGGAGCGCTACGCCAGCGACAGCGCGCTGTTCCCCAATATCCAGGAGATGGGCCGCAAGACCTTCCATGGTTATCTCACGCAGATCGATGCGCGGCTGGCGGGACGGGAGTGGCTGAGCGACCAGTACTCGGTGCTCGATCCCTATGCATTCATCTTCTACACTTGGGGCGTGCGCCGCGAGCTGCCGATGGGCGAGCTGAAAAGCTATGCCGCGTTCAAGGATCGCATGTTGCAGCGCCCGGCCGTGCGGCGTGTGGTGGAGGACGAGAAGGTCAAAGTATGATCCAGGGGAGTAGCGATGCGATCCGCGCAAATTTGACGCTGGATCCGTTGGGAGGATACTGATCTCGGCAGGAGGATCGTCCCTCCCCTGTATCGCGTTGCATACGCCCAATGGCGCTGGGGGATCGAAAACGATCCGACTCTTCTGTACAATGGGTTCGATGGCATCACAGTCTCAGCACTCCGGGCTCCTGCGCACGATCCTGTTCGTCGACGTGTGCGGCAGCACCAAGCTGTACGAGACGCTCGGCAACACCCGCGCGCAGGCGGTGATTGCCAAGACGCTGGATGTGCTGTCGCAATCCACGGCGCGAAACCTCGGCACGGTCGTCAAGACCATCGGCGACGAACTGATGTGCACCTTCCCGGCCGCTGCCGATGCAGCCCAGGCTGCCATCGACATGCAGCGCAGCCTGAGGCAGGAGGAGGACGCGGCCGTCAAGGCGATCCAGGTCCGCACTGGCTTTCACTGCGGGCCCGTGATCTCGGACCAGGCCGACATCTTCGGCGACGCCGTCAATGTGGCGGCGCGCGTGGTTGCTCACGCCAAGCCGGGCCAGATCCTCATCACCAAGCAGACCGTCGAGAATTTGCCGAAAGAGGTGGGCGACAGCGTCCGCTTCGTCGGCAGCACCCATGTCAAGGGCAAGGAGGGCCCACTGGAGCTGTTCGAGGTGATCTGGGAGCGCGAGAACCTCACGCAGCTGCAGGCCGTCGTCGACACCGCGCCCGGCAATATCCGCCTGACCGCGAGATTGGGAGATGTCACGCTGGACGTCGGCGCCGCGCTGCCAGTGCTGCGCATGGGGCGCGGCACCGAAAACGAGTTCGTCATCATGGACCCGCTGGCCTCGCGGCTGCACGCCCGCATCGAGTACCGGCGCAACCGCTTCGTTCTGATCGACCAGAGCCTGAACGGAACGTATCTGCGCCGGGAGGGGAAACCGGAGGTGGTCGTGCGCCGGGACGAGGCGACGCTGGAGGGGTCAGGCGTCATCAGCCTCGGCCAATCGACCGCAGCCATCGGCGCGCTGTGCGTGAGTTTCACGGTGCGTGACGCCGGTGCGTCCGAGATGCAGCGCCGGCCGGCCCCGGATCGCTGAACCTTCGTGCTCGGCGTGGCGGATGCGGCCGGTGCGCCAACCGGCTGTTGAAATGCGATTTTCGAGGGTCAGACACCCCTACGTTTGTTAGTCTCTGTCGCATTCCAAAGGCGTGACCAACCCGTCTACGGCCCGGTTCCACCCGTCAGCAGTTGCAACGCCGTTGGCTGGATCTCGAAGCGATGGTACTCAGCGGTGACACGGGGATCGGCGCTCGAGAATCGGCGGACGAGCACTGCCACCTTCTCGGTGGGCGGCCTGCCCTTCAGCCAATCGTGCAGTGCGACCACGGTGGCGAAGCGCCGGTCGCCGACCGTGTGCAGATGGTCCCAGGGCTGGAAGCCGGCGCGGGCAGCTGCCTCGCCGGGCCTGATGAACTCGATCCGAAGCGGCGGTAGCAACGAGTCAGCTGTATCGAGCGTCACCCGCTCCGTCACCAGCAGACCGGCGAACGTGAGGCCCTGGCGCTTCATCGGCGGCCGTGCCGGGATCAGCGACTCACTGACTTCCTGCGCCTTGCCTTCGCGCAGGATCTGCAACGTCACGCGGCCCTGGCGGCCGCGCAACGCCGTATAGAAATCCGGCAGGCTCGAGAGCTTCGGCCCACCGGCCAGGCCCTGCACGACGTCGCCTGCCATCAAGCCGTCCTCGGCACTCTTCTGCGCGCCGGCGATGCGGGGGAAGTGTGCCGCCACCGTCAGCGTTTCCATCCGGCCCTGCTTCAGCCAGTAGACGGGAAGGCTCGGCAAGCTCGGATCTTCACCCTTGGTGAGCAGGTCGACAATCGGGCAGACATGGCGGATGGCGACCGCGAGCCCGAGGCCCGGCGCTCCGGGAATGTTCAATGTATTGATGCCGATGACTTCCGCAGACTCCACGGCGAGCAGCGGCCCGCCGGAATTGCCGGGATTGATATTGGCGTCCATCTGGACGAATTCCTGGGACCCCAAGGTGCGCACGCTCGAGACGATCCCGCGTGTTGCCGTGAAATTGAGGTTGATCGGGTGACCATAGGCGACGATCGTCCCCCCTTGCTTGACGACCTGGGTGCAGCCGAGCCTGGCGGCCATCGCATTGTCGGGCAGTTTGTCCGCGATCACCTTCAGCACGGCGATGTCGAGATGATTGTCGACATAGACTCGATCGGCCGGGATCCACTCGCTTTCAGCATCGCCAACTGCAATCTCGACCATCGAGGGCGATCGTTTCGCCACATGCGCGTTGGTGAGAATCCAGCCCTTTTCGCGATCAATGATGAAGCCTGTGCCAGTTCCCGTGCCTGGCTGCTCCGGCGCGAACGGCCATACGACCGTGCCGCGCACCTTGACCGTGAACCGCTGCGCCTTCCCGAGCATGTCCGCAAGGTCCGGCCCGGTCTGTGCCGCAGCTGCAAAGGTCGCCGCCAGCTGGACTGCAGCGGCGAGAAGCATCAGGCGCGGACGGAACAAGGGAGCGAACCTCAGGGCTGTGAGTATGCCCCCAATAGCCTCCGAATTGCGGCGAGATTCCATCGGTTCTCACGAGCGGTGACGGTTTGATCGAATTTTGGCACCACCGTGCTCGCCGCACACGACCTAGCGCCCGGCCATCAGGCTCAGATAGGTCCGATTGTGGGTGGGGCTGATCGTCACCTCGTTGATGCACACGCGCTTGGGTTGCCCGACGATGAAGGCGATCAGCTCGCCCATGTCCTCGGGCTGGATCATGCGCGCGATCGTCTCCGGCGTCTCGGGGACCGGCCGGTTGGCCATGATCGGCGTTGCCACCTCGCCGGGGCACAGGACCGTCGAGCGGATGCCGTTGCGGCCCTCCTCCAGGTTGATGGTGTGGCTCATGGCCACCATGCCGTGTTTGGCGGCGGTGTACGCAGGACCCGACATGGGGCCGATCCAGCGTCCTGCCCACGAGGCAGTGTGGACCATCAGCCCGTCCTTCTGCGCGCGCATGATCGGCAGCGCGGCCTGGACGACGTAGAACGCGCTCACGAGGTTGCCCCGGATCAGCGTGTCGATGCCCTCGGGCTCGAGCCGCTGCCAGCTACGCGCGGGGATGTTGACGCCCGCGTTGTTGACCAGGACGTCGAGCCGGCCGAACTCGCTGCGGATCGTGGCGGCGACCTTGCCGACCGCGCCGGCGTTGGTGACGTCGGCGGGGCGCACGTGCGCCTTGCCGCCGGCCTTGGCGATCTTGGCCGCGACCGCCTCCAGCGGCTCCTTGCGGCGGCCGGTCAGAACCACGGTCATGCCCTCGCGCGCCAGCGCCACCGCGCCGGCTTCGCCGATGCCGGTGCCGGCGCCGGTCACCCAGGCGATCTTGCCCTCGAGATTTTCCACTCTGCTCTCCGCGGCGACTTGTCTACGTCGATCCGTTTGCTCCGACACTTTCGACATAGTTTTGCAGGCGGGACAAGAGCACGCCGCCGGGCCTACCAGCCGAGCTTTCGGCGCATCGCGGCGACCGTCTCCAGCTGCCGCTCGTGGTCGCCGGCGAAGCGGAGCACCAGATGGCTCGCGCCGGCGGCGACATAGCCCTGCAGCCACTCCGCCAGCCCCGCTGCCGGGCCGGCATAGCACACCTGCCGCTTGCGCATCGCGGTCGCGGGCTGGCCGTAGTACCGCTCCAGGTAGGCATTGAGCCGTTCGCCGGCGCGGCCGGCATCGTCGTCGACGGCCATGGTCAGGTACATCGCCCCGACCAGCGCGCCCGGATCGCGCCCGGCTCCTCGGGCGGCGGCCTGCACCTCGGCCCACTGCTGACCCCAGAGGGCCGCATCCGGCGAATTGGGCAGCCAGCCATCGAAATATTTGCCGGCCCGCTCCAGACTGATAGGGAGCGCTCCGGCCATCCAGATCGGCGGCCCGCCCGGCCGATGCGGAGTTGGACCCAGCGTGCCGGCCTCGACCTTCCACCGGCCGTCCCAATCGACAGAGTTGCCGGTCCACAGTGCGCGACACAGGCGCAGGCCTTCGAGCATCCGCCCAACGCGCTTTTCGAACGGCACGCCCGCCGCCGTGAACTCCGTGCGGATGTTGGGAACGTCGGAGGCGATGCCGACGCCCAGGATCAGGCGCCCCTCGGCGATCTGATCGAGCGTCGCGATCTGGTGCGCCAGCAGCACGGGATTGCGCAGCGCCGGCAGCAGCACCGCCGTTCCCATCTCGACGCGCGGTACGCGCGCGGCCACGGCGGCGAGCAGTGTCAGCGGATCATGCCGCGGCCGGGCCAGCACGGAGTCGCCGACCCAGACGGAGTCGAACCCGAGCGCCTCGGCGCGCTTGGCCAGGTCGAGCAGCGGCGCGGCCTGCGGCTGCCCCGCCATCACCTGCTCGCGGGTCGGCAGCAGATATCCGATGCGTGGGCCCACGGCGCACTCCCTCCATCCATGAACGCGACGGAGATCGTACAGCAGGAGCGGGCGTTCCGGGAGCAGCCACGCGCGCCGCAGCTACATCGCCCGTCGGCTCTTGATGGCGGCGGCCAGCGTGCCCTCGTCCAGATAGTCGAGCTCGCCGCCGATCGGCACGCCCTGGGCCAGCCGCGTGACGGCAACGCCGTGCCCCTTGAGCTGCTCGGTGAGGTAGTGCGCTGTCGACTGGCCCTCGACCGTCGCATTCAGCGCCAGCAGCACCTCCTTCACCGGCGGCACGGTGCGCTCGACCAGCCTGGCGATGTTGAGGCGGTCCGGCCCGACGCCGTCGAGGGGCGAGAGGTGCCCGCCGAGAACATGATAAAGGGCGCCCACCACGCCGGCGCGCTCCAGCGCCCACAGATCGCCGATCTCCTCCACCACCACGATCAGGGTCTGATCGCGGCGCGGGTCCTGGCAGATCGTGCACGGGGAGACGGTGTCGATGTTGCCGCAGGTCTGGCATTCGACGATTTTGGCCGCCGCTTCGCTCAGCGCCGCGGCCAGCGGCTCCAGCAGATCGGCCCGCCGCTTGAGCAGGGTGAGCGCGGCCTTGCGCGCGGACCGATGCCCGAGCCCAGGCAGCCGCGCCAGCAGCGCGATCAGCCGCTCGATCTCAGTGCCTGAGGATTTCCGGTTCATGCGAGCGCGGGTCCTATCCCCTCTCCCCATCTCTTCGATGGGGAGAGGGCTAGGGTGAGGGGCAGACGCTTTCTCCGCCGTTCGTTTGCCGACCCTCTCTCCGCGAGCGGGGAGAGGGAGATTTCCGTCAAAACAGCTTCAACCCTGGTGGCAGCGGCAGCCCGCCGGTGATCTCCTGCATCTTCGCCTGCACGGCGGCCTCGGCCTTGCCCTTGGCGTCCTGATAGGCGGCGGCGATCAGGTCCTCCAGGATCTCCGCCTCGTCCGGCTTGATCAGGCTCGGGTCGATCTTGATCCCGCGCGTATCGAACTTGCCGTTGAGCTTGACCTTGACCAGCCCGGCGCCCGACTGGCCCTCGACCTCCAGGACCGCCAGGTCCTCCTGCATCTTTTGCATGCGGCCCTGGATCTCCGAGGCCTGCTTCATCATCTTCATCAGGTCTTTCATGGCGTTCCGGTCACCCTGTTCCCGTGTCGTCCTTCTTGCCGGCCGGCAGCGGCCGCACGCTGGTTACCTGGGCATCGGGGAATTGTTGCAGCACGGCTGCCACCGCCGGATGCCCCTCGATATCGCGCACCTCTGCAGCCGTGCGCTCGCGCGCAACCTCGCCCAAGGGGCGCTCGCCCGGCGTCTTGCTCAACGCCACCATCCAGCGCTTGCCCGTCCACGCGTTGAGCTTCTCGCGCAGCTCGTTGGCGAGCTCCTTCGGCGCGCCGGCGAGCAGATGCAGCTCGATGTTGCCGCCGGCGTCGAAGCGCACCAGGCTCACGTGCTCCTCCAGATGCACCTTGAGCTTGGCCTCGCGCCGCACGCCGGCAAGCGCCACCACGTCGGTGAACTGGCGCACGATCGGCAGCGGTGCGGGCACCGCATTCGCGGGCGCCAGACCGTCGTCGAAATCGCGGTCCTCGTCGCCGGAGGACTCGTCGGGGGCGCCATTGGCGGGCGCGAGCACATCGGCCGGCGTGCCGACGCCGGAGCGCTTCTCCGCGGGCTTGCTCGCGGCCTGGCCGCTGCCGGCGGCCTGACGATTAGTCTGGCCGTTGCCGCGCAGAGCCTTGATGATCTCGTCGGGTGCCGGCAGATCGGCCGTGTAGGCGAGGCGGATCAGCACCATCTCGGCTGCCGCCGCCGGATTGGGCGCCTGCGCCACCTCCTCGATGCCCTTCAGCAACATCTGCCAGGCGCGGGCCAGGATCGCCACCGACAGCCGGTCGCCCAGCGCGGACGCGCGCCGTCGCTCCTCGCTGGGGATGCCCTCGCCGGCGGCCGCGGCGCCGAGCGTCTTGGCGCGCGTGGCGATGTGCACGGCGTCGGCGAGATCGGCGAGGATCTGGGCGGGCTCGGCGCCGTCGCGATGCAGGCCGGCCAGCAGGCCCAACGCTTCGCTGGCCGATCCGCCCAGCAGCGCCTCGAGCAGATCGAAGATGCGGCCGCGATCGGCGAGGCCCAGCATGTCGCGCACGCGCTGCGCACCGACCTTGCCGGCACCCATCGCCAGCGCCTGGTCCAACAGCGAGAGGCCGTCGCGCACCGAGCCCTCGGCCGCGCGCGCGATCAGCGCCAGCGCCTCGTCGTCGCCTTCCGCTCTCTCGTTGGCGACGATCTTCCTGAAGTGCTCGATCAGCACCGGCACCTCGACGCGCCGCAGATCGAAGCGCTGGCAGCGCGACAGCACGGTCAGCGGCACCTTGCGCACCTCGGTGGTGGCGAAGATGAACTTCACGTGCTCCGGCGGCTCCTCCAGCGTCTTCAACAGCGCGTTGAAGGCGCCCTTCGAGAGCATGTGCACCTCGTCGATGAGGTAGACCTTGTAGCGCGCCAGCATTGGCTTGAGGCGCGCCTGCTCGATGATCTCGCGGATGTTGTCGACGCCGGTGTGAGAGGCGGCGTCCATCTCCACCACGTCGAGATGGCGCCCTTCCATGATCTCGGCGCAGTGGCGGCCGTACTGCGGCATGTCGAAGGTCGGCTTGTCGACGCCCTCGCGCTCGTAGTTCAGCGCGCGCGAGAGGATGCGTGCGGTCGTGGTCTTGCCGACGCCGCGCACGCCGGTCAGCATGTAGCCCTGGGCGATGCGGTCGGTGACGAACGCGTTCTTGAGCGTCGTCACCATCGCATCCTGGCCGATCAGGTCGGCGAACGTGCTGGGGCGATACTTGCGCGCCAGCACGACGTACGGGGTAGGCTTCCCCGCCGTCTCGCCGTCGTCGTCATTGCCTTGATTGGTCGCTGGTTTCTTTTTCGCCATGCCTGCCGGGCCGCGTCACTCGGGATTCGGCCTCATGTGGGGCTCAGAGCAGGATCGCTTCGGATTGCATCACCTCGCCTCGGTCGAGACGTGGCGGCCGAAGCGTGAATCCTGCTCTAGTCACAGAGTCGAGAGCAAGATTCACGTTCCATGATCGAAGCCAAGCGCTTCGATCAGAAACGATCTTGCTCTAGTGGGAGGCTGGACGAACGACCCGCATCTGGCTCGTTAGGGCTGCTTCCTTCCGGACCTGACCCGGTTGGCGAGGGACACGTCCGCCGCCAACCTCCCGGGCGAATTATGGGGCGCGCGCGGGCCGATTACAACCCGCGGATCGAGTCGGGTGCACAGCTGCCGCGCAAAACCCAGGCAGGCTATTTCTTCTTGGTCGAGCCCCAATCATCATCTTCGAGCGACTTGGTGTTCCTTCGCTGCTGGTCGATGATCTTCTGGTGCTCCTCGGGGATCTTTTGCGCGCGCGCGGCTGCTTGCAGCTTTTCCGGGAACCAGAGGGCGATCTGCGGGAAGGTGACGAGCAATCCAATGCAGATGACCTGCAGAACCATGAACTGGAACATGCCGCCGTAGATCGTCGACAGGCTCCATTCTTTCACCACCTGCTTCAGGTAATAGGCGGACATCGCCACCGGCGGCGACAGAAACGCTGTTTGCAACGTCACGGCCGTGAGCGCCCCGAACCAGACCATGTCGATGTTCAACGCTACCACCACCGGATAGAAGATCGGCAGGAACACCAAGACGATCGCCGGCCACTCGAACGGCCAGCCCAGCAGGAAGATCAAGATCAGCACCGCGATCAGCATCAGCATCGGCGGCAGCTGGAACGACAGCAGGGTCTGCGTGATCCAATTGGCCGTGCCGAGCCGGGCGAACACGGCGCCGAAGATGTTGGAAGTTACCGCCAGCAGCAGCACCATGCTCGACGTGGCCATTGTCGAGTTGAGCGCGCGCTGAAAGCCCCTCAACGTGAACTTGCGGTAGGCTATCGCCAAGATGAGCGCGCCGGCGCTACCGATTCCTGCCGCCTCGGTCGGCGTTGCCAGTCCCGCCAGGATCGATCCGAGCGTCGCGCCGATGAGGGCGATGAGCGGGACCACGCCTATCACGACCTCCTTGAGCATCGTCGGGAGGGAGTGCACCCGCTCTTCCATCGGTACCGGAGGTCCGAGCTTCGGGTTCCAAATGCTGCGAGCCATCAGATACACGATGTAGGTGCCAGCCAGCAGGAAACCGGGGCCGAAGGCCGCGGCATAGAGATCGGCCACCGACACGCCGAGCACGGGGCCCATCACGATCAGCATTACCGAGGGCGGGATCAGGATGCCTAGCGTGCCGCCGGCGGTGATGGTGCCGGCGGAGAGCTTCGCGTCGTAGCCCGATTTGATCATGATCGGCGAGGCCATGATGCCGAGCACCGTCACCGCCGCGCCGACGATGCCGGTAGCCATGGCGAACACGGTCGCGGTCAGGATCACCACCAGGTAGAGGGCACCGCGCACCGGCGCCAGGATCAGACGGAACGCCGTAAACAGGCGTTCCATGAGACCGGCCTGCTCGGTGATGAAGCCCATGAAGATGAACAGCGGCACCGCCGCCAGCAGCTCTTCCTTCATCAGGCCGATGGTCTGGAAGTAGGCGAGGTCGAAGACCGTCGCGCCCATG
>Ga0247727_10006407_pt1 | contig 23178 bp, 22 predicted proteins | sample WisWelCaveWW1625_FD_202498 | JGI IMG/M metagenome (GOLD analysis project Ga0247727, IMG submission 202498) | Biofilm microbial communities from Wishing Well Cave, Virginia, United States - WW16-25 | ecosystem: Environmental > Aquatic > Deep subsurface > Groundwater > Cave microbial mat | place...
CGGCATCAACAGCATCTGATCGGGTTCGTACGGTCGGAAAGTCTTCATGCGGCCAGTTTCCACATCGGCCGTCAGGTGTCAATGACAAAATGATTACTCGGACGGACTCCTAGTCTCCACGGCGCGCCGGGCGCACCGGAGCGGCTGCAAATCCTACTCCGACAATCGACCCTCCGGGCCGCCAAGATACCGGACCCTTGTCTCCCCGCGGCCTGCCGCCGTACAATTCCGGGCCATGAGCCACTTCTCGCTCGACGACTTCGTCGCCGAGATGGCGCACATCCCCAGCCCCGATCTGACGCTTCCCGTCCTGCACCGGCTGGCGGGCGACCTCGACGTCCGGGACGATCTCATCCGGGACCACATTTACTTCAGCAGCGGCTCGTACACCCGGAACCTCGTCTGCCGCACGCCGCGCTTCGACATGCTGATCCTGTGCTGGCGGCCGGGGCACGTCACGACCATTCACGACCACTGCGGCTCGCTCAACGCGACGCGCGTGATCCAGGGGACGCTCACCGCCCGGATCTTCCGGCCGGCCGGGCAGCCCGCTCCGGACCGCTGCCTGGTGGAGCTGGCGGAAGAGGACCGTTTGGGGCCCGGCGGCTTCTCCCTCGTGGACCGCACCGAGATCCACCAGCTCGCCAACACGTCCGACGAGGACCTGGTCACGCTGCACGTCTATGCCAAGCCGTTGCGCGACATCCTGGTCTACGATCCCGCGAGCGGGGCAATGGAGCGGGTGACCCTGCGCTACTCCCTGGAGCAGGATTTCCAATAACCACTCAGCCCTTGATGACGCCGATCGGGACCAGCTTCGCCACCTTGCGCGACAGTCCGGCCCGCTGCACGACGTCGACCACCTCCGAAACATCCTTGTAGGCCTCGGGGATCTCCTCGGCGAGGGTCGCGTAGCCGTCGGAGCGCACGACGACCCCCCGGTCCGCCATCTCGCGCACGATCGAGCGGCCGCGGGCGCTTTTCTTGGCGGCGGCACGGCTCATGAGCCGCCCCGCCCCGTGGCAAGTGGATCCGAACGTCTCCTCGTACGCCTGGTCCGTCCCGACCAGCACCCAGGAGCAGCGGCCCATGTCGCCGGGGATCAGCACCGGCTGGCCGACGGCGCGGTAGGCGGCAGGGGTCTGCGGGTGATAGGGCGGGAAGGCGCGCGTCGCCCCCTTGCGGTGCACGCAGAGCCGGCGCTCCCGGCCGTCGACGAGGTGGGCCTCGAACTTGGCGATGTTGTGGCAGACGTCGTAGACCACCCGTACCCCGAGATCGCGGGGACCCTTCTCGAACACCTCCTCGAGGGCGCGGCGAACGAAGTGGGTGATGAGCTGGCGGTTGCCGAAGGCGAAGTTGGCGGCGGCATACATGGCCCCGAGGTACCGCTTCGCCTCCTCCGAGGAGAGGGGGGCGCAGCAGAGCTGCGGGTCGGGGAGGTAGATCCCGTGCGCGGCCGCCGCGCGCAGCATGACTTGCAGGAAGTCGTCGCACACCTGGTAGCCGAGCCCGCGCGAGCCGGTGTGGATCGAAACTGTGATGGCGTCCTTCTCGAGGCCCAGGGCGCGCGCCGCCTCTTCGTCGTGCACCTCAGCCACGCGCTGCACCTCGACGAAGTGGTTCCCCGACCCGAGCGTCCCGAGCTGCGCCTGGCCGCGCTCGCGGGCGCGGGCGGAGACGAATTCCGGGACCGCCCCCTCGAGGCAGCCGCCTTCCTCGATGTGGGCCAAATCGTCGGCATCCCCGTGCCCCTGCTCCACCGCCCAGCGGGCGCCCTGCGCCAGGACCTTCATCTGCTGCCCGGGTGTCAGCTTGAGGTCTTTGCGGTGCGAGCCGACGCCGGTCGGGATGTTGCGGAACAGGGATTCCACCAGATCGGTCATCCGGCCCGCCACCTCGACGATTGTCAGGTCGGTGCGCAGCAGCCGGACGCCGCAGTTGATGTCGTAACCGACGCCGCCCGGCGACACCACACCCGCGTCGGGGTCGAACGCCGCCACGCCGCCGATCGGGAAGCCGTACCCCCAGTGGATGTCGGGCATCGCCATCGAGGCGCGCACGATCCCCGGGAGACAGGCGACGTTGGCGACCTGGCGCAGCGCCTGATCCTGGCGGATCGACGCCATGAGGCGCTCGTCGGCGAACACCAGGCCGGGGACGTTCATGCGCCCGTGCCGGGGAATCACGAAGCGGCATTCTCCCGCGCGCTCGATGGGAACCGCCGGGCCGTCTGCGGCGTTCTTCCTCGACATGATTCGCTCCTGCGAAACGTTCCTGGCGCGATTATAATCCGCCGCGACCAGGAATCGCCGGCCGCCGCAGGGAGACGGCCGGGACGGCGCGGCCACCGCGCGCCAAAAGGGGGGCATGATGTCCGAAGAATACTGGGTGACCGGAGCGGACGGCCGGGAGTATGGTCCCGTCGGTCTCGACCTGCTGGTCCGCTGGGTGGGCGAGGGTCGCGTCGTTGCCGGCACGAAGGTGCGGAAAGGCCAGGCGCCGGCGGAGGAGGCACGGTCGCTTCCGGAGCTGGGTAGCCTCTTCGCGGCCCCCGGCAGCCCGGCGCCGGGATCGGCGGCGCCGGCTCCCGGTGCCGCTCCTGCCGGGGCGATGGCTCCCGGCGCCATCCCGGCCTCCCCGGGCGCCCCCGGGACGACCGGACCTCCGGCGGAGTTCCGCGTCTGGGATCTCCTCGGCCGCGCCTGGGAGCTGGTGAAGCCGAACTGGCTGCCGCTGGCAGGCATCGTGTTCATCCAGGCGGCGATCGGCTGTGTCCCTTACGTGGGCCCCTGCGTCCAGTTCATCATCGGCGGCGCCATCGCGGTCGGCATCTGGCGCGCCATCCTGGGCATGATCGACGGGCGGCCGCCGAGAGTGGGGATGATGTTCGAAGGGTTCGACCGCTTCGGCGACGCCTTCGTGGCCTACCTCGTCCGGTCGATCCTGGTGGCGATCGGGTTCGTCTTCCTGATCGTCCCCGGCATCATCCTGAGCCTCATGTGGGCCTTCACATTCGCGGTCATCGGCGAGACGCCGCTCGGATTCTGGGAGGCGATGCAACGGAGCGCGGTCCTGACCGAGGGGTACCGCTGGCGTCTGTTCCTTCTGGCCCTGGCGTGTGTCCTGGTCCTGCTTCTCGGCCTGCTCGCCTTCTGCCTCGGGATCTTCGTGGCGATCCCGGTCTGCATGACGGCATTCGGCCTGGCGTACCGGTTCCTGCAGGCGCACAACACACGGCCGGCCCCGGCCGCATGAGGACACCGTCGCGCGGCCGGCGGCTCATGGGCGCCGCGATCCCGGCGCTTCCCCTCGCCGCCGCCGCCCTGCTGCCCGCCGCCAGGCCGCTGCCATTCGAGGTCTGTCTCCTGCACTGGCTGGCGGGGATTCCGTGCTGGACATGCGGTCTGACGAGGTCGGTCTGCTTCCTGCTCCAGGGCGACCCGGCCACGAGCTTCGCCTTCCACCCCGCCGGCGTGTTGGTCGTCGTCCTGCTGGCGATGCACTCCCTGTGGCGAGCGTGGGAGGCGGCCCGGGGACATGACATGGCGCGCCGGGCGCTGGGGAAGGTCACGGTCGCGCTCGGAGTGGCGGGGGGGATCCTCTCGGCAGGCGCCTGGATCGCCCGCATGGCCGCCGCCTGACGCGACAAGATCAGACATCGAAGATCACCCGCACCTGCCAGAAGCCCCGGACGCGCGCGACCCGCATCTGGTGGTACGTCACCGCCTTGACCTCGCGCAGGGATGCGTGCCGCGCCGGATCGAACCGCTCACCGAGCGCCACGCCGGACGCCTCGAGACGGCGGCGGTCGAGCGATTCGACGACACACGACCGGAAGCGCCAGCCGCTAGTCTCCTGCCGGTAGAGGATCTCGCTGAGCCAGCGCACAAGAAGATCCTCCGGGCTCGACCCGGCGACGCGCACCTTCACGCGCCGTCTCGGCACGACTGTGGCGCGGCTGCCGCACAGGTCGAGAAGCGCCAGGGAGGCATTCTCGAACAGGCGGCGCAGCGTCCGGCCGCGCACTGCGGCGCCGACGTCGGCGGCGTGCTCGAAGATCCGATAGGGGGCGCGGCGCCGCGCCGGTCGCCTCATCGGCCTCCATGCCCTCGCCCGCGCCGCCCCCGGCCCCCCGGTCGCGCACCGGCAGCGCGCCGCCGCCGTGTCGCGGTCTCCCCACCCGGGCGGCGGCGCCCCCCGCGGTGTGTCGCGGTGCGCTGAATGGCATCCCTCAGGCGCGGCCCCCGCTGCGAGTCGATCAGCGAGAATTCGATCTCGAGGCGGAACGGGTTGACCCGGTCGACCCGCACGCGTGCCGGATCGCCCAGCCCGATGACGCGGCCTTTCCTTTCGCCGCGCAGGACCCGCCGCCGCTCGTCGTACCGGTAGCGGTCGTCGGGCAGCGACTGGATCGGCACCAGGCCATCGACGAAGTACTCCTTGAGCTCCACAAGCGCTCCGAACGGCTCGACACCACTCACGAAGCCGTCGAACTCCTCCCCCAGCCGCTCGGCCATGAAGGCCATCTTCTTGCGCTGCATGAGCTCGTTCTCGGCCGCGTCGGCGTTCCGCTCGCGCAGCGAAGAGCGCGCCGCCGCCTCCGGGAGAAAACTCTCGAGCTCGGCGCGCTCCCGGTCCGCGATCGCCCCGCCGCGCAGCATCCGCTTCACGAGCCGATGGACGACCAGGTCGGGATAGCGCCTGATGGGGGACGTGAAGTGCGTGTAGCAGGAGCTCGCCAGGCCGAAATGGATGTCGCGCTTCTCGGAATAGCGGGCCTGCTTCATCGAACGCAGCATCAGCCGCGCCAGGAAGCGCTCCTCCGGCCGGCCCTTGGCCCGATCCAGGATTGCCTGGAAGGCGGCCGGCTCGATCGAGGTGAACGGGCGCGGCAGCGAGTATCCGAACGCCTGGGCGACCCCGTCGAAATCCTCCAGGCGACGCGGATCGGGGCGCTCGTGCACCCGGTAGAGGCTGGGCATCCTGGCCTTCCTCAAGTGATTTGCCACCGTCTCGTTGGCCGCCAGCATGAACTCCTCGATGATCCTGTGCGCGACGTTCCGCTCCAGCGCGATGATGCCGGTCATCTCCCCGGTCACCGCCAGGATCAACTCCGGCTCCGGCAGATCGAAGTCGATGCTCCCGAGGCGCCGCCGCCGCGAGTTAAGGACCCGGCACAGCTCCTCCATGAGCCGGAATCCGGGGACCAGATCACGGTAGTGCCCGGCGAGGGCGGCGTCGCCGCCCAGGATCTTCGCGACGTTGGTGTAGGTCATCCGGGCGGCGCTTCTGATGACGCTCTCGCAGAGCCGGTAGGACACCACGCGCCCATGTTCGTCGATGGTCATCAGGCATGACTGCGCCAGCCGGTCAACACCCGCGTTCAGGGAGCAAATGCCGTTGCTCAGGCGGTGCGGCAGCATCGGCAGGGCGAAGCCGGGGAAGTAGGCGCTCGTGGCCCGCTCGAGGGCCTCCCCGTCGAGCGGTGTCGAGGGCCGCACGTAATGCGCCACGTCGGCGATGTGCACCTGGAGCTCGTAGGTCCCGTCGGGGTCGCGCCGGACGTGGACCGCGTCGTCGAAGTCCATCGCCGTCTCACCGTCGATGGTGACGATCGGGAGGCCGCGGAAATCCTCTCGCCCCTGGAGGTCCGCCGGCTTCACGGCGTCCGGTGTCTGCCCCGCATGCGCCAGGACGTCGGGTGGGAAGACGTCGCGCAGGCCGTATTTCCTGATGACCGCCTTGAGGTCGGTCTCGGGCGCCTCCGGCGCCCCGAGGATCTCGACCACCCGCCCCGTCGCCTGCCTCCCCTCCTCCGCCGGCCGGAGGATTTCGACTCCGACGACCAGTCCGTTCACGGCGCCGTCCTCCTCGCCCGCCGGGATCACGATGCCGCCCTCGAAGCGGCGGTCGTAGGCCGCGACCACTCCCCCGCCATCGGCGGTGGCGCTCCCTCGCCCACCCGTCGCGGCGCCCGCTCTACGGTAAACGCCGACGACGCGCCGGCGCGTGCGCTCCACCACCCGCTGGATCTCGCCCTGCAGCCGCCCGTCCCGCTGCGCGCGCGCGATCCTGACCTGGACGCGGTCTCCCTCGCGCCGATCGCCGATGGACGGGGGCGGTATGAAGACGTCTCGGCCGCCGCCGTCCGGAACCACGAACCCGAAGCCCCGCTGGTTGATCTGCAGAACGCCGGTCACGAGGGCGCCGACGCCCATCGGCGATCGCGCCGCCGATTCGAGCGCGCCGGAGGTGGGGACGTGGGGCGGCACCTTGCGGCCGGGTCGGTCACCGCGGGCCCCGCCCTTCACCGTGCTGGCGCGGCCGCCTCCGTCCCCTGGCGCCCCACCGCGGCCGGCGGCCGCGTAGCGCTTGCGGTCGACGCGGACCACCGCCTCCTCCCCCAGCAAATCCCGGAAGGCCCGCTTGAACGCGCCCTTTTGCGTCTTGCCGATCCGCAGCCGGCTGCGTATCTCCGACACCCCGGCCGGACCGAAATCCGGGCGGCGCATCGCCTCGAGGATGACCTGTTTCAGCCGGCGGGTTTCGTCCATCGTGTGTTATCCTACCGCCCCGCGTGCCCCCGGACGTGCCGAAGTGGCGGAATTGGCAGACGCGCTAGATTCAGGGTCTAGTGGGCGCAAGCCCGTGCAGGTTCAAGTCCTGTCTTCGGCACCACTCGCAGAATCTACAACTTTCGAGCGATTCCCACCTCGCTGATCCTAATGTCCAGAGGCCTCCTGCTGAGGGGATGTTGCGGGAGTCGGGCTGAAAATCCGGTCGAGTGCCCGAGCGGCCCGCTCTTTGCTGGCTGGTATCACAGCGGCGTACCGCTTCGCTATCTCCGGCAGCCGCCAGCCACCAAGTTTTTGGATGGCCCTCAGTGGCACCCCAGCCATCGCGAGGCTGGTCGCCCACGAGCGCCGGCAGTCGTGCAGCCGGAAGCCGTCGAGCCCGGCCTTCTTGATCGCCACCTGTAACCCCGAGCGCAGGATATTGTTGGTCACGCGCTCGGCCCCGCGCAGGGACACTGGCCCTCCCAGGAGACGGCTCGGAAGCGCCTCGAGTGCCTTGCGCAGGATGCCAATCATCGGGATCTTCCGGCGCGAGATACGCGTCATGACCGTCCAGCACGCGGCGTACCCCCGGCTCGGCATGGAATACGTCAATGGCGCCTTTCTGGCGAGAGACCCCAGCATGCTGCCGGTGTGTCAGCAGTGAGTTCACGGTTTCAATATTTCGGGTTGTCCTGGGCCGGGAGCTGAGCGTATATTCAGAGGCATCATGTACGAAATCGGCCTTGACTTTGTGAAGCTCGCCAACGATTTCGCTGGCCAGTGGGTGGCTCTGCATCCCGATACCTATGAAGTCATCGCCGCCGGAGCCTCGGCCTCAGAAGTCCTGGAGAAGGCGCGCCAGGCCGGGATAGAGGAACCACTTATTACTGATGTGGTGGATAACTACGCTGCATTCGTTCCGTGCCTCACCGCCTAGACTTCTCCTCCCGGTATGCTAAGCAGAAAGCCTTACCTTCTTCCGCTTTTCCAGACCTAACGGACATCTGGAGTCCTATCGTCGAGGTCATCGTCCGACACGGCAAGAAGCACTATCGTGCCTTTGCACTCCTGGATACGGGAGCCGCATTTACCTTCATCGCCCCCAAGTATGCAGAACCGCTGGGAATAGATTGGAGGAATGCTCCACGACAGGAATTCGCTGGACTCGGGAATACGAAAAACGTTGGCCACGCCGTCGATCTGACTCTGGTGATGGTAGTACCCAACATCGCCTGGGAGGCAAGGGTCGTCGTGACAGAAGCGCTTGATCCGTTTCCGTTCATTCTCCTGGGGCATCGGGGATTCTTCGAACGTTTCGATGTGACGTTTCAGACTCGCGTTCATCATTTTCGAATCGTGCGCGACTAGGTCGAAGGGTCAAGCCCGCCGCGCCGCCATAAAGATCCGTTGTTCGCAACTTCTTCGGATTCTGAGACGAAGCGTTGGTTCTCAGCGGGCGTGCTGGTTGAGGTAGGCCAGGACGCCGCGCACCGAGATGAAGCGCAGCGGCATCCCCTCGGCGGTGATCGGCACGTGACGGTAGTTGCCGATCGACATACGGTGCAGGGCGAAGGCGAGCGTGTCGTCCTCGCGCAGCGCCTTCGGGTCTTTGGTCATGACCTGCGCGATCGGCAGGGTGTCGAGGTCGCGCTTGACGCCGGTGAGCCGGTTGACGATGTCGCGCTCGGTGAAGATGCCGACCAGGCGCCCGTGATCGACGACCAGGACGCTCCCCTGGCGGTTGTCGCGCATCATCCGGATGACCTTGGCGACCGGCTCGCTGGGGGGTGCTGTGAGCGCGAGCGCCGGGTTGAGGTCCCGGAGCGGTGTCTCCATGATGGTCCGCTGCAGGCCGCTCTTGGGGCGCGGCACGTCGACCGAGGACAGGTTTTGCCCGCAATGATCGCAGTGGTCCGCGCCGGCGATGTTGTCGTGACCGCAGTCGGGACAGGTCAAGGGCTCCCCTCCCAGCGCTTTCCTACTCCGTGACGGTCCAGGTGTCTCCAGCGTTGAGCAGGCGATCGAGGCTACCGGCTCCCAGCTTGGCCGTGGCCTGGATCGCCTGCTGATCGAGAGCCTCGTCGAGGCATGGACGGTCGGCCGAATAGAACACACCCATCGGGACCGGGTACTCGGGGTAGTTCAGGCGCGTCAGGAGATAGGCCAGCGTCGGCTCCTTGGCTGTCTCGTCGTGCACCAGGATGTCCTTCTCCGCCACCCCGTCCTGGCCGATCGTGATCACCTGAGGCTCCAGGCCGTCCAATCGGATCCCCTTGTTCCGGTCCTTGCCGAAGATGAGCGGGCGGCCGTGCTCCAGGGTCACCGTCCGGTCGCTCCGCACGTCGCGCGAGGCGAAGGCGTCGAAGGCGGCGTCATTGAAGATGTTGCAGTTCTGGTAGATCTCGATGAAGGCGGTCCCCTTGTGGCGCGCCGCGCGCTCCAGGACGGCGCTCAGGTGCTGCGTGTCGCTGTCGAGCGAGCGCGCGACGAACGTGCACTCGCTGGCGATGGCCACGCCGAGCGGATTGATCGGCTGCTCCGCCGTTCCGAACGGGCTCGATTTGGTCTTCTTGCCGTATTCGCTGGTGGGCGAGTACTGCCCCTTGGTCAGCCCGTAGATCCGGTTGTTGAAGAGCAGGATCTTGATGTCCAGATTGCGGCGCATGGCGTGGATCAGGTGGTTGCCACCGATGCTCAGCCCGTCGCCGTCTCCGGTCACGACCCAGACCGAAAGCTCGGGCCGCGCGATCTTGAGACCGGTCGCCAGGGTAGGGGCGCGGCCGTGGATGCTGTGGAAGCCGTAGGTGTTCATGTAGTACGGGAAGCGGCTCGAGCAGCCGATCCCGGAGACGAACACGATGTTGTGGCGCGGGATGCCGAGCGCCGGCATGATTTTCTGGGTCTGGGCCAGGATCGAGTAGTCGCCGCATCCGGGGCACCACCGGACGGTCTGATCGCTCGCGAAGTCCGCCCGCGTCAGTTTCGGTTTCAGGTCCACTCCACCCGCCTGTGTCGACATCTCCCTACTCTCCCAGCAGCCCTTCGACCGCCTTGACGATCTCGGAGACTTTGAACGGTTTCCCCTGCACCTTGTTGAGGCCGACCGCGTCGACCAGGTACCGGGCCCGCAGCAGCATTCCCAGCTGTCCGAGGTTCAGCTCGGCCACCAGCACCTTTTCGAAGCGCTTCAGGACATCGCCCAGGTTCTTCGGGAAGGGATTCAGGTAGCGCAGGTGGATCGACGACACTGGGGCCCCCCGGCGCTGCAAGACCTCGATCGCCGACGTGATGGCGCCGTAGGTGCTCCCCCACCCGACGACCAGGACACGCCCCGCGTCTTTCCCGCACACCTCGACCGGGGGGATGTCGTCGGCAATCCGGGCGATCTTCTCGGCCCGCAGCCGCACCATCTTCTCGTGGTTGAGCGGGTCGTAGCTGACGTTGCCGGTGACGTCTTCCTTCTCGAGGCCGCCGATCCGGTGCTCGAGGCCCGGCGTGCCGGGCACGGCCCAGGGCCGCGCCAGCGTCACCGGGTCGCGGCGGTAGGGCATGAAGTCCGTCCGATCGGTCCAGAGGTTCACCTCGAACTTTGGCAGGTCGGCCGGCCGCGGAATCTTCCAGGGCTCGGCTCCATTGGCGAGATAGCCGTCGGACATGTAGAAGACCGGCGTCATGTACTTCGTGGCGATGCGGAAGGCCTCGATCGCCATGTCGAAGCACTCCGCGGGCGTCGCCGGAGACAGCACCGCGACCGGGCATTCGCCATTGCGCCCGAGGATCGCTTGAAGCAAATCGGCCTGCTCGGTCTTGGTCGGCAGCCCGGTGCTCGGTCCCCCGCGCTGGATGTTGGCGATCACCACCGGCAGCTCCGCCATGACCGCCAGGCCGATGGCCTCGCTTTTCAGGGCCACACCGGGGCCGCTCGTCCCGGTCAACCCGAGGGAGCCTCCGTAGGCGGCCCCGATCGCCGCCCCGATGGCGCTGATCTCGTCCTCCGCCTGGAAGGTCTTGACGGGGTAGTTCTTGTGGCGCGCCAGCTCGTGCAGGATGTCGCTCGCCGGCGTGATCGGATAGGAGCCGTAGAAGAGCGGCCGCCCGGTCAGGAGTCCCGCGGTGATGAACCCCATGGCGGTCGCTTCGTTCCCCGTCAAGCTGCGGTAGGTCCCCGGCGGCAGGTGGGCCTTGCGCACCCGGTAGTGGGTCGTGAACGCTTCCGTGGTGTCGGCGTAGTTGTAGCCCGCAAGGAGCGCCAGCGTGTTCGCCTTGGCCATCTGCTCGTTCGACTTGAACTTCTTCTCGATCCAGTCGCGGGTGTAGTCGACTGGCCGCTCGTACATCCAGAACACCAGACCCAGGGCGAAGAAGTTCTTGCAGCGGGTCGCGTGCCTCCCCCCCAGCCCCGTCTCGGCCACCGCCTTGAGCGTCAGGCTGGTCAGTGGAATGTCGAACAGCCGAAAGCGGTTCAGGCTCTGGTCCTTGAGAGGGTTGGACTTGAAGCCGGCCTTCGACAGGTTGCCGTCGGTGAAGGCGTCGCCGTCGCAGATCAGGATGCCGCCTTCCTCCAGATCGGAAATGTTCGCCTTGAGGGCGGCCGGGTTCATGGCCACCAGGACGATGGGCTGGTCGCCGGGCGTCCTGATGTCGTGCGAGGAGAAGTTGATCTGGTAACCGCTGACCCCCGCCAGCGTGCCGGCCGGAGCGCGGATCTCGGCCGGGAAATCCGGCAGCGTGGCGAGGTCGTTGCCCACCAGCGCCGTGGTGTCGGCGAACTGGGTCCCGGTGAGCTGCATGCCGTCGCCGGAATCGCCGGCGAACCGGATGACAACCTCGTCCAGCTCCTGGACCACGCGTTTGGGCAGGGCCACTTCCGTCCGGGTACTCACTCTCATGCCCCCTCTTTCGTGCTGAATTCCTGCTCGAGGTTGGGCGGCAGGTTGGCCACCTCGGTGGGGAAATGCTCCGCCACGTACTGCACGATGTCCCGCGCGGCGATCATCCCCGCGCTCTTGCCTTCGGTGTCGACCAGCGGGATGTTGCGGTACCCGTGCTGGGTCATGAGCCGCACCGCCTCGCCGAGCGTGGCGTCCGGCGTCAGCGATTTCGGCCGGGCGGTCATCAGACCGTCGATCGGCTGCCCCTCGTCCACCGGACCCGGGAACAGCTTGTTGAGCACGTCCCGCTCCGTGAAGATGCCGACGACGCTGCCGGCCCGGCAGACCAGGATCGCTCCCCCTCCAGAGGCGCGCATGACCTGGAGCGTGTCCCGCAGGCTGGTCCCCGAAGGCACCGAGGCCGGCACCGGCAGAACGAGGCTCCGCAGCCGCTCCCAGCGAAGCGCTTCTTCGATGCCCACTTCAAACTCCTCCTTGCGCGCCCGACTTTACATCATTTTCGTCCCCCTGTGGAGTCGGCGCCTGTGGTATAAGGATCGGCTGATGGCGAAGGATGGCCAGTTCCAGCGCGTCACCGGCGGGGCGGGTTTCGGCGGTCGGCCGAGCCTCGAGCCGTCCGACCCGCTCACCCTGTGGGCCGCCATCCTCCAGATCGCCGTTCTCCTCGGCATCCCGATCACCTTGCTCCTGTTCGCCAAGGTCATTCTGAGGACGTTCTTCCCCGAACTCGGCTACTGACGCGAGGGCAGCCCCGTGGCGACTCCCCAGCGCGAGCGCGGCGAGACAGGCGACAAGCTGGTGGCCCACACCAAGGACGGTCAGGTCTTCAAGGGTTTCTCACGTGATTTCCATCCCGGCCGCGAGTCCTTCCACCTGGTCCTGAGGAAGGGGGAGTTGGCCTCCTCCCAGGAGATCCGCCTGGACGAGCTCAAGGCGCTCTTCCACGTCAAGACCTGGGGCCGGAAAGATCGCCACCGCGGGCGCGTGCCGTTCTTCCCGGCGGACGATGTCAATCGCCCCCCCGAGGGGACGTATGTCAAGACCGTCCTGGAGTTCTACGACGGCGAGAAGATCCTCGGCTACACGAGCGATTACGATCCGGGCCACACCGGCTTCTACCTCATCCCCGCGGACCCGGAGGACAATAACGAGAAGATCTTCGTTCTCAGCTCCGCGCTCGTGAACATCCAGCTTCTGCGCGAGTGAGACCGCACGCCCCCCCGGGGGTGGCCCCCCGACAGAGCGCGCTTGCCGCGGCCCTGCTGCTGCTGACGGCGCTCACCCCGTGGCCGGCGCTCTGCGCGGATCCCAAACCAGGGAACGGCCCCCTGGTCGTCCTCTATTCCGCCGTGGCGGGCGAGCGCAGCGTGGAGGCGGAGGATCTGATCTTCGTCCACTTCCAGACAAGCTACATCCACCGCGCTGCGCCACGTTCGGAGTCGCCTTCGGGCGAGAGGATTGAGATCGTCGAGCGCCGCATGGAATGCCGCTGCGTCCGGCTGGCGGACTACTCCCGGATCAAGATGTCGAAGATCCGGGAGGTCGCCGTCTCCTACCCGCCCGGGTCGCGCGTGGCGCGGGTCCGCCTGACGCTGCGCAACGGAAAGGTCCGCGAGTATCCGGCCACGGAGCTTTACGGCGGCGACGGTCTCTTCCCGCCCCGCTTCGCCGCCATCCTCGAAGGGGTCTATCGCGAATTCCCCCTCGTGCTCGGGGGTGACGCCCAAGAGGATTGGCCGGAGGAATCGCTCTCCCGCATCCTGCTCGCCCGCACCAAGCCGCCGAAGCGTTGATCCTCTTCGTCTACGCCCTCTCGGGAGCGGCCGGCCTCGTCCACGAGGTGGCCTGGTCGCGCGCCCTGGGGCAGACCCTCGGGGGGTCGCTCCCGTCTCTCTCGATCGTCCTGGTCGTCTTTCTCGCGGGACTGGGCGGCGGCGCGGCGATCGGTGGGCGCGCCGCGGCGCGGATCGAGCGCCCGCTTCTGGCCTACGCGCGTCTGGAGGCCGGGATCGCCCTCTGGGGTCTCTTGAGCCCCTCGCTCTCCTCCCTGGCCGCGTGGGCGATCATGAATCTGGCGCCGCACCTCGAAGACGGGGTGCCGCTTCAGTCCCTGCGGCTACTACTTGCGTCGCTCGCACTTCTGCCTCCAACCGTGATGATGGGGGCCACGTTTCCCCTCCTCGTGCGCCACCTCCCGCGCGATCGACGCGATCGCGGGATCGCCCTTCTCTACGGGGTCAACACCGTTGCTGCTGCCATCGGCGCGCTCGCCGGGTCGTTCGTCCTGATGCCCTTGCTCGGCACCCGGCGGACGTTCGTGGCGGCGGCCCTGCTCAACCTACTCGCCGCCGGCCTGGCCTACTGGCTGGCGAGGCGCGCGACGGCCGGCACCCCCGCGCTGGAACGGGCCTCCCGATCGGGGCCCGCTCCCTCGGGAGCCGTCACGGTGGGGGCTCTCGCGGCGCTCTCGGGGGCGGTCGGAGCGCTCTTGCAGTTCGGCTGGAGCCGCGCCATGACCCTGGCCTTCGGCTCGTCAGTCTACGCGCTCGGTCTGACACTGGCGGCCTGTCTCCTGGGGCTGGGGCTGGGACCGCTGCTGTTCGCGAGACCCGCGAGGTCGGGCGGCGGGGCAAGCCCCGCCGGAAGGGCCGCCGTCGCCGCCTGGTCGGTCGGGGCGATGTCACTTCTCATCCTGCCGCTACTCGGGGCGTTGCCCCGCCTGGCCCCGTTCCTGAGCCACCTGTTCGAGCGCTCGCCGGTCGCCGCCCTGGGAACGCAGTTCGCCGTCGCCTTCTCGCTGCTTCTCGTCCCATCAATGGCACAGGGCGCCTGCCTTCCCTTGCTGGCCGCGATCGGAAGCGAAAGCCGGGGCGCCGATCGGGCCGCCGGCAGCGTGTATGCGGCCTCGACCTGGGGCTCGGCGATAGGGTTCCTTCTCGCTGGCTTCCTGCTCGTGCCACATCTCGGAACCCGGCGGTGCCTCGCCCTGGCCGGTGCTGCCGCGCTCCTCCTCGGCCTCGCCCTTCAATGGCGTCCGCGTCCCCTGGCGATCCTCGCTACGGCGGCCCCCGCGGTTCTCCTGTTCCTCCCGGCCTGGGACCGCGACCTCATCTCCGGTGGCGGATTCCTGTACGGTCCTGTCTATCGCGCCGCCCTCGGCGATCGTCCCCTCGTGGAGGCGATCCGGCGGCGGGGGGAGATTCTCTTCCAGCGCGAGGACGGGGACGGCCTGGTGACGGTGCGCCGTGCCCGATCGGGGACGTTGTCGCTGCAGATCAACGGCCGGACCGAGGCCAGCAGCGGGGGCGACATGGCCACCCAGATCCTGGCGGCGCACCTGCCGCTGTTGATGCACCCGGCGCCGCGCGACGCCCTGGTCATCGGTCTGGCGAGCGGCGTGACCCTGGGAGCGGCCGAGCGTCACCCTCTGGAACTGGTGCGCGCCGTCGAGATCGCCCGCGCGGTCCCGGCCGCCGCCGTGTTGTTCGCGGAGGTCAATGGACGGGCCCTCGACGACCCGCGCCTCGATCTGGTGCTGGACGACGCCCGCGCCCGTCTCCTGTCGCGTCCGGATCGTTATGACGTCATCGTCTCCCAGCCGTCCAACCCGTGGGTGGCGGGGGTGGCCAACCTGTTCACGACCGATTTCTACCGCCTGGTCCGGCAACGCCTCCGACCGGGAGGTGTTTTCTGCCAGTGGTTGCAGGCGTACCGGATCGAGCCACGCGACCTGCGCGGCGTCGTGAGCTCGTTCCTGGAGATCTTCCCCGAGGCCACGTTGTGGGAGGAGTCCGCGGGAGGCGGCGACTACTTCCTTCTGGCGGCCACCGGCGCGCTGGGCATCGACCCGCGGCGCGTCGATGGGGCTCCGCAGGCGGTGCGCGAGGATCTGCGGCGGGCCGGGGTGGATGGCGCGGCCGATCTGCTGGCGCGCTTCGTCGCCGGACCCCGCGGCCTCGCCGCCTTCGCCGCCGGCGCCCGCCGCCACACCGACGACAATCTCTTTCTCGAGTGGAGGGCGCCCCTCGCCCTTTTCAGCGATACGCTGCGGCTCCAGGTCCGGGCGCTGCAGCGCCATCGTGAGCCGGTCCTGGCGCACCTGGTACCGGGAGCGGCGGAGAACCCCTCCCTTGTCGAGGACCTGCGTTTCCGTCTCCGGGCGCGCGACGCGCGTCTCCTGATCGCCGACAGCCTGAAGGAGGCCGATCTGCTCGCCCTGCGCGAGCCGCACCTCGCCGCCGGTCTCGATCTGCTGCGCGGCGGGCGCTTCGCCGAGGCGGCCGCCGCACTGGTCACGGCGGCATCGGCCTTCCCCGAGAGCGCGACCGCCCATCTCCTCCTGGGCGAGGCGTACCGCGGGGCCGGCCTCCTGGCCCCGGCCGCCGTCGCCTTCCGGGAAGCGGCGCGCCGCGACCCCGGCCTGGCCCCGGCCTGGAACTCCCTCGGTCTCTGCCTCGAGGGCGGAGACCGCCTCGAGGAGGCGCGCCGGGCGTTCGAGGCGGCGCTTGTTGCTTCGCCTGGATTCGCGCTGGCGCGGAGCAATCTCGGGGCGGTGCTGCTGCGGCTGGGCGATGTCGATCAGGCGGAGCGGGATCTCGTGGCCGCCACGCGGGACGATCCGCTCCTGGCGGCGGCGCAGGCGAATCTGGGGCTGGCGCTGCGGCGCCGGGGCGATCTCGAGGGCGCGGAGGCGCGCTACCGGGCGGCGCTCCAGCTCGATCCGCTCAACGTGGATGCTCGATTCAATCTCGCGACGGTCCTGCGGCTCCGTGGCCACGTCGGGAAGGCGGAGGAGGAGCTGCGGGAGATCCTGCGACAGGACCCTGGAGATACCGAAGCAAGGCGGATGCTGGCGGAAATCGGCGGCGACGCAGGGGATGCTTAGCCTGTCCGATCCGCCGTTGGGCCGGCCGATCGTTGCTTCACGGCGCGACGCCGCCGCAGCGGCCCTGCGGATTCTCGTATAACGCCAGGGGCCCGCTCTCACCCAGCTTGACGAGATGGATGGCGCCGGCCCGGAACAGTTGGTGGATGTCTCGCGCCCTGGGCACGAGAAAGTAGCGATAGAAGCCGCCGTACGCGAGGTAGAGCGTGCCACGGCTGATGTAATGGGGGGGCTCGTGCTCCAGGATGACCGGGAATGCCGCATCGACATACCCCGAGGCCTGCGACCCATCCGCCCGTCGGTAGGCGAGCGGCTGGTGCGGCATGCCGGCGAGCGTGTTTCCGGGAATGGCGCCGCGCCACAGGGAAATGTATCCTGCGAAGTGGTTGTACAACCCTGGGCCGATCATGACGCCAGTCTCCATGTACCCGGAGATCGTCGCTACGCACGAGTCCCGCTCCACCTTCTCGGCAAGAGCGTGAAAGTCTCCAACTTCGCGATCAAATCGGACGAATTGCACGGCGACGTAGATAGAACTGGCCGTGCACAGGGCGACCAAAGCGTTGCGCCATGAGCGGGGCGCCGCGCCTTCGGCCAGCGGCACCGACAACGCCAGGAGGAGGCAGGCGAGCGGCGCGTAGCGCACGTTGATGAACTGCATCAGGTGGGTGTGCGAAGGCATGAAGAGGTAGCCGCCGAGCGCGCCGGCAGAGAGCATTGGAGCTACCCATCGCTTCCTCCCCCCCCCCGAATCCGATGCGGATAGGGGTTCGCAATGCTGCTATCAGCCCCCACACCCAGAGCGCGGCGAAGGCGACGAAAAGCGTCGTGTCGAGGTGGTCGCGGAATTGGTCGAGCACGGCTTGATTGAAGCCGGCGAGCCGTGCACCAAGAGGCTCGGACACAGAATACCGCGGCGCCGCGGCCCCTGCCGGGGCATTCATGAGCAGCCTCAGGAGCCAGCATGAGAAAAGCGCGAAGGACGGCGCGCAGCGGGCCAGGGTGGAGAGCCTGTGTCCAGGAAAGACCACCACCATCACCGCCAGCGCGGCCATGAAGAAGGTGTAGGGCTGAACGTGAGTGGCCAGACACGCCAGCGGCAGCACGACGAGGACCATGTCCCAGGCCCGGCCGCGAATTCTCCCTTGCAGCCGGTCGCCGTAGGCTGCGAGCGCCGCCACCAGGAGGGCTTGGCCGGCCAGGGAGTTTATGAACCCAACATAGAAAAGGTAGCTGTATGCGAGCGGCAGGGCGAACAACGCCAGCCATCGACTTCGGTCGAGCGTTCGGGCCAGCCAGACACTGGCTCCGGCGAGGCCGGCCACGTACGCGCTAAGGAACATCCGGTTGGCGACCTCTATGGGAACCAGGTAGGCAAGGAGATGCACCGTCCAGTAATACCCGAGATAGGGGGTGAACTCTGCTCGGACCGTGAAGTACTCGTGGAAGCGCATCGCCGGGTCGTTCAGATTGTGGAGGATGTTGATCAGGGCAAGATGCTGAGGCAGGTCGGTCATGGGCAGGTAGGTCACGATCCAGAGCGGCGTCAGCCCGAGCATCAAGAGGACGGGGAAGGCAAACATGAAAAGCCGTTTGTCTTCTCCGCCCGCCTCCGGCAGCTCGGAGGATACGCCTGAGGCAGCCGCTCGCCCCGGCTTCGAAGGCTCCGTGGTACCCCGCTCAGGCATGCTCATCGTGAACCCTGGGCGTGCGCGGCACCGACGCACTGTTGGTGCCCGGGTCGGCGGAATGGCCGTTACCGAGCCTACGATGACTGCATGAACATCTTAGTCCGGCGGGCCGTCTGGGGGGGCGGACCCGGCGGCGGTCCCGGGATCGGCGGGAGGCGTCTCGGGCGTGGCCGGCGCTGCGGCCGTTTCCGACGTCTCCTTGACCACCGCTTCGATCTGCTCCTTGATTTTGGCGAGCACGCCGCCGTCGACGAGGGCGATCGGCGACCACGCCATGTCGCGCACCTGCATGCGGCCGTCCTTCATGGGCGTCCCGGCGATCAGGTGCTGGCGGCGCGGCGTGCCCCCTTCGGTGTCCGCCTCCTGCTCGAGCGTCAGGTCGAGAGTCGGCTGCCTGGCGAGCGACGACCGCAGTGTCTCGGAGGGCTGGTCGTCGAACGCGACCGCCTTGAGCTCCGAGATCGCCCGCAGCAGGGCGTCGATCGTGTCAGCCTTGACCGCTCCCTTCGCGAGGCCCGAAGCGGACCAGGCCCCGTCCTGCTGTTTCGCGAGGACGAGCGCCTCCCCGCCATCGAGGGCCGCCGTCAGGGCCGTGGTGCGGTACTGGCTCACGGCGAGAAGGTCCTTCCTTCGGAGGTCGAACAGGGAGGTCGTCACCTTCGGCCAGATGTCGGAGCCGACCGTCACGATCGGATCGCGGCCGGCGGTCTCGGCGTAGCGTGTCCCCGCCTCCTCCTTCCCGAGCAGGACCGTCTTCGACGTGTCCCATCCCTCCTGGAGCAGCGTCACGCGGGCGGCGGGTGGATCGAGCCCGTAGGTCTTCCGATCGGAGTCCGCGGCCTTTTCCGCCACGAACCTGCCGGCGCGCACCCTCTCGAGGGCGCTGAGGAAATCGGTGATCGTCGGGCCGTCGGCAGGGGCCTCGATCGGCCGCTCGATTTTCCAGCCCTCGTCCGGCTTCAAAAGAGCCACCGTCTCCTTCCCGCGCTCGATCGTCAGGCTCTTGATCTTCCAGGGATCGAACGTCAGGAGGGATTTGTCGCGCAGTCCGAGGAGGTCTTTCTTCGCCACTTCGCTCAGGGACGAGCTGACCACCGCGACCTCCTGGCCGCCCGGCAGGAGGGCGTAGACGCTGCCGCCGATCGGGCTCGCGTCACCCAGGCCGATGACCTGCGGCGCACCGGCGGAGGTCTCCAGGGTCAAGGAGGCCCCGGGCGGGTCGAGGCCATACGTCTTCTTTTCCGGCACCTCGCCCAGCCGGCGCTCGATACGGCCCGTCTCGAGGGAGGTCAGGACCCCCTCGATGGCGTCACGGTCGGCGGGGCTCGCAAGCGGGGCCGTGATCGACCAGACGTCTCCCGAGCGCTCCAGGCGCAGCGTGCCGGAGGAGTTCTGGATCGCGATCGCCTGGAGATCGGCCCGCTCAAACCGGAGCGGCATGTCCTTTGCCGCCTCGGCCTTCTGGCGCTCCTCGGCGCCCCTGAACTCCTTGAGATAGACCCAGGTGCCGAGACCCAGGAGGAGGAGGACGGCGAGCGCGGGACCGGGTCGGATTGTCACGGCAGAGTGCGCCTCTAGAGCCGCTTCCGGCGCCACCAGATGACCACGCCGCCGGCCGCGATGGCGATCGGTCCCACGGCGACGATGGTCCAGAAGTAGTAGAACACCTGGGCGGGGGAAAGGACCGCAATGCGTGGCGTCGACGTCTTGGGCCGGATCGAGATCAGCTCGCCCTGCTCGACGAGCCAGGCGACGCCGTTGAGCGCCAGATCCCCGTTGCCCCCGGAATTGACGTAGTTGTTGCTGGCGAAGTCGGCGTCCCCGAACAGCAGGATGCGGCTGTCGGCGCCGGCCGCGCCGGCCTCCCCGGCCTCGCCTTCCGGGCTGCCGGCGTCCGTCTTCGGCTCGGCCTTGCGCTCCAGGGCGGCGGCGACGGTGATCGGCCCCCGCGTATCGACCCCGTCGTTCATCTGGATGCGGCCGCTCTCGAACTCCTCCTGGCTCGTTTCGCCCCAGGAGAGCTCGGAGGTCTTCGCCAGCGGCGTGGCGGTCACCCCGGACGGCGCCGGCTCGCGGATGTCGATCGACGACGCGAGGGGGTAGATCGTCTGGTAGCCGAAGGTCTTGGTGATCGGGTGGGCACCATCGTAGCCGTCGGCCGGCACCATCGGGATGCGGGCGTCGCCGCCGAAAAGCTGCGACACCTTGTCGATCACGACGTCCTTGCGGACCGCGGCGCCGAACCCCGCCAGGACCTCGGAGAATCCGGGATCGGCGTCGGGATCCTGCATCAGGAAGACCCGCCCGCCGCGATCGAGGTAGTCGGCCACCATTTTCACCTCGGCCTCGAGAAACGGCTTCTCGGGCCCGGCGATCAGGACCACCGACGCGTCGGCCGGCACGCCCTGGTTCAGGACCAGCGGCTTCACGGCGTAGTTCTGCTTCTCGAGGGCCGTCTTGAGGACCGACAGACCGTCGCGCCCGGTGTCGTTCATGTCGTGCTCGCCGTGGCCGGTCGTCGCGTAGACGACGCGCTCCTTGTCGCTGGTCACCTTGATGAGGGCGTTGGTGAGCGACTCCTCGTCGGAGGTGGTGATCCGGGCCTCCTGCTTGCCGCTCTCGATGACGATGGTGCCCAGCTCGGTGACGTTGTAGCGCCGCACCTCTCCTGGGTTCTTGTCGGGATCGATGTACTTGACCGTCAGCTTGCGGCTGCGGTAGCCGTACTCGTCCAGCAGATCCTGCAGCTTCTGGCGGCCCGGGTCGGTGTCGCGCGAAAAGCTGGTGATGGCGACCTCCCGCGGCAGCGACTCGAGCACCTTGATGGTCTGCTCGCTCAGCGAGAACTCGCGGTTCTCCGTCAGGTCGAAGTGGCCGTTGTGACGGCCGGCCAGGAAGTTCGCCAGGATGACGACCGCCAGGACCGTCAGCGTGTAGCCGACGCTCGCGGAGGCGGCGCGGGCGGCCCGGCCCCGCAGCGCCGCGGCGATGCGGGCGCGTTTCAGGACGGCGCCCGCCACGAGCAGGACGATCCCGAAAGCGGCCACCGACAGCCCGTACGTCCGCCGTTCCGGGACGATGCTCGTCAGGATCAGGCCGAGCACTCCCATGAGCGCCCCGATGCCGACCCCATAATCACGCAGGAGCCTCACGCCGCGCTCTCCCCTCGCTCCCTCACCGCCAGCGCCTCGATTCCAGGATCCGCTGGGTCACGAACAGGGCCGTGAAAATGACGCTCACGTAGAAGACCAGGTGTTGCGTGTCGAAGAGCCCTTTGCGGAAGCCCTGGGAGTGCTCGATGATCGAGATCTTGGAAAGCAGCTCGCCGAGCGTCGGGCCGCCCAGGCCCCATCCCACCTTCTCCCACAGCCCCGCGCTGAGCGTGTTCAGGACGCTCGCCAGGGTCACGGTGGCCGACTCCGACATCCAGTCGATGACCCACAGCATCAGCAGTGCCCCGAACGTCCCCACCGCCGCGACGACCTGATTGTCCGTGGTCGCCGAGATCAGCAGGCCGATGCTCAGGAACGCCAGACCCATGAGCAGGACGCCCAGGTAGCCGATCAGGGTCGCCTTCGCGTCGGGCGAGGCGCCGCTGTTCATGATCAGCGCCGGGTAGCTGAGCGTCACGGCCAGCATCGCCAGGAGGAGAAAGGAGGCGCCCAGATACTTGCCGAGGACGACCTGGCCGCTGGTCACGGGGCAGGTGAACAGCAGCTCGGCCGTGCCGGTGCGCTTCTCGTCGGCGAGGAGGCGCATGGTGACGGCGGGGATCATGAGCAGGAAGATGATCCCCATGGTCCCGAACAGCGGCCGCACCACCATGTCGTTGACGTTCAACTGCGAGGAGAAGTACGGATTGCTTCCGAAGCGCAGGCAAAGCTCCGAAAAGCGCACGAGCGACGCCCAGAAGATGTAGCCGCTCAGGACCAGGAAAACGCTGATCACCACATAGGCCAGGGGAGATGTGAAGTAGGTCCGCACCTCCCGCCAGGCGATCGCGAGCGTGTTCCTCATGCCGCCTCTCCCTGGATGATGCGGATGAAGATCTCCTCCAGGCTGAGCGTGATCGGCCGCATCTCGATCAGGCCCCAGCCGCGCGAGACGCACAGGGACGCGACGGCCTCGCGCCCGTCCTGGCCCTCCTGCATCTCGACTAGGAATCCTCCGGGAACGCCGTCCTCCGCCTGAGCGCGCAGGATGCCCGGGAGAGCCTGGAGGGCCGCCTCGGCCCCGTCACCCGGCCGCGCCAGTCGCAGGGCGAGGCGTCGCGTCCGCTCCCCGCGCGCCGCCAGGCGCTCCAAGGTGTCCTCCGCGGCGATCTTTCCCTCATTGATGATCAGCACACGCGTGCAGGTCGCGGTCACCTCGGCCAGGATGTGGGTCGAGAGGATCACGGTGTGCTCGCCGCCGAAGCTCTTGATGAGATGGCGGATCTCCCGGATCTGCGCCGGGTCGAGCCCGACCGTCGGCTCGTCGAGGATCAGGACGTCGGGCTCGTGGAGGATCGCCTGCGCCAGGCCGACGCGCTGCTGGAACCCCTTGGACAGGTTGCCGATGAGCCGCCCTCCCACCGACGTCAGGCCGCAGCGCTCGATGGCCCGGTCGACGCGGGAAGGCACCTGCTTCCGCGGCACGCCGCGGATGCTGGCCACGAACTGGAGGTACGGCCGCACCAGCATGTCGCGATACAGCGGCGGGTGCTCCGGGAGATACCCGATGCGCCGCTTCACCTCCAGCGGCTGGTCCTGGACGTCGAAGCCCGCCACTTTGGCCATCCCCGCCGTGGGCGGCACGTAGCCCGTGAGAATGCGCATCGTGGTCGTCTTCCCGGCGCCGTTCGGCCCGAGAAAGCCGAGGATCTCCCCCTTGCTGACGGAGAACGACACCCGGTCGACGACCGTGCGGCCACCGTAGACTTTGCTGATTTCGGCAACTTCCAGCATCGCGATTTTCACTCCCGCGAGTATGCGTCCGGCGGGAGCCGGACCTCCCGGAAGGCGCGATAAACTACCGCAGCGATCGCCGAGTGTCAAGTCAGCGCTCAGTCAGGGGTGCACGACACCATTGTGGGGGCGTGATCCGATACAGGTTGCGGTCCGGCTTTCTTACGAGTATTATAGTCGCAAGGAGGCCATATGCCCAACCTC
>Ga0247727_10006408_pt1 | contig 23175 bp, 22 predicted proteins | sample WisWelCaveWW1625_FD_202498 | JGI IMG/M metagenome (GOLD analysis project Ga0247727, IMG submission 202498) | Biofilm microbial communities from Wishing Well Cave, Virginia, United States - WW16-25 | ecosystem: Environmental > Aquatic > Deep subsurface > Groundwater > Cave microbial mat | place...
CCGAGATGCTCATTGGCCAGTCTCCCTTGTCTTGGAAAGCGGTTCAACGCTCAAGCACACGGCATTCTAGCCGAACCGGCAGCAGTTACGAAGTCAAGCATCAAGATTGGACGCCCAACCGCTGCTCCGCGTCTTTCGCGGTGTGGATATTGGCGAGCCAGCCCCGCATCTGCTTTCGGCGGAGACAATTCGTCGTGGCGAAGAATGAATCTTCCGAGTCTTTCATTCAAGCCCGCAACGCACGGCACCGGGGATGCTCCTCGTAATTGAGCACGCTCAGATGATCGGTGTCGAGCAGGATCATTTTCCAGTCCGGCGCCGCTTCGTCCCTCGCCGCCGCGCCCGCTGCCGGTCCTGGGCGCGGAGCTTCGCTCCGGCCGCGTCAATTTCCTTCATCAGTTCGTTCCCGGAGAACACCCCCACCGTCCGCTGCCAGTCCTTCACCCGGCCCGCCGGCCGCCGCGATTGAACCAGTTCCGCGACCGTTCGTTCCAGTGCCGAAACGCGATCCTCGACAGTCGTCTGCGACATCGAATCCTCCATTCTTATCTGCCGTCTCGCAACGAACGTGGGTGCCATGCTCTCGGCTTTGCGTGAGCATGGCGACTCTACACAACTAGGCATGGCCACCCAAAGCGGAGGCCATGCCACCCGCCACCCGGCCCGCCGGCCGCCGCGATTGAACCAGTTCGGCGACCGTTCGCTCCAGCGCCATAACGCGTTCCTCGACAGTCGTCTGCGACATCGAATCCTCCTTTCTTGTCTGCCGTCTCGCAACGAACGTGGGTGCCATGCTCTCGGCTTTGCGTGAGCATGGCGACTCTACACAGCTAGGCATGGCCACCCAAAGCGGAGGCCATGCCACCCGCCGCTCTTGATTGATGCCTTCTTTGTTTGCTCGATCCAGGCCATCGTCGGTGAAGTTGAAGAATAGACCAAGTGCCAAGGACGCGATTATCACGGCCCCACCGGCACCGCGTGCGTCACGTGATTGCTCTCCGGGCCGTCGCCGCGGAAGTTGTGGCCGACGAGCCAGAATTCGTCGGTCACGCCGGGGGTGAGCGGGCCGGCGGCGACGACGGAGACGGTGGTCGTCGTCGGGGTGCCGGCCAGTTGGGCGGTGCCGCCGGCGGGCTGGCGAAAGGCGCGGAGCGTCGTCGCATGATCCGGCATGGCGGCGACCGAGAGGGTCAAGGCCGCGGCGTCGAAGGTCGCCGGGCCGGGAGCGACCGGCAGCGGCTGCGGCTCGGCGCCGCCCGGCGGACGACGCGGCTGCTTGCCGATCTTGGCCAGCTCCGGCGTCTGGTCTTTGCGGTAGGCACTCTCGACCAAAACGGTTTCAAGCATCTCGTAACACTCCCTCAACGCCCGCTGATCTTATCCGCGTCTTACTCAATCTCAAGTCAGAATTGACAACATGTTCACAATCTGCGTTACGGCGCCACCGGGACTGTATGCGTCACGTGGTTACTTTCCGGACCCTCGCCCGCGCTGTTGACGCCGACGAGCCAGAACTCGTAGGTGGCGCCGGGGGTGAGCGGGCCTGCAATCTGGGTGACGGAGACGGTCGTGGTGTTGGAGACGCCAGCGATCTCCGGGTCGCCGCCCAGCACTTGGCGGTAGACGCGATTGAAACTGGCGCCATCCGGCATCGCGTCGACGGTCACCGTCTGGTCGGCCACGTTGTGCACGATGGTGCCGGCCGGTCCCGGTACCTCCTGCTGCTGGGCCTCGCCCGCCTCGCGCTGTACCTGGAAGCCGATCTTCGCCAGTTCCGGGTTCTTCGTGCGCTTGTCGGACGCGGCACAAAAGTGATGGCGCACCCGCTCGTTGATGGCCTCCAGGAGCAGGAGCTATGCGCCGCGATCTTGGGTCGCCGCCTGGGTGCCGCCGGCGGCCAGCGTCTGGTTGTCGTTTACGATCTTGAGCTGCGCGACGATCGGATCGAGAATGCCGGCGGGGTAACGGTGCGCCGGGTTGGCGATGGTCGGCGTTACGGCGATCGCCTGATTCGCCATCGCCTCGATCCGGGCGTCGTCGAAGTCGCCAATCTCGCCCGACTCCCAGCCGTACAAGATGAACAGTGCCAGCCGGTCGGGGGCGGAGATCACCGAGCGAAGCAGGCCCTTAATGAAGTTGTACCCTTCCGAGTGCAGCGCCCGGAGTTCGTCGAGCCCCGCCCGGATTTTGCCCGACGCAGCAGCACGGGTCGCGTCGGTCGCGTAGGTCGCTTCTTCCGCCAACCGCAGGGCCGCCAACCGGTCGGTCTCGGTAGTGAACAGCAAAGTCGTCAACTTGTGCGGGTCGTCCGCGGCCCGCGTGGCATAGTCGGCGAGTATCAACTCGGCCTTTTCGATCTGTTCTTGAACTTCTTTGTCCGGCATGGATGCACCCCCTGAATAGAGTACCGGACGCGGTGGAAATGCTACCGCACGCGAGAAGTCAATATCAAGGAGAATCTATCGCACATCGAAATGTCGGTCGTTAGCCTTTCCGCGAGGATCGATCCAAAGCGGTGTCAAGCCACCGCACTCCAAGGCTTATCAGGCACTCATCACGCAGCGCAACCCCGTCGGCTGGATCAGGTGGGCAGGGTCCATGTTCACGCGATAAGTGGCGCGGACCGACCAAGCATCGAAATGGAAACAACCGCCGCGACACACGCGATCCGTTCCGCCGGCGGGACCCGTGGGATTCTGCTTCGCTGATCGAACGTAATACCCCGCCTGAAACCAGTCGGCACACCACTCCAGCACGTTGCCAGCCATGTCGAAGCAGCCAAACGGGCTTACCCCGTCCGGGAACTGATCGACGGGGGTGGTGGTTGTGGAGTAATCGGCGGAGTTGGATCGCTTGATCGCCGATCCTGTCCGGCCCGTCGGCTCTTCATTTCCCCAAGGGTACGCCCGCCCGTCCGTCCCTCGCGCGGCCTTTTCCCATTCGGCCTCGGTCGGCAGCCGTTTGCCGGCCCAAAGGCAATAGGCCTCCGCACCGTACCAGCTCACGTGCGACACGGGATGACTCTCCAACTCTTCGTCACTGACGACATATCGCCCACCTACAATCTGAATGGGCGAGTCCTCGCCGATCCCCAAGTACAAATGCCCGGCGTCGTCTTGGTGCGAGCGAACCTCATTGAGGAATTGCGCGAAGCGGGCATTCGTAACCGGGTAGACATCTATATAAAAGGCACTGAGCGACACCTCGTGTGCCGGCCCCTCATCCGGATCACCGTCGTCGGTCCCCATGCGAAACGGGCCGCCGGGCACGAGCACCATGGCGGCTCCGTCGTTGGGATGAGCGATGGGCGACTCCAAGGCCGCGCCCGTCGAAACGATGGTCGGCGGCATTTCGGTGACCCGCGAACTGGCAGGTGGCACCGCAGGCTCGGCGTCCGAATCTTTGCCCAGCGCCCGGGCCAATGACTCGACAAAGCTGCCGGCCGTGGCCCAGCGTTCCCCGGCGTTCCAAGCCACCGCCTTGGCCAACACCAAGTTCACCTCGCTCGAAAACTGCCCGATTCGCTTGGGCCGCGCCTGAGGCGAAATCGCGCCCGACCGATCGAACGGCATCTCGCCCGTGAGCATCTCGTAGAGCATGACGCCGAGTGCAAACACATCCACGCGGCGGTCATACCGTTTCCCCAGAAACTGCTCCGGCGGCATGTACCCAAACGTGCCCGCTCGCGTGCCCCCAGTGCGAACGTCCGCCTGAGCCTTGGCAATTCCGAAGTCAAGGATCTTTGCAATCAGTCGAGCCGAGCTGCCGACCCCTGACTCCTGACCCTCGATTCTAGACTCCTCACCTCCGACTCCTGACTCCTGACCCCTGAACCTTGAGCCCTCCTCATCCCAGCAAAGCATGATATTCGGCGGCTTGATATCGCGATGCACGACGCCGGCTCCGTGGGCGTAGTCAAGCCCGGCGGCAACCTGGCGCGCAATCTCGATGGCCTCGCGAACCGAGACGGCCCCGCGCTCGTTCATGATCGAATCAAGCGGCTGGCCTCGCAAATACTCCATCACGATGAACCGCTCCGTCTCGGTGAAGTGCAAATCGTAAATCCGCATGATGCTCGGATGCGTGAGCCGGATGGCCAGCGCCGCTTCGGCCCGCATTCGTTCCGCAGCGGTGGCAGAATGCTTGCCGGGCAAGAGCATCTTGATCGCCACCTGCAGCCCGAGCAGTTTGTCTTGTGCCAGATAAACGGCCCCCATGCCGCCTTTGCCCAGTTCCCTGAGCAAGCTGTACCTTCCCGCGAGCAACTGAGAAACAGATTGAGTCGCAACTCGCGCGACCGCAGCGCTGCCCGCCTGGTCGTCGGTGGGTAATACCGTCCGGTGGTCGTCCAGCGACACCGGCGGCGGCAACGAATCGCGCGTCAGATCGCCGCGCGACGCCTCGTCCGGGAACACAGTCGGCTGCTCGCCCGGCCTCACGTCATCATCGTTGGCCGCCTTGCTCATAACGACAGAGTAATCAAGCGCGGCGAGAGAGGGTAGTGGTTTGGCAGTGAGGAGTGAGGAAGTGAGGAGTAGAAGAGTGAGGGAGTTGCAAACGTGCGGGGTCCCGACGGCTTGATGCGATTGTCACTAACTCAACACTCCCACACTCCTCCACTCCCCCACTCCTCGATCTTCCTTGCTCAGTACTCTACGATGCTGTCATGTGCATGCTCGCGATTCTTTACCGAGCGGTCGAAGGCTGCCCCGTGCTCGTGGCGGCGAACCGCGAGGAGTCCTACGCCCGACAAGGCACCCCGCCGGAACTCTGGCAAACCGACCCGCCAATCCTCGCCGGCCGCGACCCGTTGGCCGGTGGCACATGGCTCGGCGTGAATCGGTTCGGCCTGCTGGTCGCGATTACCAACCGTCGCGGAACCCCGTCGCCTCCGCAACCGCGCTCTCGCGGACTCCTCTGCCGCGACCTCCTCGCCTGTGGAAACGCCACCGATGCTCACGCCCAAGCATTCTCCGAAATCGCTCGTCATCCCTACGCGGGATTTAACTTGCTCATTCTGGATTCCACCTCAGGATTCATTCTGCACGCGGACACCCAGCCCCGCTCGCGTCCCTTGTCGGCCGGCATCTTCGTCTTAACCACTGGCGAACTGAACGACAATTCCGACGCCCGAATCGCCCACGCACTTCAGTGGCTCGAAACTCGCCATCCCCAGCCCCTGCAAAGTTGGTTGCAGGAGCTACCTCATTTATGCAGTTTCCACGGCGATGCGAACCTCGCCGCAATCTGCCTTCACTCCGCCGATCGAGGCACCGTCTCATCATCAATCATAGCCCTACCCGCCCATTCGACCCCCCCACGCTGGCTCCACGTGCAAGGACCGCCCTGCCACCACACGTATTCAGAATATTCACAATCGCTGGCAAAGCTGCTGACTTCCTGATCAGGAAACACCGATTCTGCCTGGCGACTCAAAAAAACGACATCAGAGTTCGATTCACAACCGAAAACCCAGTTGCTACAATTCGGTCGCTTCGAAGTTGACTCGCCAAGTGATAAGTAGAGTCAACTCATCAAGTGGATTGGGGCCGTAGCTCAATTGGTTAGAGTACCGGACTGTCGATCCGGTGGTTGCGGGTTCGAGTCCCGTCGGCCTCGCTTGTCGAAACCGCTGACAGCAGTTGTCAGCGGTTTTTTTGTTGAGACAGCGGAAGACGTTGCGTCGAGGGTCGCGCGGTTCGGGTTCGCCTTCGGGTCACCGGCCGAAGTGACCGGAATTGTCTTTGGCGTACACGAATTGAATGCAGATGGTGCAAGCGTTGGTGCAAGCAAATTTGCCCGGCCGTCGGTTCCCGTCGCGGCCTCGGTGTTCGATCGGTGCGGCTTGTCGAACGGCAGCGACGGCAGCGATTCGACGGCCCCGTGAACGTCGAGCAGTCGCGGGTCGGTGTAGACGTTGGCCGTGAGCGACGGATCGGAATGACGCATCGCGGCCTGAGCCGTTCGCAATGACACACCGCCCTTGCTCAGCCAACTGCCGAACGTGTGCCGCATCGCGTGAACGTCAATCGTCCGCCCGCGATCATCCCGCTTTGGAATGCTGGCGAGCTTCAAGTCACGGTCGAGAATCTTCACCAGTTGTCTCGGAACGATGAACAGCGGCGCGTCCGCCGGCAGCTTGTCCGGTACGCCTGTCATCGGCAGACAAGATTGCCCGTCTGACCGCACCGCGTCGCGTTGCAAGCGTTCCCGCTTGTCTTTGATCCATTGCCTTAGCTCGGCCGCCAGGTCGCTTCTAATCGCGATCGTGGCCCCTTGCCGGTTCTTTTCGTCGGCCGCGTCGAGTTCGGCGTAGGCTTGTGGCCCGTCCAAGTGAAATTGCCCGACGGTGAGTGAAGCCAGTTCGCCCCGGCGTAGTCCGGTGAGTACCAGCGTCGCATAGACCAGTGCCCTTTCCCGGCCGAGCCATTCGAGCCGCTCGACTTGCGGCGGATTATTCCTGAGCCGCTCCCGCGCCCGTTCGGTCGCCGCGTCCAGGTCGTCGAATGTCAACGGCGCGGCCTTCCACGTGTCGCGCTTGCCCTTCACTTCGGCCGTGTCTTTCTGAACCGCAAGGCGTCCGAATTCGGCGAGCGGCCGGAGTCGAGCCGCTTCGATCAGTCGCACCAGTTCGGCCTCGGTGAGCGAACGGCGCTGGCGTCGCCGATCCGACTTTTCGTCCGCCTTGTCAATCTTCGCCAGCGGATTCGTCAGCATCCGGCCCGTGTGAACGCACCAGCTACAGAATCCCCGCACCGCTTGAAGGTAGGAATTGCGCGTGCGAGCGGCCATTCCGTCGCCGGTCTTGGCGACAAGCCACTGCTCCAACGGTTCCGGCCGCACGTCGCCGAGTCTGGCAAACGAGCAATCAGCGAAAACCCGATTCGCAAGCCGCTCAGTGTCCGCCAAGTGAACGGCCGAAATGCCCTTCGCCTGAAGATGCGTCAGGTATTCGGCGAAGTGTACGGCAATCGGCGTCGCCAAGTGATCGGCAATCGCGTCTTCGGCCCCTGTTATCAGGTTCGACTTTACCCGCTCGGCCCGCCGTTCCAATTCGGTGAGCACCGAACGAGCGGCGGCCTCATCGCGGCAGCCCGTCGCCACTTCGCGGACGATGCCGCTTCCGTCACGATACTTCGCGGTGTACGTCGCCGCTGTAACCAGCAATCGCCCGGTGCCGTCGAGTCCCGCCGTCAGCGGTGCCGTCCTCAGCTTGCCCTTCGCCTTCCACCGTGCGAACCGCTCGCCCCTGCGGACAAGAATCTCCGCGTCCGCTGGAATCGGTTTGGTGAATGTTTTCTTGAAGACGGTTCCCATTTCACTTCGCCTTTCGCTCAGTCAATTCAAGCCCCAGGTACTCGGCCAGAATATCCAAGTTCTCAACCGACAGCCCCCGCTCGCCCCGGACGAATCGCGACAAGTTCCCTACGTCGATTCCAGTTCGCCGAGCCACTTCGGCCAAACTCTGCCCGTAGTCGGACACGGCCGCCCGCAGCGTTTCACTTATGGTTTTCTTCCGCTTCGTTCCCATCGGTGAGTTCTTTCATCAGCAGTTGTTGCCGTGCCGCCGGTCTAGTGCGAAGCAATCGCGCTATCCGGTTCAGAATCCGAGCCTGCCACGGTGTTACGCGGCGGCCCGGCTCAGGATTGCGGCAACGGTCTGGTGAGTCCATTCGGCTTTCCCGCTTTTCGTTTGGATTCCCCGGCGTGTCAATTCAACGGCCACTTGTCGCAATGACAAACCGCTCGCCCGCAGCCCGCGAACGTCGGCGGCTACCGCTTGCTCGGTCGCATTCTCGACAACCCGGCCGTCCGATCCGAAGTCAAATCCGAACGGTGCGAACCGGCTAATCCGCTCGCCCCGCGTCCGCTTCACGCTCATAGCCGCCCGCGTCCGCTCCCGCGTTTGGTTCCGTTCCATTTCGGCCGCTCCCGCCAAGACGGTGAGCATGAATTTGCCGGCGGCCGAAGTAGTGTCCACCGCGTTCCCGCCAAGGTCAACGATATGCAGACTGATTCCCTTGCGGTCCCATGATTCGACGGTTTGAAGGCAGTCCGCCGCGTTGCGGAAGCCCCGGTCGAGCTTCAGCATCAAAACAACGTCCGCCTGCCCCTTGCGAATGGCCGAAAGCAGTTCCGAGCCGGCCGGACGGCTTCCGAGCGGCTTCCCGCCCGATACCCCGGCGTCTTCAAGAATCCGAACGAGTTCCAAGCCACGCATCAGGCAGTAGCCTTCAATGCGCCGCCGCTGAGCTTCCAGCCCCAAACCAGAGTCGGCTTGTTCAAGGGTACTGCATCGAACGTAGGAGATTGCTTTGCTCATTGTTTGCTTCCTTTGTCATATCGACAATGGCATTCTAGCCGGTTCAGTGCCTTTGTCAATACGCCAAAGGCGGATTTGTCTACAAGGGTTCCCTTGTGGACGCCTGCCGTTCAGTTTCCGACACCTTCGCCCCGGCAACTGCGCCCGGTGTGCGGTCAGTCAGCCGGAAAATATCGTGTGGCTGCCCGCCCCGCCGGCCGGGTCGGATTGTGTCCCGGCGAGCAAAGCCCGCCGTTGCGAGCCGCACAAGAGCTTGCTCGGCATCGTCAGCGGTCTGGTAGCGTGAGTTTGCTCGCATCAGTTCGCGGACGCTGATCTTTCCGTCGCGAAGTCGCATCAGGTCCACAATCTGACGCAGTTCGGTTTCGTCCGACGATTCTTGCAGTGTGGCATACACTCGCCGCGCTTCATGGCCGAACCATCGCGACAACGCAACGCCAGTCGCAACGCTGGCCGCGTCGATTACGTCCGGCGATTCAAGGTCCGGGTCTTCGTTCGCCCATCGGATCAAGTGTACGGTCAACGCGAATCGTGCCGCGTAGCCTTCCAGCTTCGACCACGCGGCGGCCAAGTCGCCAGCGAGTTCGGCCTGTTCGCGGCCGTGTTGATTGTAGAAGTCTACCCAAGCCGACTTCGCTGCCGGCGAGAGTCGCAACGTAGCCGGAAACGGTTCGCCGTTTCGATCAGTCTGAGGTTGCAGCCCCAAGAGACGGTCGAAAATGTACTCCAGTGCCGCTTCAACATCGTGACTGATTTCGGCGTCGGACCAGCTCTTGGGAAGGCGCGGCGGCATTGCGACAAGCAGCCGAGCGGCAAGCCCATCCTCGAAATGTTCGCGCGCCAACGCTCGCCTCAGTGTCGCCGGCTGAATTCCGCCGGCAATACTCACGGCCGCATGCCGGACATAGATCGTGGTCTTGTCGCCGGTTTTTCGATCGACAAGCAAATCACGCGCTCCGTGCATTGACAGCCAATGAGCCGTATCGCCGCCCTTGCCGCCCCGGTAAGCATCAAAGCCCTTCAGCCATCCGGCGAGTTCGTCGCGCACGAGCAACAGTCCACGCGGAGCATTGCTCAGGCGTTCGGCGAGCGCCTCGACGGTGATATCCGAACACCAGAAGCGTTCGCAAACTGGTTTCTCTGGCGGTTCCGGTTGTGGCTCGCCGGCCTTCCGCCCCTTCCGCTTCCAATCTGCGAGTTCCGCCTCGAAGTGGCCACACTGAGCGAGATAGCGATTCATTGCTTCGATGAATTCCTTCATCGCTTCCGCTTGCCGTTCACGGATCGGCTTCAACGGGGCGTCGAGTGCCGGACTCTTGAGCGTGCCGGACTCACCGACGATCGCTGCCCAAATCACGGCTGGCTCGGTCCAGCCACGTTTCAATTCGATTCGGCGCGTGTTCCCGATTGCCGCAGCCAGCGCGGCCACGGACGGCAACGCGACGTAAGACGGATCGCAGCCAATCGCGTTCGCCGCCACGGAAACGAATCGCCGGACGGGTTCCGGCAGAGCTTCCACGGGAAACGGTTTCCAATCCACTGACATTGACAGAACCTTCGCTTTCGCGGGGATTACTTGGGTTGTGTCAGTGTCAGTCACCGTGTTGCTTGTGCGGCCGTTTCCGCCGATAGGTCGCGTCGGCTGTCCCGCGCTTGGCCGCTTCGTGCCGGCGTAACGCGGTACACCCGCGGAGTCGAGTAGGTCGTGATCGCTCATCGGATTGTCGCCTTTCTTGCGGCCTCTGCCGCAAAAATACACAGCCTGCCAAACCACTCAGGATCGGCGAGCACCGTCCCCGTCAGTCGGTCCCGCTCGGCCGCGGTCATCGTCTGCCGCAGCCGTCGCGGCCGGTCCAGGTCGCGGGCCAGGTCGGACAGTAGCTCGCCCAGCGTGCGGCCAGTGTTGTCGATCGCCGGCTCCGTCACCTCGCGCCCCCGGTACGCTCTCGCGCGATGCGGTCCGCCGTCGTGAGCGGCAGCCCCCGCCGACGAGCGAGCCTGAGCAGTGCGGCGATGATCCGGTGCCGTGAGCGCGTCGGGTCCGCGCCAAGTATGCGGTGCGGTCGCTGTCGTGGCGTCATCGCGCACCCCCTGCGCGGACGGTGCGCAACGCGGGACAGCCCACGACGATCCAGCGGTCGATAGCGTCGCGCGACCATCTAACGAGAGCGCCGAGCCTAAGCGGTGCCGGCATGCGGCCAGCGTCGGCGAGTCGGTAAACGTGACGCGGCGAGCAGCCGAGCAACTCGGCCACAGCCCGCACGTCGAGCAGTTGCGCCGACGGCGGCGACGATGCGAGTACAGCAGACATGGCAGATACTCCTATCAGGTGTCATCGGTCCGACGTGCCCGTTGCACGTCGCAACGATTGGAGTATCCGCCCGGCGCCGGACAACGAATTTGTCCGGCGAATTTGTCCGGCCGGCTTTGCCGGCTTGTGAATGGGAGAGACTCGAATTGAAAGGATGGGACTGCCGAAGAAAATCTGGCGGACAAAACAAAACCGGCTTGACCGCAATTGTCCGCGCTATATTGTCTGCTTGTTTTTCGCTCTGCGTTCTCGCTTTTGCATTCGCTCGATTACCTGTGTGACTTTCTTCTTAGGAATGTCCAAAAGACGGGCAATCTCATAGTGGTCTTTGTTTTTGCCACTCTTGTAGGCTTTCCAAATTCGGGTCGCGTCGCCGTTTTCAATCTTGGTGCGCCCCGGTCCGGCCTTCCGCTGCCGTTTTCGTATTGGTTTCCCGTTTTCGGCCTGCCCTCCACTTCGGCCTTTGCCCCTTTGCTCACGGCACTTGGCGAACAACCAATCGGCGTCGAACTCAGGTAGTTCGCACAACTTGAAATAGAGCCGCTTCTCTTTCCATTGCTCCCCCCATCGCTCTCGCCATCGTTCTTGCCGTAGATTCAAGCCGGCAAACGGAGCGAACGCTTCCAGGTAGATGCGAGCGATCTTCAACACGAGATGAAACGCAGATTCGGCCGTCGTCCGCGCGTAGACAAGATTGCTCTTTCGCTCGTACGCCCGTCCGCCCTTACCCAAGTATCCGAAGTCGAAGATGCGCTTGCCGGTAGGTTCGCTCATGGGTTCATAGATCAGTTCACTTTCAATTCGCTTCACGGCCTCACCAACGGCCGGCACGATTTCGGCCAGTCGTTTCGTCGCTGATTTTGCTTCCGCAATCTCCGATTCTTCGATGACGTGCCGTGTCGCGTGCGGAGTTCGGGTGACAAGCAATCGCGCGAAGTTTCTCAGCGGTTCTAACGCGGTGAGACAGTCCCGAATTGCTTCAATGGGGTTGTCGTAACGGCGCGTCTGTGATCGCTTTCGTTTGACGCTCGACACGTTTAATCTCACTTACATTCGCGTTGGTCCGCGCATCGGCAATCCTTCATCGGTCCCATCTATATCCACACTGTTGGCAAATCCAAGCTGGCTTGTGAAGGTCTCGCGCTCCGGCAAGTACGCCTGCGGGTCCTAACAGAAAACCGAAGAGTGCGGCCCGACCTGTACTCCATCCTTTCTCGCCAGCCAGCACGTTTGATGATTGACATTGGGGACAAGTCATACGTTGTCCCGATAGGGTTTCACCGCAATGTGGGCATGTCGGCGCGGTCACGGATACTTCTTTGCCGCACGTTTTACATGGCTTCAATCGCGAAGTGTCGGCCGCAATTGCGCGCTTGGGCACTCTCTCCGATTCTTCGTGCCCACCACGCTTTTCTTCGGCTAGGCGGTCCGCTTCGAGCGCGGCTAAGCGAGCCCGTTCTGCTAGCTGCTCCTCTCGCGCCCTTTTATCGCGCAACCGCCGACTCTGTTCTGCGAGTTCCCTTTCACTTGCGGCCTGACGAGCCCGTTCTGCAATCAGCTCGGCTTCTCTCGCGCTTTCTTCCCGCTCCCGCCGACTCTGTTCGGCTAGTTCCGTTTCGATTTGTTGCTTCCGGGCGCTGAGCATCTCAGAATCAACGATGCCGGCACAAGCCAGCGTCAAGATTCCGGTCGCCATGAGCGCGCCGTAGCCGATCAGCACGGCTTGCCCAACTTCAATTCCGCGCGAAGTAGATAGGCACGTGACGAGCCCGCCGGCCACAACCGACAATAGAGTGACGCTTCCCCACGTTGTCAGAGCGTCTGCCCCAACGATTTTGCGAAAGAGAAGGCGAGTTCGCACGAGAAACAGCTTACGCCGCAGGCGTTGTAGCTCAATCTGCGGGCTGCGTGCGAATTCCGATTTTGGTTATGACATGCGTTCGCCTTTCAAACCGGGTCGATTCGGGCCGGCTTGGTGAAAGGCGAAAATCCCAAGCCAGCCCGAATCGCTTGGCCAATGATCAGTTGGCCGTCCGGTCGCATTCACATTCTACCGTCACAGCGCGTCGCGCCTACCTGGCGGCGATGAAGGATTTCTGCCGCTGGCGCGTGCGGGACCGCCGCACGGCCGATAACCCGCTGGTCCACCTGCAATCGGATTTCCGTCGTGCTCCACGACATTCGCATCCGGCGGAATCGGCCGCGTGTACTGTTGCTTGAAAAGTTTCGCCACGGTGCACCGGCCTTTTCGACAATTCCTTGAGATTGCTTTCGCTTCAGTGTCCACGTCTGCCAAGGTGCGAGCCACCTCAGACTACGCCCGCCTTGGACGCCGCTTCCGGGTCAATTCTCTTCAACGCATTGGCTACACTTCTGCGGACGTGTTCCTTCTCATCGCTTAACGCTTCGATTAGTGCAGGGACTGCTTTCTTGGCATTCGGTTCAAACCGTCCAAGTGTGACGGCCGCGTTGGTGCGACAAAGCCCCGACTCACTCCCAAGGTCACGAATGTACCTCGCGATTTCATCATCCGAAGGTGTTTCCATGTTTGTGAGAAGATCTCGACGGGCTTGAAAAAGTTCTCTACGCCCACTCGTGGACAAAGAGCGCGGTCTATGGTCCCGTCCGCTTTGAGTTGGGAGTGTCGGAAGCAACGCGGCAACAATCACACCGATCGGGCCAAACAGAATCCCAAGGATGAATCCTTCAGCCGGTGAGCGATTCTTCTGGCTCGCCACGTACAACGCGAGACATGCGCAAAGGACGGCGTCCAGAATTGCGATCGTGAGAACGGTGTCCAACGGTGATTCCTTGTTGCGACTACCTCGGCACTTTGAGATTCTTCAGCCCCAGCGCTAGAATTGATCCCTCACGCCAGGTAAACGCACTTCGTCACCGACCACACTTCCAGCGTAACTGGCATCCTTGTAGATGCGATATATGGCTGTGCTCTCGCGGCAAAAGGCTACGGTGTCCTCAAAGGTGGAAAAGGTGCGGTCAAGTTTTCGGGCAGGCTTGTCTGATCTAAGGGCCAATATCGAGTAGACGGGACCTACCGTTTGCTTCAACTCCCCTTCAGTCACCTTCTTGACCATATCCGTCACCTTTGTCACGTCCACGACCGGGCTTTCAAATTCCTTTTCCGAGTATTTTGGTTGTGGATGCAGCCTCATCCATCGGGTTTGTGCGTCCTCAGAACTTGGCAAATGGAACGTATGCTTGGCAATCAAGCCAACGGCGACCAAACTAACCAACAGAATGACGCAAGGAATTTTGAATGCATAGAGGGACGAGCGAAGAGCCAGCGGCATTCGACGTTCCTCTTCAGCTCGCTCCTGCTTCCGAATCTCTTCTTGCCGCTGTTGCTTTCTCGATTCCTCTTTCGCTTGTTCAGCCTCTCGCTGACGTGCTTCCCGTCGGAGCGCGCGCTGCTCACGCTCGACTCGTGCATCCTCGGTCGTGTATGGTTCGAAAACCACTGGGCCTTCGGTGAACTCCCTTGGGAGCCACTCCAATTCGGCGCGGCAGTGCTCGCAGACTTTCGCGGAACCGTTCAATCGTCCCTTGCACTGGGGACACATCGGACGTTGGTCAAGTGCGAACGTAGCGATCACTCCGAGCGGCCCAAAAAGAAACCCAAGAATGCACCCAGTCCCCGTAGCATTCTTGCTTGAGCCGACAACGCCACCCAGAAGGCAACAAATTAGCGCATCGACGACGATTATGGTGAAAATCGTTTCCATCGCACGCCGCTTGATAGTACGTGATCACGGTGAAGTGATAGTGTATGCCGCGTTGCCGTGGTCTTCCAGTCAGAACTCGGCGTCTGCGCCATTCTCTAATTCGGCCGTTAACTCAATTGCGGTGCCCTAGCGTCGAGGAATGCTCTCAGCTTTTGTCGCCGCGCCCGTAACCGTTCCAGTAGGCCGGTGAGCTTTACGAGACTGTAATGGCCGAGTGTTCGCTTTGGCATCCGTCGCTGTTGCTCTCGCAGCCGGGTTTCTTCGGCAACGCCTTCGGCGATGTCCCTCTCGACAGCGGCCAAGGCGCCTTCAACAGTTCGATGCCGGCCCAAGAAGATTACATGGCGTATCCGGCGCTTACCGTTTGCGTCGCGGAATCGTTCACACAGGCTAAGGTAGCCGTCACCGTCTTTTTTCAGCCACATTCTCGGTATCTCCCCTTGGCTACTGGCTACGGGCTATGTAAACGTAGAAATTTGGGGTGAAGCGGGCGTAGCCATTTCGCCCTGCGCTCGTCGGCAGAGTACCTTTTGCTCGCCAGGATGTCCCCTTTGCGTCGGCCAATCTCAGCCATTATCCGCCACTCCCCGGACCAGTCGCCAACAACATTGCGGCCAGTTTCGCCCGGTCTTCCGGCGACAGGTCCAAGAGCGCCGCGGCGAGCCGGCCGAGCGTCTCATCGTGCCCGTTTTCCGCTTCGCTGGTGCAAGCGTTAGTGCAAGCGTCCGGGCGTGAATTTGTAATCTCTGACGTGTCTTGACGTTGTAAGGCAGGGTCGTCTGACTGTCGATCCGGTGGTTGCGGGTTCGAGTCCCGTCGGCCTCGCTGGTGTACCCCGCTGACAGCAGTTGTCATCGGGGTTTTTGTTTTGACAGAGCAAGAGGTTTCGTCGAAAGTCGGCCGAGTCGGGTTCGATTTGCTCAGAGCGACCAACATGTCAGGAAGTGCCAGCGTGTTACTCGGATTGCGTGGAGTTTGTGCAGGCGTTTGTGCAAGCGTCTCGGACGATGCTAGGCGTCCACTTCATGGTTCAGTCTTCCAAGTGCAAGGAGTTTTGTACCTTTCGCACCACTCCAGGATACCAGTGGGCGCTCTGCGACAGTGCTACAGCTCCCACTTCGACAACGCCGTTCGGTAGATTCTCTGGCTCGCCGGTCTTCAGCCATCGCACCTGCTTGAGCACATAGTTGCGTGCCGGGCGGCTATAAGGGTTGGACGCCACTTTGTTGAGTGGACTAAACTGAAGCACAGCATAAAGGGAGACGGCTTGACCAAAAGCGATCTCATTCCCGAACCGGTTTCGCGAAACCTTCGAATTTTCGCCTTCGATCCAGGCCTCTCGGCCCGGTTCGAAACTGCCGGTATCGGCGAGATTACTATTGCCATACCGTGGGAGAAAAACCTGCTGCCCGGTCCCGTGGGAGACTACATCGAGGTGATCGACGCCGATCCGGCCAGCAGCGTCGTCTACAAGCCGGTCGATCTGAACGATCCGCGGCTCTTGGCGCAGAACGGCCTGTCCCCCTCGGAGTCGAATCCTCAATTCCACCAGCAGATGGCCTATGCGGTGGCGATGGCGACGATTGGCCATTTCGAGCAGGCGCTAGGACGCGTCGCGCTTTGGTCGTCGCATCGGCCCACCGGCACCGAGGAACAGGTCGTTCGCCGCCTGCGAATCTACCCGCACGCCTTGCGCGACCGCAACGCCTTCTACAGCCCCGAGAAGAAGGCCCTGCTGTTCGGCTATTTTCCCGTCGGCGTGAAGGACGCCTACAATACGCCCGGCACGGTTGTGTTCACGTGCCTGTCGCACGACATCGTCGCCCACGAGACGACGCACGCGCTGCTCGACGGCGTGCACCCGCGGTTCAACGAGCCAGTGAACCTCGACGTGCTCGCCTTTCACGAGGCGTTCGCCGACATAGTCGCCCTGTTCCAGCATTTTTCGTATCCCGGCGTGCTCCGCGACCAGATCGCCCGCACGCGCGGCAATCTGGCCAACGAGAACCTACTCGGGCAGTTGGCCCAGCAATTCGGCAAGGCGTCGGGCCGAGGGCGGGCTCTACGCGACGCGCTGGGCAAAGTGAACCGTAAGACCGGCGCCTGGGAGCCGCTGCAGCCGGACGTTCGCGCGCTCGACAAGGCGCGCGAGCCGCACGCTCGCGGGGCGATCATGGTCGCGGCGGTGTTCGCGTCGTTCCTCAAAGTTTATTGGGCTCGAACGGTCGATCTTTACCGCATCGCCAGCGAAGGGACGGGGGTGCTGCGGGAGGGGGAGATTCATCCAGACCTGGCCAATCGCCTGGCTGACGAGGCCGCTCGCGCCGCCCAACCGACTCTGCAGATGTGCATCCGCGCGATCGACTATTGCCCGCCGCTTGGCATTACGTTCGGCGACTATTTGCGGGCCATCGTGACCGCCGACTTTGACTTCAAGCCGGCCGGCGCCGCCGGTGTAGATGTCGCTGCGGCCAATGGCGAGCGATTGATCCCGCCTCCGAACGGGGCCACCGTGCGGTTTTATCGCACCGGTCACGGCGATTGCTTCCTGCTGGGGTTTGCGGGCGACGATCCCGCCAAACCGGTCTATGTGCTGATCGACTGCGGCTACAAGCCCGGCTCGCCGAAATTCATCAATACGAAGATCAAGGACATCACCAAAAGCATTCGCGACGCGACAGGGGGCCATATCCACGTGGCGGTCATCACGCACGAGCACCAGGACCACGTGAACGGGATCACGGAGGCAAATTTCAAGGACATCACGATAGGCCAGACCTGGCTTGCCTGGACAGAAAATCCAGAGGACGACCTCGCAAATGCGCTGTGCACCAGATTCAACGATCAACTGCGGGGCCTGCTGGCCGCCCGTAATCGACTCACCGCGGCCGGCGACGTGGAGCAGGTAAAGCGGCTCGACGAATTTCTGTCGTTCGAGTTGGGTGGCGATGACGAACAGTTCAATGCCGCCGCCGCTCAGGCCATGCTCCGCGCGGCTGGCGGCGAGCCGGCCAATTCGATGAACAAGCGGTCGATGAAACTGTTCAAGGATCGGGCTAAGAACGGTGTAGAATTCCTGCGGCCTCACGAAAAAATCATCCGTCTGAAAGGGGCCAAGGATGTGAGGATCTTTGCGCTCGGGCCGCCGCGCAACGAAGCGGGATTGGAAGACCTCGACCCGCAGGGCCGCGAGCAGTTTCACGGCCTTGCCTTGGCCAACGCCTCGCCGGGTAACTACTTTGCCGCGGCGGCGCGGGGCGCTGACGATCCAGCCGTTCCCCCGGCACAGGCCCCGCTGGCCCGCCGCTACAGCATTCCGCTGCACGAGTCGCAATTCCACACCAGCTTTGGCCCCTTTTTCACCGACTTCTATGGGCAGGACGGAGACCCGGCACGGTTTGCCCGCGAGAACAACCGCGAGTACGCTGTCATCCCAAAGCCACGGCATGTCGAAGAGGTTCCCTTCGGCCGCGGGCCCAGCGAGGTCCGCGATAACGAAGCGTGGCGACGGATTGACAACGATTGGCTGTATTCGGCAGAGCAGCTCGCGCTCGACATGAACGACTTCACCAATAACTCCAGCCTGGTGCTGGCCTTCGAACTGGAGCAGGGGGGCAAGGTGCTCTTGTTCGCCGCCGACGCCCAGCGCGGCAACTGGATCTCGTGGGCCAAGAAGACCTGGAAGGACGGCGGCAAGACTGTCACCGCTCGTGACCTGCTAGGGCGGACCGTGCTCTACAAAGTGGGCCATCACGGCAGCCACAACGCGACGCTCGACGGCCTGGCAACCGACGACCATCCCAACCTCGCCTGGATGGCTACCGGTGATTACGCGCAGGAATTCACCGCCATGATCACCGCCGTGCGAGCCTGGGCCGAGACTCAGAAAGGCTGGGATCATCCGCTGGCGTCGATCAAGGAGGCGCTCTTAAGGAAAGCGTCTGGCCGGGTTTTTCAGACCGACAAGAATTTCGACGACATGCAGAAGCCCAACGAGGCCTCGCGGGCGAGTTGGAAGCGGTTTCAAGATCGCACGCACGGCGACCCGCTGTTTTTTGACTACGAGATTACGCGATAAAGGCGACGTTGCTAGCCTCCTGGCAGACGCTAACCGTGGGTGTGCGATTGGCGAACTCGTGCAAACGCTAGTTTTCTCAGGCCACCTGTCATTGCGACCAGCAGCCACGACTTGGGCACGTCGCGGTGTCACTGAGTCGCAGGGAGTCTAGCTGAGGTTTTTCTATGAACCGTCGCGAGCTTGGAAAAGTTTGTACGCTCTTCTGGTCGGCCGGGTAGGTTTTGCGAGACCAGCATAGCGGGTAGATTCCAGGTCCCGCGATCAACGGATCAAGAATCAGAAAAGGATTCCTAGAACCGTTGATTGCTTCGGATCCGTTGATCGCTTCGATTGGGGATTTGCGAATCGACAATTGAGAATTGAAGATTGCTGGAGCGTCCTTCGGTGGATGGCTGGCGAATCGCTACGGACGATCCGGTCAGACCCGCCGCTCACTCAAATGTCGGACGGAAGGATTCGACATCGCGGAGCAATTGCCGAGCGTCTTGGTCCAGCAACAGCCGCTGCTCGCGAAGTTCCGTGATTGCCGTGGCGTAGCGCGTGCAGTAGTCGTCAAAGTTCTCATAGCGTTCCAGGATTGCCCGGCGGGGATCACCTGTCGCTTCGCGCTCGGAGGCGGTTTTCGGGAATGGAATGTACGAACCGGCAAGGCTGAGCAGCTCGTTCTCGGCACCGATCTCACGTTTACGCAGACTCCAGCCGGTGTAGGTGCCCAGTGGAACGGCTACGCGAGGCAGTCGCACTACACCGAATGAGTTGCCGTCTTCGTCACAACGGGGGACTCGGACGCGGTAATCGCCCCCATGCATGGGCGGTTGGACGGTCATGATGCGATCTTTCAGGAACATTGGTCCAAAGTCCCAGAACGACGGTTGGTGGATAACGTCGGGATACCGCACGCCCGGCAGCGAGGGAAAGCCGGTCGATGGCTGGTCCCAAGCGACAAGCGTCTTGCTGGCGAGCGTCGGATAAACGCTCGGCGGCGGCTCCGTCCCGTCACGCACCCAGGCATCGAGGGCGGCTAGCAACGCGCGCAGGAACGGGCGGTAATCCGCAGGGTTGGTGAGGAGTTGGCCGTTGCCTGCTCGCGGCGGGTCGCTGCCGGGGCCGTGCTGCGTGCCACCGAAGACGTAGATTCGCACATCGTCCGGCACGGTCACGTCGTGCTCGCCGAGCGGATCGGTGTGAACGAGCGACGCCGCGCGATGCCAATACTCGGCCTCACTCTGCGTCTGCATCACTTTCGGCACGGTCCCGGTCTCGCGGGCGCGGCGGAGCAGCGAATCGACGCGGCCGGTCGCCGGGTCCTTGGTCTCGCCGTAGGCGAACGGGAAGACGTCGGCCGGGTACTGATGATTGTCGTGTTGCGAATTGTGCCGCGTGGGTGACGCGAAACGATGGTTGAAGAACCCCATGCCGGACCCGGCCACGTGAGGCATCACGCCGTCGAACACTTGCCGGCCCGCCTCGTCCGCGTTGAAGCCATCGTAAAGAAACTGTCGGAGGCAACGACCGCTTTGCGATGTGCCGAATCCGTACGCCCGCTCAATGGCCGACGTGCCGTCCGCCAGGCGCAGCGGGTTTTGCTCAGAGCGATCGTGTTTCAGGAACGACACAAGGTCGCGAATGCCGGCCAAGCCGAGTCCCTGGACGATCGGGTTCTTGGCCTCGTAGATCAACTCGTAGATGTAGCCGGGCTTGAAGCCGCCGGAGAGTTGCAGCTCGATGAGAGGCAGCGTCGCACCGTCGGGCCACATTTTTGCGAGCGACCACTGCTGGCGTGCGATCGGAACCCGCGGGTCGGTCTCGCGCAGGCGCCAGGTGAGTGTCGCCTCGCGCTCGCCGCGATCGGTCGGTTCGTAATATCCCTGATTGGCCCACTGGGCAATGTTCAGTCGCTCCGCCGGTGAATCGGGCACCATCTCGGCCCGGACCAAGCCCGTGATCTCTTTGCCCGCCTCGGTCGCGACGGGGACTTTGAGCGTCATGCGGTCTCCACCCGTCAGCACTTGGGCGATCCAGCCGCTCCACAGCACCGTGTATCCCTGCTCCATGAAGAACCCGTTGCCTGCTTGTTGCGTGTCGTTGCCACTAGCGTCGTTGAACATGCGCATTGCGGTTTGGTTGCCACGATTGTTCACGTCGTAGAACAAGGCCCGGTTGCCGCGCGCCAGCTCGACCGGCTTGAGCATGTAGAAGTCCGCGGTCCACTCCACCTTGCCTTTGCCGTTTCTCGCCGCGAGTTGAATATCAACAACTCGACTGTTCGCCCCGCGCAGTGGGTCCGCAGAGAAATGCACGCGGCCGACCAGCTTTTCGTAACGCCCAACGTGAGCGAACTCGGCGCCAGCCGCGAACGGCTCACGACGCAGTATCTCTACGCGAGTGACCTCGGCCTGGCATGCGCCGGAAATGGATAAGACTATGCAGAAAAGGACGGCGAAACGGTTCGTTTGGTTTTTCATAGCCGCAATTCTATGGTGGCAAAGCAATGAAAATCCACAGCCAAACTCAACTCGGTGAACCGGTGCGAAGAGTGGACAGCAAGAGCCTCGCGTGGACGTGCGGCTGGCTCATGAGGCGTTACACCAGTTCGCGAAGCGGCTTGCCACGGTCGAGAAGATACTGCGGCCGACCGTTGGGATCGATGAGCGTGGTCGATGCCAGGTCAATGCCGAGGTTGTGATACAGCGTGGCGAAGACATCCTGATAGTGAACCGGCCGGGATAGGACCGAGCCGGCGTCGCGATTGGTCTCGCCAATCACCTGCCCGACGTTCATCCCACCGCCGGCCAGCAACGCGAGACCGACACCCGGCCAGTGATGGCGACCGCCGGTCTTCGTGTCGATGCGGGGCGTGCGGCCAAACTCGCCCCAGGCAACGATCGAAACGTCGTCGAGCATGCCGCGCTCGTCCAGGTCGGTGACCAGCGCGTGCAGCGCATGGTCGATGAGCGGCAGTAATTGCCGCAGGCGCGGAAAGTTTTCGGAGTGCGTATCGAAATCGCTGAACGACACGCTCACGCATCGCACCCCGGCTTCCACCAGCCGCCGCGCGAGCAGTAGCTTTTTCGTGGACGACTCGTCTTCCGCCGTGGCGAATCGGAAGGCGGCCTTGTTGGGCGCGAGCGCATAGTGTTCGACCACTCGCGGGTCCTCCTTGCTCAAGTCCATCGCATCCGCGAACCGGCCCGACGTGAGGATGCCGACCGCCTGCTGCGTGAATCGGTCCATCGCGTCCATAATCCCGTTCGCATCCACTTCGCGCTTAATGCGGTCGAGGCCGGCAAGCAGTCGCGTGCGGTCGTGCAACCGATCGGCGGTGAGAGCATCGATCAGGGTCAGGCTCGTGCGGTGCTCCTCGCCTCGCGCGGAAAGTTCCCTCTTCATCCCTTCTTCGAGCGGCCGCGAGAACATCTGCGAGATGTCCGGTCGAAACGGCTGGTAAGCGGGGCCAAGAAATCCAGGCCGGGCGCTGTCGCGCACCAGCGGGCGGCCTTGCATGAGATCGACAAACGACGGAGCCGGATCGGCGGACGAGCCACGGAGCTTCGCCAGGATCGAACCCATCGCCGGCCGGCCGCCGACAGATGCGAGATCCGTGTCCGCAAATCCCGACTGGCACTGAAAAGCGTTGTGCGCACCGGCCGATCCGACCAGCGACCGAATGAACGCGAACTTGTCCGCGATGCTCGCCAGCTTCGGCATCAGCTCGCAGATGTGGAAGCCGGCGACCTTTGTTGGAATCGGCTTGAATTCGCCGCGAATCTCGATCGGGGCCGCCGGCGTTGCCACCTGTGTTGAAGATGGCTGCCGAGGTGCCGCCGCGGGTGCGGCCAAGGTCAACGGCGGTGGTCCAGAAGGGGCCTTCGCTGGCGCCAACGCATGCTAGCGCGGTGGAAAACATGCGAGGACGGTCAAGGGTTCTCGTGTGAAGATTCCGGCGATCAGGAACACCGCGCTGAGCAACATTCCACAAACTGGAATCGCCGCTCGACCGGCCCGGAGGCCAAATCGCAGGCCGATTGCGTCCGCGAGGTGTCCGCCCGCGTACATGCCGACGGCCATGGCGAGCGTGGCGATCGTCGAGTACATGCGGCTGCGGTCTGTGCCCAGATCGAGCACTTTGTCGAAGTAATACTGCATCCAGTAGAAGAACAGGTACTCGAAATAGCCGACCGCCGCGTAGCTGATCGTGAGCAAAACCAGACTGCGATCACGAAGCAGTGTGTACCACGGTTCCGTCGCTTGGTTCGTAGTTCCAGGTTCGGCGGGATCAGCTTTGTCCGAGAGGGCCGAGCGATCCGCCTGAGGCTTGTTGCCACCAAGAACTGTCCATGCGACGGCAACGCAGGCGGTAGCCGCGCCGGCGATGACGAATGATGCGGGCCAGTCAAATCGGTCCATCATTGCACCGAACAAGTAGTACGTCGTTGAGATTCCCACGAGCGCGGCGGCCGTGATCAACCCGTTTCCCATCGCTTGCATGTTTCGCGGGAACCAACGCGAAACGATGCGGGCACCGGACGGGTGGATTGGTGCGCTGAATGCCCCGGCGGCTCCGCGAAGCACGAGAAAGGCCGGCCAGGCCAGCGCGGCCGCCCCGATGATTCCAACTGAGCCGGTGAGCGCGACAAAGGTCGCAGAGCCAAACCCCATCGCCACGAGGGCCAGTTTCGGACCGAAGCGGTCGATGAACCAGCCGCCAGGAGTCATGAAG
>Ga0247727_10006409_pt1 | contig 23172 bp, 24 predicted proteins | sample WisWelCaveWW1625_FD_202498 | JGI IMG/M metagenome (GOLD analysis project Ga0247727, IMG submission 202498) | Biofilm microbial communities from Wishing Well Cave, Virginia, United States - WW16-25 | ecosystem: Environmental > Aquatic > Deep subsurface > Groundwater > Cave microbial mat | place...
CTCAAAAAGTCACCCCGCTTGATGCGGCTCCCCAATTGATCGACGTCATCGAAGAGGCAGTGCGATTCATCTTTTGAAGAGTTGCTTGATATTATGCGAGGTTAAAATTTATATGAAAGGAATCGGAATATGACCATTAAAAGAATCAAGCAGACTGCGATCCCGCTCTTGAAAAAATATGATGTTGTCAAAGCATCGTTATTCGGTTCGTGGGCGCGAGCAGAGCAGAGAAAAGGCAGCGATATCGATATTCTCGTCGAATTTAAAGAAGGCAAGTCCCTTTTAGACCTTATTGGCCTTGAAATTGAACTTCAAAAAATATTAAAAAGAAAAATCGATGTCCACACCTACGATTCAATTCATCCGCGCTTGCGAAATGAAGTTTTAAATGGGCAACAGATTTTCTATGAAACGAACTCCGAAACTGTTTCTTGAACATATCATCGAAAGCATCAATTTGATTGAAACATATATTCAAGATTCTACCAAGGAAAAGTTTCTCGAATCGGTGCAATTACAGGATATGATTATCCGCAGGCTGGAAATTATTGGCGAGGCGGTGAAGAATCTGCCTGGAGATTTGAAGAAAAAACACAATGACGTGCCATGGAAACGTATTGCCGGAATGCGCGACAAGTTGATCCATGAATATTTTGGGGTGGATTTTAAATTAACTTGGCAGGTTGTTGAGAAAGAGTTGCCGGTTTTCAAAAAGCGCGTTCTTGAAATTTTAGAGGAAACATGAACAAAGATGAAGAGCAGGATCATAATGGATTGCGCTGAATTGCTCGAGATATTAAATCGCGGTGAAGACTCAACGCATCAGTTCAAAGAAAACTTCACCAGCATCGACAACCTGGCAGTGGAAATCAGCGCCTTTGCCAACACGGATGGCGGGAAGATTATTATTGGCGTTTCGGATGCAGGCAAATTGATCGGACTGGATCAGGAAGATATTCATCGGCTTAATCAATGGACGTCTAATGCCACAACGAACAAAATTGACAAATCGATCTATGTCAAAACAGAAATTTTGGCGTGCGATAACAAACGCATTATGATCATTCGCGTTCCGCGTGGCAGCAATAAGCCTTATGCTGTAAATCGGGTAGACGTCTGGGTTAAAAGTGGCGCCGATAAAAGAAGAGCGCCTATCGAAGAAGTGTTAAGACTGGCGCAAACTTCGGGGTTGCATTTTGCCGATGAATTGGAGATCGACGCTGCCGTTGCCGACCTTGATAAAGAATTTTTTCGGCGTCGTTACAAGAAATATTACCAGCAGGAATTTGAAAAACTCGGTATCTCTCTGGAGCAGTTGCTTACCAATCTAAAAATAGTGCAGAATAATAAACTAACCCTCGCCGGTCTGTTGTTGTTTGGAAAAAATCCCGAAAGATTCCGGCCGCAATTTGGGATGAAAGCCACTAATTTTGCGGGAAATGATATAGCCGTTCGCGACTTTATCGATAAGCAAGACATTCATGGAAAATTGATCGAGCAATATAAAGAAGCCAGGGCTTTTATTAAAAGAAATTTGCGCCGGATACAAACGACGAAGAATTTTAATGCGCCGGGCGTTTTGGAGATACCGGAGGAAGCGTTCGCGGAAACTATCGCCAACGCCATCGTCCATCGCAATTACTACATCAGCGCGCCTATACAAATTTATCTGTTCGAGGAACGTTTGGAAATTCAAAGCCCCGGCAATTTGCCCAATACGATTACAGAGGAAAATATCAAATTCGGCGTTCACGTGGAACGAAATCCGACGATTCTTTCCTTCCTGGAAAAAGACCGAGAATTCAGTTACACGGGCCGCGGCAGCGGTATTCCGCGCGTGATCAAATTGTGCAATCGAGCCAAAATTAAAGTGAACTTCGTCGATGATAAAATCAAACAAGTTTTCAGCGTTATTTTTTTTAGAAAAAAAATGAAGAAAATATGAATGCTGAACGATTAGGATTCGTCTTGCGTTTATTACTTGGAAGCGTCTTCATCTTCTCAGCCAGTTCGAAACTGTTAAGTGTGGGGCTCTTTGAAATTGCGATTGTCGATCAAGGACTCGCCGCAACGCGAGAACAGGCGGCTTATCCGGCGCGGCTGTTGATTGCATTCGAATTATTTCTCGGCGCGGCGTTGCTGTTTCCGTATTATTTAAAACGAGTCATTCTGCCTTTGGCGATGGTAACTTTGGCTGCGTTCATTCTGCTGCAAGGTTACCAAATGACTTTTGGCGATCAGACGTCGGACTGCGGATGTTTTGGCGAGCTTCTCCCAATGTCATCCGCGCAGTCTTTAGTGAAAAATATCGTTCTGCTCGGTTTGAGTCTTTGGTTGTTCAAAATAACGCGAGAAGAAAAACGCCATTTTGCCGTTCCTTCCCTGCTGGCGGTTGGCAGTGTTGCGGCGGTGTTATTGCTCACGCCGGTGCGCCGCAATTACGATGGAAACTTTGCGAAATACACGCAGTTTGAAAAAGCCGGCCGCGTCGATTTGACCAGCGGCGACAAGCTGGTGGCGGTGTTCAACGCCGAGTGCGATCATTGTCAGGCAACTGCGACCGAGCTTGACACGCTGGCGAGGAAAAGCGCAAATTTTCCGCCAATTTATGTGCTGATGTTCAGCGAGAACGCGGCGGCGATCCCGGCATTTTCGGAAAAAACCAATACTGGTTATCCTTATCACGTTATTTCGGAGAAGGAATTTCTCGATCTGATTGGCAACACGCCGCCGCGCCTTTACTGGCTGCAAGACGGCAAGGTCAAAGCGCGCTGGGATGAGGAATTTGCTAAAAATATTCTTTCGGCATTGAACATTCAAACCCCGAACAAATCTTAAGTCAAAGGAGATGCAATCATGTCAGTAAAAAATGTTTCTCGCTTTATTTTCATTTCTATTGTTGCCTTCGCGGTCAACTTTGCTCCCGCGAAAGACGGCGCCAAAGGCGCGAAGATGCAGCTTAAAGAAACGAGCTATGATTTCGGAACGGCGTCGCAAAATGCCGCCGTCAAGCATATTTTCAAATTCAAAAATGTCGGAACCGATACGCTCAAAATTTTGCAAGTAAAAACCTCCTGCGGCTGCACGGCGGCGGAAAGCTCGAAGCTGATTGCGCCACAAAAAGAAGGTCAGATTGAGGTCACTTACAACACCGGCTCGAACATGGGCAAAGTCTCGAAAACGGTTTATATTTATTCAAACGATAATGAAGCGCCGCAACGCAGCGTCGTCATACATGGGATTGTCGAGACCAGGAAAACCGATGAGGATAAGAAGTAGATAGCTTGAACGTTTTGGCAAAACCGTTTTAATTAGTTCATCGTACAACCAAATGAAAAAACGCAAGCTGCTTGAGAAAATACTTTCGAGTTCTAAAAATGTCAGGTTCAATGACATGATTACATTGGTTGAATCTTTTGGTTTCCATTTATCGCGAGTCAGCGGCAGCCATCATATTTTTGTGCATCATCAGGTACGAGAGCTGATCAATCTGCAAAACGTAAATGGCAAAGCCAAACCTTACCAGATTCGCCAGTTTCTTCAATTGGTGGAACGATATAATCTTCAATTAGGAGAAGAGTTATGAAGGATTACCATATCAACATCTTTTATAGTCAGGAAGATGGCGGATATATTGCTGATATTCCGGATTTGAAAGCCTGTTCCGCATTTGGCAAAACGCCGGCAGAAGCATTGAAGCAGGCAGAGATAGTCAAGAAAGCATGGCTGGAAGCGGCTCGCGCCGAGGGCAAGCCCATTCCAAAACCCAAGTATCGTCCGGTGATCTATCAAACTCCTGCTTACGTCTCTGCAGCGTGAATGCGACTTGAGCAAGGCAATCCGGTATTTCAGCAAATTTTAGTTTGAACTTTTGAAAGATCAATCCACGAATGTCCATCACGAATCTCATAAACAATCCAGATGTCGTCGTCATCGGCGGCGGGCCCGCCGGCTCTACTGTTTCTGCTCTCATCGCACAACACGGATATAAAGTCCGACTTTTCGAGCGCGAACGCTTTCCACGTTTTCATATCGGCGAGTCGCTGATTCCCGAAACTTATTGGGTGCTCAAACGGCTCGGCATGCTCAAGAAAATGCAACAGAGCCACTTTGTGAAAAAATACAGCGTGCAGTTCGTCAACGCCAGCGGCAAGCTCTCCGCGCCATTTTATTTTTGGGACAACAAGCCGCACGAATGCTCGCAAACCTGGCAGGTCGTGCGCAGCGAGTTCGATTTGATGATGCTGAACAATGCGCGCGAACACGGCGTCGAAGCTCACGAGGGTGTGCGGGTGCGCGACGTGCTGTTCGATGGCCGTCGCGCGGTGGGTGTGAAAATTCAATTGGCGGACGGCACACAGCGAGAAGTGCGGGCTCGCGTCGTGGTGGATGCCAGCGGCCAAAGCGGATTAGTGCAAAACAAATTCAAGCAGCGCGTTTGGGATCCGATTCTCAACAAAGGCGCGATTTGGACGTACTGGCAGGGCGCTTATCGCGACAAAGGCCGTGACGAAGGCGCGACGATGGTTTTGCAAACCGCAAATCGCCGCGGCTGGTTTTGGTACATTCCGCTGCACGATGATCGCGTCAGTGTTGGAGTCGTTGCGCCGTTTGATTATCTTTTCAAAGGACGAGCGAGCCACGAGCAAACTTACAATGAAGAAGTGGAGCGCTGTCCGGCAATTAAAGAACGGGTTGCATCCGGCCGGCGCATTACCGGATATTTTGCCACCAAAGATTATTCCTATCGCGGCACGCAAGTCGCGGGCGACGGCTGGGTTCTCGTCGGCGATGCGTTTGGTTTTCTCGATCCGTTGTATTCTTCGGGCGTGTTGCTCGCATTGAAATCCGGAGAGCTGGCGGCCGATGCAATCGTCGAAGGATTTCAGCGCCGAGATTTATCCGCTGCCCAACTCGGCAAATGGGGGCCGCTCTTCAACGAGGGCGTCGATCGCATGCGCCGCCTCGTTTGCGAATATTACGAGGGCTTCAGCTTCGGCCAGTTTGTTCACGCTTACCCTCATCTCCGAGGCACGGTGACCGACTTGCTGATCGGTGATCTTTTCACCGATCGTGTCGATGGCGTTTGGTCTGCGATGGAGTCGTTGTATCCAGAGGGCAAAGTCCCGCCGCCGGCTTGGGATTCCGGAACTTCGCCGGAGTTCGCCGTGAGCAAGGCCAACGAGTTGATTCTTCCTGAAGGACATCGGCCATAAAAATTTTTTATTCTATGAAACATTTTTAAACCGCTAATCCCACGCTAATGAGCGCTAATATTTTTCATTCGCGCGCCTTCGCGGTTGAATAATTGACTCTGCTCAATTCAATAACCAATTACCATACTGAAAGGAGATCGTATGGCTGAAAAAAAAATCATTGCAGTCGCCGGCGCAACCGGAGCGCAAGGCGGCGGTTTGGTTCGCGCCATTTTGAGCGAGCCGAATAGCGGCTTCACCGCGCGCGCCATTACACGAGACGCCAATTCGGACAAGGCAAACGAATTGGCGAAGTTGGGCGCCGAGGTTGTCGCCGCCGACATCGACAAAGTCGATGATTTGAAACGGGCGTTCGCCGGAGCTTATGGCGCATATTGTGTCACTTTTTTCTGGGCGCATTTTTCTCCCGAAAAGGAGTTGGCTGAGGCCAAGGGCATGGCCGAAGCCGCAAAACATGCCGGCCTGCAACACGTCATTTGGTCTACACTCGAAGATACGCGCAAGTGGATGCCGCTCAACGATAATCGCATGCCCACTCTGCAGGGCAAGTATAAAGTGCCGCACTTCGACGCCAAAGGCGAGGCTAATCAATTTTTCACCGCGCTCGGCTTGCCGGTGACGATACTGCTGACGTCGTTCTATTGGGACAATTTTATCTACTTCGGCGCGGGCCCCAAAAAAGGCCCGGACGGCAAGCTGGCGATAACCTTTCCTATGGGCGATAAAAAACTGCCGAGCATTGCCGCCGAAGATATCGGCAAATGCGCTTTCGGCATTTTCAAGAAGGGCCGTGAGTTCATCGGCAAGACGGTCGGCATCGCCGGCGAGCATTTAACCGGCGCGCAGATGGCTGCCGCATTGACGAGAGCGTTGGGCCAAGAAGTACGTTACAACGACGTGCTACCGGAAGTGTATCGCAGCTTTGGCTTCCCGGGCGCCGACGATCTTGGAAATATGTTTCAATTCAAACGTGATTTCGACGAATATTTCTGTGGCGCCCGCAATCTTGAAGTCTCCCGCGCGCTCAATCCCGCGCTGCAAACTTTTGACAAATGGCTGGCGCAGAACAAAAGCCGTATCCCACTTGAGTAGGGACATGAGAGGATGCTGAAGAGCTCCTTTGGCACATTCTTCCAAAATGAAAAAAATTGCAAAACCGAACGCCGGTGAGTATGCGCCGTATGCCATCATGTATATCGGTTTGTTGCCCGACGACGGCCTCGTGCTGAAACATTTGAAAAACAATTTGAAGGCGACAAAAGAGTTCATTCTCTCGCTGCCCGATGAAAAACTCACCTATCGCTACGCGGAAGGAAAATGGACGATCAAAGAAGTGTTCGTTCACATCATTGATGACGAGCGTATTTATGCTTGTCGCGCTTTACGTTTCGCGCGCAACGATTCCACGGAACTGCCGGGATTCGAGCAAGATGATTATGCCCGCCATTCCGGAGCCAATGAACGCAGCATCAAAGATATTCTGAAAGAGTATGCCGCGGTGCGCAATGCTACCATAACTCTTTTCAGTGGATTCGAAGAAAAAGCGTTTACCAGAGCAGGCGTGGCAAACAAAAACTTTGTGAGTGTCCGTGCATTGGCCTATCACATTGCCGGCCATGAGTTGCATCATATCAATATCGTTAAGGAGCGCTATTTGTGATGTCATCATTACCGCAAATGACCTTCGAGCAAGTCTATCCAAATATTGCGCAGTGGGTAAAATCTTGCGGTTGGATTGAGATTGGGCAAGATGACTGTAATCGCTCTATGGCTCGTGCATTGGATGTCGGCGGTATGGCGTGGGAGGGCAAAGCAAAGTACACCTCGCTCGATGAGCTGTTGCGCGATTTGGAAAACGGCCTTATCGCATGGCAAAAAGAGAATAGCTGACCGAAAGGAAACGCACGAGAGTAACAGCGTCTAACTAAGCGGAGACCGTGATGAAATTTGCCAAATGGGTTTTTCTCATTGCCGGAATATACGGCATTCTGGCCCTCGCACCGCTCTATTTTTTCGAAAGCCAGATTGCCCGCGATTATCCACCGGCGATCACTCATCCCGAATACTATTACGGATTCGCGGGCGTTGGGCTGGCTTGGCAAATTGCTTTTTTGGTTATTGCGAGCAATCCCAACCGCTTTCGATTGATAATGCTGCCCGCAGTTGTTGAGAAAATGACTTACGGCATTGCGATGGCCACTTTATATTCTCAACACCGCGTGGCGCCGGCGGTTATGGGATTTGCCGTTGTGGATTTGATTCTTGGACTTTTGTTTGTGCTGGCATTTTTGCGGACGTCAAAAAATCTAAAATGAAAACCAAAGAACTTGAAGATTACCTGTGGGGCGCGGCAAACATTCTGCGGGGAATGATTGACGCCGCCGATTTCAAGCAATACATTTTCCCCTTGCTGTTTTTCAAACGCATTAGCGATGTGTGGGACGAAGAATATCAACTGGCGCTGGCAGAAAGCGAAAACGATCTGGATTATGCCGAGTTCAGGGAAAATCATCGTTTTCAGATACCCAAAGGTTGCCATTGGAAAGATGTTCGCAGGAAAACGGTGAATGTGGGCGAAGCTTTGCAAAAAGCCATCAATGGCATTGAAAAAGTCAATTTTGAAATGTTGCACGACGTGTTTGGCGACGCGCAATGGACGAATAAACGCCGTTTGAGCGATGAGAAATTGCTTGACCTGATCGAGCATTTCTCTAAAATAAATCTCAGCGTCGCCGAAGTGCCGCATGACATCATGGGTGAAGGCTACGAGTATCTCATCAAAAAATTTGCCGACGACAGCGGGCACACCGCCGCCGAGTTTTACACGAATCGCACGGTGGTCAAGTTGATGACGATGATTACCGACCCGCAGCCGGGCGAAAGTGTGTACGACCCCACTTGCGGCAGCGGCGGCATCTTGCTCAACAGCGCGCTGCACGTGAAAGAACAAGGCAAAGAATATCGCACGCTGAAACTCTACGGACAGGAATTGAATCTCATCACCTCTGCCATTGCCCGCATCAATATGTTCATGCACAATGTCGATGAGTTTTTGATCGTACAGGGCGACACGCTCGACAATCCGCAAATTTTGGAAAATGACGAGCTAAAAAAGTTTGACGTGATTATGGCCAACCCGCCATACAGCGTCAAACGCTGGAATCAAGCCAAGTGGATGAAAGACCCTTTTGGCAGAAACATTTGGGGCACGCCACCGCAAGGCTGCGCCGACTATGCCTTTCAGCAGCACATCATGAGCAGCCTGAAACTGAACACCGGCAGAAGCGTGGTGTTGTGGCCGCACGGTGTTTTGTTCCGAGACGCCGAAAGCGAGATTCGCAAAAAGATGATTGAAGGCGATTATGTAGATGCGGTGATTGGTTTGGGCAAAAACCTGTTTTACAACAGCAGTATGGAAAGCTGCCTGCTGGTGTGCCGCATGAAAAAGCCCAAAGAGCGCAAAGGCAAAATCATTTTCATTAATGCCGTTAATGAATTGCGAATAGAACGAACCAATGCATGGCTTGAACCACAACACATCAAAAAGATTAGCGACGCTTATTGGAAATTCAAAGACATTAACGGCTTTGCCAAAGTGATGGGAAATAAAGACGTCTTGGAAAATAATGGTAACTTGAGTTTACAGTTGTACGTGAAGCAGGAAAAAGAAGAACAAGAGCATGAAATCGAAAATTTAATCAACCAGATTCACGAGAACCATAAGAACATTAATGCGGCAATGGATACTCTTTTTTCAAATTTAAAAAACTTGGAAATTGGCGTATGAAATTGCAAAAGGAAACTTGGCAAACGGTCAAGCTTTCCGATGTTTGCGAAATGGTTTCGAGTGTAGATCATCGCAAACAAAAAGGAATTTTTAACTACGTCGATATTGGTTCAATCAATTCTGAGCTAAACAGAATCAATGAAATTCAGGAAATGGACTGGAGCAATGCATCTTCAAGAGCAAGGCAAATTATAAAGAAAAACGACACTCTCTTTTCAACTGTACGAGTAAATCTAAAAAGAATCGCATTAATTGACAGAGAAATACCTAACGGAATTGCTTCGACAGGTTTTACAGTCTTGAGGGCAAAGGAGAGCATTGTTGACCCTTTTTTTCTTTTTTATGTTTCAGTTTCGCCAAGTTTTATTGAAAAGCTTATTCAGTTGTAGGCTGGAACGGCATATCCTGCTGTTAGTGACAAGATAGTTTTCAGCCAAGAAATCCCTCTCCCGCCGCTTGATGAGCAACAGCGTTTCGCAGGCTTGTTCCAAAGCCTCGAGCAGAGCATCGTCCGCGTGGAAGAGCAGGAAGGGAATTTGAAAGCATTGCGGAAAAATTTGAGCAATGGTTTGGCAAGCGAGAATCCTGTCTTTGGCAACTTGCTTTCAGAAAAGAACTGTAAGCCATATTCATTTGGTGACGTGAGTGATTGCATTGAGCAACACGATAAAAAGCCCATGGAAAGTGGCATTACACGGTTTGTTGGACTAGAGAATATCGAGCCTGATAATTTCGCGCTAATAGGTTTTGGGAATATTGAAAACGGTACAACCTTTACCAAACGCTTTGCAAAAGGTGACGTATTGTTCGGCAAACGCCGAGCCTATTTAAAAAAAGTAGCTGTTGCCGATTTTGACGGTATTTGTTCGAGCGATATTTTGGTGTTTAGAGCAAAAGCAGAAATGGTATTGCCAGAGTTACTGCCGTACTATGCAAGTAGTGACAGTTTCATTAACCACGCCATCAGCACATCTGCGGGTTCGCTTTCGCCGCGTACAAAATGGCGAGATCTGGCAGGTTTTGAACTGTCCATACCCAATTTAAAAACGCAGGTAAAGATAGCCGACGTTTTCAATCAACTCAACGAGTGTTTAATCTTAATCAAAGCCCAAAAACAAACGCTGAAAACCCTCAAGCAAAAATTGTTAAACGAGATATTGGGATGACGAAATGAAAAAAGAACTCGTCGTCGAATTGTTTCAGAAATTCGAAGAGGCTTGCTACCTTTACAACGACATCGAGTGCTGGAGCGCGCGCGACTTACAGATAAGTTTGGGATATACCGAATGGCGGAATTTTCTCAACGTCGTGGAAAAGGCCAAGCTTGCTTGCAAAAATGCCGGACCGGTCGTAGCCAACCATTTTGTTGAAGTCAACAAAATGGTGCGGCTGAGCGTAATCCCTCAGACACGTGTGAAGTAGCGCAGGCATCCCTGCCTGCAGACAAGATGTCTGCGCTACATTCTCCACCAATCTGAGGCATTACGGCTGGGCAACGGCGCCGAGTGCGAAATAGATGAAGTCAAAAAGAAGCAGGGGTAATTATGGCCTTCAATGAACTCAACAGCGTCGAGCATTTCATCATTCACAACCTCACCGGCGTGAATTTGAACGCCGTGCGCGGAAACATGGTGAAAGAAGATAGCGAGCCCTATGGCGCCGCGAAGTGGAAATATTGGCCGAGTGAATTTCTGCAACGCGAGCTAACTGAGGTGTTCGTTGAGAAGGAATTAAAAACGGCATTGTGCCGCCTCAACCCTGATATTGCGGCGCAGCCCGAAAGAGCCGAGGAGGTTATTCATAAACTCCGCGCCATTTTGATCGCCGTGGGAAATGTCGGTTTAGTGCGCGCCAACGAAGAATTTGCGCGATGGTTAAGGGGTGAAATGACCATGCCTTTCGGCAAAGATCACAGCCACGTTCCGGTTCGGTTGATAGATTTTGACGTCTTGCATAACAATTCTTTCATTCTTGCCAATCAGTTTAAGATCAGTGCCCGAGAAACCAAAATACCGGACATTGTCATGCTGGTCAACGGCGTTCCGTTGGTTGTTGGCGAAGCCAAAACTCCGGTCCGTCCCGCTGTGAGTTGGCTGGATGCGGCGCATGATATTCATGTCACCTATGAAAATTCGGTTCCGCAATTATTTGTGCCCAATGTGTTTTCGTTTGCCACCGAAGGAAAAGAAGTTTTTATCGGCGGCGTTAGAACCTCTTTGGAATTCTGGTCGCCATGGCGAATAGAGGACAAGAAAGACGAACTCAGCTATTTTGCGGGCTTGCAGGATGTTGCCAAACAGTTGACGCATTTACTAAAGCCTGCCACCGTGCTCGATATTTTGCAGCATTACACCATTTACGCCACCGACAACAAAAAAAAGAAAGTCAAAGTCGTTTGCCGCTTTCAGCAGTACGAAGGCGCCAATGCCATTGTCCGGCGCGTGCTGGAAGGCAAAATCAAGAAAGGCTTGATCTGGCATTTTCAAGGCTCGGGCAAATCTTTGCTTATGCTTTTTGCCGCGCAAAAACTCCGCAAACAGCAGGAACTCGGCAACCCTACGGTTTTAATCGTGGTGGATAGAATTGATCTGGACACGCAGATCACCGCCACTTTTAATACTGCCGAAGTGCCGAATATGGTCACCACGGACAACATCAAGGAATTGCACGATCTGCTGGAGAAAGACAGCCGCAAAATCATCATCACCATGATTCATAAATTCAAAGAGGCTTATCCCGACATGAACAAAAGGGATAACATCATTGTGATGGTGGATGAAGCGCACCGAACCCAGGAAGGAAATTTGGGAAGAAAAATGCGCGCCGCTTTGCCGAATGCGTTCTTGTTTGGTTTGACCGGAACGCCGATCAACAAAGCCGATAAAAATACGTTTTGGGCTTTTGGCGCGGAAGAAGATACCGGCGGCTACATGAGCCGGTATACTTTTCAGGAAAGCATTCGCGACAATGCCACCTTGCCGTTGCACTTTGAACCGCGCTTGCCCAACTATCACATCGAGAAAGAAAGTTTGGATACGGCTTTCAAAGAAATGGCAAACGACCTCAGCGAGGAAGATCGAAACAAGTTGAGCCAAAAAGCCGCGAGCATGGCGGTGTTCTTAAAATCGCCGGAACGCGTCAAAACGATTGTGCAGGATATTGTCGAGCATTTCAACAAACACGTTGATCCCGAAGGCTTCAAAGCCATGATCGTGACTCCGGATCGTTATACTTGCGTTCAATACAAAGAAGAATTGAACAAACGACTCTCCCCAGAAGCGAGTGAAGTCGTGATCAGCATTTCGCCGAGCGATGAACTGACGTTCAAGCAGCTTTGGGGCATGGATAAAGATAAACAAGAAAAAGTGGTAGAGACATTCAATGACGCCGAGTCCCCGCTGAAATTTTTGATTGTGACGGCAAAATTATTGACGGGCTTTGATGCGCCGATTCTCCAAACCATGTATTTGGACAAGTCGCTGAAAGATCATACCCTGCTGCAAGCCATTTGCAGAACCAACCGTTTATTCCCCAATAAAACCTTCGGTAGAATTGTGGATTATTTTGGCGTCTTTGATGACACGGCTCAGGCGCTGGCATTCGACGAAGAAACGGTAAAAACGATCATCACGAATCTGCAAGAATTAAGAGACAAACTGCCGAAGACAATTGAACACTGTTTGGCCAATTTTGCCGGCATTGACAGAACCAAAGGAGGCTTTGAGGGCTTACAAGCCGCCCAAGATTGCATCAACACCAATGAAAAGCGGGATGCTTTTGCCAAAGACTTCAACGCGTTGGCAAAATTATGGGAGGCGCTTTCGCCCGATGAAATATTGAATCAATTTCAAAAAGACTACAAATGGCTTTCACAGGTTTACACTTCGGTTAAACCAAGCGCAGACGACAACGGAAGATTGCTCTGGCATGCCTTGGGCGCGCAGACCACAAAATTGATTCACGAACACATTCACGTCGATGGCATCAATCGCGACATAGAAGAAATAGTTTTAGACGCCAGAGTGATCGATGGCTTGATGCACAAGAAGGACCCCAGAGAAGCGCAAAGGATTTTGAAGATTTTGGTTGGGCGTTTAGGCCGACATCAAGGCAACCCCATTTTTAGACAATTAAGCGAACGTTTGGAAGCCTTGCGCGAGAAGGCAGAAAAAGGGTTGATCAACAGCATTGAATTCATCAAACAGCTTTGTGAAATAGCGAAAGAAACGCTGCAAGCCGAAAAGCAAATTGGCTCCGTTGATCAACAAAAATCAGCCAAAGCCGCATTGACCGAGTTGTTTCTTGAAATGAAAACCGACAAGACGCCTGCCATTGTCGAGAGGATCGTCAACGATATTGACAATATTGTGAAGTATGTCCGATTTGAGGGTTGGCAAAACTCAACGACAGGAGAAAAATTAGTCAGGAAGGAATTGAGGAAAATTATATGGGTGACTTATCAAATTAAAGATGAGGAATTGTTTAACCGGGCGTATGATTATATTCGGGAATATTATTAGAGGTAAAAAATGCGTGTGACTTATGACCCCGAAACGGGTTCACTCACGATCGTTTTTAACGAATCGAAAGTCGCCGAAAGCGATGAAGAAAAACCGGGCGTGATTTTGGATTATGACGCCGCCGGCAACCTCGTCTCCATGGAAATTCTTGATGCCTCACGCCGCGTCACTCAGCCCATGCAGATGGTGTACGAGTTAGCTGGGCCGAGGGAATTGGCTGGCGCCATTTAGCTCGTAACAAAGTTGACGTGTTGATTTTGTCTTATTCACTTTTAGCATTAGCAATAGCGAGAATCCCATGAGCCTCTCCGCAACTTGCATCCAGCGCCCGGTGTTGACTTGGGTGCTTTCGATCATCATTATTTTATTTGGCGTCATCGGCTTCACGTACCTCGGCGTGCGGGAATATCCGAACGTCGATCCCGCGGTCATCACCGTTGACACGTCGTATCCCGGCGCGAATGCGGATGTGATCGAATCGCAAATCACCGCGATTCTGGAGGAAGACATCAGCGCCGTGCCCGGCATTCGCACCATCAACTCCACCAGCCGCGAAGGTCGCAGCAGCATCACGATTGAATTTGATTTGTCGGTGAACTTGGAAACCGCGGCGAATGACGTGCGCGACAAAGTCGCGGGCGCCGTCGGGAGCTTGCCTCCGGACGCCGATCCGCCGGTGGTTTCCAAAGCCGATGCCGACGCCTTCCCGATCATCGTCATCAACGTCAGCAGCAACACGCGTGACTTGTTGCAATTGACCGATCTCGCCGATAAAACTTTCAAAGAGCGTTTGCAAACTATTCCCGGCGTGGCCGAAGTGCGCATCTTCGGTGAAAAGCGATACTCGATGCGCTTGTGGATGGATCCCAACAAGCTCGCCGCCTATCAAGTCACGCCGCTGGACGTGCGCAACGCACTCAATGCCGAGAATCTCGAGCTGCCAACCGGCCGCATCGAAGGCAACGACGTGGAATTGACCGTGCGCACGTTGAGCCGTTTGGAAAAAGTGAACGAATTTAACAACCTCATCATCCGCGAGCAGGACGGGCGATTGGTGCGCTTCAGCGATATCGGCTTTGCGGAGTTGGCGCCGGAGAATCTGCGGCAAGTCTCGAAAGGCTTGGCCGGGCCGCGCGTGGCAGTCGCCGTCGTGCCGCAGCCCGGTTCCAATCACATCGCGATTTCCGATGAGTTCTTTCGCCGCCTCGAGGACATTGAAAAAGATTTGGGCGACGACGTCGTTCTCAGCATCGGCTGGGACACCACGCAGTACATTCGCAAATCCATCTCCGAAGTGCAGGAAACCATCATCACCGCTTTCGCGCTGGTGGTGTTGATCATCTTTCTTTTTTTGCGCGATTGGCGCACCACGCTCATTCCCGTATTCGCCATTCCGATCTCGCTCATCGGCACGTTTTTCATCATGTATCTCGCGGGCTTCACCATCAACGTGCTGACGCTGCTGGGATTGGTGCTGGCCATCGGCATCGTTGTCGATGACGCCATCGTGGTGCTGGAAAATATTTACGCGAAAATCGAAGACGGCATGAGCCCGATCGAGGCCGCACTCAAAGGCTCGAAAGAAGTTTATTTTGCCGTCATCTCAACCACGATCGCGCTCGTCGCGGTGTTCATGCCTATCGTTTTTTTGCAAGGCCTCACCGGCCGGCTCTTCAAAGAATTCGGTATCGTCATCGGCGGCTCAGTGGCGATCTCGGCTTTGATCGCGCTCACGCTCACACCGATGTTGAGCAGCCGCATGATCAAAGCGCATGCGCAGCACAGTTGGTTTTATCGCAAGACCGAACCCTTTTTCATAAAGTTGATCAGCGGTTACGAAAACTCTCTGGCCGCGTTCATGCGCGTGCGCTGGCTTGGTTTCGCCGCCATCCTGTTTTCCGCCGGACTGATGTGGCTCTTTCTCGCCGTGTTGCCGCAAGAGCTTTCGCCCATGGAAGATCGCAGTCGGTTTCGTTTGATTTCTACCGGACCGGAAGGCACGTCGTTCGAACGCATGGATAAATACATGGATAGCGTAATCGAACTCGTGAGAAAAGAAGTGCCGGAAGCCGAATCGGTGATCGCCAACACCTCCGGTTTTGCGGGCGGCGCCAATGCCGGCAACACGACGGTGACTTTGGTGCCGCCGGAACAGCGCGACCGCACGCAGCAGGAAATTGCCGAGGCCATATCGCGCTCGGTGAGAAGCTTGAACGACGCGCGCACGATCGTCAATCAAGAGCAAACCATCAGCGTCGGCGGCGGCAGCTCGCGTTTCGGCTTGCCGGTGCAATACGTCATTCAAGCGCCTAATTTCGAGAAGCTCAAAGCAGTGTTGCCGAAATTTATGGACGAAGCCAACAATCACCCGACTTTCAGCGCGGCGGATTTGAATTTGAAATTCAACAAACCGGAATTGGTGATTGAGATCGACCGCGAGCGCGCCCGCTCGCTCGGCGTGTCGGTGAGCGACATCGCGCAAACGCTGCAGCTCACGTTGAGCGGCTCGCGCTACGGCTATTTCATCAAAGACGGCAAGCAGTATCAAGTGCTCGGCCAGCTCGCCCGCCAGAACCGCGACGCGCCAGTGGATCTCACCTCGATCTTCGTGCGCAATCGCAGCGGCGAATTGATTCAGCTCGATAACGTCATCAAAACTTCCGAGCAATCCAATCCGCCGCAGCTTTATCGGTTCAATCGTTATATTGCCGCCACAGTTTCTGCCGGGCTCGCGCCCGGCTACACGCTGGGCGACGGCATCAAAGCGATGGATGAAATCGCGGCAAAAGTTTTGGATGAATCTTTCAGCACGACACTCTCCGGCGCGGCGCGCGATTTCGCCGAGAGCTCCTCGAGCTTGATTTTCGTTTTCATTTTGGCGTTGGCGCTCACCTATTTGATTCTCGCCGCGCAATTCGAAAGCTTCCGCGATCCGTTGATCATCATGTTCACGGTGCCCCTCGCCGTCGCCGGCGCGTTCTTGTCGCTGTGGTATTTCAATCAAACTATCAACATCTTCAGCCAGATCGGCATGATCATGTTGATCGGCTTGGTGACGAAGAACGGTATTCTGATCGTGGAGTTTGCCAATCAACGCAAAGAGACCGGTCTTTCCGTGATGGAAGCCGTGCAAAGCGCGGCCGCCGCGCGCTTCCGGCCGATTCTCATGACGAGCTTATCGACGATTCTCGGTATTCTTCCCATTGCCTTGGGCTTGGGCACCGGCGCGGAAAGCCGCGTGTCGATGGGCATCGCCGTCGTGGGCGGAATGATCTTCGCCAGCGGCTTGACGCTGTACGTGATCCCGGCGATTTATTCTTACTTCTCGAAAGAGTTTCACCAGCCACACGCGAGCACAGCAACCATCCGGCGGAGAGAAAAATTGATGGAAGCGGAGGCGTAAAAGAGAACTAAATGGAATCGAGGTTTTGAGGGTGTTGCACGACGCTATGGATTTTCCTAAACATTTCGAGAAGAACCGAGGCACAAACTTATGCCCCCAGACTCCGAAAAAATCAAGCCCGAGTTCATGATCGTGCAATACGAGCAGGCGATGGAAACCTTTCGGCACGGTGTCACCTCGCTGGCGCAACTGGTCACAGTTTTCGTGTTGGCCGATATCACGCTCATTGGCTTCGCCATTGACAATCAAATCGCCGGAATCATTTTTCTGGGCGTGCTGTTCCCTCTTTTCATCATAAACTCGGCGAGCGTGGTGGGGAAATTGTTGACCCCGACGATTTTCACGGCCTATTGCATCGAACAAAAATGTGGCGAAAAAATTTGCGGGCTGATGCATTCCGGCCTGCGCGTCAATCTATCGTCTGAGGTGGCCAATAAGCTGGAAGCCATTAGCGATATGACGAACGCCGATGATCAGGCCGGCCAACTCCGGCAAATCAACATCTCGATGTTTGGCCGCAGAAAGAATCTCGTGAACACCCTTCTCATTCTCAGTGCACTCATCCATGTGATTACTCCGCTGCTCCTCACCTCCTGCTTTTCGTGGAGATTGCTATAACTCATACTCCAAACCGAAAATCGGCAGCAACTGCCATTGATTTGATCTTGCTTTTGCTCACCTGCTGAGGCAAAAATAATTTGTTACTCATATTCCAACTCATTACGCATTGCAATCACCAAGCTTTCCGGATCGATGGTGACGGTGATTAAATTCGGCCGGCAGCACACGGCGCAATCTTCGACATACTCTTGATTGTAGCCGTTGGACAAATCGATCGGCGTTTCATTCGCTTCCCCGCAACCGGCGCAAGACCATAACGCGGGCGTCAATTCCCCTTCTTTCGCCACTAATGGCTCTTCTTCATCGAAGGGTTTCCATTCCTCTTCGGCAAAATTTTCTTCGTCATGATTTTGCATTTCGCTCTCCGCTTTTTTCTCAATATGATCATGCCAAACGAAAAGCGCAACAAGATTTTTTCGCAAATTTAACAACCGAAAATTGCGGGCTTTGTCATTTTATCCTTTTTTCTTTTTATCATTTTTGGCGACTTGCCCTTGACTTTTTGCCGCTTCTGCTGTATGTTTAGACGAGTTGTTTTACAGAAACAATTTCTTCAATACATTACAGACGGAGGAAAAAATGACGAACGGTTCATCATCCCAAATCAACATGAAAGCGTTGCTGATTATTGCGGCGGTTCTCGTCGTTGGACGAATCGTGCTCGAGCAAATGGGCGCGCCGGAGTGGTTGAACAACATCTTCGGCGTGGCGTGGCTCTATTTTATCACGCCATTTTATTTTACCAACAAAATCGCCGCCAGCGGCGAGTCGAAGCCTTTTCTCGCGCTGTTGAAAAAGACGGCAATTTTCGCGGCATACACGCGATTGATGGTGATGCCGACGTATTGGCTGGCGTACATGAACGGCTGGACCGCTCCGCGCTTCAGCACGGCTCAAGGCGGCGTGGTTGGCGAAGGCATGACGCCGCTCAAAGCCTACTTGCTCATTCCCGTACGCAATGCTTTGATTTGGATCGTGTTTGCCACGCTGTTGAGTGCACTGCTTGGCGGCATCTATCTCGCGGTGCTGAAGCGTCGCCGCACAACGGCGCCGGCGTAAATGTATTTCTGCAAACAAAAACGCCACCTATTTTCACTTACAGGTGGCGTTTTTTATTGTCGCAAAAAAAATTGTTATGGTCGTTTCGCTTTTAATTTCTCTAATTCCTCGCGCAAGCGGGCATTTTCAGCTTCGACGGCTTGCCGTGCCGTTACTTCTTTTGCAGTTTGTGCTTCTGCCTTTTGTTTAGCCGCTTTCTCGGCGGCGGCTCTCATTTCAGCTTTACGAAGATCAACCTCGGCTTCGGCAGGCGTTCGCAAACGCTCTCCGGTTTTGGAATCATAAAAACGCAATTGGCCGGCTTCGACTTTTAAGTCCAAACCTAAAATCTCACTGTAGAGAGTTTTTCCAACCATCGGCACATACTCACCGCCTTTCAACTGAAAACCGCGTAAAGACGGTTGGATGGCTTCGCTGTAAGGATCGAAAAGAAAATATTCGCGCACTCCGAGATTGGCGTAAATATAATGCTTGGTAACAAGGTCTTCGACTTTGGTGCTCGTCGAAGTTAACTCAATCACCACGTCCGGAGCTTTACCTTCTTCATCCACTTTGTAAATACGTCGATCTTTTTTCTCAACGCCGAAAACCACGAAAATATCCGGCGAAACCGGTTGGCGTTTTCCATTTTCATCAAGATAATAAATAAAAATATTGCCGCTCACATAAACCTGTGGATTATCGCTGAAATGTTCATCCAAAGCGTGAAACGACGACAGCATGAGCTTGCGATGAATATCCGTTTCGGCCATAGGTTTCCCATCCGATTCTGGAAGATATTCTTCTTCCGAGGCGTTGTTGTTTGAAGAAGTTTGGCGCGGCTGAATAGAGGTAATTGTCGTAGCCATACTCGAATCCAATCCGTCAAGTGATTCAACTGATTAGCCAAAATATAAGGAGATTAGCATTGAGAAGCAAGTGTGATTTGAATGATAAAAATCAAGCTTGAAATTTTGATTAAAACTTTGTATTTTCACTAACCTATTTTGAAAGACTTTCCGCTGTTGATGGCTGTCAAAAAATTTTAAACAGCGTTTGAATTCAAACCTGCACAAGGAGCGCCGCTATGAAACGAGTCGCGATTTTCTCTCTCCTGCTCATTTTGTTGAGTTCGAATCATTCCGTTTTTTCACAAGACTTCCTGCTGCAAGGCTGGTATTGGGATTATCCCGGCACCGCCGATGGCCATGTTTGGGCCGATACGCTCAATGCCAAAGCGCAGGAATTGGCGAATGCCGGTTTCACTTATGTTTGGCTTCCTCCCCTCTCTCGCGCGAGTTTTGGGCAAACCAGCAACGGTTACGATCCAAAAGATTTATTCGACCTCGGCGAATTTGACGGGCCAACGCGCTTCGGCACACGCACCGATCTCAATGATTTGATTGCCGCATTCAACACGTATAATTTGAAAGCCGTTGGCGATTTGATTTACAACCATCGCGACGGCGGCAAAGCCGAAAACAATCCGTCGATTGAAGGTTGGATTGAAAATTACACTTCGACGAAAGTCAGCGCCGGCGATCAGCCGTTTCCTTCGGATCGCTTTCGCTGCATCCTCCCCATCGGCGGCGCGACCGGACGCGGCGCTGGCACGTATTATTTCAAATTCAAATCCGCTTCCGAGCATGCCAATTTTTATAACATTCCTTACAAAGCTTACATTCAAACCAACGTCGTCGGCTTTCAGGGACTTCCCAATGACAACGAATCGGAGCCGAACGGCGGCGGCGGTTGCGGCGAAGCGAATAATGTGATTCGACTCGGCGTTGATATGTACGCCAACATTGACGGTCTCGGCTGCAAGATCGACGAGTTCGCGCTCACGGTGAATGCGAGCGATTTCAACGCGGCGGGCGACACGTTGTTCGTCTTCATGAACAATCGCAACGGCGGCCAGTACTCCGATCAATATCCGTATGAAATTTGGTACAGCGGCAGCAACGTGCAAGGCGATCTGCGTTTTCAAACTTACACGGATTTCACCAGCCTCTCGAGCGGTCGCGGCGACATGAATCATTCGCATTTCAAACCGAACGGCAACCCGACCTGCTTGTGCGGTGATTGGGATTACATGTATTTCTTTTATGATTACGACCAAACCGTGACGAGCGGGCGCGATACGCTGTTTGCGTGGACGCGCTGGATGTGGAGCAACGCCGGCATTCGCGGCTTGCGTATGGATGCGGTCAAACATTTCACGCCGGAATTTGTCGGCGATTTGCTGGATAATTTGAATGCGAACGCTATGAATCCCGGCATGGTCGTTGGCGAGTGGTTTGATTCCAATTCGTTCATCTTGAAAGATTGGGTCGACGACGTCAAAAGTTTTATGAACGCCGGCACGCAGGCCGCGATCAAACCGCGCGTGTTTGATTTTGCGCTGCGCGACGCGCTCGAAAAAACCTGCGATCTTTTCGGCTACGATGCGAGAAATGTTTTCACCTCCAGCATCGTCGACGCGCAAAGTGTAAACGGCGATTATGCCGTGACGTTCGTCAACAACCACGATTTTCGCGATCCCGGCCAGCCGGTTGATAACGAACCGATTTTGGCTTATGCATACACGCTCACGAATAACCAGCTCGGCGTCGCGAGTGTGTTTTATCCGGATTATTACAATCTCGGTCTCAAAACAAAAATCAATCAGCTCATCGAGATTCACAAGAATTATATTTACGGCGCGAGCAGCCGCGATTATTTGAGCCGAATCGGCACGCCGTACAGCGCGACGTACACCGGCGGCTTTCCGAATACGACGCTGCTTTATCAATTGCGCGGCGCAGTTTCCGGACGCGATGTGATTGTCGCAATTAATTTTGCCGGCGAGCAACTCAAAGTCACGCACGGCGTTAATACAACAAGTTTGCCGATTGGCGCGACGTTGGTTGATGCTGTGGGAAATTCCACGACGGCAACATTAACCGTGAATGCGAGCAATCAAATTTATCTCGAATTGCCGGCGCGGAGTTATGCCGTGTGGATTGAAGACGCCGGCAGTTGGGCGCAAGCTGCGGTGAGTGGGCTCGGCTCGACGTATACGTTTAATGAAACCGACATGCTCGACAAAGACACGGGTTGGGCCGTTGCAACCAGCGGCAAGATTGCGAAAACCACGAATGGCGGCATCAATTGGAACGCGGTGACGAGCGGAACTTCCAATGCGTTGTACGGCGTGAAAGTGGTTGATGCCAACACGATTGTTGTTGTTGGCGCGAGCAACACGATTCGTCGTTCCACCGATGGCGGCAGCAACTGGGTTTCGGTTGCGCCGAGCATGTCGCCAACCCCGATTTGGCGCAATGTTGATGGCACTGGAAATACGTTGTATGCGGTTGGTTATGTCAGCTCCAGCTCGCGTCGCGTTCGCGTTGTTCGCTCGACCGATGGCGGCGCAACATGGACGCGAATTGACGGCGGCACGATGGGCAGCACCAGCACTTCATCGTCAACGGCATTTTACGGCATCGATGTTGTCACCGCCGATATCGTTTACATTTGCGGCACGTATGCAACCGGCGGCAACAGCATCTACCGCACGACGAATGGCACCAATGCTTCACCAACGTGGAGCGGAAGTTCGACCGCCTCTCCTTTTTATAGCATCGAAATGATCGACAGCAGTTGGGGCTATGTCGTCGGCAGTTCTTCCAAATATTATCAAACGACAAACGGCACCACTTTCTCTTCTGTTGCGAGCAGCGGCTTGCCGAGCGGCATGTCGGTTTGGGATGTCTCGTGGAATGCGAACACGCTGCGGCTCTATCTTGCCGGATTCACCGGTTCGAGCGGCTCGTATGTCCCGCACATTTATCGCACCGATATTATGACAAGCTCCGCCGCTTCCGATGTTGTCGCGGCGATGACAGTGAATCTGCCAAGCAACAGCCGTCTTTATTCTTTGGATGCTGAGACGTCCTCCGCTGCTTCCGGCGGCGACAAAACGCAAATCGCCTATTACGGCGCGCTCGGTGTCGTTAAACCAACAGCAACCAGCATCCAGCAACCAGCAACCAGTCATTACGAATTATTTGCGAATTATCCGAATCCATTCAATCCCACAACAACGATCACCTACCAAATTCCGCAAGCGGGAAGAGTCTCGCTGAAAATTTATAACATGCTCGGCCAAGTCGTGCGAACGTTAGTAGATGCCGACGTTACTCCCGGTGTGCATACCGCTGCGTGGGATTCCAAAAATGACCGCGGCGAGTTGGTGGCGAGCGGCGTGTATATTTATCGGCTGGTTGCGGGTGATGCTTCGGACTCGAAAGTTGTGAAGACAAAGAAGATGTTGCTGGCGAAATAAACTTTGTCTTACCTAAACTGAGCGATTCTGTTTTCAGAATGCGGAATAAATTTAATATTTTCATTTCGAGCGAAGCGAGAAATCTTTCACTCCACAGATTCCTCGCTGGCGCTCGGAATGACAGAAATCGCTCAACTTACAGCGGTTTTCGTTTGGATGAGTAGTTAAAATTTCTTATATTTACTGGCATGAGAGCTTACACTTATGATCTCCGCCAGAAAATTGTAGATGCCGTGGATAACAAACTGGGCACCTACAGT
>Ga0247727_10006410_pt1 | contig 23171 bp, 23 predicted proteins | sample WisWelCaveWW1625_FD_202498 | JGI IMG/M metagenome (GOLD analysis project Ga0247727, IMG submission 202498) | Biofilm microbial communities from Wishing Well Cave, Virginia, United States - WW16-25 | ecosystem: Environmental > Aquatic > Deep subsurface > Groundwater > Cave microbial mat | place...
TCCCTGGTAGCGCTCGGTGTAGGAGGAACAGGATCATCTGCACCTCTATTGCCAGTTGCCAGCGGCGTATCTTCTCCGAATCTTGCACCCTCAATTAGCGAGGCCCAAATAAGGCAGCGTCTGGCGCAGGAAATCACGGAAATTGTCGATGCCGGGCACCTGAAGCCAAGCTATCTACATAGTGGCGGAATTACAGGAGGCAACAATTACAGAAATAATGACCAATATCTAAATCAATATTGGCATAACCCCGCAGATATTCAATTGGTCCTGATTCGCGCCCTGCCATATCTTAACAGTACGTTGCAGACAAGAGTCAGGACTTATCTCCAGAACGAATTCACTAATTATAATCCATCTACTTATGCGCATATAGGTTTCGGGGAAGGTATACAAAGAGACCCCTGGCCTTATCCCCCTATTGACAGTGTGACGCGTCTGTTCAACCCACCTATGACCAAGCAAACCAGCTCAGGTGGTTTTAATGGTTGGGGTTTTCCGCCTTCAAACGTATATGCCATTTGGAAATATGCACAAGCAGGGCTTGGAAATCCGAATACCTTATTCACGCAATGGGGAACAAGACTAAGAGCTCCCATAACTGCAAATGCTAACAATTTGAATGATAGCTATTTAACAAACTATCCACTTGTTGCAAATGCATATATAGCAGCCTATAAAGGCTATGTGGAGCTGGCTAAAATGGCTGGGCAGAGTTCCTCAGTTTGGCAACCGTATCAGAATGAGCTCGACCGGCTTTTAGAATTAAGAAAAAATACATTAACAGCTTTCCCTAATTGGCAGAACTCACCTGCTGATTCATTTAGGTCATACTACAGATCGATTATCACCTATTATAATTTCGCATATATGACCCCGGAATTGGCGGATTTTTTACGGACGAATGCTATATCTAACGACCCTACCTGTAACGTGAATGACAGATTGATGGTCAACTGTAAAGACATCCAGGCTATCTTGCAAAAATACCAGTTTATAGCCCCTTATTGGATGCAGGCTCATAACTCTGAGACACAAGGCGAAAGCGCTATCCAGCCCTATCAGCAAACACATTCGATGTTCCAGGCGCTTGCAAGGGTCAAGAAAGCTTCCCGCGAAGAATTGATAAAATATCTCGATACACCCATAGTCCCAGTAGGTGACCTATATTATATCGACAACCTTATCGCAGTCCTTGAGGCTAATCCTAGTGGCCCTGTTACAAATACAGCACCTTCTGTATATGCCGGAGCAGACCAGACAATAATCTTGGCAAGCCAGGCTGTACTTGATTCAACAGTTACTGATGACGGACTTCCTTCCGCAGTACTGACTTATGCATGGACAAAAGTAAGCGGCCCGGGAACAGTCTCATTCGGGAATGCTAACCTTGTCGATACAACTGCAATTTTTTCAGCTGCAGGAAGTTATGTAATAAGACTTACTGCCAGCGATGGCACATTATCATCATTTGATGAATTGACAATTATTGTTAATGCTGCACAGCTCTCATGCTCCCTGACATCAGCGTCCTGGTCACAGGCAACAGTACTGCAGGGGACTTCAGTTATATTAACAGTCAATGGAAACAATTGCAACGGCCAGATTACGAATTTCACGATCTTTGAAGAAGATGGCACTGTGGATGAACAAATAATAATAAACCCTTCTTTAGCAACTTTCTCAGGAAATACGGCAACTGCAACATGGACAGCGCAATGGCAGTGCGATGGCAATTTATCCGGGGCATGTACTGCCGGAGATCCTGAATATTATTTTGTTGCGAGGCTCAATGCTACAGTTAGCCTGCAAAGCGCAGGGCAACTGGCTGTAACTCCGTCTAACATAGTTCAGACGCCTGCAATAAATCCGAATGGCGGAACCTACCTAACTCCTACGCTTGTCAGCTTGACCAGCACAACTACAGGGTCATCGATTTATTATACGCTGGACGGAAGCGACCCTGATCAATCTGACTCTTTGTATTCTCAACCGATTAATCTGGCGTCAAGCATGACATTCAAAGCAAGGGCATTCAGGAATGGATATAGCCCAAGCAATATTGCGAGCGCAGGTTTTACCATAAATTCCGGCCTGGGCCCAACCGTATCGAATATCAGGACCAATTTGCTGGATTATTCAAACAATCAGGTTCCTAAATACAAAAAATTCGAGCTGACATTTGATGTGGGCACATCAGCATCAAACCTAGTCTTCCCATTTGATGCCAATACGCCACGTGGGCTACCGCAAAGCAATGGAATCACTGTCAATGCCCATTTCATTGACCCTAATGGGATTGATTATCTGCAGCCGGCATTCTATTATCAGGTCTTCGATGATCAGGTAAAGGGCAATAAAGAATGGTTTTATCCTACAAGCAATTACTTATGGAAAGTGCGATTTGCCCCTCATAAGACCGGAAGATGGAGTTACTACCTAACAGCCCAAGATGGATCCGGTTCCATCCAAAGCCAGACTATGCAATTTGACGTGACGACATCTGATAGCCATGGATTCATCAAAGTCAGCAAAGATACACGTTATTTTGAATATGATGACGGAAGTTATTTCCCTGCTTTGGGATATAACTACCAGCTTGACAATGTGAATCCCAGACTTGGAAATGCCAATGATTTCCAGGTTATGAATCAGTACGGTATCGATCTTATGAGAGTATGGATTTCAGGATTTTCAATATACGGCGAAGCCTGGAGCAAATGGGGATCGCCCAATAGGGTGCATGGAACACAAGAACCTCGTTCAGGAATAGTGGCTCCTAACAATAATCAATTTTCTCAAAATTACGGTTCTTTCGTGGGCCCAACGCCTCCTTCTGGATCAGAATACTATATGTGGCTGGAATATAACTTAATCAGGTCAGGAAATGATCTTCCAAGGATGACCGCCTGTCGTTTCATAAGCAATATCCCGGTAAAACAAAATACAAATTACCGTGTGCGTGTCCGTTATCAGGATATAGGTATTGAAGGCGCTCCCGGACAGCAGTTTGGTTTCACAGTAAAAACATCCACTCAATTTTTTTCAAATGCAACAAGATGCAGCGAACCTGGCGCAGGGACAGTAATTGCAGCATCTTATAATCCATCAGATACTTCCTCTGATCCTGAAAACCAGAACTGGAAGATCTTGCAAGGTACAATAAATAGCGGAGCTGCAGACTTTTTGCCTGACGTCTATTTGTCATTCAATAATGTCAGGGATATGAACGGCGATAATTTTGCAGGCCATGTGTTTGTTGATAAAGTATGGCTGGAAGAAGCAGCATGCCCGGTCGGGAGCGGCTGTCCAAATCTCCTGACAAAGCCCTGGATGGACATGCATAAATACATCAACCAACGCGACGCCTATTCTTTTGACAAGGTCCTTGATTTGGCCAGTCAGAATGATATCTATCTTAAAGCTGTAATGAATGAGAAGAATGATAGAATCTTCCAGACCATAAATTTTGCCGGCGACATAGTCCCGACGCAAGATGTCAATAATTATTACGGAAATCTGAGGAATGTAACAAAAGTCAGGTGGCTCCAGCAATCATGGTGGCGCTATATACAGGCGCGTTGGGGATACTCTACCAATATCCACTCCTGGGAACTGTTGAATGAAGGCGATCCTGGAGGAATAGCTCATCCTACTCAGGCAGATGAATTCGGAAAATACATGAAATGCCGTGTATTTGGCAAAAACAATGAGATTATCTACAACAGCAGCGTGGGAAATATATGTATCTATGACCATCCGAATGCGCATCTGGTATCCACATCATTCTCGAACGGAGCATATCCTTGGCGCACATGGAACAACAGGGACAAACTCTATGCAGATCTAGATTATGCAGATCAGCACTTATATGCTGATGAAAGTGTGACAAACTTAACATTATTCAATGATGCAGCCCTCTTCTCATATTGGCTGAGCACTGCGAATAATTTCGATCCTGCATTTAGAAAACCATTTATGCGAGGTGAAGCGGGTTGGTCTTTTACAGGCACAAATATATTTGCGAACAACCTTGACAAGGGTCAATGGTTCCATGATTATTTATGGGCGGGTCTAAACCATGGAGGCCTCATGGAGCACTTTTTTGCCACAGGTTCATATAGAGCGCAAATTATTAATATCAATGGAGGGGTAGTCCTTCATGATCACAGGCCAATGTACAAGTCTTATTATGACTTCATTAAAAACATCCCGCTGAATAATGGCCGCTATGGGGCAGCAAATGCAACTACAACAGATTCCCGCATAACTGCGTGGGGGCAGAAAGATATAGCAGCAGATAAAGCTCATATCTGGATCAGGAATAAGGACCATACGTGGAAGAATGTTGTAAATAATATCAACATACAACCGGTAACTGCAACGATAACAATTAGAGGATTTTCAGCAATCACTCCTATCAAAGTTGAATGGTGGAATACATATACAGGAGTTGCGACTTCTACTCAATTTATAACCACAGACTCAGGCGGTAGTCTTGTGCTTCAGGTTACAAGTCTAGTCAACGATACCGCTGTGAAGATAGGCAATTATGCTTCTAGTAATGTCAGTGTTGATGTGACTCCCCCTGTAAGGAGCAATGGCCAGCCAACAGGAGCATTAGTAACAGGCACAACACAGGCAACATTATCGCTAGTGACTAATGAAAATGCAGTCTGCAAATATGCTACAGCACCCAACACAGCCTATGCCTCGATGCCCAATACATTCACGACGACAGGAGGAGTATCACATTCTGCCTTGGTAACAGGGTTAAGCAATGGCCAGACATATACTTATTACGTAAGATGCAACGACATTCGAGGGAATGCAAATACAAATGATTATATGATAAGTTTTGCAGTGGTGCAGCCCTTAATATGTACAGACTCAGACAGTGACACATATTCAGCTGAAGGAGGATTATGCGGATTAAGGGATTGTAATGATAATAATCTTAATATTAATCCCTCTATGGCAGAAACATGCAATGGCGCTGATGATAACTGCAACAATCGTATTGACGAGGATTTGACGAGGCTATGCAGTCAGAACAATGTAGGCAGATGTGCACAAGGTTTAGAAACATGCTTTGCAGGCACATATTCAGGCTGCCTTTCACCGCTTGCTGAAACATGCGGCAATGGCATTGACGAGAATTGCGATGGAAATGATTTGACCTGCCCTAGTGCTCCTAATATCATTAACCTGAATTCAGAGTACAATCCAGTCCAAAATACAATAGCAATAAGATGGACTACTGACATACCATCAACATCAACTATCGAATTCGGGTTGAGGCCAGACACAACAGCTATCCCAAACTACAATTTAAGGATTGATAATTCAAGCTTAGTGACACAACACCTAATAAGATTAAGTTTACCTTTAGGTACAGTTTATAACTTCAGGATATTATCAGAGGCAGGCGGCATTCAGGCATATTCTCAAAACAGGGTTTTTGCCACAATAAACAGGAGTGCAAGTCTTGAGCAGCAGCACACACAGCTAAGCAGTGTTATTGTTGGTGGTGCTCCAGTTAGAATCAAGAGAATTGTCTTTCCATACCAGAGCGGACTTGGTAATGTCAGTTTTGAAGATATTAACTGGACAAACGGGCAGAACTTTATACTAGTTACAAGAAATATCAATTATTCAGTTTCAAATCTTAACCAAAGATATGAGATCAATCTGTCAGATACAAATTATATTCTGTTCACAACAACTCCCCCGGAAAAAACGCGAGTTAGCCTTGCCCAGAACAATATAACCTACATTAAACGTATTGATATCTCAGCCCCCAATCATTTCTATAACGTTGAAGCAAGCGAAGAGATCAATACTAGTTTTAGCAATTGGAAATTATATTCTGTCTATGGGACAAATAGAGTAGATGTGACTTCCAATTATAACTTGAGACTGTCCAATGGCAATATAATCTTTTCAGGATTCAATACCAGCAATGTGACATTTGAAATAGTTGGTTCGATATGTGCAGAGAATTGGCAATGCACAGATTGGACAAACTGTGTTAATAATGGCAGAGCAAGGACTTGTTCAGATAGTAACGCCTGCGGAACAACTGTTAATAAGCCTGCGGAACAAGAGTCGTGTTCTGCTGCTGGAGCAGGTGAATCTGGTGACGATAGTGGCAGCAGTGGTGGCAGCGGAGGATTAGGCGGAGGCTTTCAAAAATGCATTGCAGAGTGGCAGTGCAGTGCATGGGAACCATCGGAATGCCCTCCCGCTAAAGTTCAGACTAGGGAATGTAATGATATCAAAAATTGTGAAGGATCAAAGACTGAGACGCAACAGTGCATTTATGCGCTAGAGAATAGTGAAAATGTACAGAATCAGCCAAATCAAAATCCCCAGTGCGGTAATGATATTATTGACGCTGGAGAGAATTCTGTTACTTGTTGCAAGGATGTAGGCTGCTCCGACGGGCATGTTTGCGTCTTTAACAGCTGCACAGCAGTTGTGACCGAGATTAAGAGGTTTACCCTTACGAGCGTATTATTATGTATCTTAGGCGGATTGATAGTTGCTACAGTTTCGATAGTAAATGCATTGAAGATAGCCCATTCTAAAAAGATAAAGTCAACATCTGACTTCGATATGTATGTCAAGGAAATTGAAGACGTACTGCAAAAATATGAGAATCAAGGTATATCTGAGAAACAATTAATCTCAATGCTGAAGAAAAGAGGTTGGGATGAAGTTTATCTTAATGAAGCCAGAAGGCAGCTAAGGAAACTTAGACAAAAGTAGATACTTGTTTTTTACACTTATCTTTGGTATTTTAGCTAGTAATTATCGCCATGTTACCTTGATATCATCAGTCCTTTCGTAAGGGTCGATGGCAGCTTCTTCAGGCTTTATTGATAGTCCGTTTTTATACATAAGAATGCCTGTCCATGCAATCATCGCGGCATTATCGACAAGGAACTGATTTTCCGGACAATATGATTTTGCTCCTCTATCATTGCACATGAGCCTGCACATCTCCTGCAATCTTTTATTGCATGCAACTCCTCCGCCAAGGACAAGCTCTTTTTTATCGCAGTGCGCAATTGCTCTCTCTGTCACTTCAACAAGCATTGCAAAGACAGTCTCCTGTATAGAAAACGCAAGGTCTTCAAGCCTGTATTTCCCTGAATTGTATTTTGCCTTTAGATTTGTATATAATCCTCCGAAACTCACATCCATACCCTTTACAACATAAGGAAGTTCAATGTAATTTTTTCCGTTTTTTGCAAGCTCCTCTATTTTTGGTCCTCCTGGAAAACCTAATCCAGCGGCCCTTGCAAAGCTGTCTAAAAAATTTCCTATGCCAATATCCAAGGTCTCGCCGAAAACTCTGTATTTTCCTCCTTCATAAGCAATAATTTGCGTATTTGCGCCGGACGCATAAAGTAAGACAGGATCCTTGCATTCAGGAAAAAGCATCCTTCCTATCTCAAGATGCGCTATGCAGTGGTTTACTCCGACTAGTGGCTTATTCCATCTTAATGCAAGAGTTTTTGCAGCTGTTGCTCCGATTCTTAATGAGTGGGCAATTCCTGGGGATATAGAAAAGGAAAAGATATCAACGTCTTTTAGTTTCATATTTGCTTTTTCTAGTGCTTCCTTTAAGACTTTGTCGCAAACTTCAACATGATGCTCGCCAAGTTTTACTGGTATCAGGCCGCCTGTCTTTGTCGTGTAGATGTCCCTCACATTAGAATAGACTTTTCCTTTATCATCAACAATACTTGCTGAAAAAGTATGTGCTGTTGATTCTATGCCTAGGCAGATCATTTCAACCATAAGATATACTCTACTTAAATAAATATATCTCTACTATCTAATAGTAAAAAAATATAAATATAAGGTAAAATAAACTAAATTATGGCCAATCTTTTTGGATTTAGCAATCTTGAATTGATAGCTGCTTCTCACTTAGCCTTATCAAATTTCCATGGAACGAATTTTGTTCCAGACCAAGGAACCTTGGAATTCACCAGAACACCAATAATCTCTAAGTGGCTGTCCAAGGCACAAAAAGAGCAGGATATAGCAATTTCATATCTTGAACAAAACGATTTTCATTTGACTGATTCTCCTTCTGGACTTGTAGGAAAAACTATCGCAATCCATTATGGTATACGAGAATATAAGCTTATGGAAGTCAAAATCGAGGACTTAACTGAAACTCCTTTCGGTTATGATATTAAACCTAGGGATGGTAGATAAGGATCTGGAACACAAACAAAAAAAATATTTTTGTGTCCAGGGAATATGAGGAAAGGGAGATCTTTATCCCGAAATACCTTCTTTCACAGGGGATATATAGCTCCGACAAACCGCTCCCTGAAACTGGCATGCCTGGAATATGGCATTATTTTATGAAATATCCAAAAGATCTGGGGAATGCAATCCTACTTATGGGGGAATATAGTTTCTTAAATGAGCCTATAGATAATCTTATCAGGGTGGCCACATCTTCAGATTATAAATTGAAAGCTTTATATTTAGCTATCAACTGTTGGATCAGGGAAATACCGGTAATCCCTTCATGGAGAGTCAAATCAAAAAATAGTATTTTCACGAAGCTGGTTCCTCAGGGTTTATTGAAAACAGAGGACATAAATCTTGAAAATGTTTATGATCTTATCGGGATTAGGCTGGTCACCAAGACGCCTGACCAATGTTACAAGGTGTTGGATGTTGTGAACAGTATATATCCCATATCCTTTTGGAATGACAATATTGCAGTCCCGAGAGGGACAGGCTACCAGAACATTTCTGCTTTTTCGCAAAAATTCAGAGGAATGGAGATCCAGATAATGTCAAAAAATATGTTCAAGAATGAACTTAATACAACTTTTGTATACCATCATACAGGAGTTGATTAAGAAAGGCTATAAAAATCTCCTTGCGTAACACGTGTCTAGACGAATAATCAATTGATAAAATAACAGGGAATTTAAATAAATTTAGAAATGCATAGTAAAATTATGCGCGGTATCCATAGGATCATGAGTTGATGTGGTTCTTCTAATATAATCTCCTAATTTATCAATCTCATGCTTTAAATGATTAAGTTCCGAGAGATATAAACTAAAATTTGTTGTTTCACTTACTCTTCTATTCACAAGCCTATAAAATAACATAGCTTCCCAATAATGGCTGTTTTGAACATATTTCTGGATCAATTCAATTCCATCTTCAATATATCCTATCTTTTTTTCAAAGTCATTTTTTCTGAAATAATATCTTAAGTTTTCATAGAGCGGAATATGTTCTTTATCAATAGAGTAAAAGTTTGTATCAAATGCTTTACATATGCTTATAACGATATCTTCGAGAAAAGGCATTTCCTATAGAATAAGGGTCTTATATAAAAACAATTTCATAATCCTAAATTTATTCACTGATCTCCATATAGAAATCTTCTGGCATGCTATCTCTTGCACCTGGCCTGAAATCGTCAATAACATATTTTGGCAGCGGAGTAAAATAATGCTCTTTATATGTTAAAAGCGTATCATGTGTTCTTAATATTTCTGAAAATTCGAACTTTATCTCTTTTGCAGTGTTGTGGAATTGCCTTGGAGATTCAGCGACGATATAAAAAAGGAAATCCCATCTGCCGAGAGTCTTTACTGCCCTTATTATGTAAGGGTGATTCATGACGAATTTTTTCATTTTTTTGTCCCAGTTGCCATTGAAAGTCTTTGTCTGCATAAGAAATGTGAACCAATGATATCCTAGGCTACTAAGGTTTATCTGGCATGAATATTTCCTTATGACATTGGCGTTATACAATTTTTTTATCCGGTAAGCTATAGCAACTCCAGTAAGATTTGTTTTTTTTGTAATATCATGATACATCACTCTTCCATCATCGCAAAGATATTGCATGATGTTTAGGTCAATTTTATCAATCTTTATATCCTGATATTTTTTTTCAGGCAGCAGAAAATCATGATTCGCGTCCCTGTAAAACTGATAAGGAAGATGTATTGAATTATAGCCTTTTATTACCTGCATCTTCTCTTTTTCAAGTATTATGTCGTGGAACTTGCTTGTTATCATGTTGAATTTTTCGTCATAATCCCAAACATTTTTTGCAACCGTAACAACCTCCAAATCCCAAATGTCGCTGTATTCAATAATATTTTTTACAAAAGGCAGGCTGATAAGATAATCTAAAAATTCTTCATTCCTCTCTTTATTCCTCTCGTCAAGAACAAGGAAAGTATGGAAAGTGAAGAACCCGAATCTCTTAAGGTCTATAATAGGAAAGAACCTAATTATTGCATTTTCTTTTATCAGCCTCTTTATCCTGTAGCTTACGCTATCCCTTGAGAGCTTTACGATTTTTTTAAGTGAGCTTAGAGGAACTCTTGAATCTTCAGAGAGATAAGATATTATCTGCCTGTCTTTCAGATCAAGTTTTATCCTCTTCTCTCTGAGAGATTCATCAATTCTGCCAAATATTTGAGCCATTATTACGTATTATCTAAATATAATATATAAATTTTTTTGTTTTTCATAAATAATAAGAAAAAAGTTTCTTATATATTGCTTGCTTCCCCTATTTATAGTTAAAATGGAGGAATAAAAATGAACACACTGTCTCTCTTAAAAAGAGAAATATCCCTGGATAGGATACTCTCATTACCTTTTTTCAGGAAATACGAAGATAAGGTAAGTGACATTGCTGCTGAAATCCTCGCTTACAGAGAAAACGGTATACAGGACTATTTGACAAAAATAGGTAGCATTGACGAAAATCTTGGAATTGAGGCAAATGAAGCTTTTATGCAATATGCAAAGGCACTCACAAATCAATACTGGTCAGCATTGCAATGGGCAGCAGGCAATGACACTTATGATAAGCTTACATCTATCCTGGAATTAGGCGGAACTGCCACAATTATAGGAATACCTGTTGTCTATCTCCATAGGGCTGCAAGCCTTATAGGCCCGCTTGGCGCAAATATTGCTTTAAGACAGGCAGTCAATAAAATGAGGCCGCACTCAGGAGAAAATGCATATAGAGATCAGATGAACTTTCTGAATAATACTACAGCAGGCCTTGTTGCAGCTGAGGGTGCAGAATTTATTCCTGCTCTTGGTGAGTTAGCAGGTTTGGCTTCTGACACGTTAAACTTATACGTAATGGCATTCAATGGAACAGTTGCAATAGGCGCAAGGGTTGAAACTTTTGAAAAATATCTAATTAAGAAGCACCCCGGATTATATGAAAGCATACAGAATAAGGTTTTCAAGCAAACATGATTAGAAGCGTAGTGACTAAGTATACAGGTACTATTCAAAAAATATAGAGATTTCGTTGTCAAAATTTAAAGAATCAGGTCTTTAACGCGTGTTGATATAAATTACTTAATATATTAACTTTCATAGTATTGATGGGAATTTGAAAGCTATGCATTAAGTTTGATGCTTTTTCTCTTAAAGGAGAAGAACCTACTAATTTGTAAGTTTTTTCAACATTTTCAATCATGGATTCTTTTAGGTGTAATGCATATTTCATTGGTGCAGATTCCATTACTGTTCGAGCTGTCTCGGAAAATAACAAAGAATAATTATCTCTTACAGAGCTGATAAAATAATCTAAGCCTGTATATTCATGAATTAAATAATCTAACCCTAATCCTCCAACAAGACCAATTCCGACTCCAGTCAAAAATATTGCAGGCATGCCGTGCGTCAAATTATACATAAAAATAGCTCTTTTTGATCGGGTTATAGATTCATCGCTAGCTGTAGCACCGTCTATTAAACCACTAATTCCTGCTTGATTTGCACCTTTTTGGATAAGGTAATTCCATCTATTCGAAACAATTAAAGCAGAAAACCCACCTATAGCCGAGGTTATTGCAGGAACCAACCAATAAATTTCGTTAATACCCATTTTTGCGCCCTGATAAAAAAATGAATGCAAAAATGCATGAATATTTATAAACTTTACTACAAAAAAGTGACTACGATAATTCTTTTTTACATCAAAAAACTAAAAATAACAAAAGACGCTCTTTAAAAAAGCTTTATGATCAAGAGGTTATGACAGAATAAGTTAAGATATTCAGTGGAAAATTAAAATGCAACTTAAACCAAATTTTAAACCACAAATTATTTATATCTTCTTTTTTTGATATGAATTATGTCCCTATTCGACAACATGCTCAAGTCTGATGAATCTCTTTTCATGGATCCTATTGTCCTTGATTATGATTATCTGCCTAAATTGATCCCTTATAGGGAAAAAGAGCAAAAGCATGTCGCATTATGCATAAAACCATTATTGTCAGAGAGGACAGGCAAAAATATCCTTCTTCATGGGCCTCCCGGAGTAGGAAAGACAGCAGCAGTAAGACACTTATTTAAAGAGCTTGAAGAGACAACAGATGATGTTTTGCCTATCTTCATAAATGTCTGGCAGAAAAACACGACCTTTAAGATTATCATAGACATATGCGAACAATTGAATTACAAATTTACCCAGAACAAAAAAACAGAAGAGCTCTTCAAGATTGCAGAAGCGCAGCTCAACAAAAAAGCAGTTGTTTTCTGTTTTGACGAGATAGACAAGGCTGAAGACCTGGATTTCTTATATATGATTTTAGAAAAGATCTACAGGAAGACAATAATCCTCATAACAAACTATAAGGAATGGGCAACAGAGCTTGATGTTAGAATCAAATCCAGGCTGAATATAGAGCTTCTGGAGTTTCGGAAGTATAATGATTTCGAGATTAAAGGGATACTTGAAGAAAGGAAAAAATATGCTTTTGTAGAGGGAGTCTGGCAGGAAGATGCATTCAATTCGGCCAGTAAAAAAACTGCAGAGATAGGAGATGTAAGGACTGGATTATATTTCATGAGGGAAGCCGGCAATATTGCAGAGGACAGGGCATCAAGGAAAATTGAGCTTAAGGATGTTGAGGTAGCAATAAATAAGGTTGCTGACATCAAAGTAAAAGATATGTCAGGCTTAAAAGATGAAGAGCAGCTGATTCTTTCTTTAGTAAAAGAGAATACCGGAAAAAAGATAGGCGACTTATTTAACATATATAAAGAAAAAGGAGGGACAGGAGTCTATAAGACATTCCAGAGGAAGATAGACTACTTGAGCAGGAACAAGTTCATCTCGACAAACAAGCAGCACGGAGGAAATGAGGGCTCAACTACTATCATAAATTATGAAAGAGAGACAAAACTCCATGAATTCTAGGGATTACTTTTATATATTATCGGCTTTTGTCTTTTCATATGGGGGAAGTTTCTGCAATCACTTTTGAATCTCTATATGAGACAGTAAGAAAAGAAAAGACATCAGAAGAGCTTCAGAAATTAAATCCGGATTTCTACAGGCAGGTCATCGATTACCTGAAGGCAAAGACAGACGCATACAAAGGAGCAAAAGAAAAAAATAACCTAAACCCGACAGAGCTTGAAAGGATAAAGACGCAGATAATCAATGCAAGGAAGCTTGTGAAGGATCTATACGAAAGAAGAGAGAAAAAAGTCTTGCAGCTCACACTCCATAAGTCAAGGCTAAATACCGGAGATGAGTCAGCTCTTCTTCCTGAAGAGAAGATGCTGTTTGACAGGTCTCTTATCATCCTTGATAAATTCAGGAAAGATATACTTCTTAATCTTGTAAATGCCAAGATGCCGGTTATTACAGGAGATGCTGCTATTACAAAGCATGAACCAATTGCTGTGCAAAGAGAGGATTCAAAAGAAGCATTCTCTGAAAAAATAGGAATAAGGTTCTTGGCTAATGTCCCGCAGTTTCTCGGCCCTAAGATGGAGACATACGGTCCTTTTGAAGCTGGAGACGAATTGAATTTGTACAGCGAACTTGCAGAAACATTATTAAAAATGAAAGCAGCAGAAAAAATTTAATAATAATACTTATTTTTTTAACTTAGACAAATTCAACTCTTTTTGCCCTGTATCCTTTGCCCTGCAGATGGAATTTTTTGCATTCAGGGCACTGATATTTCAGATCGGTCTTTTTAGTCTGCTTTTTTCCAGTCATCTTGAACTTTGTGACAGCAGGTTTTGAATATCTTCCTAAATTGCCATAACCTCTTGCTTTTCCTCTTCTCCTAGCTCTTATCTTAGAACCATATGATAGAGGGCTCGGCTGGCCTTTTTTTACTTGAAAGATCTTGCATTCTGTATGTTTCCTGCAATGAGGGCAAAAAGTCCTTCTTGTCTTGGGCAACTTCATGTCTATCTGGAAAAAATAGCCATTTAAAAAGTTTTTGATGAGTCAATAAAAAACTTTAAAAACACTATTCCTTTTAAATGAACCATGGAAAAAGAAGATGGTGTAGATGTGCTTGAGAACCAGCCGTGCCCGATGTGCCATAAAGAGTCTCTTACGCTAAGGGAGATGAAGAGGGACATTCCTCATTTTGGAGTTTGCTATATCTTTTCCATGGATTGCTCTAACTGTAATTATCATATGGCTGATGTTGAAAATGAAGTAGGAGATGGAAAACCTGTCAAATATACTCTTGAAATAGATAGTGAGAAAGACATGAATATAAGGGTAGTAAAATCCAGCCAGGCAACTGTCAAGATCCCTCATCTTACAGAAATCACGCCAGGGCCAATTTCCAATGGATATGTTACAAATGTTGAAGGGATTCTGAAAAGAATAAAAAAAGTAATAGAGGACATGAAGGATGACGAAGACCCCCTTATCCAAAAAAAGGCCAAAAATCAACTGAAAAAGATACAAAGAGTACTATGGGGCAGGGAGAAAGTCACTCTTGTTATCACAGATCCGACTGGCAATTCGGCAATATTAAGTGATAAGGTGAAAAAAGGATAATTCTATTTTAATAAGCTCTTATAAACTAAATTAGATGCAGCCAGTCTTATTTGTGCCATTTCTTTACTTAAATACTCTTTTTTTGATTCGTAATTTTTTTTTGCGATTTTTTTAAGCCCATTCCCGATTCCAAAAGGCATATTCAAAAGATTTTTTGTTTCATACTTCTGAAAAATTGCCCCGGATGCAAACAGCGCCGACATGAAAAATCCGACTATGCCAATCATTCCTCCTACGTACAGGCCAGGATTATAAACAGGAGGCAGTTGCGAAAATGGCAGATAAAGTGCAATTGGAGTTAATAAAGAGACAATCATAGCTTTAACTCCGACATTTGAGTTTACATCATCTTTGCTTAAATTTTCAGCTAGTTCATCCAAACTCAAATCCCCTTCATTAATATCACTTGTTGCAGCTTTTAATTCTTTATATAGTCCTGCCAATTTCTCTAATTTATTTATTTTCTTGGCAGGTTTTTCAGCTGTATAATACTCAATTTTTGTATTTTTTGGCAAAATTATATCTTGGATTTTTTATGATTGATAGAATAAGTTATCTTTACATTTATTTTACTCAAAACAATATCATTTATTTCAATATCTTCAGGTGCAAGAATATCAGTCATAAACTTAATTTGGAATAGCTAATATTTAAACTTTACTTTTGTTGTTACTTTAGAATAGTATAATTTATTAAAACAACATCACAACCTATTTAAACAATATACGAATTTATAATCAAATGGCAATAGGAATAATCGGCGGTACTGGCGTCTATGACCCAAAATTTCTAGAAGATGTTAAACAGATAAAAGTAAGCACACCCTTCGGGATGACATCTGACCTTGTCACAACAGGGAGGTTCGGAGATAAGAAAGTTGTAATAATCCCGAGGCATGGTGCAAACCATACATTTAATCCTACTAACGTGCCCTTCAGGGCAAATCTTTGGGCAATGAAAGAATTAGGAGTTACAAAAATAATCTCTGTAAATGCAGTAGGTTCATTAAAAGAAGAATTAAAGCCCGGGCATTTTGTCTTTACAGACCAGTTCATTGACAGGACAACAAATAGAGAACAGACTTTTTATGACAAAGGAAAAATAGCCCACATCTCTGTTGCTGAGCCTTTCTGTAGTGGCTTGCGAAACATCCTGATATCAAAAGGAAAGGCGCTAAAATATGATTTTCATGAGAAAGGGACATGTGTTGTCATAGAAGGCCCTAGGTTTTCAACAAGGGCTGAATCTAATCTGTTTAGGTCATGGGGAGCAGACACAATAAACATGACACTAGTGCCTGAAGTTGTCCTTGCAAGGGAATCTGAGATATGCTATGCAAATATCGCAATGGTTACAGACTATGATGCATGGAAAGAACATACTGTCACAAACGAAGAAGTCCTTACAACAATGAAAAACAATCTTGAGAAAGTGAAAAAACTCCTTATGGAAATAATCCCTGCAATTGATGACAAAAAAGTCTGCCAGCAGTGCAATATAGCATTGAAGGATGCGATGATGTAACTGTCTGTTTTAGTAAAACAGACGACAAAAGGTGTGCGACATACGCTCCTATCAGGAGCTTAGTCCCACTTAAAATAAATTTTTATCAACAAATTTATTAAATCTGATTCTTTCTTTATTATCATGCGAATATCCTTAGATTTCACAAAATCCTTGGAGCAGAACGCCTCAGATTATTTTGAACAGGCAAAAACAGCAAAGAAAAAAGCAGAAGGAGCAAGAAAAGCTCTTGCAGAATCTGTCAAGAAATTAAGTCAGTTAGAGAAAGAAATAGAATTCAAGGAAGAAGAGGAGAAACAAAAAGCCGCAAAAAAACAGAGGAAAAAAGAGTGGTATGAGAAATTCAGATGGTTCTTTACATCAGATGGTTTTCTTGTTATTGGAGGAAGGGATGCAATGACTAATGAGATTGTAATAAAAAAACATACAGATAAAGACGATGTCGTTTTTCATACAGAACTTTCAGGCAGCCCGTTTGTTGTCATAAAGACAGAAGGGAAAAAACCAGCAAATGAAGCCCTTGATGAGACCGCCCAGTTTACAGCATGTTATTCAAAAGCATGGAAAGCAGGAAGAAGCGCTGCAGATGTTTTCTATGTAAATCCTGACCAGGTGACTAAAGAGGCAAAAGCAGGAGAATTTATCGCAAGGGGAGCTTTCATGATCTACGGAAAAAAAACCCAGATGGCTGTTACTCTAAAGATCTATATAGGTAAGATGGAAGATGGGAAGATTATGGCAGGCCCGCTAAATGCAGTAAAAACACATTGCAAAGAGTTCGTCGAGGTCCTTCAGGGAAATGATAAGAACAGTTCTGTCGCAAAAAAAATAAGACATAAGCTTGCAGCTGACGATCTTGATGATATCCTTAAATTGATACCGCAGGGAAGCCATGTAAAAGAATAGTTTTTTAAGTGTCTTATTTCCCTTCAACATAAATGGATTTAAGAGAGCTAAAAGAGCACGCGAAAACCCTTGAACCCGCGCTAAGAATAGGGAAATTCGGAATAACTCCTAATGTGCATAATGAGGTTGAGAAGCTTCTCAAAAAAAGAAAGATTGCAAAAATAAAAATATTAAATAATTGCCCAATAGTTGAAATTGATGAGGCAATAAGCGAAATCCTCGGAAAATCAAATGCTGTTCTGGTATCGAAGATAGGGAATGTATTTACGATATATAGGGAAAAGAAAAATTAGAGCTTCTTTACTAATGAATAAATGGCCAGTAAGACTATCATTATGCTTCCGGCGACTATAAATCCTAGCCCTTCATTTGGGAAAAAATACTTGACAAGGCCTATCATGATAAAGACAATTGAAATCGTAAAGAGGCTGTAAAATACAACATAATGTAAAACTTTTTCCTTTATCTTCTTTATCTCTGCATCAGAATGAGCAATAAGCATGTTTATCATTTCGCTGAAAAATGAAAACAGGCTCTTCAGCCAGCTTATAGGGTCTTTTGTCTCTTCTGTTTTTTTAGGCATAGATTTTATTTAAGTAATCCCCTATATAAATTTAACGATAGCAAAATAGTTAATGAGAAAGAGAAATTACATACGAATATGAGGGCAATTCACCATTTGATGCTGACCAGTTTTATTCTGGGCCTTTTAGGGTTCGGGATGTATCTTTTTTTTGGATATAATCTATTATCTCTGAACCTGATTCATCTAACCCTGACAGTGTACATTTTTTCAAATCTTCCTGATATCGACAATTCCAATTCCAGGATAACAAGGACATTTTATCTGATCTACGTTTTGATAATCTTTTCAGGAGGTTATCTTCTCTTTATGGGAAATTTTTCAGGATGGTTGCTAATCACAGCAGGAATCATATTCTTCCTTGTCCATTTCTTCTTGGCAAAACCAGGAAGAGACCACAGGAGATTCCCTCACACATTCACATTCGGGATACTTTCATCCGTTATTTTGCTATTATTCACTTCTCCTGAGATTGCGGCAGTAGGTTTTTTCTGTTTTGCAATGCATATTGCATTCGATAATGAAATCAGCAGGGCCATGAAAAGAGACTTCTATTACATAAAAAAAGTAACAAGAATAAAACTATAAATTAAAATAATAAAAATCCTTAATTCACAAACTCTATCCCAAGTTCATTCTCTATCTCTTTTTTCTTTTTCGCAACAAGCTTCTTTGCAGGGCCAAAAATCTGAGTGCTCTTGACACCTGTAATTATAAGGATAGTCCTGATTGTGCCTTGAAGGTCTTCAGAGATCTGAGCTCCCCAGATGACTCTTGCATCTTCATCAAGCTTTGAGGAGACAGTTTCTACAACTTTCCTTGCTTCTTCAAGAGTCATGTCTGCTCCGCCTGCAACATTGATAAGGGCGCCTGTTGCGCCTGAAATATCAACATCCAATAGCGGGTTTTCAATTGCTTTCTGGACTGCTTCAATAGCCCTGTTTTCAGTATCAGATTCACCGACACCAATCAATGCTACTCCGCCTGAACCCATTATAGCTCTTATATCTGCAAAGTCTAGATTGACAAGGCCTGCTTTTGTTACTAGTTCAGCAATACCTTTTACAGCATTAGTCAATATCTCATCTGCGACTTTAAACGCAGTATGCAAAGGAAGATCCGGAGCAAGCTCAAGGAGCTTATCATTCGGGATTACAATTAAGGTGTCCACATTTTGCTCAAGCTTTTCAAGGCCTAAAAGTGCGTTTTCATATCTCCTGTTACCTTCCATCGAGAAAGGCATTGTGACAATGCCAACAATGAGTGCACCTGATTTTTTCCCTATCTCTGCGACAACTGGCGCGCTTCCTGTACCTGTTCCGCCTCCAAGCCCGCATGTAACAAATATCATGTCAGCTCCGTGGATGGCAGCTTTTATTTCAGATTCCTGTTCTCTTGCAGCTTCTTCTCCGATTTTAGGAATAGAGCCTGCGCCTAGGCCCTTTGTAAGTTCTTTTCCGATCAATATTTTTTTGTCAGCGGTTGTGTACAATAAATCCTGTGCATCAGTGTTGATGGCAACAGTCTCAGCTCCTGCAACTCCGACTTCAGTAATCCTATTGATTGTGTTATTTCCAGCTCCACCGCAGCCGACAACCTTTATTGTTGCCCTCTGCTTGGCAAGAAGCTCTTCAAGTTCCTTATCTATCTCATTCATCTTTGCCCTGTCAAGGGTTAAACCTTTTGGAGAAATATGTGCTCTTTCGCTTCCTGCTTTAATGATACTATCCAAATTGGACACCCCCACAATTTATATTAACTCTACAGTAATAAGACTTATATTTAAAGTTAACTAAATATAATTTTATCCTGTTTTTTTCTCTGATTTCTCCTCTTTTGCAAGGGATACTTCCTTTATTTCAGGGATAAGTTCCATAAGCCTTTTTTTAAGAAGTTCAAGGACATCCTTTGGGATCTTTTCGTCTACTATAAGAACTCCTTCCTTTACCTCAAGCTTGATGTCCGGGATATTCATCTCGTTCTTAAAAATCGCCTTTGCTTTGAGAACAGTATCATCTACAACCTTATTCACTTTTACATCATATTTTACAGGTCTGCCAGCTAATGGATGGTTGAAATCAACAATCACACGCCCTCCTGAAACAGACCTTATGATGCCGTAAGCATTGTCCATGTTTACTTCGAGGCCTACATATGGAGCAAGATTCTGCTTCCTAAAGACTTTCATAGGAACAAGCTTCAAAAGTTTTGCATTTTTTTTCCCGAATGCGTTTTCAGGCTGGAGAACTATATTGAATTCGCCAAGACCATGCGAAATTATCTTGTCTTCAATCCCATGCAGGATGTGCTTTTCTCCCAGACAAATTACAACAGGTCCAAGACCTGAAGCATCTTTTGTCATGCCTGCCTGTTTTGCAATATCTGGGTTTGTTGTGTCAAAGACAGTATTGTCATCAAGCCTGCCGGTATATTCAACTTCAACGAAAGTGTGTTTTTCGAATGCCATAAAATGTCAGATTAGCGGGAAATTTAAAAAGCTTTTGAATAAAATTTTATAAATCAAAGGAAATTTTTTAAGTTTATGATTACTGCAATTGTCTTTGATCTTGACGGAATGATATTCCTTACAGAATCGTTATTCAGCGAATGGCTCAGCGAAAAGTACGATATTCCTCTCAGGGAACTCAGCGAATTTTTTAATAATGAATTTAAAGAGTGCATCATAGACAATCTTGATTTAAAAGAAGAGCTTGAGAAATATTCAAGAAAATACAGATGGAAATTGGGCGCGAAAGAGATAATGGGCATATGGTTTGAATACGGCCAGATTGACAATGACATGATTGCACTAGTAAAAGAACTCAGAGAAAAAGGGATTATCTGCATCTTATGCACGAATAATGAGAAATACAGGATAACTTATCTTACACAAAAACATAATTTCGAAGATTTGTTTGATTACATCTTTGCTTCATCTGACACAGGTTATCTGAAGCCTGACAGGCGTATGTTTGAAACTATTGCAGATGTGGCTGCAATTGAGCCTTCGGAAATTTTGTTTTGTGATGATGACTTTGTAAATTGCAAAAACGCCAAGGAATATGGCTTTGTTGTACACCACTATAAAAAATTAGATCTATTTGAAAAAGAGATTGAGGCATTATTATGAATTTTGATTTTCAAAAGAAACAAGCGCTTGAAAAAACAAACAAATTCGACAATTCCAAAAAAAGATCAATAGACATTCAGATACTGCCTCTGATTAATCTCATCAACTCGCATCCTGACTACTACACAACAAGCTCCTGCGCCGGAAGGATAATGCTTTTCAAAGAATCAAATGCAAAAAATAATTCTGAATGGACGTTTTGCAGCCACGATAAAATAAAAATCAGTCAGCTGGATGAGTATCTTGCGATATTGCCCAAGGAAACGCTCTTTTTGAGGATGGAGCCGCCTATTCTTCATATCTCTGCAAGGGACATGGATGCAGCAGGGAAATTACTCAAATTTGCAAATGATGCAGGTTTCAGGAGGTCGTGCATCCTCAGCTTTAGTAAGAGGATAATTCTAGAGATAATGATACCTGAGAAACTTGATGCCCCTATCTCAGAAAAAAATAGGCTTTTAGTGACTAAAGACTATATAAAAAAACTGGTAAAACACGCAAACCTGAGACTATCAAAATCAAGAATCAAATTAAAAAAATTTGAAAAAAAGTTTACTTCCTTAATAAAACAACAACAAGTATAACGAAAAGCAAAATAGCTATTGCAAACAGAGCTGCAATAAACCATGCAGACATTGCACTTGTGCTCTCCTGTTTCGGCTTGCCGTAGATGACTCCTGATGTCGGAGGCACTTCAACAACTTTTACTTCAGTGTTTCCGGTGTTTACTGGAGGCTGTGTTGTATTTGTGCCTGGATTAACAGGAACACCTGGTTTATCACATGACTCTACTATCAAGTTTGCTGATTGCCTGTCTGTCTCTTCGTCGCTGTTTACATTTGCAACAATCTGGATGAAATATGTTCCCGGGTTTAAATCGCCAGGCACAGTCAAGTCAAATGTCCTTGTAACTGTCTCTGATTCATCAACGACAATATTATAGACAGAATCTTTTATATCAAGCTTAGAAGAGTCTATGAATATTGACACTTCATCCTGATCGCTTGATCCTGTGTTTTTTAATGTAACTGAAAGTGTTGTTCTCCTGTTATTGCAGCTTAAGGTGTCAGGGAACAAGTCAAAACTTGTTATATCAACTTGGTCGCTTATCACGTTTACTTCTAAAGTAAATGTCCATGAATCGCCGTGCAATGCGCCGTTTTCATCTTCGCCTGTCATCCAGAGATCAATGTCATAATTAGCATCGCTTATGTCATCAGGAACTGAAAAACTTACGCTGTCTGAATCGTCGTTATCTGCACCAATGCTTCCAAAACTCAAATCTTCGTCAACATCAATGTCAGAATCCTGACTTTCTATTTTTGCATCTATATTGTCAATGTCGCAATTCCTGCTTTCATCTTCGCAGTCGCCGCTGTCAGAAAAGCTGTTTTTTGCAACGATTGTTACTTCAATATCATCTCCTCTTTTGACATCTGAAAAATCTTTGTTGTCCCTAAGGGACTTTGCTGAGGTGCCTATCTTTAATTCACTTTGTGTACTGAATTCCAGGTTGTTTTCTGCTTCCATAAAAAGGTTTACTGTTTTTGAAACAGCCCCGGTTGAAGAAGAGCCTGAGATAGCAACATCCCCAATATCAAACGAGACTTTCTTTCCTTCGCTATTCACTGCGTCAAAATCCATAGGGATAAAGCCAGTAACAGTGACTGTAACAGATGAGCCTGGGCCAATCGAAGTTGCACTTAAGGCTGAGCCTGTTTTATATCTAGCATCTACACCTTGGAATGAAACCGCAAGATTCTGCACACTTGCAGATCCTGTATTTGTAATAGTGATTATAGATGATACATTCTCTCCTCTTTGCTGTGAATCTGAGCCTAATTTGACATCAGTTACAGTTATATCAGCCAATGCGCTGAATGCTAGCAGAATGAACAAAAATGCGATTGCGAGTATTGTTTTCATTTTCTACCTCCGTAGTTATTTTTTAGTAATTATTTTGCTTATACTCTTTGCAGTAGTATTGACAGTTTAATATTTAAAACTATCCTATGCAAGAACGAGTTATATATAAATTTTACTATTTGATAGTGATAATAATGAAATATAGTCAACGCGATTGAAAATTGCTAACATTTATATACTAGTTCATCTTGGATTTCTAATAGGTGAACAAAAATGAAACAAGAAAAAATAGAGCAAAG
>Ga0247727_10006412_pt1 | contig 23164 bp, 25 predicted proteins | sample WisWelCaveWW1625_FD_202498 | JGI IMG/M metagenome (GOLD analysis project Ga0247727, IMG submission 202498) | Biofilm microbial communities from Wishing Well Cave, Virginia, United States - WW16-25 | ecosystem: Environmental > Aquatic > Deep subsurface > Groundwater > Cave microbial mat | place...
CTTCTTCTGTGTCAACATACACCACTTTTTTGCCCAACCGGGCAACATTGATAGCGCAGAGCATGCACAAGCACGTCTTTCCAGAACCAGCAGGCCCGTAGATGGTGGTCACAATCTCTTTTTCATACCCTCCTTCAAGCATCTGATTGAGGATTTTGCTGCCTGTCGGCTCCTTTTTGAGCTCTTCCATGCCTCTGGAAGCTAATTCGCACTTAAAATGATTTTGCCACTACCTTTAAAAATACAAGTTTTCCCCCATAGGAGATGCAGAAACCGTCAAAAGACTCAGCAATGGTATCCCTTATTTTAGGGTTGCTTTGCGTTATCCCTTGGCTCAACTGGGGCATCTCGCTTCTGGCAATGTACTTTGGTTATAGGTCAATCTACCATATTAGGAAATACCCTGACAAGTATACTGGCTTGGGATACGCGATTGCCGGTGCCGTCATAGGCACTTCTGTTTTAATCCTGAATACCCTCGGATTGCTGTTCTTTGCGCGCTATGCCATTTTCCCATTGGGATAGGGGAACTTTTAAAAGGGCTTTTTACATAACGCACTCATGGAACCTGTGATGTTTTTCGGAGGAGTGCTGTATTTCCTTCTTTTTCTCTTTCTCCTTATGATCTTTGTGGTGGTGGTTATATCCCTTTTTTCAAAGAAAAGCCTGCCAAAGGGATTCGAGCCAAAAATTTCCATTATTGTTCCTGCCTACAATGAAGAAAAAAACATCGGGGCATGCATCGCGTCTTTGAAGAAACTCACTTACCCCAAGAACAAGCTCGAGACCATTGTCGTTGATGACGGGTCAACGGATGGCACTAAGGAAGCTGCAAAAAAAGAGGGAGTGCGTGTTGTGAAAGGCCAGCACAGGGGCAAGGTCGCTGCGCTAAACCTTGGTGTCAAGCATTCAAAGCACGAGTTTATCTTCACCATAGATGCAGACACCATTGTTGAGAAAAATTGCTTGAGAGCGCTCATCTCACCATTTGCAGACAGTGATGTCGGCGCGACTACAGGAAATAGCAAGATCAAGAATTGCACAAGCATCTTGGGAATGTTTCAGAACATCGAATATCATTACAACAACCTCATTCGGGTTGCGTTCTCCAAGGTGTTCAAAAATGGCATCTGGTTCTTTGGGGCATTGGCGTGCTACCGAAAATCTGCGCTTTCACGGATTGGTTTTTTCAAGAAAGACACTCTAGCAGAAGATATGGACTCTGCGCTTGAGCTTAGAAGGAAGGGATACCGCACGGTCAATGTGGAAGACGCATTTGGCCACACCATTGCCCCGGCAACCGTTGGGGAGCTGTTCAGGCAGCGCAGGAGGTGGTGGATTGGGACACTGCAATCATTATGGAAGAACAGGAAGTTATTTTCCATAAATTCTCCATTATCCATCAATTTCCTCTTCATAAACCAATGGTGGTGGAGCTTTTACGCATTTGTATCCTTACCCCTTATCATCTATCAGGTGAACTATTGGCTTCCTTACAATACGCAAGACATGTCCATGCTGTTTTGGTATCTCTTCAGGTGGTTCACCCTTTCCGGGCCGTTTTATGTGCTCTATATGATCCCAGAGTGGGGGGTGTCATGGTACAGCATTTTTGGGGTGTTATCCGGCATAATCTCATTCATCATGATAGCCATCGCTGTTGCATTGTTTAAAGAAAGGGGCTACTTGCGCAGCGCTATGGCCGCATTCCTTTATTTTCCATACACAATACTTTTAAATACCCTCATTGCTCTCAGCATTATTCGCTATATGTTGAAAAAAGAGAGGTTTTTTATCCGCTAACATGGACATTCACGCATGGTATGACTGGGCACAGGCTGCTTTTCAGAGCGCTTTTGACAAGTATGAGGAGCTTGGCAGGCCAATCCTGAATTTTCTACATATTGTTTTTGACAATCTCTTTCATTTTTTCCTCTATATCATGGCATTTGCATGCCTTGTATTCCTTTTCATGGCCATTTACACAGCCATCAGGAAGAACAAGCCTTCTGCCCCTGTTGATGAATCGTATACTCCAAGCGTTACTATTCAAATTCCAACTTTCAATGAGCCAGTTGCCATTAGGTGCGCCGAGGCATGCCTGAAGTTTGACTATCCGGAAGAAAAGTACCATATCCTGATAGGGGATGACAGCAACAAGCCAGAGATATCCAAAAAACTCAAAGAATTCGCGGCAAAACATCAGCAAGTACAGGTCATTAAGCGAGAGAAGAACACCGGGTACAAGCCCGGAAACCTCAACAACATGCTTCCCCATTCAAAAGGAGAGTTTTTGGTCATCTTTGATTCTGATTACATCCCAAAAAAAAACTTTCTCCGTAAAATTGTGCAGCCTTTCAAGGAAGACGAGAATATAGCCGCCACTCAGGCACGCTGGACGTACACCAACGACAACCAAAACCTCATTACAGTGCTTGGGGCCAGCATCCTGAATGTCTATCATTATGTGACGCTGCCATTCATCAAGAATAGAAGGAACATGTCGCTTCTATGCGGTTCTGCCGAGGCCGTGAGAAAATCAACCTTGCTCAAGCTCGGTGGCTGGGATGCTGGCAACCTGACAGAAGACATAGAATATTCCATTCGTGTGGTGAACAATGGTCATAGAATCGTGTATCTGGAGGATGTGACATGCGATTCTGAAGTCCCTCACACCCCGGTGGATTTGTACAGGCAGCAGATGCGATGGGCGTACGGGGTCATTTCGTCATTCAAGAAGCATTTCAAGTCCATTGTTTCCAACAAGAAAACCTCCTTCGAGCACAAGATTTGCCTTGGTTTTGTCGGCTGCGGCTACTTGGTGAGTTTTGTGTTGCTGGCCATGCTCACTACAGGTGCGTTGAGCATCATCACCCATCCGCCAGCACCCCTAGACTGGCCGAAATTCATGGCAGAGATGAGTAGGAATATTGCGCTTACATCCGGTTTGATCATTACTACCATCATCGCAATGAAGCGCAGCAACACGCTCAAGCAAACAGTTCCCATGGTTGCATCGTCATTCAGCTATGGCATTGTGATGACGTATCACGTTAACAAGGGAATCCTCAAAGCCCTCCTTGGAAGGCCGATGGAATGGTTCATGCTCAATAAGAAGAGCAATGAAGCGTACAGCTAGAAAGAATAATAAAGCTCTTTTTCTTTGTTAGGATATGAATAAACACCTTTCTCTTGCCATTATTCTGGCTGTTTTCGCATTATTTTCATTTTTCCTTGTATTTCATAATGATGCTGTCTGGTGGGATTCCGCGGTCTATATCGGGATGGGAAAATACATCTGGAGCGGCGGAGAAGCAGGACTATTTGAGTCTTCGCGCCCTCTTGTCTTGCTGTTCTTGCTCGGCTTCTTCTGGAAGATTGGAGTCAATGAGTTCATCGCAGCCAAATTCCTTGCTGTTTTCTTTTCCCTTGGCACTATTTTTTTGGTTTATGTGCTCGGGAACCGCCTTTATGGGGAACGTGTAGGGATATTGGCAATGCTGTTCGTTGCTTTTTCACAAACATTCCTCTCATTTAGCCACCCTCCTTTAACTGAAATCCCCTCCACATTCTTCCTTTTGCTCGGCTTATGGCTGTTTTTTGAGAAGAAGCATTTTCCTGCGGGAATTTTGCTTGGAATGTCATTCCTCACTCGTTTTTTCCAGATATTTTTTATTGCATTTTTCCTCATTACGCTGTTTCTTTCCACCAAAAACAGAGCAGGCCATTTTACTATGCTAAAAGGGCTTGGCTTGGTGGTTTTTCCTTATTTTATATTATCCTGGGCAATGTTCGGCAGTCCGCTTGACCCATTCATCATGCAGTTTTACTTGAGCACGAACACGGGAGTTATCTATTCAGAACACATGTTTTTCTATGTGATTGGGCTCCTTAAGGAAAATTTCTTCGTCTTGGCTTTGCTTGCGCTCCCTCTCATCAAGTTATCCAAGGAAACAAAAACGATTGCAATACCAACATTATTAACTTTCCTCATCTATTCTGCTTTTTCCCACAAGGAAATGAGGCTGCTTCTTGTTATCCTTCCTTTTATTATGATCATTACAGCGCATTCAGCGGTTTCTCTTTATCATCTTGTCAGCAAACTGCAAAAGGAAACAGCAAAAGCCATCTCGGTATCCCTCATCGCATTTTGGCTTGCGCTGTCTTTTGCCAACATCATGCCCCTATTGAACTCAAATAACCCGATCAATTCCCAAGAGCAGCTTTTTCAGGCTTATATGGAGAAACATCAGGACAAAGAATACTGGATTTCCAGCCCAAAATATGCGCTTTTTTCAGATGCGAAAGTGCTAGGCTTGATGTATTACCCGATTGTCGGCAAAAACCCAGATGTTGCTCTTGCCAATTCCTGTGATTTTATCGGCAATAATGAGGCCTATACGAAAAAAACATCACAGCATGTTGCGTTTGTTGAGCAAACCATGGAAAATACCTATACTGCGGCAGAAAATGGGTGTGTCTATAGGATATTTAAGAAAGCTACTTCTTGATTTTGATGTAATCCCCTAGGGTAAAGGCTTCCGGCTTCTGCCCTTTCTGGAGCACGGCTTCTTTGGCCTTCTCCACCAGCTGAACATGAAGCGCGCGCTCCAGCTTTTTCGCGAGTTCGAGGGAAACGTGGCTTGCGTTGTTCTCAATGTGGTGGATAATGGACTCTTTCTCGTTCACCATCTTGGCGAACTCCCGCTGGGTCATCTTTAATTGCTCCCGCTTTGCCCTTATTTTTGAGGATGCATCTTCCATGACAAATTCAAGAAGTTCTTCCTCCTTTTTCGCAGGACGATGCGCATGATACACATTCTTTTTTTCCTGAGCTGGCTTAGGCGCTGAGATTATTTTGCCGAATTTCGAGCATCTCTCGCAGACCGTTAATTCCACACCTTCCACAAGAGCGCGAAATGAAGCATCGCTTTTGCCGCACATGTCACAGCTTGCCATGGTGTCTGTGCATTTCGACAATTTTTAAACCTTTCCAGCATAGGTTTATAACGGGTTTTTCACAACCACGCAGCATGAAAGTGATTGCTGTTACAGGAACACCGGGAACAGGAAAGACCGTCCTTGCAAAGAAACTTGCCAAGAAGCACAACTACCAATACATTGACGTAAACGGACTCATTTCAAGCCATAAACTGCATGAAAAATACGACAAAAAGATGAAGACAAGGATAGTTGATGCCAAAAAGCTGTCAACATTTCTCATGGGCCACATCAAAAAACTCCACGCAAAAGGCGTCGTCGTTGATTCCCACCTCTCCCATCACCTTCCGGAATCTTTTGTGGATGTCTGCTATGTAACGACATGCTCCCTTCCGAAACTGAAACAAAGGCTTAAAAAAAGAGGATATTCTGCACAGAAGATCAAGGATAATCTGGAGGCCGAGGCGTTCCAAACATGCTTGACAGAGGCACAGGAAGCCGGACATAATGTGGTGGTGAGGAAAACATGATTACGCAGCGGGTGCAAAGCATAGAAGAATCAGCGACATTGGCAGTGGATGCGAAAGCAGCAGCCATGAAATCTAAGGGCATTGACGTTGTTTCTTTCGGCACTGGACAACCTGATTTCCCAACCCCCCAAAACATCAAAGATGCCGCGGTGAAAGCACTCAATGAGAACTTTACAGGATATACGCAGGCATCCGGCATCCCTGAGCTTAAACAAGCCATCTGCGCTAAATTCAAACGGGAGAATGACCTTGATTATATATCGGAACAGATTGTAGTGAGTGTTGGAGCAAAACACTCCCTCCACAACATTATGGAAACCATCGTTTCTCCAGGTGATGAAGTCATCATTCCAGTTCCTTATTGGGTATCCTATTCTGAGCAAGTGAAGTTTGCGGAAGGCGTTCCTGCTTTCTGCAAGACTGATTCGAAAAAAAAAATAACGGCAAGCCTCATTGCGGATCAAATCACTGACAAGACCAAGGCACTTATCTTAAGCTCTCCATCAAATCCAACAGGGATGATGTGCGATTTAACTGAGTTGAAGAAAATAGCAGATTTGGCTGTGACATCAAACTTCTATGTCATTGCGGATGAGATTTATGAGCATTTAGTGTATGATGGTAAAAAACATGTAAGCATCGCGTCCTTTGGCAAGGAAATCTACAACAAGACAATCACCGTCAATGGATTATCAAAGGCATACTCGATGACTGGATGGAGAGCTGGCTATTGCGGAGCTCCTCTAGACATCGCGAAAGGGATGGCCAAACTGCAGTCGCAGACAACCGCGAACATCACCTCTTTTGTGCAGAAAGCTGCGATTGAAGCGCTGAATGGCCCCCAGGAGTCTGTCGAGAAGATGAGGCAGGAGTTTGAGAAACGACGCAATTATATCCACAAGCGCATTAATTCCATACAGGGCATGAAATGCGAGATGCCGGAAGGCGCGTTCTACTGCTTTGCAGATATCTCCTCTTTAAGCTTGGATTCCATGACCTTCGCTTCACGATTGCTTGATGAGGCGCATGTGGCAGTTGTTCCTGGCATTGCATTCGGGGACGATAACTTTGTGCGCTTCAGCTATGCAACCTCGATGCCAAATATTGAGAAAGGAATGGACAGGCTTGAGAAATGGGTTAAACAGATTTAAAACTTCTTATGAGCTTTTGCAAAAATAGCCATTACTCCTAAAGAACATCCAATTAAGATAACTCCTTCAAGGTACAACTTAGCTCTAATTGCCAACCATACAAGTAAAATAATGCTAGCAATACTAGTTATAAATAAAGACATCCAAACAGACTTCCTTATAAAATCTAAACCGCTTATCTTTTCAAAATGTGCCGTCAGAAAATAAAAATAAACAAACGGCATAAAGTACTTCAGCTGACCAATTGTCTGGGATAAACTTTCATTTTGTGAGGTTTGTTTTGCAAATATTAATTCTATGAAAGCAACTAAAAATAGTGAAGTTAGAATACTAAGAAAACCAATCACCCCTGCTAAAGAAAACTTGTCTATAACATCCAATTGCCCCCATTCTTTCTGTTTATTATAAATCCTATAATAAAATGATAAACAAACAAAACCAACCAGTAAAGAACTGAGAACAATAAAAATGAAAATATTACTGTTTATTCCAAATGCTTTTGAGAAATCAGTTGCATCGATTAGTCCCTTCACCAAATCAAAAAAGCTCATAAATCCCATTTACACCTCAACTATAAAACTTTTTCTAAACCTTACTCCCATCACAACCATTAAAAATGACTTTTTCTTCTCTTCATCCATGAAATCACTATCCTCCATCGAGCTGCATTACATGGTGCAGGAGCTGAAGAAGCTGGAAGGCTCTCGTGTTGATAATATCTACCAGAAGGGCAAGGAAGAGATCCTGCTCCAGCTGTTTAAGAGTGGGGACGGGAAGAAGCTGCTCAAGGCTGTGGTTGGAAAATCGTTATTCCTCACTCCGTTAAAGGAAGATATGGATTCTTCTTCTGGGTTCTGCATGCTGCTGCGCAAATATCTGGAAGGCGCGCTCATCGAGAGAATCGAGCAGGTGGAGCCGGAGCGCATTGCCAAACTCATATTTTCAGGAAAAGAGAAGACATTTCATCTTTACCTTGAGCTTTTCGGAAAAGGGAATGCGGTATTCTGCACGGATGATGACGTTATCCTTGACGCACTGCATCACCAGGAATTCAAGGACAGGAAAGTCGAGCCAAAATCTCCCTATAAGCATCCTGAAATGAAGAACAGCGTTTTCAAGCTTGATAAGGAGCTCATGGCATCGGTGATGTCTTCTTCCACACGGGATTCTTTGGTAAAATGTTTGGCTATTGATTTAGGAATGGGGGGATTGTTTTCAGAAGAAGCGTGCCTGAAAGCGAAGTTGGACAAAAGCGCAAGGCCAATTGATATAACCTCCCCACAGCAGCACGCCTTGCTTGCATCCATACACAGCCTTCTCTCACATCCTTTGCAGCCGCTCATTTACCTTGAAGAAGGAGAGCTTGAGGATGTGTTGCCTTTCCCTCTGGAAAACATGGCCATGCGAGAGCACAGGGATTTTCCAACCTTTAGCGAAGCGATTGACCACTACACGCAGCACGCAACCCCTGATACTTCCACTTCTCACGATTCAAGGCTTGCTGAACTCAAGAGAATTATTGAGCAGCAGGAAAAGAACATCACAACACTTCAGCAGGAAGAGCAGGAGCAGCGGGCAAAGGCAGAGGCGCTCTATTCAAATTATGTACAGCTAAATGCCCTCCTTGAGGAGCTTAAGGCAATCTCCAAAAAGCACAGCTGGCAGGACATCAAGGAGAAGCTAAAAGAACATGCTGTGATTAAAGATGTGAATCCCAAAGACAAGAGCGTCGTCATCGAGCTCTAGCCGTCTGGCCAAAATAGTAAGCTTTTTAAATAGAAATTTACTCCTCCTCTCTAGACGGCCATAGGGGCTTGGTTCCATCCGTTCCCATTCCGAACACGGTCATTAAGCAAGCTTCCGTTCCTGCGTGTACTGTACTCCGTACGGGAAAACGGGAAAGCTGTCACCTTTTTTCCTAGATATCTTCCAAAGAATGAATATGTTTTTCCTTCTCGCTGCTCAGATGGCCGTTAAGCAAGCCTTTCTCCGCAAGCTGGGGAAAAACATCAAACTCTAGAGAAGCGCCTTCATATTCCAGCAGCTGTGGTTCTGCCACAAAAATGGGGGAAAACACAAGATAAATATCGGATTTCTTCGGTTTCTGGGTGAATTCGAGCACTTTGTTGCCTTCCACTTTTACCGTGCCCTTTTCCTTTGGCGTTGGCGATGTCGTTAAGAGAATCGTTGCGACAGGATGCTGGCGCACATGATCATTCCACAACTGCTCAATATTGACTTTTTCAAAAAGAATATCGCCATACACCACCAAAAACGGCGCGATTATTTTTCCCTTCGCCAAACTTAATGACTGGAATGTTCCCGATGATTTCCTCTCTTCAATATAAATTACAGAAACACCAAGCTCTGTGCCGTTCTTGACAACCTCAAACACTTTGGTAAGAATGGCATGCCGTGCTATAATGTACACGGTCTTAAACCCAGAATCCCGCAGCTTTCGAAGTGCTTTTTCAATGAGGGGCTTCCCGCTTATGTTTGCTAATGGGCTGTAGAGCCCTTCTTTCAATTTTAACCCCTCTTCAGAGCCGCCAATAAGGATAACTGCTGTGCGATTTTCCCCTAATGCGTTTCTCACTAGGTGCTCTATGGCCTGAGAGCGGTTTTTAACGTAGATATTGTCTACAACCCCATCAATCTCCTGCAGGATTCCCTTGTCTATGGTGATGGATATCTTTTCCCTCATTCATTCCTTTAAGGTCTCTTTATATATAAATATATCGGATAAAGTAGGATAAGGGTAAGATATTTAAAGAATCCTCTCTAAATCAAATATTCGGAGGAACGCAGATGAAAATCACCGTTGTCGGCGTTGGCTATGTTGGCTTAGTGGTAGCGGTCTGCATGGCAGAGCTTGGGAATGATGTTGTTGGCGTAGATGTCGCCAAGGCAAAGATTACGTCTTTACAAGAAGGCAAGGTGCCCATCTACGAGCCCGGCTTGGAAGAAATGCTGCACCGCAACCAGAAGGAATGCCGCATTAAATTCACCACAGACCTCAAGCAGGCAATTGAGCACGGGGAAGTCATTTTTATTGCTGTGGGAACGCCAATGGATGGAGACCACCGCGCAGACCTTTCCCATGTGCTTGGCGTTGCGGAGCAGATTGGGAAGCATATGAATGGCTACAAAGTGATTGTCGACAAAAGCACAGTTCCTGTTGGCACTGCGGACAAAGTTGCAACCACAATCAAAAAACACCAGCCAAAACCCATTGAGTTTGATGTTGTTTCCAACCCTGAGTTTTTGCGGGAGGGGGAAGCATTGCAGGATTTTCTCATTCCGGATAGGGTCATCATCGGCATCTCAAACGGCAAAGCGCGCAAGATAATGGAAGAAGTGTATGGGGGGATAGCAAGAACAGATCGTCCAATTATGTTCACCAACATCAAAAGCGCAGAGCTCATCAAATATGCTTCAAACGCAATGCTCGCCACAAGAATATCATTCATGAACGAGCTCTCCAGGCTGTGCGAGAAAACAGGCGGAGATATCAAGGAAATTGCCAAGGGAATGGGATTGGACAAGAGAATAGGACCTCGGTTTCTGCAGGCAGGAGCCGGTTATGGCGGAAGCTGCTTTCCAAAAGACGTGCAAGCATTAATCATGACATTGAAGGATGAAGGATGTGATGCAAGCATCCTTGAAGCTGTTGAGAAGGTGAACGAAGAGCAAAAACGCTCCATCACCGCAAAATTGCAAAAACTCATTCCTGAGCTTAAAGGAAAAACCATTGCACTGTGGGGATTGGCGTTCAAGCCGAAAACAGACGACATGCGGGAAGCGCCCTCGTTGGCCATCATTCACGAGCTGCAGAAGCATGGCGCGAAAATCAAAGCTTTTGATCCAGTTGCCGAGGAAAGCGCTTCGAAGCTGCTCAAAAATGTGGAATACTCAAAAACACCCTATGATGCTGCCCAAGACGCGGATGCACTCATTGTGGCGACAGAATGGAACGAATTCCGCAACTTGGACATGAGAAAAGTCAAAACATCCATGAAAAACCCCATCCTCATAGACGGCAGGAATGTGTATGAGCCAAGCGAAATGAAAGCGCTCGGCTTCATGTATACTGGAGTAGGCAGATGAAAGCCATCTTGCTGTGCGCGGGATACGCAACCAGGCTCCATCCTCTGACAAAAGACACGCCAAAACACCTTCTTGAGGTTGGCGGAAAGCCCATCCTTGAGCATGTGCTTGAAAAGGTGGAGCAGATAAGCGCTGTTGATGCCATTCACATCATCACCAACGACAGGTTCTTCTACTCTTTCCTCGAATGGGCTAAGGAATATGCCGCAAAGGATCCTTCCGCAAAAAAAATTGTTGTTATCAATGACAACACGGATTCCAATGAAAACCGCCTTGGCGCACTGGGGGACATTCAGTTTGCCATCAAGCAGAAGCATATCAAGGATGACCTCCTTCTCATAGCGGCAGACAACATCTTTGAGTTCTCATTAAAGGACATGCACGCCGCATTCGAAGATAACGGAAAAACAACCATTGCTTTGTATGATGTCAAGGAGAAAAAACTTGCACGGCAGTATGGCGTTGTTGAGGTTGATGATTCCAACAAGCTTGTCCATTTTGTCGAGAAGCCAAAAGAGCCGAAATCCACCCTCATTTCCACAGGCATATACATGATTCCGAAAAAAGACCTTCCCCTCTTCAGGGTGTATATCGCGCAAGGCAACTGCGCTGACAAAATCGGATCGTTCTTTGAATGGCTCCATACGAAAGAGGACGTTTTTTGCTATACTACAGAAGAGCCATGGTATGATATCGGAACACTAGACCAGCTTGAGGAAGCAAGGGAGTATTTTGCCAAAAAGCAGGATGCGGATGTGCTGATATGAAGCGCGTCCTTGTGACCGGAGGAGCTGGATTCCTAGGAAGCCACCTCTGTGAATATCTTCTTGAGAAAGGATACACGATCATTGCCATGGACAACCTCATCACCGGAGATGAGAAGAACATTGCCCACCTGCGCAGCAATCCGCACTTCAGCTACGTTCATCACGATGTTACAAAACACATCCACCTTCCCGATGAGTTAGATTATGTTCTGCATTTTGCCTCTCCAGCTTCTCCAATAGATTACCAGAAAATTCCCATCCAAACATTAAAAGTTGGGAGTTTGGGAACACATAACACTCTCGGGCTTGCATTGGCAAAGAAAGCAACGTATCTTCTTGCCTCAACATCAGAAGTCTATGGTGATCCCCTAGTGAACCCGCAGCCAGAATCATATTGGGGCAACGTGAACCCGGTTGGCCTTCGGGGATGCTACGATGAAGCAAAGAGATTTGCTGAAGCGCTTGTCATGGCATACCACCGCATCCACAAACTCGATACCAAGATTGTCAGAATATTCAACACGTATGGCCCAGGAATGAGGCTGAATGACGGTCGAGTTGTTCCAAACATGATTGGACAAGCATTACGAGGAGAGCCATTAACAGTATATGGGGATGGAAAACAAACACGAAGCTTTTGCTATGTGTCTGATTTGATAGATGGCATTTACCGTCTTATGATTTCTAAGATTAATGATCCGGTAAATATAGGTAATCCGGATGAGTATACTATCCTCGAATTTGCCAAAGTGATACAAGAACTTACCCGCACCAAAAGCAAGATTGTTTTCGAGCCCTTGCCTGCTGACGATCCCAAGCAAAGAAGGCCGGACAACACCAAAGCGTACAAAGAGCTCGGATGGAAGCCATACGTGCCACTCAAGGAAGGATTGAAAAAGACAATTACGTGGTTTTCAGAACATCAAGGCTAAAATCTCAACCTGTCAGATATTCTCAGCAACGCGTTGTTGATCCCTTTTGTGCTCCGATAGCCAAAATCAAAAAATGCGGGAAAATCAGAATGCCTGAGCTGTGATGCTAGCTCGGCTTGGCCATTTAAGACGTCTATTCTCTTCTTAAGAGCATTGTGCTCACTTTTTTTCATCATCGGCATTGGATGAAGATGTTTTTTGATGTGACTACTAATCTTACCATATTCTTGCGCATAATGTATCATCTGCGCAGCATAGGCTTTTGGGAGGATGCTTGTTGCTTTTCCCTTTTTCACCAGTGTTTTCATCTCTTCCATTGCCTTGTTTTTATCCCAACTTTCAATGAAAACTGCGTTGTTTTTGATACCGTTGAAACGGATTGTGCCCGGAAGACCATCCAACACATCTGGAAACCTTTTTTCCTGGTAGGAGGCACACCGCTCAATAACCTGTGCTGAAATGCCCAATGCCTCTTCGATAAGGATTGAGAGTTTTTTTGTGTCTGGAGCTGAAAACCAGCTTTTCCTCAATACTTGAACGTCATCTGAAAACCTTTTCCAAGATGCATCTGTCTTTATTCCCAAAGATCTCATTGTTGAAAATGTATATTTCATCGAATTGAGACGCAATAAGGAACTTCTCACGTCAATGTTTTTTTTCATGCACTGCTGCAGAAAATCCCTAGGATAGTGGCGCACAATGATGTCATTGAGGACAGATGCATTCATTTCTCGCATTTCTGTTTTTCCCAACGGTTTCTTCTTCAGTGTTTTTCCCCATACTTTTCCCAACGTGCCTTCTGGATAGACAAAGGGAACATTTTCAAAATCCCCCTCTGAAATGTGCATGGGCGGATGATAAAGAACATACTTCTCTCTTGTGGACAACATTGCGAATGCCCTTTTCATAAGCGGCAATGGTTTCGCATCTTTTTTCCAAACCAAAAGGACATCCAAGTCGGAGATTCCGGGAACGGAGGGTGTTCCCCAATCGTAGATGGCAACCAAGTCTTTTGATGAGTAGCGCTGCCTGACACCATCAAGCGTTTTTCCATAGTCTTTCATTCCATATTTTTTTGGGAAGTTATGAAACGAATAACTCATAGCCTTCTCACCGCCTTTCCCCATGCCTCTTCTGAAAGGAGATGCATGTTTTCGATGAGTTTTTCCGTATCAATATCCAGCTTTTTTACTGTTCTTGCTGCATCAATGAGCCTTGCGTTCATCTGGTAGGCAACAAAAGGATTGAGCTTTGCATATCCTCTAATGCCAGGATATATCGGCAGCTGCTTCCATCTGCTTCTTATTCTGGTCATCTCCTCAATTGGCTGCCACAATTCCCTTGAGAAGTCTTTCTTCGGAACATTGAAAGAGAACTTTTTGTACACAAAGACGTCCTTGGCCTGCAGATAGAGGGAAGGGAAGAGGGCGATGAGATGCAACAGATTCTTTGTCTCGTAGGCATTAAGGGAGCGGTTTTTTTCTTCGTGCATTCTCCTAAAGCAGCTCACGAACCAAAAGAGCTTGGCATAAGAAAATGTACTATGCTGCCTTAGCCTCATTTCCCCAATAGCATCCTTTCCAAAAGATTTTGTATAATCAAAAAGGGGTAAGGGGAAATATGTCTGTGGATAGGAATCTAAGTCATATTCGCTTACGATTGTAGTGCCATGATGCTGCAGGGGATCTATCCGATAGCACAGGCTGCGCACTTTGATGAGCTGCGAGCGCAAAGACAGTAGTCTTTTTGGGCTCTTTAGTGTGTCTGCGGAAACAATGCAGAGGGTATCGCAATCGCTCCATCCTTTGACAAAATCATTTGTCGCCAAGCTTCCATGCAGATACAGTCCTTCAACATCATTTTCAATAATTCTTGAAATCTTTTGGATATCCTGCAGAGGGGATAAAAAACCAAGGTCTTCCTTATCATATTCTTTAAGGTCAAATTGTTCGCACTGCTTCTTTTTTGTGGCCTTTGCCCCTTTTGCCTGAACAGCTGCGAAACCTTGGTATAATGAGGAGAAGGCAGAAGCGCATCCTGTTATTGACTGCGGTACCCTGACTGGAGAAATCTTTTCCCCACGGTGCTGAAGGATTGATGCAACGGAAGATATTCTTGAGAGTTTTTCCTTTATTTCAGAGGAAACCTGCTGCATGAAAGGATAAGCAGCATATCCTGCCATTGACAACCCTCCATTCAGAAATGACTGCAAAACTTCCCTCAATTCATCCTGCACAAAATCAATAAGATATTGGTCTTTCAATCCGTCAGGGTTTTTCTTCAGCGTTTGATCCACACACTCAATGGGTGCAATTTGGCTGAGCAGCCTTTCTTCCTTTGGTGTTATTCGCAATTCCCCTGCTTTCCTATAGCTTGTCATTGGCGAAAATTCCCCGTACAATCTCCCTGTCTTTTTCATCAAATGCTCTCAAAACAAATAGCGCAACCACATAGAAAAATCCCCCAATGGCTGCGGAGATGAAATGATGGAATGGCAATAAGAGAGTACACAACACCAATACGACAGCGGCACCAACTGGCTTGAGTAAATTTTCAGCAAGGTTAGAAGATGAAACAACTTTGCCAGCTTGAAAAATATACAGTCCAAAAAGTGCAATTTCCGTAAGCAAGGTAGCCCAGGCTGCGCCGATAAACCCCCATTGCCAGATGAGCGCAATGCATGAGAGAAGATTGACTCCCGCAACAATTCCCTGGGCTTTCATGCGCTCCCACTGCTTGTCTGCCGATGAGAGTATAATGCCGAGTAGGAAGTTAATGAACTTTAGAACAATGTACGCTGCGATAACCTGAAGCACAACAATAGCGGCATCGTATTTGCCGCCATAGAGAACACCCATAATTTCTTTTGGCAATAGGAGCAGGAAAACTGCAATAGGCAAACTTACCATGAGCAGATACTTCATTGATTTTCCATACATGAGGGAGAGAGTCTTCTTTGACCCAATAAACATGCGGGAAAGCACAGGATAGAGGGCATTGGTGTATACTGTTGGGATAAACAATAAGGCCAAGGCGATGTTGTAGGCGCTGCTGAACTGCGCAACTTCCAATTCCCCATTCATCGCAGAGAGAATGAGTATGCTTGCATAGAAATACAGGCTGCCAAACATGGCTGACAATCCGAAGGGGAAAGCATCCGATGCGATTCTTTTCCTGTATGACGAATCAAGCCAGGAGAGGCGCAGTCTTCTCGTGATGAATTTTTTTGATACTATGATGAAGCCCGCGAGAGCAACAATGCACTCAACCACGACAAACATGAGGGAGAATGTCACAACTCCCAGCCCTTTTGCCAAAACAGCCAAGGAAAACACAACCAGGAGAGTCATGCGCATTATTTTGAGGAAAGAATCAAACTCCATGCGCTCAAAGGCGCGGAAAATGGAGTACATGAAATCCGTAAACGTGCTCAGGATGGCGAAGAGCAGCATGACCAGGGCAGCCTCTAATGTCTGTCCTCGGTAACCAAGAACCAACAGCAGCAGCCATAGCCCTAGAAAAGTGGCCGCAGAGAACAGCAGCTTGAGCCATAACCCGTTTGTCACAAATTTTTCAAGAAGCGCCTTGTCCCTTGCGGCTGTGCGCACCAAGAGCAAATTGACCCCCATGTCTGCAAGAATCATAGCTACGAACGCCAATGCGAGTGCAAAATTGAACGCTCCAAATTCCTCTTGAGTCAATTGGCGCGCTGCGTAGAGCATTACCACGAACTGTAAAATCCTGGAGACTACCTCTGCGATGCCTAAATAGAGGGTGTTCCTATAGATTCTTCTTGCAGTTTCCATAGAGAAAAAGCTGGCTTAAAGGCTTAAAAAGGTTTGCGAGAACTACTTGTCGTAAGCACGAACTTTCTCTGCCTGCTCCTTGCGATAATTTTTGAGCTTGGTTTCAAAACTGCCGTCCATATTAAGGATCTCTATTGCGGCAATGGCAGCATTCGTGCCGTTGTTGACCCCAACCCACAATCCTTGCGAGGATGCCTTAAGGAGCTTTAACGTTGTTTCTGCCTTGTCGCTTTCTTTGGAGAGCACAGGACAATAAATGGTGATGCCCTTCTCTTTTGGCAGTTTTCCTAATTCTGCGCACACAATGTTGATTGCTCCGTTTTCTGGATGCGATGCTTGTTGCGGAGCAACACCAAAATCATCCAACGCACTTTGAATTTTTTTGTACGGGGGAGAAGTGTTGTCTCCAATGAGAACAACTTTCTTCGGCTTGCTGAGAATGGCTAATGCAGCGTTTGCTGCTCCCCTGCCATTATCCACACCCGTGCACAGCACAGGAATCCCGGGAGGCATCTGCATGATGCTGAGGAGGGAGTCTAACCCTTCTAAGCTTCCAGAGCAGGGAACGCCAATGACGGGGGCAATTGTTTTTGCTGCCACCACCCCGGGTAATGCTGCTGCCAATCCGGCTCCTGTAATGACAAGCTTGTATTTTTTCTTTAGAATATCGTCCACGTCATCAGGGGTTTTGTGGGCGCTGGCCATCCTGAAATCATATTTTGTTTTATGCTTGTCTAAAATTTCCCTTACAGGCTTGAAGGCTTTTTCGTCTCCTTTTGATGCGAATAGTACGAGCAGCTCTGCCATTGTTTACCTGTTAATCGGTATTTTTTCCATATTAAAAAGATTGCTTATTTCTTTACAGTTTTCAGCACTTTCTCTAGCTCTTTTGAGATGGTATCCCATGTGTTTTTCATCACTGCTTTCCTATAGTTGATACTTTTTTTCTTAAGTTGGTTTTTAATTGCATTTTTCATGCTTTCCTCGCTGTCCGGAAGGCACAAGCTTCCTTTGAATGTGGAGAGAATGCGTCCAACATCACCAACATCGGTGGCAACAATGGGAACATTGCAGGCCATGTACTCAACGACCTTATACGGGAAGCAGAACAAGGTGAACGAATCTTCCCTGTTGGGAACAACTGCAACATTTGATGCGTTGATGAGCATCGCAACCTCTTTTTGGGAGAGGTTCCCCCCAAGGTATCGTATCCCTTCTTGATCTATGTCGAGATGCCTTTTCTCATTGCCAAAAAATCTCCCTGCAAGGGCAAGTGTGAGGTTCGGCACCTCTTTTCTTAAATCCCTGAACACCTCAAGCAAGATATCAATGCCCTGCCTTCTTTGAAGGGTTCCAGCATAGGCGATGATTGGTGCATTTTTCCGTAGTTTCAGCATGGTTCTACATTTTTCCCTTGACATTGGCTTAAAGATGGAAGTGTCAACTCCATTCTGGATGACAAAAACATTTTTTTCTCTTAATGGCCTTATGAATTCCTTCAATGTGTAGCCGACTGTTGTTATGGCGTCTGCCTTTTTGATGGCATTTTTCTCGAATAATCCGAAGAAGGGAACAGAATACATCGCATAGGTCTCATAATTGTCGTGCAAATCGTAGATGAATGGCAACTTTCCTTTTGAGACATGCCTTCCGACAACTCCCCATAAGGGATCAGCGGTTGCAATCAACACATCATAATTTTCTTTTTTTATCAGTTTCTTGAGTTCAGCAATAAATGAGAAAAACAACATAATGCCAAAAGGTCTGAGGAGGACTTTTATGCTATGCAATAAGGTATCTTTCCGCTCTTTTTTGCGATAGTCCGCGCAGAAGAAATGAATGTCATGGCCGCGCTTCTTGAGGGCAGCGAATAAGCGGGTTTGCCTGCCGAAATCCTCCCCAATGATATCCCTAGTGGCAGTATATCTGCTCGTCAAGACAAGGATTTTCATAGGTGGAATTACCCTTACTCGCTTTAAATAGTTTCTCCCATAAGGTATAAAAGAGCGCAGTGAATTTCCCTTCTTAGCACGGTAGTGGTCTAGTGGTATGATCCGAGCTTCCCAAGGCCTTAATCTGCCAAGCAAATCTGGCGGATAAAGCCGGTTTGAGCTTGTGGTCCGGGTTCGATTCCCGGCTACCGTATACCCTAAAATTTAATTAACTTTATATAGAGGTTTTTTTCTCCATAGGCTATGGGCAAGAAAGACAAGGATAAAAAGAAGAAGAACCCGAAGAAGGAGAAGTATCTCAAGTTCAGGAAGGAGAAGCCTTCCAACATGACTTTTACGCCTTCTCAAATTACAGAAGAGCAGCAGCAGCAGGTGAAGCTCAATGAGGAGCGCATTGGCTATTATATGAAGACAAGAGTATTCTTCCCTGAGAAGTTCGTTAATGAGCGCAAGGCGAAGAGCAAGCGCTAAAGTGATTTTTCTATCCGAAAGCTATTTAACCACGATTATCCCTTAATTTGCTATGGCATGGCTGCTCTGGAATGAGGTTGGTAGGAAGCTGATACATATCACCATCCTCATTGTCCTCTGGGTGTATTTTCTCATTGAGAATGCCTATAACAAGCAAATCGCCCTTGTTGCTCTTGTCTTGCTGCTCATCATCTTCCTTATTTTTGAGTATTTCCGCCTTGAGCTGGGGTGGAGGATGCCATTTTTCTCGCAATTCATACGTCCTAAGGAAGAGCACCGCATGTATGGCGTCATCTTTTTCCTCTCTGCAACGGTGATTTGTTTGGCGGTTTTTGATTACCACATCGCCCTTGCTGCTTTGCTCATGACCACGTTTGGCGACATGGTTGCTGCTTTGGCGGGAAAGAAATGGGGCGAGACCATCCTCTTCAAGAACAAGACCATGGTCGGATTCAATGCGGAATTAGTTGTTAACCTCATTGTCGGTTTTATTGTGCTCCATTCCCTGCCGGGTTCAATCTACATCCTTATCGGCATGGCAATCACTGCAACTGCCGTTGAAACGTTAGTTGATGAGCTTGATGACAACCTGCTCATTCCATTATTTGCCGGTTTTGTCGGGCAGATGATATTTTACTCGCTTTAGGAAGCCTTTGCACCTGCTTCTTCTTCAGAAATATCCTCCACAAGCTCACTTAACGAGTTAAACCCCGTTATCAAGCTTGCGGCATCGCAAATCTTGTCATGGATATGGGGTATGAGCACCCACTTTTTCTCTCCCTGCGAGAACGGGTTGGCGAAGTAGATGGTGAGGAGCTTGTATTGGGCAAGAAATTTCCACAATTCTGCCAGTTTTTGGCGGTTTGGCTTGTTGTTCAGGGTTACTATGGCTATATGCTGGTCTTGGGCCAATGAAGAGAGCGCTTGCTGCGCATTTTCTAGATTGGGCAAGATGAGATTCTTCTGCTGCCTGCCATCCTTGTAGGAAACTGTGAAATTGCCGGAAGAGTCATCAATCTTAGCGATTTTCCTGAAGAAGGCATCCCTGCTCTTAATGAAATCAAGCGCCCACTGCTTCAGCAAGAACTTGGCATCTCCCATCGAGAAAAAACAAGCTTAAGGGTTTTTATACTTTACTTTTAGTTTTTTGCCAACAAGGCAATCCTTGTCATGCGCTCCCGGAAGGAGGCCGATGCTCATCATGAACTCGTTGACAATCTCCCCGCCGGTGAATTTGAACGTGCTTTTGAACAGCTTTACCCATTCTTCCTTTGTTTTTGGGTGGTGGGTGTCGAGCCATTTCTTGAAGGAGCCGTGGTCTTTCTGGAGTTTCTTGATGGCTCGTGCGTTGAAAATGGCAGCTTCAATCTTTAAGCGGTTTCTTATGATGCCTCCATCCTGCATCAGCTTTGTCAATTCCTTATTGGTGAATTTGGCAACCTTGTCTACATGGGAGAATGCCGTGTAGATGCCGCTTTTCTTCTTGAGAACAATCTCAAAAGAGAGGCCAGCCTGGCTGATTTCAAGCATCAAACGCCTAAACAGGTCATTGTCATCCTTTGGATGAAAGCCGTGCTCAGAATCGTGATGATCGCGATGCACTGTGCCTTTCTTTTGGCTCCGCGCGTATGTGCAATAGGACATCAGAATTAATCGTTTTCGACTCTTGGCGCCAATATGAAGCTGAGCATGACCTTGTCCAATGTCTTGTAGTCCAATCTCAATGGGTAGTCCTTGCCGAAATAGATTTCAACCTCGTCCGAGAGCTTGGAGCCCCCAATCATCTTCTTGAGGTATTCAATGCTGTATTTTGACTTGACTTTTTCGTGAGCTGTGATTTTAACGCTTTTGTCTTCTGCCATTTCTATCTTTGCCTGGGATAAGTCCCCATCAGCCATAATCGTGAAGTGCTTTGGCTCTGCCATGAATGCGACAGATTCAGCGACAACATCGGCATCTGCAACCGCATCATTGAGCATGGCGCAGGGCATTTTCACAGTTGCGGTGAATTTCAATTCTGGCACTTTCTGGTCTTTTTCTTCCAACTCAATGATTGGCAAATTGAATGTCCTTGTGGTTATCCCTTTGAGCGTGATTTTGAGCTTGTTGTTGTCCATTTCTAAAGTCAGCATGTCGTTTGGATTTGCTCTCCTCATGACTTGCTTGAGGTTGCCCAGGTTTATTGCTATTTCCACTTCCTTTTCTACCTTGTATTCTGTAAAGTTGCTTGAAAGAAGCTTGAACACCACCATGGCAACGTTTGCAGGGTCCATTGCTACAAGCTCTATTGCATTAGGGGTGACTTTGAAGCGCGCTTCGTTCACAAGCTCAGAAATTATAGCGATACTTTCCTTCAAGAATCTCGGCTCTGCAAGTGTTAATCTCATCACAACCCCCATGTCTGGCTTATGAGGGGGGATTTATATTAGTTGCGATTCGAGGCTTTTGAGACAGGCTCTTAGACTATAAAAATAGGAAAGGCATTTAAAGCCAAGTCCCCTACATCGTCTTTGCGTATTCGACGAACGGGGTGCAAATTCTGTTCGTTGGGGGATGAAAATGAACAAGAAAGGCTCAGGATTTGGTTTAGTTATGATGGTTGTTTCTGTTGTTGTGTATTTAGGGTATATTTTTGGTTACTATCTTGAAGAATTTAACGCTGGAAATATCCATATCATCCAAGCAGTAGTTGTAACCTTAATTTGTGCAGCAGTATTTGTTTTAGGTTGGAATATGGAGAAGGAAGGCTAAATCAAATTAGCTATAGGCGAAGAGACTCCCCATCTTTCATCATATGCACGTTCTTGCCGACAGAGTAGCCCATTTCCTGCGCCAGGGAAGCGAAGGCTTTTCGCATCTCTATGGAGCCGTGGGAGGGGATGATGTTCTTTGGCTTCACCATGTGTATCAAGTCCCTCAAGTCTTCCCGCGCGGCGTGGCCGGAAGTGTGGATGTCCAAAAACAAGCGGGCGTGCTTTGCCCGAAGGTCATTTTCCAAACGCCCCCTGTTGCGAATATTGGTCGCTGTGGGGATTGTCCTGCAGGAAAACACGACATGGTCCTCAGGGTCAAACTTGAACTTCAATTCTCCGGAAGCCATCCTTGACAATGTAGAGCCAAGCTCTCCCTGGTGGCCGGTAACCACCATGAGATATTTGCCCTTCTTCTGCATGATTGCGTTCAATTCCTTCCCGATCTGCTTCTTGTACTTGGCCATGTAGACTTCCTTTGAGAAATTCACCAAGCCAACTCGTTGCGCTGCCATGGAATACTTGTGCAGACTTCTTCCCAAAAACACCACTTTCCTATTCAGCCTTTTTCCCATTTCAATAATGGATTTCAAGCGAGCAATGTGGGAAGAGAACGTTGTCACAATCAATGCCTTGCCTTTGTTATTGACTCCCAGAAGGACATCTTCAAGCATTTGGCGGGCAACCGCCTCAGAAGGGGTTTTTGACGGAACAGTCGCGTTGGTGGAATCAGCGATCAATGCCCTCACCCCCATATTGCCAAGCTCTTCCAATCTCTTGGTGTTGGGCTTTGGGCCTAAAGTCGGCGAATAGTCCAACTTGAAATCGTTCGCATAGAGGATGATGCCTTCTTTAGTGTGAAGCGCCACCATGGAGCTGTGGGGAGTGGAATGCGTTACGTGGATGAACTCGACCTTCACATCATTAGATAATTTGACCATGCCGTTCGGCTGCACAGTCCTAATGTGGTTTCGTATCTTGATTTCCTCATCGCCAAGGATAGTCTTGATGACTTCTGTGGTGAACGGGGTTGAGGCAATGGGCGCTTTCAATTGATTCGCGAGATAAGGGATTGCGCCGATATGATCCAAATGCGCGTGGCTTGGAAGAATGCCTCTCAGGTTTGGCCGCCAGTCATTGATTTGGGAGATGTCAGGGACTGCGCCAATTTTTATCAAATCGTTTGAATTTGCCGAAATGAGCTTCTCATCCTCGGTGTATTGGATGAAATTCTCCATGTGCAGGCCGCAGTCAAACATGAACGCGTCATCGCCAATTTTCACCGCAGTTGCGTTCTTACCTATTTCGTTGTAGCCGCCAACGGCGCGTAATTCGAACATTAGACGGCAATGCGGGAAGCAGTATAAAAACGTTTAGAAAATAATACATTTTTCAAATTAGAACCTAAGAAATCACCAATAACCGAAAAGAATACTAAGCATCATCCTCGGTCTTCTCGGTTTAAAAGATATCAAAAAAAGTAATGGAAACATTACAGGGAGAAAACTAGCTATCACAAGTATAATTATTAGTGGAAGTATGTTGCTGATATTTTTAATTTTCATGAATGCAGCAAATACAAATACATAATCTTACCAAAAGAATTCAATAACTCCAACTTATTTTTAAGTTAACACCGTGAGCCAGAAATCTCCGCACTTCAGTGCGTGAGATGAATGGCTCCAACATCTTTTTCTAGCAAGAAATCAAAAAATGCGTGGCGAGCGAAAAATTCTGCGCCACGCACCATTCACCTA
>Ga0247727_10006413_pt1 | contig 23162 bp, 19 predicted proteins | sample WisWelCaveWW1625_FD_202498 | JGI IMG/M metagenome (GOLD analysis project Ga0247727, IMG submission 202498) | Biofilm microbial communities from Wishing Well Cave, Virginia, United States - WW16-25 | ecosystem: Environmental > Aquatic > Deep subsurface > Groundwater > Cave microbial mat | place...
GCAGCAGGGCGTGCTCGCCGACGCGGGCAGCGATTTGCGATTCAACATGCGTCCGGGCGGACGGCCGGGCACCGGCGAGATGGGCGGCGTCTTCGAAGCCTTCGTCGACGCGGATCGTGGCGGCGTCGTGTTGCGCAATCGCTTCGGTGAGGACGTGCGGGTGGCGCGCGCCGGGTCCAAGTTGCAATCCTCGCGCACGCTGCACGTGGCGATGGACGGCAGCCGAAAGAAAGTCGGCGACGAGGCGCGGGCGCGGTTGCAAGAGCTCGAATCAGCACGCTTCCCGAGCGAAGCGTGCGGCGCGTTCGCGGATTGGGTCCTGGAGCGCGTCCACGATTGGACGTTCGACGACTATCGGCTGGTCGCCGAGTGGCTGCTGCCGCAGATGGCGGCGCGCGGCGCGGTGCAAACGCAGGCGGCGCTCGACATCCTGACCGCGCTGCGGGTGCGCATGCATCTGGCCGATACGGGTGGCAAGTCGCTCGCCGCGCTGCAGTACTTGACCGACGGCGGCCTCGAGTACGACGGCGCGCCCGAAGGCGGCATGTATCGCTTGCTGGCCGCCGTGCCGCCCTTGTGGGAAACGCGCGGCAAGTTGCCCTTCGCGCGGCTCGAGTTCGCGACCCGCGCCGACTTGCTGTCGCCGGCCGACGCGTCGCAAACGCTGGTGCTCGACATGGATGGTTTCGAGTCCGAGGCCTTCGGCATGGAAGGCGCGGCGCGCACCATCGCCGAAGCGGTGAAGCTGGGATGGCATCGCTTCGTGACCTACAACTATCGCGGCGGGCCGCGCTACGTCGGCACCAATCTCGCGCGCCGCGATGGTATCGCCGCCGAGGGTGTCACGATCGCGATGTACGGCCGGCAGTTCGGTGACTTCTTGGGTGCGCTGTTGGAAGGCGCCACGATTCGCTGCTACGGCCAAGGCCAGAGCCACGTCGGCATGAAGATGGATCGCGGCAGCATCTTCGTGCTGCAAGATATTTTGAACACCGGCTTGTACGCGGCGCATGGCGGCACGTTGTCGGTGTGGGATTCCGGCAGCCGCTTCGCCGTCGCCGGCCAGAATCGGGTGTATCTCGCGGATGGAACGACGTTCGCGGGCGGCTTGAAATCCATCCACTTCGGCTCGCCGAACGAGTACGCGTTCGAATACCTCATGTCGGGCGGCGAGAACTCGTTGCACGTCGTGATGGGATTCGAGAAGCCGGATGCACGCGGACACTTGCACTTGCGCCCGCGCCCGTACGCCGCCAAGTTCTTCATGTCGGGGGCGGCGGCCGGTCGCGTCTACGTGTTCGACCCCGAGCACCACATGGAGCCGGCGCAAGTGCACGGCAACCAAGCCGACCCGGTGACCGCCGCCGAATGGGATGCCGAAGTCGGCCCGTTCATCGCCGCGCACGCCCGCGAACGCGGCCTACCGCTCGAAGTCGTCCCGGGCGGCATGCGCTTGGCGCTGGGTGGCGCATGGCGCGACTTCGACTGCAGCGCCTTCATGAAATACACGCCCATCCGGATCCCCAAGTCGGTGCAACGTCAAGGCGTCGCGCCGCCCGCGCTCATCGGCATGCTCGACGAACTCTGATGGAATCCGATCACCTGCCGCCCGCGTAGGGGTTGTGACCGCCGCGCGAGGCATCGCAACCTCTTGGTATCATGCTCGCCTCGATCACCGGCAACTCGGCCTGGACCGAGTGAACCTGGACCCCGAGGCTTCAATCCATGCACGAAGCAAAGCGCAAACTTGCGGCGCGGTTGACCGGGACGGTCTCACGTGGCGGCGCGACGCCGTTGCCGCCTGAGATGCTGCGCGAATGCAGCGCGCGCGTCGCCGTCGCTGGTTGGGTCACGGTGGTGCTGTGGGCGTTCGCGCTGTTCATGAACGAGGGACTGTTCCGGCTGCTGCACGCGGCGGCGCCGCCCTGGCGCTGGGTCTGGGAAGCGATGGGGCTGCGGCTCGCGATCGTCGGCTTGCTGTCTTCGATTGCGCTTGCGATCACCGCGCGGCGGTGGTGCGGCCATCCCGCCACGGTCCTCCGCTTGGCGCAGGTCCACGAAGTCGTCACCTGCGCACTCATCGCCAATATGATGTGGTGGGGCGAGATCACGCTGCACGGCGGGCGGGTTTCATGGGTGGCGGTCGTCATCCTGGTCTATGCGAGCATCGCGCCCAGCACGCCGCGCCGCACGTTGGTGGTGTCGCTGGTCGCCGCCAGCATGGAAGGCGTCGCGGTATTCATTGCGTGGTTGCGCGGCGTCCTGCCGCCGGACGCGAACGCGTTTTCCATCGCATGGCATCTGGTGCCGCAATATCTCTGTGCCGTGTTGGCGATCATTCCGGTGACGATCATCCGCAAGCTCGGGCTGCAGGTAACGCGCGCCCGCGAATTGGGCAGCTACACGTTGGGCGAACGCATCGGACGCGGTGGCATGGGCGAGGTGTTTCACGCCACGCATCGCATGCTGGCGCGTCCGGCAGCGGTGAAGCTCATCCGGCAAGAAGCGCTGGGGGAGTCATCACCGGAGGGCGCGGCGCTCGCGATCGAGCGCTTTCGTCGCGAGGCCGATGCCGCCGCCGCGTTGCAATCCCCGCACACGATTCAGCTCTATGACTTCGGGGTCACCGACGACGGCACGTTCTTCCATGTGATGGAGTACCTCGACGGGCTCGATCTCGAGACGATCGTGGAGCGTTTCGGGCCGATGCAGCCTGAGCGTGTCGTGCAGGTCCTGGCGCAAGCGTGTCACTCGCTCGCCGAAGCGCATGCGCGCGGCATGGTGCACCGCGACATCAAGCCGTCGAATTTGTTCCTGTGCCGCATGGGACTCGAAGTGGATTGGCTGAAAGTGCTCGATTTCGGGCTGGTGAAGCTCGAGCCGCGCGCGTCGCGCGGCGAGCTGCAGCTCACGGCGCAGAACCTCACCACCGGCACGCCCGCCTTCATGGCACCGGAAATCGCTGCGGGAACCGCGCCCGCCGACCATCGCGTCGATCTCTATGCGCTGGGTTGCGTCGCGTATTGGCTGCTGACCGGCAGGTTGGTGTTCGAAGCCGAGTCCGCGATGCAAATGGTGGTGCGTCATGTTTCGGAAGCGCCGGTGCCGGCATCCGAACGCACCGAGTTCGAAGTGCCGCCGGAATTGGACGCGCTCGTCCTCGCGTGTCTCGCGAAGCGACCGGAGGATCGCCCCACCGACGCCGGTGAATTGGCGCGGTGCTTGGCGGCGGTGCCGTTCCTGCAACCTTGGACGCCGGCGCGCGCGCGTCATTGGTGGGAAGCGCACCTCCCGGACGATCACATCGTGCCTGCACCGTCGAGCGAGCACCCGACCGCGATCATCGCCCACGCACGCTAGTCATGCGTCGCCGCGCATGCGGCGGCGGATTTCTTCGAGATTGATTTGGATGGACGCTTGCGATTCGAGCAGGCGATCGACCGCGGGCCGCACCTGCGTACCCGGCGCGGGCGCGGCGCGATCGTCGCGCAGGAACGGCCACAAGCGCGTCCGCACTTCCGCCGGTAGCGCCGATTCCAAGTACTCGAGCGCCGTGCGCCGCAGGCTCGTGTCGTCGGTGTGGAGTCCGCGGTACGCGACCAAGATCGGCTCGCGCGGCAAGACCAGCGCCAGCAGGTTGAACACGTGCTCGAGGCTGCGATTCGAGCGTTCCCGCACCACGGTCCCCATGTCATCCGGCTCATCGCCGATGGTGTCGAGCAGGCGGTGACTCTCCCACACACCGTGCTGCACCTCGGCCTCGCGCAAGATCGCTCGCAGAATGGCACTGCGATCCACGGCCAGCGCCGCATCACCTTCGACCAGACGCCGCAACGCGCGCCCGACGCGATAGCGCACCTCGAAGCGCCGATCGGCGAGCGCGCGCCCGAGCCCATCGACGACGCGCTGCGTCGGACAACGCGCCAGCAGGATCGGGATGCGCCGGCGCACCGCGAATTCCTCGCTCGGGTCGAGCAGATGGTCGAGCAATTGGCCGGAGTTTTCGGCGGCGACGTCGCGCAACGCATCGAGCGCGGCGGCGGCGACTTCGTCCCAGGCGAGGAGGGCGACCGCTTGCGAGACCAGCGCCCGGGGCAGTGGCTCGCTCGCGAGCGCGGCGCGTACCCGCGTTGCATCGCGCGAGCGCAGGACTGCGGCCCGCTCGCGCAGCAGGACGGCGGCGGGCGCGCCACCCGCGGTGGCCGCCGCACCCGCGTCGCCCGCAACAGCCGCGGATGACACCGCCGTTTCAGCGGCGCCCATCGCACTCCGCACCGCGGCGAGATTCAAGATCGCCGTGCTGTTGGCCCATTCGTGCGTTTGGGTGGGATCGATGCTGGCTGCGCGTTGCACCAGTCGCGTACGCAGCAACTGCTCGCGACGCGCGCGCAGCTTCCGCCACCCGACGAAGAGAATCACGCCCAGAGCGATCAGGCCGGCGATCAGAAGGATCCAGAGCAACCGAATCTCCCGTCCCACCCGCGAAGGTCCAAGAGTTCCGATGATGCTACCGGGGCTGGATCGCTGCGGCAATCGGGCGCGTCTTGACAGCGTGCAGGCCGCGGGCGAGCCTGAGGTGGGCCCTCTTGGAAGGCGTGTCATGCGGCGCGTGTTGACCCGGTGCATCGTCCGCGAGTTTCGAACGGCGGATGCCGCCGCGCTCGCGCGCCACGCCAACGATCGCGACGTGTGGATCAATTTGCGCGATCGCTTCCCGTTCCCGTACGAGCGCGCCGACGCCGAGGTCTACATCCGCGCCATTCGCGCCTTCGAGCCGCAGACGAGCTTCGCGCTCGAAGTCGACGGCGAAGCCGTCGGCGGCATCGGCATCGAGGTGCGACCCGACGTCTACCGCCGCTCGGCGGAGATCGGCTACTGGCTGGGGCGCGCGTATTGGGGACGCGGCATCGCGACCGAAGCGGTGCAGGAAGTCTCGGCCTGGGCCTTCGAGCGCTTCGATCTGTGTCGCTTGTTCGCCGAAGTGTTCGCATGGAACCCGGCGTCCGTGCGCGTGCTGGAGAAGGCCGGCTACATCCGCGAAGGCTGCCTGCGCCAGAGCGTCACGAAGGACGGCCGTACGATCGATGCGTACCTGTATGCGCTGGTTCGCGAGGCCGGATGACGACACTCCGCGGCATGCATGCGTTCAAGGCGTCGCTCGCGTGGCGCCTGGATGGCGCGGCCGCGGATCCGACCGCGCCGCTCGTGCTCGGACTTCACGGTCACACCATGGACGAGGATCGTTTCGCCAGGATGTTGCGGCCGCTGCTGGTGCTGCCGCTGCGATTCTTGATTCCCCGAGCGCCCTTTCCAGTGGAAGTGCGCGGTGAGAAGCGCATCGGTGCGTCGTGGTACGCGGACGACGGCGATGCCGAACGATTCGCCGCCGCACTGCAGCGCACCGAGGCGCTGTTGCTGGGCTTGCTCCACGACGTCGAAGCCACGCACGGCTTGCGGCCGCGGGCGCGGATCCTGCTCGGCTACTCGCAGGGCGGCTACTGCGGCGCGCCGTGCGCGCTCCGGCATCCGGAATTGTTCTCGGGGTTGATCGTGTCCGGCGCACGCGTGAAGACGGAGATCTTGACCGACGCATTGCCGGCGGCGGCATCGCGCGGCATGCGTGTGCTCTTGGTACACGGCCGCAACGATGACGCCGTGCCATTCGAGTTCGCGACCCGCGGCCACGATGCGCTGCGTGACGCGGGCGTGCAGGTCCAACTGCATGCGACCGACGGCGGCCATCTTCTGGACGCCGCGCAACTCACCGCGATCGAGACCTGGCTGATTCGTTCGTCCGCCGCGCGACCTGCGTGAAGTGATTGCATCCCTCAAGCAACAAGCCGCCGCGCGGTGCTGGGCGCACGCCCCGGCACTTCACCCGAAGGAAGTCGCCACGGTCGCTGGCGGCCGAAGGGCATCGCCCAGAGGCGCAGCACGCTGAGTTCGGCGACATCCCGATACGCCGGCACGCCGATCGTGAGCGACGCTTGCGGAACGTCACGGCGCAGGGTCCGGTGCAGCCGGTCCCAAAACGAGAAGATCGTGCCCCAGTTCGAGTCGGTTTCACTCCGAACGATGGAATGATGGATGCCGTGCAGCCGCGGCGTCACCAACACGAGGCCGAGAGCGCGCTCGAACCCGAGAGGCAACTTCCAGTTCGAGTGGTGGAATAGGACCGCGACCTGGAAGCAGATCTCGAACGCGGCGAGCGCCTCGACCGAGATGCCGAGCGCGACGGAAGCTGCGGCTCGAAACGGCACCGAGAGGACGATCTCGCCGAAGTGGAAGCGCGCCGCGGTCGTGACGTCGAGATCGAGATCGGAATGATGCACCGCGTGGAAGCGCCATAGAAAACCAATCCGATGGGTGGCGCGATGCCAGGCGTAGTAGATCCAGTCCATCAGGATGAAGCCGGCGACGATCGCGAGCCACCGTGGTGCCGGGAGCCAGTGCAAGATGCCGACGTCCCGCGCCGCGGCCCACGCCGCCGCGCCGAACGCCGCCGGCACCATCGCCAGGCGCAGCAGCACGAATGCCGGGGCGGAGACGAGGAAGTTCCGGAGAAGGCGCCGCGCTTGCGGGCAGGACCGCGCCCGCAAGGGCCACAGTCGCTCGATCCCAAACAGAAGACCGAACGCGCCAGCACCGAGCGGCGCCACGATCGCGTCGATCAGCGGCATCGCCTTCACGCGAAATCGCCGGCACAGTGGACGGGCCCACCGTGCGCGATCTTGCATCTGGAGTTGATCTTGGAGCTATCCATGTGCAGTTCGAGTTGCCATCCCTACTTGAACAGCTCCTTCACACCACTCCAGGATGACGGAGCGATCACGACCGTGGAGCAGCCGTCTCCCAGAGCACCGACCTGAAGGGAACAACTGTTGCTCCCAGGCAAACAGGGCGAATCGGACTGGAGGAAGTGGTTGTCCCCATCGATGGGGTCAGCCCCACAGAACTGGGGATCCAGAGTAAAGTTACCTTCTCCATCGATCCCACAAATCGCATCGGAACCCTCGTTCGACCACAGGTCATTGCATCCAAGGGTGGGCAGACCGAACGCGCAGGAGACTCCTTTTCCCCCGAACGGTCGACCCGGGAACCTGCGGTTCCAAGCGAGAATGTTTCCTCGAAAGATTCCGCTTGCGTCTCCAGCTGCGATGCCATCGCCGATGTTTGCAACGATGGTGTTCTGAATGAGCAGAGGTTGACTTGGGCTGCCTATCAGCCCAATCCCACCACCCCCATTGCCGCCAGGTTCTGTGGAGTTGCGTAAGATAAGATTTCCTTGAACAGTAGCGCTGCTGTGGTCAACGGCGATGCCACCTCCCCCGACTTGTGCGTGATTGGAAACGATCTTGCAATCTCGCACCGTACTGTCGTTGCCGAAGAGGAGGATTCCTCCCCCGAGCTTACAACGCAGATTTGCGCATTCCTCCGTGCGCCCTCCAGTGATCGTCAATCCCTCGATGAGGCTTGTCGCGCCAGAGGGCGAAAAAAGCACTCGCCCTTGCTCTTCCGCATCCAAGATGGTTCTCGAAGCGCCGTCTCGGCCGCGGAGCGTTACGCCATCCTTCAGAATGACGAGCGTGGTGCCTGAAGTCGGTTGCTGTCCTCCCTGGGTAGTCCAGGAGTAGAGGCCTGGCGTCAGCAAAACAACATCGCCAGCTGCGGCTGAGTCGATTCCAGCCTGGATGGTTGGAGCTTCTCCGCTACCATCCGGTGCGATGACCCAGGTTCGTGCATGTACGTTCGTTGCCGCGAGGGCAACAAAAATGGTGAGAGCCCCGACAAAGGAGCGACCGCCAAGAACGCTCACCATTGCTCGACGTTCTGACGAAGAGAACTCCAATGGTGCCTACCTGTAGAGTCTCTTGACGAAGCCCCATTGCATGGGCTGAACTGGCGCTGTGGCGCTGCTCAAACGTACATCGGCAAGGTGCTGTTCTCGATCATAGTCCTGCCCACTGACCGCGTATCGGTTCTCCGGGCCGTTCCGCATCCAGAAATCGACGACCCACTCTCGAGTTGTTCCCGCGATCCGCATCGCTTCTCGCATCTCAGGCAGATCAAAAATATGCCAGGGAAGCGACACGATGAATTCGCTGGCTTTCTGAGGGTACAGAGGTTTCCAGTCGGAGCACTTGTGACCGAAGTGCTGTGAGAAGAAGCTGAGATCACTCTGGTCGACAATGCAGACTGGGACGAAGTCCATGATCGGGGAGTACGGCGTCAATGGTGGAGCGTAGTATGTGTTGCACTGCTTGCCGAGGTAGGCTGCGAAGGCACTCAAGTCGGCAGCGTCGACATGCGCGTTCCCGTTAGCATCGGGAACGCGCATGCGGATTTTGTCAGTGTGCGGCAAACATGCGCCGGACGTTCCCCAGGAATGGGTGAAATCCCAGCACCACTTGTTGATGCCGTAGAGGCCACCACCTCGCACTGCGACGCTGCAGAGTCTGAAGTTGGAAGCGCAAGGCTGGACGTCGCCGCCTCGTCCGAACTGACTGGGGCGCTCATTCTGATCCGTCGGGAGTTCCGGACAATTTGTGAACTCGTATGCGTAGGGAAGCTCGCCCAACCGAAAGATATCGTCATCAGTACTGGCCAAAGAGCAAATGCTCATGTGACACGGAACGTCGCCCGCCGGGCAGGCGACGCACGCGAGCCCAAACGGATCATTGAACTCCGAAGGAAACGGGTTGGGGGGGGTCTCGCAAGTCGGTTGCGCAAGTATGATCGTCGGAATGCAAAGAACTACGGTCAAGAAACCGCAAAGAGTCTTCATGGCAAAACCTCCTCTTCCTCGGGAAACTCAACTCAGAAACAGCATCTCCGGGTACTTCGGCAGCGGCCAGAGCGTGTCCGCGACCATGGTTTCGAGCCGATCGCACGACTGGCGCACCGCGTGCATCGACGGCACCACGTCGTAGGCATAGCGTGTCGCGCGCTCGCGTTCCTCGGTGCCGGACAACTCACGCCACAGGCCTTCCAGCAACTCGATGCGTTCCGTGAGCCGGTTGATTTCCTCGATGCAGGCATCCAAGTAGGCGTACTGCGGCCCCGGGCCGCTGCCCTTGGCGCGCACCACCGCGTCCAACGACTGCGCCAGCAACATCTGATGTTGCATGGCCGCCGGCAGCACGTGCGTGCGAGCCAAGTCGAGCAGGGTTTCGACCTCGATGTCGATGTCCTTCAAGTAGCGCTCCACGTACACGTAATAGCGGGCGCGCACTTCTTGTTCCGTGAGCGAGCCGGTCTTGGTCAGCATGCCGATCGCTTCGGGGGTCACGAACTGCGCCAATGCTTCGGGCGTGCGACGCAGGTTCAGCAGTCCTCTCCGCTCGGCTTCGGCCACCCATTCGTCGGTGTAGTTGTTGCCCTCGAAGCGGATCGCCTTGGTTTCCGTGATCAACCCGCGCACGATGCCCATGACGGCGGACTCCAGCGGCTGACCCATTTCCATTTGCTGTTGGATGCGAGCGCGCACGTCCTCCAAGGCCTCCGACACGGCGGCGTTCAACACCATCATCGGCAGCGCGACCGCCGCACTCGACCCGACGGCGCGGAACTCGAACTTGTTGCCGGTGAAGGCGAAGGGCGAAGTGCGATTGCGATCGGTGTAGTCCTGCTGCACGTCCGGCAGGTTCGAGAGCCCCAAGCGAATCAGGCGCTCTTCCGAATCGCGCACGTCGTCGACGTTCTTCTCGATGGCGTCCAGGATGCGATTCAACTGATCGCCCAAATACACCGAGATAATCGCCGGCGGCGCCTCGTTGGCGCCCAAACGGTGATCGTTGCCGCTCGATGCGATGGCCGCGCGCAGGACACCGGCGCGCTGGTGCACGGCGCGCAACGTCGCGCACAAGAACACCAGGAATTGCAAGTTCTCGCGCGGGCTCTTGCCGGGCTCGAGCAGGTTCTTGCCATCCGAATCCATCATCGACCAATTGTTGTGCTTGCCGCTGCCGTTGATGCCCTCGAACGGCTTCTCGTGCAGCAACAACGTGAAGTCATGCCGGCGCGCCACCTGCCGCATGATCTCCATCACCATTTGATTGTGATCGGCGGCGACGTTGGCTTCTTCGAAGATCGGCGCGCACTCGAACTGCGACGGGGCGACTTCATTGTGTCGCGTCTTGACCGGGATTCCGAGCTTGTACAGCTCGTACTCGCTCTCGACCATGAACGCTTGCACGCGGCTCTTGATGCTGCCGAAGTAGTGATCCTCGAGCTGCTGTCCCTTGGGCGGCCGCGCACCGATGAGCGTGCGACCGGTGGAAAGCAGATCCGGCCGCAGCGCCGCGAAGGCGCGATCGATCAGGAAATACTCCTGCTCGGGACCCACCGTCGGCACGACGCGGAACGCGGTCGCGTTGCCGAAGAGACGTAGCACTTTCAACGCCGCGTCGTTCAGCGCCCGCATCGAGCGCAGGAGCGGCGTCTTCTTGTCGAGCGCTTCGCCGTGATACGAAATGAATACCGACGGCACGCAGAGCGTGCGGCCGTTGGTTCCTTCGACAATGAAAATCGGGCTCGACGGATCCCAGGCCGTGTAGCCGCGTGCTTCGAACGTCGTGCGCATGCCGCCGGAAGGGAAGCTCGAGGCGTCGGGTTCTCCCTGAATCAATTGTCCACCGGAGAAGCGCTCGATCGGCACGCCATGCTCACCGAAGGTCAAGAAGCTATCGTGCTTCTCGGCGGTGAGACCGGTCATCGGCTGGAACCAATGACAGAAATGCGTCACGTGTTTCTCGAGCGCCCATTCCTTCACTGCGTGCGCGACCACGTCCGCGATCGAACGATCCAGCTTCTGTCCGCGGCGAATCGTGTCCTGCAATTTCTCGTACACGGCCTTGGGGAGCTTGTCCTGCATGACGGCGGTGCTGAACGTGTTCTCGCCGAAGATCGCCGAAATGGGGCGCGAGTTCCCGGCCTGCAGGTAGGGCACGCTGCGATCTTGGCGCCGCATGACTTCCTGAATGGCCCACAGGCGTGGCGTGGACGAGTTCAACATGGGATTCGATTCCTCCAAGCAGCAACGCGTTGCGGAACGCGAAGGGCGTACACGTACGACGCTCGTGAGTTCCGTGAAGCGAGCGCGGGGCCCGAACGCGTTCAGGGAGGGCACCCGCGAGGCTCACCGGCATTGTTGTGGGGGCGGGCCACCGCCGTCAATGGCGAGGGCGACCGCCCGCGGCGCGGCCGGGGGCGCGGCCCTCAGCGGCGGCGGATGAACGTGGGACCCGCACGCGCTTGCCGACCCCGCGTGCATCGCCGGGATGCTGGACGTCGGCTTCGAGATACACCGACGGCCACCAGCGCGGCAGCGACGCCGCGTCCTCGAGGATTGCAGCGACGGTCTCGATGCGCCCGCTCACGCGCCAGCGCGTGAAGAAGTTGTAATCGTTGGTCCCACGCATCGAGGGGACGGAGACTGCCAGACGCGCTTCCACGAAGCCAGCGGGAAACACGCCGATGCCACGGGTGCTATGCGGACGGCTTGCTCGACCTCGTTGTCACGGATGGCATCGCGGATCGTGTTTGGATTTATCCGAACGTGTCGCCCGGTGCGCCGGTGGATGTGTTGGAATTCGCTTCGCAGCCGGGTGCACTGCTGCACGCGGTGCGCGAGCGTCGCAACGGCGAGGTCCTGATCGAATACGCGCTGACGCGAGTGGAAGCCGTGTCGTCGAGCTCGTGACCCCGACGACACGAATCTCGCGCAAGTTGCCGCTGCTGCGTCCCTGACGCCGACTTTTCTCTCGCATTTGCGGCGCGTTTCGTGCGAAGCGTGTCGTTCGTTCGCGGCTCCCCCGCCCGGCTCCCACATCATGCTGGCAACTGTCGTGTCGGCCGCCGTCCATGGACTGGACGGTACGCGCGTCGCCGTCGAGATCGACCTGCAGCGCGGCCTGCGCGCCTTCCACATCGTGGGTTTGCCGAGTCTCGCGGTGCGCGAGAGCCGCGAGCGCGTCGTGGCGGCGCTCCTGAACGGCGGCTTCACGCTGCCCGAGCAGCGTTTGACCGTCAATTTGGCACCCGCTGACTTGCCGAAGGAAGGCGCGGCGTTCGACCTGCCGATCGCCTTGGGCGTTCTCTCCGCGTCGAGTCAGGTGCCGGCCGAGGCTCTGCACGATACCTGCGTCCTGGGAGAGCTGGCGCTCGATGGGCGCGTGCGCGCGGTGCGTGGTGCATTGCCGATCGCGATCGCGATGCGACGCCAAGGCGTGCGGCGATTGCTCTTGCCGCACGCGAACGTGGACGAAGCCCGGTTGGTGCCCGATCTCGAGGTCTTGGGATGCGATTCGCTGGTCGAAGCGGCGGCGCTGCTGGGGGCGCGCGTGCCGGTGGGAGGCCGGCGTACGGCGATTCGACCGGAGCGCGGCGCGGCGCTCGCGACCACCGATGCCGCGGCACCGCTCGATCGTCTGGCTCCGCACGGCGCGCGTGCGTGGAGTGAAAGCGACCGGCCCGATTTCGCGCAGGTGTACGGCCAAGAGACGGCGAAGCGGGCGCTCGCGATCGCGGCGGCGGGCGGTCACCACGTGCTGATGATCGGGCCGCCCGGTGTCGGCAAGAGCATGCTGGCGCGCTGCATGCCGAGCCTCATCCCGCCGCTCGCGGAGGCCGAAGCGCTGGAGGTGCGACAGGTGCTGTCGGTGTGCGGGCATCATCGTGAAGCGGCGGAGCGCATCGTGCGGCGGCCATTCCGTGCGCCGCACCACACGCTGTCGGTGCCGGGGCTCGTGGGTGGTGGCCGGCCCGTGGTGCCGGGCGAAATCACGCTGTCGCACCACGGCGTCCTGTTTCTGGACGAGGTGCCCGAGTTCCCGCGCAATCTGCTCGATCTCCTCCGGCAGCCGCTCGAGGAAGGCACCATCCGCATCGCCCGCGCCAACATGCAGGTGACGTTTCCGGCGCGCTTCCAGTTGGTGGCGGCGATGAATCCCTGCCCTTGCGGGTTTCTGGGACATCCGAAGAAGCCGTGTCGCTGTGCGCCCGGGGACGTGCAGCGCTATCGCGCCCGCGTGTCGGGGCCGATCCTGGATCGCATCGATCTACGCATCGACGTCGGAATGCCCTCGGAGGAATCGCTCGGACGCGCGGGTCGCGCCAGCGACCAGGAGGCACTGCGCTCCCGGATCACGGCGGCGCGGCTGCGGCAAGCACGTCGCTTCGCGGAGCTGCCGGGCGTGTACTGCAATGCCCAAGCGGGACCCGAGGCGCGGCGGGCCTTCCTGCGCCCGCGCGCGGAGGCGGCGGCTCTGTTGCGCCAAGCCGTTGCCCGATGGAATCTCAGCGTCCGCGCTTACGAACGCACGCTGGCGGTCGCGCGCTCCATCGCCGACCTCGACGGGGCAAGTGATGTCGACGCGCACCACGTCGCGGAGGCGCTGCAATACCGATTGGGTGAGGGCCGGCCTTGATTGATGGTCAGGCACGCTCGCGGTCAGGACAAAAAGTCTGTCCCGCCAATCAACGCGAGGTTCTCCTCGGTAAGGAACGAAGCATCGGGTGTGCTGCAGAAATGCAGGGTGCGTGCTGTCGAGGTAAGCCACCATGAACACGGTGGTTCCACGAACATTTGTGGGTCGGGTGTGGGGTCGTACGATCGCCTGGTGGCTGCATTGGAAGTCTCGCGATTGGGTCTCCTCGCGCAGTATTGGCACGACTCGCGCACGTGACACTAACGCAGACGCCAACTGTTTGTTATACTATTTGTCGCTCGCGTCTCCCCCCAACTACCGAGGGTCAAGGATGTCAGTTCGGTCCCCCCAGTCCGATGTTTCGGAGACGATGGTCAGCTCGGTGCGCGCCACCGGTATTGTTCGCTCCATACCTCCCAAGGCGCGGCTCAACGTCCTGATTTATTCACTCCTGTGCGTGGTCGTTCTGCTCGCGATCGGGACCCTGGTCTACCTTCCACTTCCGATCCCCTCGTCCGTGAATACGTTTGGGACGATCAATTCGTCGCAGAAGTGGGTTCTGGTGAAGGGGACCGATGGCCGGCTGATCGCCAGCACATTCAATTTCAAGACCGGATTGAACGAGGGATATCGTGTTTCGAATTTCGACCCAGGAAGCTCGGTGTCTTTTTCTCTCCGTTCTTCGCTGACGCCGGGGCAGTTCGTGACCCGAGGCGACACCGTCGGCAGCATCTATTCCAGCGAAACGCAGGAACGCCTCATTGCCCTGAACGGGGAACTCGCCGCTGCCCGCGGGCTGTTGGCCGTCAACGCCAGCGGCCAGAAGGCGGCCATCGTCAGCGAAGCGCAGCAACGGCTCCAGTTCGCCAAGCGCAAGCGGGACGAACATCGGACGGTCATGGTTCGGTCGGAACAACTCCATGCGGCGAGCCTCATCTCCCAGAGCGAGTACGAGGCGGTGCGCAGCGAAGACAACATCCTCCAGGACGAAGTGCACATCGCGGAGGCCAACCTGGAATCGGCACGCACCGGAGCGAAGCCGGAACAGCTCAGCTTGGTTCAAGGCAATATCGTAGCGCTCGAAAACGAGATCGAGGCCATCAAGCGCCGGGCGACCACGTATACACTGACGGCTCCGATCTCCGGCACCGTATCCCGGGCGTCCTCACCCGACACCTTGCTGACGATTTCCGATACGACAGAGCTCGTGGCTCTGATCCCGGTCAAATCGAGCGACTATTCGCGTGTTGCCAACACGCCGGACGCTCAACTGACACTGCGTGGTCTGGCGCGGCCCGTGCACGGGAAGGTCATCGCGCTTGACCGCGAGATGCAGATTGTACAAGGGCAACGCGTCGTGATTGCGACCGCACTGCTGGCAGGGCCTGCGGATGGCTTGATGCCCGGGATGCTGGTCAAGTGCCGCATCAACTGCCGTCCAGTGACCGTGCTCGAGTCTCTCAAGCGGCTATTTGCTGGGTGGACTGCGTCGCAGAATGCTCCGTGGGGTTCCTGATGGGCGGCAGACTCGAATACAAGTACCTGGTCCCGAACTCGTTGCTGGAGGCGATCCGGGCGGATATACGGCCGCACATGGAGATCGATCCCTTCGCGGGGCAGCAGAGTTCGAACGAGTACACCGTGCGCAGCATCTATTACGACACCCCGCGGCTCGACTGCTACCACGAGAAGGTCGACGGCGTGGGCGTGCGCCGAAAGTTCCGGATCCGCGGCTACAACCAGCTGGACGAGAAGAGCATCGTCTTCTTGGAAATCAAGCGGAAGTACTTGAACTTCATCATGAAGGATCGCGCTCCGTTGCTGCACCAGGACCTGAAGGATTTCTTTTCTTCACCGGAACTGGACAAGTACATCATTCCCCTGAGCGGCACCACGCAGGAACAGGCCGACGCGAAGCACTTTCTTTATTACTATTATCGCCGAGGCCTGCAGCCCGCGGTCCTGGTCGTCTACGACCGGGAGGCATTTCTCGGCAAGTTCGATTCTTCCTTGCGAGTCACGTTCGACAAGAACCTGCGCGGCTCGATCTTTCCGACGCTCGACATGCTCTATGAAGACGATCGTTTGGTTCCCTCCATGCGCAACCACTTTATTCTCGAGCTCAAGTTTTTCCGGGGCGCGTTGCCGGCTTGGGTCATCTCCATGGTCCAGCGCTACAGCTTGCCGCGGATGGCGCTCTCGAAGTTCACGATCTGTCTCGATTCGCAACGTGCGTCGCGTTCGTCCTCGCGAATGAGAAGTAGAACAGCATCGCCCGTCGCGAGTTGGGCGTGAGGCCAATGGAGGGCCAATTTTCATGAACCCCCAGACTACCGGGCTTTTTCCCATCACGGGCGTCGAAATCGTCGGCCACATCCTCGTCGCCCTGTCGTGCGGGTTGTTCATTTCCTGGATCTACCGCCGCACCTACAAGGGGCCTGGATACTCGATCGCCTTCGTGAACTCGCTCGTGCTTCTGACGATGATCACCTCCGTGGTGATCCTGACCATCGGCAGCAACCTCGCCCGCGCGTTCGGGTTGGTGGGAGCGATGTCGATCATCCGCTTCCGCACCGCGGTCAAAGACACGCAAGATATCGTCTACATCTTCTTTGCGGTCGCCATCGGCATGGCCGCCGGCGTTGGATATCACAAGATCGCGTTCATCGGCACCGCTTCGATCGGTTTGATGATCTTCTTGTTCTCGAAGACGAAGGCCGCAGCACCTCGCAAGGAAGAGTACCTGCTGCAGTTTTCCTACAGCCCCAATGGAGACGACTTCCCAGGCTATCTTCCGGTCTTGAAGAAACACTGTCGACAGCACCAGGTCATCAATACGCGCTCGTTGGGTACGGATCGCGACTCCCTCGAAATCTCCTGCTACGTCAAGCTGCGGCACAAGGAGAGGGACAGTATCTTCGTGCGTGAATTGCGCCAGGCTCAGGGCATCAGTCAGGTGAATCTGTACTACGACGAAGAGCAGTTCTGAGGCGGCGCACAGCACACCCCGTTCGACGACCGAGGAGATCCGATCTGAGATCCATGACGAGACCTGTTGTATTCGGCTGCATCGTTGGGACACTCGTCTTGGCATGTGGCTCGCCGGTCAAGCCACCGCAAGACCCGATGCTGCGACTTGTCGCCTCGTATCCGCTCGGCATCACTGAACCATCCGGCCTGGCGATCAACGACTCCGGTACGATTCTGTGGACCGTCACCAATAATCCGGAAAAGGTCCACCAGTTGGATCTCGCCGGCAACGTCGTCCGCACCCTCAGCTATTCCGGGCACGACTTGGAAGGGATCGCCTACGACTCGTCCGACAGTACCCTATGGGTGGCCGAAGAGGATCGTCGCGAGATCGTCCACTTGGACTTGACCGGAGCGGTGCTGTCGCGACACCGGCTAAGCCTCACGGGCCAAACGAACAGTGGTCTCGAGGGTATCTGCTTCGATGATCAGGGCCGCATGTTCGTTCTGAACGAAAAGCTTCCTGGCATGTTCATCTCGTTGAACGCCGACTTCTCCATCGCCGCCGCGGACACCCTCGCGTTCGCGCGGGACTACTCGGACATCTCCTACAATCGCCGCAGTAATTGTTTTTGGATCATCAGCGATCTCTCAGAAGGGCTCTACCTGTACGACAAGACGAATGGCGTCCTGGGCCGGTACGCCCTACCTTTTTCCAAAGGTGAAGGCGTGGCGTTCGATGCCGCCGCAAACTTGGTCTATGTCGTCAGCGATTCCGAACACAGACTCTACGTCTACGCGGGGCCCTGAGCGCCACGCGCCCGGTCCGCGATGGAGGAGCAATGAGCGCTGCCGCGATTGGACGAATGGCGCTGCAGTCGTCACTCGCCGTGATTGCGCTGTTCGCATGTGGCAATTCGAAGCCTGCGAAGCCCGCGAGCACCGGCGTGCTTCAACTCCTTGCCACGCACGCACTGACCATCACCGAGCCTTCTGGATTGGCGATCAACGAGTCGGGCACGATGTTGTGGACGGTCACGAACAATCCGGACAAGGTCTATCAATTGGACAAGGACGGCACTCCGGTTCGCACTCTCAACTACGTGGGAGAGGACTTGGAGGGCATCGCATACGACCGTTCCGACAAGACGCTGTGGATCGTCGAAGAGAATCGGCGTGAGATCGTTCATCTCGACTTGAACGGCGACGTCTTGTCGAGACACGCGTTGGACCTCGTGGGCGAGCGCAATAGCGGTCTCGAGGGCATCTGTCTGGGCGACAAGGGCCGTATGTTCGTGCTGAACGAGAAGCAGCCGGGGCTCTTCATCGAAGTGAACGCCGACTTCTCGATCGCCAGCCGGCTGCCGCTGGACTTCGCCAAGGATTTTTCGGATTTGTGGTTCGATCGCGACACTGCCTGCTTCTGGATCCTCAGCGATAAGTCACAGAAACTGTGTCGCTGGAGCCAGCAGAAGGGCGTCGTTTCCGAGTACGCGCTGCCTTTCCCCAAGGCCGAGGGAATTGCCTGTGACGATGCGGCGAACCGCCTGTACATCGTCAGCGATTCCGAGAACAAGATGTACGTCTACCAGATACCTCCCAAGTAAAGCATCGCGCCCCGACCGACCTCACGGATCCTACTTCGCGAGCGTCGCCTTGCGCGTGTCGCGGCCGCGCGAGGTGTCGAGCGTCACCATGTAGATGCCGGACGCCACTCGTTGTCCGGCCACGTTGGTGCCGTCCCAGCGCACCGTGTATTCACCCGGCGTCAGCCAAACGCAGGTGTTCCCGGTGTCGGTGAACGGGAGGCTCGGGATGACCACCGCGGAGGCGAAATCCCCGCTTCCCACCTGGGTATGAAGTGGGGCGCCATTTGTAGCGCCAAACGACGGTGCAGCGCAGGCCAGAAACGCGGTTGCGATCGTCCCAGGACGGAGCCACGTCGCAACACTCGGTGTCCATCGCATCGTGCCCCCATACAGTGAGGCTAAGGCTCCACTCGCGGCGGCACGCAGCCGAAACCAGCCTCGGTTCGCGAGCGTGGCAGGCTGTCGGGACGGCGCCAGCATACGCCTCGCGGCGAGCGACTTCCAAGTCAAGACTGCGCTTGGGAGCTCACGAGCGGAAGATCGCCATGCGCTCGAGTTGGCGCCGGTGGCGCAGGTGGTGGCAGATGGCGTGCTCCAGCATCTGCTCGATGCCGTAGCTCTCGCCCCAACGCGACGTGAAGTGAACGGGGGACACACCCGGGGCGGGACCGTCGAGCTGGTCGTCATGGAGCGGCTCCAGTGCGCGCTCGAAGTGCACGCGGACCTCTTCGAACGCGCGCAGGAAGGCAGCGCGGCCGTCGAGCGTCTTGGGATCGGTGCCGCGATCCGGCTTGGGGAACCCGAGGCATTCGCAGATCCACCCCGCGTAGCCGTACGACGAACGCAGAACGTGGATCAGAATGCCGCGAGCGCGGGATTCGTCGAGCGGGTTGCCGCCCTGCAAGTGCTCATCGCCAATGCGGGGAAGGAGAGCGACCACTTCGCGGCGCCCACGATCCCATTCATCGAAGAGCGCCTGCACGGCGTTGCGTGACACTGGAATCCTCCCGGAGCGAGAAAAGCGCCCGCAGGATAGCACGCACGCGCGGTGGTGAGCCGCACCGCAACGCGCCGCGTCATTGCCGGCTGCAGCGCGGCGCACCGTACGGTGGAGCGCCGCTTCGCCAGTCGGGAATCCGTGGCGGGGAACTTGCACCGCCGCGTCCATGCAGGTCACCCATCTTGCACGGAACACCCCGCACCGGCCCGCGTTCGCGTTCTTCTGCGCGTATGCACTCTTCGTCATGTACGCGACGCTGCTGCCGTTCCAGTTCACCTTCGATCGCGCGGCGCTGGCGCAAAAGCGCGCGTGGATCAATTGGAACCCGACGCAGCTCGTGACCGGCGAGCCGACGCCGCTCACGGACGTGGTCTCGAATATCGCCTTCTTCGTGCCGCTGGGTGTCATCGGCTTGCACGCGCAGCGGCGCCGCGGACTCGCCGCCACGATCGCACGCGCGACGCTGGCGGGTGCGGCGCTGAGCCTCGGAGTCGAAACCCTGCAGTTCTTCACGCCGTCGCGCAACCCAGCCACCAGTGACGTGCTCACCAACGGTTTCGGCACCGCGCTCGGGGCGCTGCTGGCCGCATTTTTCCAGCAGCATCAGGGTGCGCTGCACCAGCGCGTCCTGGCTTGGATGCGGCGCGAGCCGCTCCTGCCGGTGTGCATCGGCTTTGCGCTCGTGGTGATTCTGGCGGCGCTCATTCCATTCGACTTCGCGGTCACGCTCTCGTACCTCAAGCGCGCCATACGCACGGCGCGGCTCGATCCGTGGAGTGACCCCTCGCCATGGCGCGCGTCGGCGGCGGTGCTGCTGCAATACGCCGTGCTGGCCGGGTTGGCGCTGCAGACGGCGACGCGTATGCGGTGGGGTCGGGCCGTGAGCCGCATTGCGGCCTGCGCGCTCGGCTTCACGATCCTTGGCGTCGGTCTCGAAGTCATGCAACTCGTGGTGCGCTCGCGTACGACCTCGGCGCGTGATGCGCTGGCGGCGGGTGCGGGCGTCGTCCTGGGGCTCGTGGTTGCGAGCGCGCTCGGCACCGGCCGGCGGGCGCGTCACGGCTGGATGCTGGTCGGCTGCGCGTACGCGGGGTCGATCATTCTCTTGGCGTTGCAACCGTTCGAATTCGACTTCACGTGGGAGACATTGCGCGGGCGCGTGTCCTACACGTCACTGATCCCATACTCGAGCTATTACTACCGCGCCAATGTTGCAGCCGTAGCGGATTTCCTCGAAGGATTGCTTTGCTACTTGCCGTTGGCCTTCGTGCTCGCGCACGCGCACTCGCGCAGCGGCAATCCATCGGCACGGTTGGCGCCGGCGGTCGCGCTCCTGTGCATGCTGCTCGCCTTGGTGTTGGAAGTCCTGCAACTGGGCATGCCGCGCCGCTACGCCGAGGTCTCGGACGTTCTGACGGCAGGACTGGGTGGTGCGCTGGGAGCCTCGGCGTGGCGTTGGGTCGCGCACTTGAGTGGGCTGGCCACCGTTGCGCCGACGATTGTACTCACGACGCCGCGAGCTCCCGAGCCGTGGATGCTTGCCATGGCCGAAGACGAAGCGAGCGGCGTCCCGCAGGTCCGCCGCTCGTAGATTCGTCGCGTCGCGCGTATCTCACCGCGCCGTCGTCATCGCACCAGCATCATCTTGATCGACTCGGCGATGCCGTCCGCCTGCAGCCGCACGATATAGGGACCGGAGGCCACCGCGGCACCGTTTTGATCGCGCCCGTCCCAAACGACGCGATGGGTTCCGGCGCCATAGGCGCGATCCACCAAGTTCGTCACCCAGGAGCCGTCGGCGCGGAAGACGCGCATGCGCACGTGCCCGGCCGCGGGCAGTTCGAAGCTGATCGAGGTACTGGGGTTGAACGGATTCGGCACGTTCTGGAGCAGGCGCGGCGCCGCAGGAGCCGCCGTCACGTCGGACGGGTGCGGCGTTTTCTTGATGCTGACATAGTCCACGACGGCACCCGTCGCGCTGTCGAAGGTGACGATGTAGAGCAGGTGATCGTAGACGAACACCTGCGAGAACAAGATGCGCATGTCGACGAATGCAGCCGTCGGCCCACAGTACGTCGTCGGCTCGTTTTCCTTGATCTTGGCACCGCAGCCGCTGACCACGAACAGCGTCCCCTCGGGGTCCTGATAGTTGGGATTCTGCTCCTGATTCACCGGCACGCCGTTCTTGAGCGGGAACAGTCGCTCGTAGGTGTGCGCGTGACCGGTGAGCACGACGTCGACCTTGAACTCGTCGAAGATCGGGAACAGCAACGCGGCGACCTCGGGGATGTTCGACTTGTAGGTGCAGGTCAGCAGCGGGTGATGGTAGAAAACGAATCTCCAGGTGGCGCGCCGCGATGCCGATGAAGCGAGGTCGGCGCGCAACCAGGCGAGTTGATTGACCTCGTCGTAGAGGAACCCATCCGCCGTATCGAGCGCAATGAAGTGCGCGTTGCCGTAGTTGAACGAATAGTAGTGTTCGTTGTTCGGCAGGCTCCATTCCTTGCAGAAGTTCGAGTCCGGGTCCACGTGCCAATCGTGGTTGCCGAGCGCCGGCCACATGGCGGTGTTGGCGAGCAGCGGTTGCCAGGGCTTCATCAGCACCGAGTCGTACATGGACGATTCGCCGTCCGGATAGACGACGTCGCCGGGCAGGATGCCGAACTCGGCGCGCGGTGAGACGCGGCGGATCATGGCCTGCGTCACGTGCTGCTGTCCCATCTCGTCCTCGCCGACGTCGCCGGTGAAGAAAAACGAGAAGTCGGTGTCGGCGCGCCCGGCATCGGTGCGGAAGGTGTAGTCCTCGCCCTCGACCACGGTCGCACCGTTCTCGACGATTCGGTAGCGGTACACCTTGCCCGGCTCGAGACCGGTGATCGTGAGCTCGTGCGCGGTGCTCAGAACCGACTCGGTCATCCAACTACTGAAATTCGTGTCGGTGCCGAATTGAACCGTCTGCGCCGCCGGCGTCGCGGTGCGCCACATCAGAGTGACTTGCGTCTGTTGGACATTCTGCGGATATGGATGACGCGTGAGAACGGCGGCCGCTTCCACGTGCGACGATGCGGCGGCGACGAGCCCGGCGCCGATCACGGCGATCGTGGTTCGCATGATGAGATCCAATCCCGAACCATGGGGGGGCGGTACGCGACGAGGCTCGGTGCAATGCAATGAGCGATCAGGTTGGACGATTTAGCCGCTGCTGGAAGGCAGCCCTTTGATTGTACCGAAGGCCGGCGCGTCGAGGCAACACGCGCGACGTTCGGAATGCATGCAACCGTGTTCGAATGGGTGTGCCCAGCGTGGGGGAATTGGCACAAGACGCTACGGCACCAGCACGACCTTGCCGATCACGGAGCGCTCTTCGAGCAGTGCGTGACCGCGTGCGACGTCCGCCAGCGGCAGCACCGTGTGCACGACCGGCCGCAGCGCACCGCGCTCGACATGTCCCAAGACTTCCAAGAGTTCCGCTTTGCTTCCCATCGTGGAGCCGAGGAACGCCAAGTTCTTGAAGAACAACATGCGCAGGTTGGTCGCGACTTCGTGACCGCTGGTCGCGCCGCACACGACCAAACGGCCGCCGCGCGCCAGGCTTTTCACGTTGCCCTCCCAGGTGTCGCGCCCGACGTGGTCCAGGACGACATCCACGCCACGCTTGTCGGTCAAGCGGCGCACGTCGGCGGCGAAATCCCGGTCGCGATACAAGATCACTTCATCGGCACCGAGGCTGCGCACCGCGTCCACCTTGTCGGGGCTGCCGACGGTCGCGAAGACGCGCGCGCCCAAGAGCTTCGAGATCTGCACCGCGGCGGTGCCGACGCCGCTCGCGCCCGCCTGCACCAGCACGGTTTCGCCCGGCCGGATGCGGGCGCGCGCCGTCGCCATGTGCCACGCGGTCAAGAACACGATCCCGAGGGCGGCGGCACCTTCGAATGACACGTGGTCCGCGAGCGGCATGACATTGGCCGCTGGCACGACGATGAACGCGGCGCAGGCTCCATTGCGATGCTCGCCCAGGATGCCGTAGTGGCGGCAGAGGAAATCCTCGCCGGACAAGCAGGCGCGACAGCGCCCGCACGAAACACCCGGCTGCAGGGCGACGCGCGTTCCGGGCGCGGGACCGTCGACGCCCGCGCCGAGCGCGTCCACGACACCGGCGCCATCGCATCCGGGGAT
>Ga0247727_10006414_pt1 | contig 23157 bp, 20 predicted proteins | sample WisWelCaveWW1625_FD_202498 | JGI IMG/M metagenome (GOLD analysis project Ga0247727, IMG submission 202498) | Biofilm microbial communities from Wishing Well Cave, Virginia, United States - WW16-25 | ecosystem: Environmental > Aquatic > Deep subsurface > Groundwater > Cave microbial mat | place...
AATTCGACGTGGTGCTTCTCCGTGACGTTGAAATCAAACCGGATGGTCGGGAACCGCCGGATGTTGCGGGCCGGTTCCACGAAGGTCAGGTTGAGCCGGTTGTAGTCGTTGTTCGCCGCCACGCGGTCTCTGAGCACACCCTTCTGGGCTGCGGCGTTGATCTGGTTCAGCGCGTTCGCCGTCAACGGGTCAGGTGTGGATGTGTAAGTCCTGCCGCCGGCGCCGGCAACCGCAATCTGATAGAGATTGACGTTCCGGGTGACGCCGGTCGAATCCACGTACCTGAAGATGCCCTGCAACGCATTGGGGGTCAGCACCGTGCGCGAGGGGGCAAAGGTTTGGGGCAGGCGGAACTCTTCCATATTGACGAAGAAGAACGCCTTGTCGCGTCCATTGAAGAGCTTCGGGATAATGATCGGCCCGCCGACGTTGCCGCCGAACTGGTTCAGGAGAATCCGGTCGCGCCCGACGTTGTCAAAGGCCGGTTGGTTGAAAAAGTAGGCGGCATTGAGCGCGTCGTTGCGGTGTTGCCAGAACAAGCCGCCGTGGAATTCGTTCGATCCCTGCTTGGTCACGAACTTGACCTGCACCGCGCCCCCGCCCGCGCTTTCCGCGCCCGGCGTAGCGGTCGAGACCGTCACTTCCTCTACCGCATCCGACTTCGGCTGAGCGGAGGTGAAGAAGCCGTCGGTTGACTTCAGGAAGTTGTCCTGGATGTTGGCGCCGTCGAGGGTGATGTTGAGCGTCGCCTTCGGCAGCCCGTTGACCGAGGAGGTGCGCGGAGTGCCCGGCGTTTGCACTCCGGGCATCACCAAAACCAACTGCATAGCGTCGCGCGTCGAGAAGGGCAGCTCGTGAATCTGTTTGCCGGTGATCGTCGTGCTGATGTTGGCGCTCGTCGTTTGCAGCACCTCGCCGCCGCCCGTGACCACGACCTGTTCGCCGACGTTGCCGACTTCGAGCGTGACGTTGACCGTCGCCGCCTGGCCGACATCCACTTTGACATTCTGCACCACCGTCGCCTTGAAGCCCTGGGCCGTGACGGTGACGGTGTAAGTGCCGGTGTTGATCGCGGGCAGCGTCCACTCGCCGTCTTTGTTGGCGACGGCGGTGAATTGCGTTCCGGTGCTCTCATTCTTGACGGTGATCTTCGCGCTGGGGACGACTTCGCCGTTGGCGTCGGTGACTGTGCCAGTCAACCGTCCGGTGGTCGAGACCTGCGCAAAGGCTCCGCTCGCCAGCATCAACGTCAGCAGCAGGCAAGCGATCAGACCGAAGTTGAGAAGAGGCAGGAGACCCCGGTCTTCGATTCGGGTGTGTTTCATAGAACCCTCCTTTTCGGATAGAGGCAGTTAGGGGAAGATACGCAATCAACAACGGCGTCAGGCAAGAGTTGATAGAACGCCGCTGTCGGATGGCATCAAAAACGTTCTCGTGTCTGCAAGGTGACTCAGTTGATGATGACGATCAATAATTACAGGAATGAGTTCCGCGCAGGTGAAGCTTATTTGAAAGCCTACGTTTTGGCAAGATTCGCCAGGCTCTTTCGCAACAACTGGCTGGGCATTCAATTGAAACGTGCATAAACAACGAAGACGAGTGACAAACCGTCGCTTGCCACTCGTCACATCCTCTCCCGCCCGGCAAATTCGGATCAACGAATCGGCATCGGCATGCCGCCGGGAGCCCCCATTCCGCCAAGCGGGTTGGCCGATTCAACCGGAGGCAATTGATCTACCTTTTCCGGCGCGAGGACCGACAATCGCGTAACCGCAGCGGTGCCCAGACCCGTGCTTCGTAAATCCTTGTTGTTGGCGATGGCGAAATAAAGATCAACGGCTTCTTTCGTTTTGCCCGTCGTCTCGTAAAAGCGCGCCAGGGACAGATCAATGAACGCCGACGGGATCGCTCCCGGCTTCGCTCTCAGCTTCTGATATTCGGCCATCGCTTCTTCGTCCCTGCCGGTCGCTTCGTAACGCTCGGCCAGAGCCAGGCGCGCCTGCGCGCCCACGTCGGAATCTTTCTGCGAAATCTCTTTCAATGTCGCCTCGGCCTTGTCGGCCTCGAAATGAAGCTGATGAGTGGCGCCGAGGTAACGCGCCAGATCGCCGTTGTACGAAGGATATTCGTTCGCCGCGAGCGCGAAAGCCTTATGGGCCTCGCGATGCTTTTCGTCTTCGGTCGTGAAAGCCTTGGAACCGGCGGCCAGATTCGGAGGAATCGGGTTCGCCACGATGGCCTGATGCACGGCCATCGCCCTGGCCAATGACTCGCCCGCGTTTTTTGCGCGCCGCGAAAAGAACATCCAGGTGATCAACGCCAGCGCAATCACCACCACTGCGACCGTCAACCATTTCAGGATCGGACGCGAACGCTCCTTGACCCAGGTGGTGGTGGCCACGTATTGATCCATCAACGGATCGCGTTTTAAGACTTGAGTGGAAACTCGCCCTTTAGCCAATGTTGTACTCCTTATAGTAAGAAAATTGGGGCAATGAGGAAGCCGCAAAAATAGCGGTCGAGCTTCGGGGTTGTCAAGTAGATAAAATGTGGGATTAAATGCTGCCGTCATCTGGGCTTGACGATGCGGTTATGCCAAAAACGCTTCACGAAAAGACATTTGAGCGCGCGCTCAGGCTGCTCTCTTACAAACCACGCAGCATCGCCGAGATGCGCCTGCGTTTGCTCGAAAAGGATTGGGCGGATGAAGCCATCGTGGATCAGGTCGTCGCCAGACTCGAAGAACTGGGTTATTTGAACGACGAGCAGCTCGCGGCGGGCTTCGCCGGCTCGCGCTTGACCGTCAAACCGCTTGGCCGCGCGCGATTGCGCCGCGACCTTCAACGCCGGAAGCTGCCGGCGCAGACCATCGAAAACGCGCTCGACGAAGCTTACGAGCAACAAAGCGAAGAGGAGCTGATCGAGCGCGCGATCAAAAAACGCCAGCGTTTGAAAGGCGCGCCGAAGACTCGCGAAGAGGCCAAGAAGCTCTTCGATTACCTGATGCGGCGCGGGTTCAGCTACGACCTGGTCGCCCGCAAAGTGCGCGAGGCAAGCAAAGGCGTTGACACGTCGGGTGAGACTGAGTAGCCGGCACGCCGCCGCCGATTACCAAAAGCAACCTTCTCCGCTATACTCATCATCTGCACGCGCGGCAAAACCACGGTCTTCAAATGAGGGGAGAAACTGAAATGAGAAGAATATTGTGTGGATTGTTTATCGCAGGCTCGATTGCGACCTCGCTCTGGACTGCGTCAGCGAAAAACCATTCGGTCAATTCCGGCGAATCAGCGGCGCAAAAACCCGGCCCGCAACTTCCGCCCGAAGAGATCATCCGCCAGTTCACGAAAAAAGAGAGCGAACTGCGCGACATCTGGAAAGAATATTCCTACATCCAGGAATCGAAGCTCCAGGTGCTGGGGCCGGCCAACACCATTTCGGGCGAGTTCTTTCAGGTCTCCGAGTTCGTCTTCAACGACGCGGGCGCCCGCATCGAGCGCATCATCAAAGCTCCGCAGTCAACGCTCGATCAGACGGGATTGCGGATGACGGCGGAAGACAGAAACGCTTTCGTCAATCTGCAACCGTTCGCGCTGACCGCCGAGGATTTGCCGAACTACCTGGTCAGCTACGCCGGCAAAGAGAAGGTTGATGAATTGAACACCTTTGTTTTCGATGTGATCCCGAAGGTGATGTCCAATCAGCGCGAGCTTGAGCGGTTGCGCAAGCAGAAGATCGAGGGGAAATTCTTTCAGGGGAAGATCTGGGTTGACGACCAGGACCTGCAGATCGTCAAAACGGCGGGCAAGATCGTCCCCGAATTCGAGCAGCGATTCCCCAAATTCGAGACCTACCGCGAAAACATTGACGGCCGCTTCTGGTTCCCGACTTACACCTACGGCGACGACGTTCTGGAATTCGGCCGCTTCAGCTATCACGTGCGGATGGTCATCAAATACAAAAACTATCGCCGGTTCCAGTCGGACCTGAAGATAGTTGGCGTCGAAGAGATCAAGGATGAACAACCGGCCGCTGGCGGCAAACCAACGGAAGGAGCCGCCGCAGGCAAACCCGCTGAAGCGAAGCCCGGTGAAACAAAGCCCGGCGAAACGAAGCCCGGCGAAGCAAAGCCCGGCGAAGCGAAGAAAGACGAAGCGAAGAAGGAAGAAGCGAACAAGCCTAAAGTTCGCCCGCGCCCTTGATCGCCTTCGCTCTTCGCCTTTCCCACAGAACGATCAACCACAAACAGAGGGCGGTTGTGATTGAAACAGCCGCCCCGATCACCAGCGACTTCGGACGGTAGATCAATTCGATCCGATGGTTGCCCGCTGCCAGCGCGATTCCCCGCAAGTTGTAATTCACGCGCAGAATTTCCGATTCGGCTCCGTCAATCTTTGCTCGCCATCCTGGATAATCAATTTCGCTCAACACCAGGATCGAAGGCTTCTGCGCAGCGGCTTCGATCAACATGCGCGCCGGATCGCGTTTGAGAATATCGGCCTTCACAACCCCCGGCTCGCTTTCGCTGATTTCATCCGCAGGGCCGGTCAAGCCCCAATCCAGCTTCGCCGCCGTCGCGTGATCAACCAGCGCCGATGTGCGCGGATCGAAATCCTGCCCGGCAAACTCGCCTCGAATCAATTTCAACTGATCGCCCTCGTAAGCGACTTTGACCCGATCCACGAGCCACGCGCGCGGCATTGAGCGCAGGTTTTCGAAGACGCGGAATTCGCGATAAGGCTCGGCCTGGCTGTGTTCCGCGACCTCGCGCCAGCGCGTGGAGTCGCTCAAAGACGGGTTGAGAGTTTGCGCCAGCGTGACCGAGCGCTTCGATGCCGAATCGTCGAGAGACATTTTTCTGAGGCTGATTGCGGCGTTGTCGCGCGTTCTGGCTTCAACCCGAACCGCGCGCGGCGATTGACAGGCTCGCAAGTTCTCCGGCAACCCGACGCGCGTGATGTACGAATGTCCCTGAAAACTCGATGAAGAGTCTCCGCTCCAGCTTTCGGCAATCTGCGCGCGCGAATGTTTGACGGCGCCCCGCAGATCGGCGCGGTCGTAAGCCCATTCGGCGGTGTCCCGCCCGGCGCGCAAGGTCGTCACCCAGCCCGGGTTCGATCCGCAACTGACCGCGATCTTGGCCACCGCCTCTCCATCGGCAATCTTGACCGAATCGGCCAGCGAGGAAACGATGGCCAGCGAATCGGCGACTCCTTCGCCGGTCTTGAAGATCGCGCTTCTGCCGTTTCGCAGCTCCACCTGCGATCCGGCATCGGTCGCTTTCGCCGCAACGGGATCGAAAAATGCCGGCGGGACGAAGACGTATCGCACGTTGAGCAGATCGAGCGTGCGATCCTGCGCATCGAGCATCGTCGAGATGAAGCTGCGCCCGGCCTCGTCAATCCCGCTGAAGGTCTTGTAACGCTCGTTGAGCACAGGATCGTAACCAGTGACCATCTCGTGGCCGTAAAACCAGAACGGGTTGAATTCGCCCGCAGCCGGGTTGAGCATCAGGTGATGGCGAACGGGTGAGCGCTCGCTCTGCTTCGCGGCCAGCGCTTTTGGCATTGCGGTTCCGACGAGCGTTTCGAGCTTGTCCGGATTGTTGATGGGCGCGAACGCGGCGTAGAGATGGAAGTCAACGATCAACAGAGCCAGCAGCAACGCGTACCAGCGGCAACGCTTCCGGGCGCGCGCGAAGATCACAATTGCAACGCACGCGCAGACGGCAGTAATCGCCGGCGCGTAAAATTCCGGGCCGGCTGTCTGCAAAAACCCTTGCGGCACGCGGCTCAGATCGGGCAGCGATCCGATCAATCTTTCAGCCAGGTCTTTTCGCCAGAGGACGAAGCCTCCGATGGCGGCGCAAAACAATGCCAGCGATGCGGAAATGACTTGCACGCGTCGCGCCAGCAATCGCGACTCATTGCGCAGCAATCGGTCAACAGCGTATCCGGCCAGCACCGCTGCGGCCAATGCGACTTCCATCCAATGGCGATTGGGGCTGCGGAAGTTGCCGATCACCGGGACGTGATAAAGCGCGCGGGCGACCGGGCCTGAGTATTTGCCGAAGGCCAGGATCGCGCCGGCGACGGCGACACAGCTCCAGAAAATTCCTACGCTGAACCGCGCACGCCAAGCAGAGATCGCTCCGGCCAGCGCGAGCGACAGCGCGATCGCGCCGAGATAAATCTGCGCCTCGTTGTGATGCCAGTAGACGCCCCAGTAAGGCATCCGGTAAATTCCGCTCCCTTCGCCGTGAAAGAACGGGAAGAGCGTGGTCAGGAGCGACAACGGGTGGAGCGAATGGAGCGTGAACAATTCAAACGGCCATTCGCGTCGAACCGATTGGCGAGCGAACTCTGCGGCCGGCAGCAGTTGCACTGCCGACAGAGATGCGCCGGCGATGAACATCAACGCGAACTTCGCCAGGAAGATGATTCGGGATTTGAGATTCGGGATTTGGGACGGCGTCTCGTCTCTTCTGAACAGCGCGCAAAACAGGGCGTATGCGCAGGCCAGCAACGACGAATAGATCAGCGGTTGCGGATGCGCGGCGAAGACCTGCCAGGCGACGATCAACGCTCCGCCCGCCGCATCGCGCCAGCGCCCGCGTTGAGAGAGCCTTTCGACGAAATACAAAACCAGAGGCGCGAGCGCGATGATGTGCAGGAATCCGGGATAGAGCGTGCGCGCGACGGCGAATCCGCTCAAGCCGTAGATCACCGCCGAAACGACGCTGGCCCGGCGATTGAACCCGAGGCTTCGCGCGTAGCTGAAGGCCGCGATCAAGGCGACGGCCAAACCGATTTCAAGCGACAGCGTCAACGTGCGCGACGTCGTTTCGATCAGGTAAATCCAGTTGATCGGATCGAGCGCGCCCGCCTGCCATTCGGCAAACATCGGCGCGCCGCTGTATTGAAAAGGATTCCAGAGCGGCAAGCTGCCCGACTTGATCTGTTCGGCGACGAATTTGTAGGCGGGAAAGAACCAGAAGACCGCGTCTTTATCGCCGAGCGTGGCGCGCCCCAGCGTCTCCCGCCAGAAGAAGATGAGCGGCAGGAAGATCAGAAAAAGAAACACCGGCAGGTTGCCGCGGCGGGGAGTGAAAAACTGTTTCAGCGAATCTCTGGTCGGCATCTCCACCTTCGGGTCCGGATTCAAGCCCGCCTCCGGGTCGAGCTTGCGCCGCGTTATCTGGACGGATCTATCTTGATCTGGCCCAAAGGACTGGACACGCCCCACGGCAAGCGATTCTCTTTCGGCCCAGATCAACCACGCGCACTTTGCGAGCGCCCTTCGAACGATAGACGATGTTGTATCGTCCTTCGTTGATATCCGGATCGGCCACCGGCCCCGCTTTCAGCGGCACCTTGGCCAGGTAGCGCACCCCGAGCCGTTTCCACCGCTCCCAACTTTCAGCCGGGCTGCCATACGCAACGCTCTTGAGTCCCGTGTAAAGGTAAATGAGAGGCGGGTTGTGGGTGGCCACGGCGTCCTCGCTCGAAATGTGCTCGCGCATCCAATTGAACATCTCCTGGTGCTCCTCGAAGCTCACTATCCAGCCAGGCCGGTTTTGGCTGAATTTACCGATGATGTATTCGACGTTGCCATAAAGACTGATGGCCAGCAAAACGCCGGTCGCCACCGCCATCCCTTTCCACGGCTCAAACGTGGACCTGGCCTTGACCAGATGATAGTGCTTCTGAAGGAGGAAGCGAATCCCCATCAGCAGATAGACGATCAGAAATGGAAGCAACGGCATGACCAGCCGGGAAACTGTCTGGTCCGGCGGCAATGGAAATAAGTCGCCAGGCCGATTCCCAGCATTGCCGCGATGGAGACCGATTTAAGCAGCCAGTAATTTTCCGGGAACTGCGGAGCGATGCGGAAAACGAAGGAGAGCAGAAAAGGAAAACCCGGCGGATACAACGGCAGGATGTGGGCGCCCGGCGAGTTGATCAACCGGTAACCTTGTCCGCTAGCGAGCGACTTGGCCAGCAGGACGTACCACGCATCGTCGAGCAGCATTCCGGCAACGCGGTCAACCCGGAGAATATAGATCGTCAGAAAGATCAACACCGACAGCGTCACGGCGATTATCGCAACCCGCCGCTTCGGTCTTTCGCGCTTCATATCTTCACGGCTACTCTCTTTCTCGATCACCGGCTTCGACGCTGCGTTCAAGGCCGTTTGTGATTTCCTGGTTGCCCGCTTAGACATTGCAATCTTTGCCTCTTGACCAACTACTGTAAAACCATTCTTCTTACCATCCCCGCTTCGCCTGTCACGGAACCCGATAAATGAATATCGAATATCCGATCGTGGCTATTGGCTTGAGTTTTCTCAAACCTGCCATGAACTCTTCAGCGCCGGGAGCCTCCCGATTGCTCAAATTCGCGCATTGCAGGCTGGTGGCGCTGACGGCAACAATCGCTCCAGATGGGACGTCTCCGAAAGCAGCCATCTCCCGGCGTTGATTGCCGGGATTGAACGCAGGCAGGAACCTGGCTTTGATACCGTAATACTCCGGCTTCGCGCTGCCAAAATAGCTGAGGAAGAACGGTTCTTCAGGATGTTCACGCCGATATTCGGCCAGCTCTTTCAAATCCTGCCCCCAGTCGAGGTTTGAATCCACCAGCCACTGGTAACCCTTCTCCGGCCCGCCGGCAATCTGATTGAAGTAAGCGAGAAAATGGGGATAGATTTTGACCGTCTCAATCGCATTCCACCCAAGCAGAATCGCGCAAACAACAACCAGCGCGCGTGGCCGCATCGAGTCGAAAACCCGGCCGAGCTTTGAAGCGGAGACAATCAGAAACGGGTAAATCGGCAGCAAATGACGATGCCCGATATTGAGATTGCTGCTCAGGGCGACTCCCAAATAGACGATAACCGGCGCGAGCAGCGTCACTTCATTCAACCACCCCGATCCGTAACGCCTTACGAAAACCAGACCGAGCAGGATCAATATCAGCAATGGTATCGGCGTCTTCACTGCAAAAGTGACGAGGAAGTAATACCACCAGCCGTGATCAGAACGTTCACCCAACAAAAATGCGTTCCGGGTTTCAGTTGATTCCTGCGCTCGCAGAAAGCCGTAGATGAACGCCTCCGGCAACAGGCGCCGCTCGCGAGCCGTCTGCATCGAGTCTATGATCAAGCCGGGGGTTATCCAGAACTGCGACCAGTTCAGCCCCTCTGAAACTTTCGGATCGGGCGCCAGGTGGTAGCGCCACCCGTAGCACGTCCAGATCGTCACAACGCTCAAGCTGGCGGCGAGCGCAATCATCACGCCCGCAGTCGCAAGCTTCCCGAAGAGCGATGAGACCTCTCGACGCAAACTGCTTTTCTTCGACAGCCGAAGAGTTATCGGCGTTGAAGAAAACGAGAATGCGATCCCGACCAGCGCCAGGATCGGAAAGAGCAGGGCGCCCGAAAATTTTGTGACGACCGTCAAGCTGCTCGCCAGAACGAACAGCAGGAAATTCGCCGGGTTCAACTGTCGCAAGGCTCGATGAAATGCGTAAACCGCCAGAAACATCAGCCCCGCGATCCCGAGGTCTGTCGTGACCAATTGCCCGTGCGCAAGCAGATCGGGGCTGAACAGGTAAAGCGCCAGCGCGACGTAGCCGGCTTTCGCTCCATAAAAATCACGCGCGCAGAAGAAAACACCGATGCCGAACAGGATTGAAAGCAGGATGATCGGCGCCCGCCCCAGCAACAGCATTCGATCGGCATCGTTCCATTCATAAAGAAACTTCTCGCCAAAATGAAACTGATCGGCTGTCTTCCAGGAACTGTCCTCAATTTCCGCGCGAGGACGCGCCGATCGAAGCGACAGTCCCGAAATCAGCTTGATGAGCGGCGGATGCTCCATGTTCATCCGGTAATCATCGAATGCGATGTAGCTGTAACCGGCAGGTAGATGCGCTCCTTCATCGAAGGTCGCGGGCCTTTGCCTGATGCTAGAGAGTGAGAGTATCAGCAGAAGAATTGCAAAGAGCGCCAGGTAAGGCAATTGGCCGCGCAGATTCCCTCTCACCGGCTCACGCAGATCCGGAGAGCCGGAAAACGCGCCCTGCGCTTCGCCATCCTTCGACTCTCCGGCTGGCTCCATCGGCTCATTGATCTCATTGATTGGAGTATCTTCCATCACTACTAAACCCAAACGCTTTTATGACCGGCTGCTTCAATTCGTCCGCGACAAAGGTGAACCAAGATCAACTACCCAGCAACTGGGATTGCGGGCAGAGCGATAGACAATTTTATAGCCGCTCTTTTCAGGGCGCGCCGCATCGGAGAAGACGGCCACCCTTGCGATATAGCGCACACCTATCTTTTTCCAATTTTCCCAATTTTCGATGGCGTTGCCGGAGGAGACGGTTTTATGGCCCGTATAAAGGTGGACAAAGGCGGGATTAGGCGTCGAAATCACGCTGTCTTTCGGCGCATTCTGATCGAGAAACCTCATCATCTCCTCAGCCTCATCGAATATCGTCGCCCAGGGATTATCTTCCAGCACCGACTCGGAGCCGCTTTTAACCAGATAATTCACGTTCCCATAAAGATTGACCGCGACCAACAACACAGCCGCCGCGCTGAGGGTCGCGCCTGACGTTCGATCCGATGAGCCTTCTCTCTGTCGCTGAAATATGCGGACAATGAACTTTAGGCTTGCCAGCAAATAGAAGATCAAGAATGGCGCCAGCGGTAAAACGAATCGAAAAGTCTCCCAGGGCCAGAGCACGGTAATGCCCAGCGAAAACAACCCGGCAATTTCCGCCAGAGTGACTTTTTCAAATGCCGCAACGATGAAGCCGATGACGATCAGAGCCGCGAGGATGAAAGAGAAAATCAGGGTGTTGCGTTTGCCTCCCACCTGCACATCCTGATCTTGAATCTCTTTCGCCGGATTAATCAGCGCCTCAAATACCGGTGCGACAAGAATCCTGGCAACATCCCGCCCGCTGATCTCGACGATGTTTTCCCAGACCCGTCCCGGAATATCTCTCATTGTGGCTGCGCCTGAACTCGTGTCCCCCGCCCGTTTTTGCCAGAACTGCTGTGTGTATGGCTGAACGATGTGCCCGCCCTGTTCCTGCTGTTGCGCCGGTGTGGGCGCGTGGAGCCGTGAATAGATCATCCACGGGGCCGACAAAGATATGGCGACTGCGGCAAATATCAACGCCTGCCGCCTCATCCGCTCTTTGAGCAAATAGATGAAAACCGCGCCAATTAAACTGACGGCGACCGAGCGCATCAAAAATGCGCCGGCGGAAAGAACCGCGCCCGCTAAAACGAAGGGCAGAGCTTTGCCTTCCCCGGACGCGCGTACACCCCCTTCGATTACTGTGACAGCCGACAGGAAAAGGAGCAGGAAAACACACTCCGACATCAATGAAGAAGTCGCCAGGAAGACCAGCGTCGTGTTGAGCATCGTCCCAAACGCAATCCACAGGGCCAAATAAGGAGAAAGCTTTCTGATCTTCGCAAAGTAACGATAAGTCAAAAATCCGGCGGCCATCATTGCCGCAATAGAAACGGATTTGAGCAGCCAGATGTTGTCCGGGAACTGCGGCATGACCCGATAGGCCAGTGAGAGAATAAATGGGAACCCCGGCGGATAAAGCGGCAAGATCCCGGATGATGGCGAGTTGATCAATGTATACCCTTGCCCGGTAGCCAGAGCCTTCGCCAGCATCACATACCACGCATCGTCAACAAACAGACCGAACGCGCGATTCAGGCGCAAAATGTATATCAACAGAGTCAGGGCAAAACCGGCAGCGCCAATGATCTTGATCCAACGATGGCCAGGCGATCCCGGCATCTGTTGATCGAATTGCTGATCCGGCGATGGCCGATTCTCCCCATTCAATCTCTCATCGGTGTTAGCTTCCCTCGTCATACCATTTGTCTCCCGGCGGCAGATGTGACCAAAAATCTCTCTTGCCTCTGGAACATTTACGCAGTGACTATTCTGAGTATGGGGCAGCAGAAATTATCGCGACGCATCTATGATATTTGGATGATGGGATAATTGGATGATTGTCGCGTGTGAACCAACCCAATGGTTATCCGAAGCTCTGGCAGGGGCACGTATGGCTCGGCAAAAAGCAAAGGCAGAAAAAAACAGAAAACGGCAAAGCCGAGGGAGCGAACTCCCTCGGCTTTGGAACCAGACGCGCATTCTATTTGCTCTTACCTGAGGCATTAACAGCCGCAGCCTGCGCGCGCGTATCGCGCTCACGGATGCGAGCGGCTTTGCCGCGCAACTCACGCAGGTAATAGAGCTTGGCGCGGCGGACGCGTCCGCGTTTGACGACGTCAATGTGATCAATGACCGTCGCGTGCAGCGGGAAGATGCGCTCGACGCCGATGCCGAACGAAGTCTTGCGCACGGTGATCGTTTCGCCGATGCCTTTGCCGCGACGCGCAATCACGACACCCTCAAAAGCCTGCAAACGCTCTTTGTTCTCGCTCTCCTTGATCCGCACGTGAACGCGAATGGTGTCGCCGGGGATGAAATCGGGGATGTTGGTCTTCAGTTGCGCTTTTTCAAGATTGTCCAGTTTGTTCATTAGTTATGCACCTCAATAGTTCAAAAACTTTCAAAAACGATTGCGAGGCCGCAACGCTCGTCGCTGCGTATTTTGCCCTTTCATACGCTGTCGGGATCAATTCCCAACTCGCGCAGTTTCGCCGCCAACCGCTCGGCCCTCCGCGCTTCCTGCTCGGCCCGCTCTGCTTCCCGCTCGGCCCTCCGCGCTTCCTGCTCGGCCCGCTCTGCTTCCTGCTCGGCCCGCTCTGCTTCCTGCTCGGCGCGCGCGGCCTCCAATTCAGCAACCTTCTTGTTGATCAGCGCCTCTTCTTGCGGGGAAGCCACTTTCTCCCCTTCCCGGCTGAAGTAACGAAGCTTGCCGTCTTCAATTCCCAGATATAGCTCAAGCACGCTGCTCCACTGCCAGCCTTTATCATTCGGCTCGATCTTCTGATACTTCCCATCAACCAGTCTCCATCCGACGAACTCAAGGTTTTCAGGGGAGAACCAGAAATATTCCGGCGTGCGGAAACGATCCTGGTAAAGCTCGAGCTTGATCTCACGATCAACGTCTTCAGTCGAGTCCGACAACAGCTCGATGATCAGATCCGGATACTTTCCGTCCTCTTCCCACACTACCCAGGATTTGCGCGGGTGTGGCTGCGTGCCTTTGACCAGAAAGAAATCCGGCCCACGAAAATCGCGGCTCTTCAGGCGCTCCAGGCTGAAATAGATTGACAGGTTCGCGCCAATGAAAAAGTCCTCCCGGTCTCGCCAGAGCCATTCGAGGACCGCCACGAGCAACGCCAATTGTGCAAAGTGGAGAGAGCTTTCCATTTCCGGCTCATCGCTCAGTAGTTGTGATGCGTCCGGCATCGCCGCCACCAATTCTGCTGCTTTTGTGATAGCCATATTTCTACCTCAACAGCTTTCACGAATAACCTCGTCCAGCCAGCGTCGTTCTTCAGGCGTCAATCCCGCATTTTCGAGCAGATCAGGCCGCATCTTCAAAGTCTTGACGAGCGCCGCGCGCCGCCGCCACTTCGCCACTTCGCCGTGATGACCGCTGATCAAAACGTCGGGTACGCGCCATCCGCGAAACTCCGCCGGCCGCGTGTAGTGCGGATAATCCAACAGCCCTTCGGAAAAAGAATCGTGAGCCGCCGAAGTCCCGCTGCCCAACGCATTCGGCAGCAATCGCGTCACCGCATCCACGACCACCATCGCCGGAATCTCGCCGCCCGTCAGCACGTAATCGCCGATTGAGATTTCGTCGGTGACCAGATGCTCGACCACGCGCTCGTCAACGCCTTCGTAACGCCCGCAGATCAAGATCATCCGCGAGCATTCGCTCGCAAAGCGTTCGGCTTCAGCCTGACGAAACATCCTTCCCTGCGGCGAGAGCAGAACGATTGCTGTGCGCTTCTGATCATCACGAGGCTCGCCTGCTTCAAGCAGCGATTCAACGGCGCGGAAGATCGGCTCAGGTTTCAAAACCATTCCGTCGCCGCCGCCGAACGGGCGATCATCAACCACGTGATGTTTATCGAAGGTGAAGGAACGCAGATCGTGAACGGCGATCTCAACAATCTCCTGCTGCCGCGCTCGCTTGACGATTCCGAAATCGAACGGCCCGGCGAAATATTCCGGGAAGATGGTCAGCAGGTCGAATCTCATAAATCCAACAGACCTTCGGGTGGATTCACCGCGATCCGCTTCTCGGCGACGTCAATCTCAACGCAGATGCTCACAGCCAGTGGGATCAGAAGCTCGTGTTCGCCGTCTCGCACCACCAGCAATGGCGCTGCGCCATAGCGTTGAACCCCGGCGACGCGGCCAAGCCGTTGGCCATCGGTCGTCACCGCTTCGCAACCGATCAGGTCGAAATCGTAGTAAGTGTCTTCGGGCAGCTCGACCAGTTGATCGCGCGTGATCACCAGGCGCGCATCGCGCAGCTCCTCGGCGCGGTTAATATCGTCGTAGCCCGCGAATTTCAGCACCACGCGCCCTTTGTGCAGCCGCGAATTTTCAAGCTCGAGCACCAGCAGCTCGCCCCCGGCGCGTTTGACGCGAGCTTTGCCCAGCCTGGCGAAACGTTCCGGGAAATCGGTGAGCAGATCGGCGATGACCTCGCCGCGATTGCCCTGAGGACGAGCTATCCGGGCGACGCTGATCAAATCATCTTCGCCGGCCTGCGCCGCGGGATTGCCGTGGGGCTGTTCACGCTGCTCGCTCATTCGAGAATCTCAAGCACGAAGCGTTTCTTGAGCTTCGTTCCTGAAGCGTTCAGGACAGCGCGGATCGCCCGCGCAGTGCGCCCCTGTTTGCCTATGACTTTTCCCAGATCGCCGTCTGCAACGCGCAATTCAAGCACCGTCGCTTGATTACCCTCGATCTCTCTGACGTTCACTTCGTCGGGGCGATCAACCAGCGCTCTGGCGATCAATTCAACCAACTCCTTCATTTCATGATCTCCCGGAGATTTAACTATCCGCGCTCTGCTGTTGCTCGCTCTTGCGAATCAGATTCTTCACTGTCTCGGTCGGCTGCGCGCCGCACTTGAGCCAGAAACTGATCCGGTCGTGATCGAGCTTCAACTCCACCGGCTCGCGGCACGGATTGTAATAGCCGACGATTTCGACGAAGCGGCCGTCGCGCTTGGCGCGTTTCTCGGCCACCACGACACGATAAAACGGTTTCTTCTTCGCTCCTTGTCTGGTCAATCTAATTGCTAACAAAGCGAAATACCTCCAGTGGTGACAATGCCTGCGAATTATAGTGAAGATCGAGGATTGCGGGTAGAGGATCGAAGCTAGAAGATCGAGGATTGCGGGATCGTTCTTCTATTTTCTATCTTCCATCTTCGCTCTCCTACCTTCTCTTCTTCTTCTGTTTTTTCTTGCGCGAGCCGGCGCCCGTCAGCTTGCGCACAACCTTGCCGCGCAATCCGCCGAACATCCCTTCGCCGCCCATCAACTGATTCATCATCATCTTCATCTCGGCGTACTGCTTGAGCAGTTTATCAACGGCTTTGACCGTATTGCCGCTGCCCATTGCGATGCGGCGCCGGCGCGGCGCGCTGATGATCAGGTGATTGCCGCGTTCCGCCGCCGTCATCGAATTGATGATCGCTTCGTTGCGCCTCAGCTCGCGCTCCATCTGCGCCGTCATTTCGGGCGTCATCTTCGGCATCCCTTTGAACCCGAACATCTCGAGCGGCAGCATCTCCATCACGCTCCCTAAAGAACCGAGCTTCTTCATCTGCTGAAGCTGATCGCGGAAATCTTCGAGCGTGAAAGCGTTCTGCTCCAGCTTCTCCTGCAGTTCGAGCGCCTTCTGCTCGTCAACCTCTCCCTGGACCTTTTCGATCAGCGACAGGACGTCGCCCATCCCCAGAATGCGTGAAACGATGCGTTCGGGATAGAAGGGATCGAGCGCGTCATACTTTTCGCCGACGCCGACGAATTTGATCGGCTGCCCCGTGACCTCTTTGATCGAAAGCGCCGCGCCCCCGCGAGCGTCGCCGTCCATCTTGGTCAAGAGGACGCCAGTGATGCCGACGCGCTCGTGAAATTCTTTTGCGCTCTTGACCGCGTCCTGACCGGTCATCGCATCGGCGACGAAGAGCGTCTCGATGGGCTGCATCTCGGCCTTGATGCGCTGCAGCTCCTCCATCAGCGCGTCGTCAATGTGCAGCCGGCCCGCCGTGTCAATCATCAGCGTGTCGAACCCGACCTGCTCGCAATGCAGCCGCGCCGCCTGGCACAATTCGAGCGGATCGTTCAGGCCATCGCCTTCAAAGGCCGGAATGTTGATGGCCTGGCCGATGACCGATAACTGATCGCGCGCCGCCGGACGGTAAACGTCAACCGAGAGCAGCAGCGGATTGCGGCTTTGATTGTGGTAAAGCCATTTCGCCAGCTTGCCCGCAGAAGTAGTCTTGCCCGACCCCTGCAATCCGACGATCATCACCGAATTCGGGCGGCGCGAGGTGAACAGCAGCCGGGATGACGTGCCGCCGAGCATCTCGACCATCTCGTCGTAAACGATCTTGACCACCTGCTGCCCCGGAGAAAGCTGCTGATAAACCTCCTGTCCGACGGCTTTCGATTTGACTCGCTCGATGAAATCCTTGACGACTTTGAAATTGACGTCGGCTTCGAGCAGCGCGATGCGAATCTCGCGCATCGCCAGGTCCAGATGCTCCGGCGTCAGGCGGCTCTCGCCGCGCAGATCTTTCAGAACCTTCTTGAGCTTGTCTGATAATGCCTCGAACATAGATCACTCACATGGACAGCAAATTTGCGGTGAACGCAAAACGCAGAGGATACGGGTGCATCGGCGGTGTGTCAAGGAAGCGAATTGCCTCACCAGGGCTTTTGCAAAGTCATCAGGAACGAGCTTCACAAAATCTAAAACCTAACCCCCAACCCCCAACCCCTATTAATTCAATCTCCCTGCGGCCTCGATCAACTGGTCTCTCCCGGCGTGCGGTCCCGCGCCGGCGATGATGGCGACTTTGTCCCGAAGTCTCATTGCTCGAACCCGGCGATGCCTTCGTCCAGTTGCACGCCGAGCGTGTTCAGCGCCATCGAGACCAGGTTGTACTGGCCGACGGTGAAGATCAGGTCCAGCAGTTGCTGCGCGTCGTAACGCGCGGCGAGCGATTCCCAGACGGCATCGGAAATGAAGGCGTGTGCGTGAAGCTCGTCCACCGCGCGCAGGAGCACAGCGTCGAATTCGTCCCAGCCCGGCGCATCGGGGCCTTCCTTGATGCGGTTGATCTCGTCGTCGGTCAACCCGGCTCTTCTGCCGATCACGACATGCTGCCCCCATTCGTACTCGGCGCGGCAGAGCCAGCCGATGCGCAGGATCAGCAGCTCGCGTTCGCGCGGCGGCAGCGTGGATTTGTGAAGGATGTGATTGCCGAAGACCAGCCAGCGTTTGAGCAGCTTCGGATGAGCGGCGAGCGTGCGGAAGATGTTGAAGATGCGCCCCTCGATTCGTGAGCGTTCCAGCAGTTCACGGGTCTCATCGTCCCACTTCTCTTCCGCCAACGGTTCAAGGCGCGGCTCGGTCAGGTGCATGACATTGTCTCCTCCGCAAAGGTGGAACAGACTTTAGTCTGTTCGCCTTCTGAACAGACTAAAGTCTGTTCCACCTTTGCATTGTTCCTCAAACCTGACGCTCGATGCCCGCTTGTAAATCGGCGCAGAGAAGCTGATGGAAGAGGCGTTCTCCCGCCTCGCGCCGCACCGAGAGGCGTCCGGCCTCATACGCGCGCGAGTTGAGGCCGCGCTGGACCGACTTGCAGATCGCCACGTCCTCATCCTGAATCCGCTCGCCGACGGCGATGCTTGCAAGGTTGCGCTCCCGGGCAGGCTCCGAGACGTCCGTGAAGTAGAAATCGAAGATGACTTCGCACCGGTCAACTCCGCGCGGCCCAAGCGGAAGGACGAGGTTCGTGTCCATCACCCCTTCGTACCAGTTGATCATGAAGTTGGGATAGATCCAGTAGTAGAGAGCGCGGTCGCCCTCGCGAACCGCGCCGGTTTGCGTCTCAGCCTCCTTTGTCACCACCGGGCTGGATTGCAGGCAGAACCGCTCGCCGGTTTCGATCGTGTACTGGCTGTAGTCGAGAACGCTGTCCAGCCCCTTGTGAAGGTAAGGCACGTGATAGCCGCCATCGAGGTAATTGTCAACAAAAACTTTCCAGTTGCAGTCGAGCGCATAACGGCGCCGCTCCATCCAGTGGAAATTTCCCAGGTTCAGGTCGCGCATTTGACTGACGAGGTCAGCGCCGAGAAAGCTTTCGAGCGAAGGGCCGCCACGCTCGAGCTTCACAAACACCCAATTCTCCCAGACCGCCGTCTCGACGGGCACGAGACCGTTCGCCGCGCGATCGAAGTTGCAGACGCCGGCGAAATCCGGCGTCCCGCGAAGCTCTCCTTCAAGCGAGTAGGTCCAGCCGTGATACGGACAACGCAGGTTGCGCGTCTCCCCTTCGGCTGCGGTCACGACGGCGGCGGCATGGTGGCGGCAGACATTGAAGAAGCCGCGCAGAACCTGATCGTCTCCTCTGACGACCAGGAGCGGCTCCCCGGCCAGCTCGCACGTAATGTACTGGCCTGGCCTGCGAACCTGATCAGCGCGCCCCACAAGCTGCCAGGAACGCGCGAAGACCGTCCGCTGCTCAAGGTCTGCAATCCGCGGATCAACATACCAGGTCGCGGGGATCGTCCACGCCTCGGACAAGGGGGTGTTCGGATTGTAGCTCTCGATGATCTGCTTGACGGAAGCTTCCACGGTTTATTCACTCCTTATCCGTTTTTCTTTCGATTCCATAGTTCACCGCAGAGGCGCAGGTTTGGTCGGCGGGATGCTCAGGCGCACCTGTGTGCCTCTTCCGGGGGAACTGGTGAGCAAGAACTCGCCGCCCAACTTCTCGGCGCGTTCACGCATTCCGATCAGGCCATAATGACGCCCATTCGACGAATGGATGATCGAAGGGTCGAAGCCGCAACCATCATCTTCAACTTCCACTTGCAATCCGCTGCGGTTGAAGCTCAGCCGGACTGAAAGATTCTTCGGAGCGGCGTGCCGGACGGCGTTCTGCAACGCCTCGCGAATGATCATCAGCAGACTTCTTTCACCTTCGGCTCCGAGCGCGAGCGGAACGCCGGAACTTTCAAATTTGACCGAAATCCCCGTCTCCTGCTCCGTCCGCCGAGCCAATTGAGAGACCGCTGGCGCCAGCCCTTCGCCTGATCCCTGCCGCAAGTTCCACACCGCCAGCCTGGCCTCGTCCACAGCCGCGCGAACTTCGTTGCGAGCGCGGTCGAGCAATTCGTCACTGATGCTCGGCGAAACCTCCCGTGCGCTCGAAGCGGCTTCGAGCAGCGCCGAAACTCCGACGCAGCCCTGGATCAACGTGTCGTGCATCTCACGGGCCAACCGGTTTCGCTCTTCGAGGACGGCCGCGAACCGCTGCCGGATGTTGCGCACGTGCAGCCGGTACCATCCCCAGGCCAGGGTCGCCGCCGCCAGAGCGCAGAGGGCCAGGAACCACGCGGTCTGGTAAAAATGGGGCTGCCAGTGAATGTTCAAAATCTGTTCCGCCGCGTTGCGCGGATCGTCCATCTCGTAAGCCACCACGTGGAAGCGGTAATTCCCCGCAGGCAGGTTGGTGTAATAAGCGACCCGCCGCTGGCCAGCGTCCGTCCACGCAGGATCGAAATTTTCCATCCAATACTTGAATCGCGTTCTTTCGGGCGACCGCAGCCGGATCGCGGTGTAGTGGATTTCGAGTTTGCCTCTGCCGGGAGCGAGACGGAGGCTACCGGAGAAGGGAACGTCGTGGTCGTCCGCGAGCGCCTGCTCGATCAGAACGGGCGGCGCGCTCCGTGGCGCCGATCCATCCGGTTCGATCCGAACGGCGCCTTTCGCGCTGGGAAACCACAGTTCGCCAGCCGAAGTCAGCGCGCCCGCAGGCTGGACGCCGCCGTTCATCTGATTCGTGCTCAGCCCATCCGCCGTGCTGTAAACGCGCACCGCCAACTGGCCCGCAGGCTGACGTGAGAGCTTTTCGAGTTCGCGCCGGGAGACAGAGATGATCCCGCTCGGCCCGCTCATCCAGAGATTCCCCAGCGAGTCTTCGGCGATAAAGTGAATCTTGTTGCTGGGCAAACCCTCCCTGATCGTGAACTGCGCCAGCTCTCCGCTTTTGAACAGAAAGATTCCCGCGCCGTGCGTCCCGATCCACAAACCGCCTTCTGAGTCTTCGTGGAGCGCCCACACCTTCTGCCCGCGCAATCGTTCGACCAGCGGATCGGTGGTGAATTTGCCTGAGCGAAACCGGCTCAAGCCCCCATCGGTGGCTACCCACAAGTCGCCGCTGCGATCCAGCAACAGCGCTCGGATGCTTCCGTAGGCCAGGCCGTCTTCGGTGTTGAAATTCCAAAACGCGCCGGAACTGAAGCGGCTCAAGCCGCCGTCCGTGCCGATCCAAATGTGGCCATCCCGGTCTTCGCAGAAAGCGCGGGTGAAATCGTTGACCAGTCCCTGCTTCATCGTGTACCGGACGACCCCAGCCTCGCTGATTCGCGCGATTCCTTGTCCATCGGTCCCGACCCACAATGCTCCTTGACTGTCCCGAAACACGTTTCGCACCGGCAGTCCGCGCGCGCTGGGCGGAAGCCCAGCGGGAACGAGCGTTTGGCGCGCGACCCGGAAAAGCTGGCCGTTCAAAGCCGTCACGAAGAGGTCTCCGCGTGGATCCTGGTAAATCGTGTTGATGCTCTGCGGAGCGCCATCTGCTGTCGTGATTGTGCTGGCGGCGCTCGGACTCAAGCGGAGCAAACCACCTTGAGTGCCGACCCAGAGATCGTCTTCGCTATCTTCAAAAAGCGAGAGCACATTGTTGTGGGGAAGCGAATCCGGCGCTGAGAAGCTGACGATGCGTCCGGATTGAAAGCGCATCAATCCCTGGCCGTAAGCGCCGATCCACAACTGTCCCCGGCGACTTTCGTGCAGCACGCTGATGTTGATGCCGCTGAGCATCTTGGGAATCGTGAATGGATTGCCGTTGAGGCCGTGATCGAGCCTGCGAAGGCCGGAGATTGTGCCGATCCAGAGAGCGCCATCCGCAGTCTGGCGGATCGTCCGGATGCTGTTGTCGGCCTGGCTTTCGTTGGAGGTGTAGTAAGTCGCGCCCTGCCCGCTCAAGATCAACAACCCCCATCCCCCGACCAGCAGCCGTCCCTCGCGGTCTTCGCAAATGGCGTGCACGTTGATCTGGGGCGCGCCGCCGCGGCCGTCAACGCGGACGAGCGATTCGTCCTGCATCCGAAACAAACCAGCGTCCGTGCCGACCCAAAGCTGGCGAGCCTTGTCTTCGTAGATGACGCGAACGAAGCCGTTGGTGAGCCCTTCGTTCGCGCCGAAGGCACGGAAGCGCCCGTCTTTGTACCGGATCAACCCACCGCCTTCCGTGCCGGCCCACAGCGCGCCATCCTTCGAGACCAGGAGCGAGTAGACGCTGTCATCGCGGAACGCGGGCACAGTCTCGCGATTGAAGACCACGAACCGCGTGCCATCGAAGCGCACCAACCCTCCGCTGGTTCCGATCCAGAGATAGCCGTCGTGAGTCTGCGCCAAGGATTGCGCAAAGTCTTCGGGCAGGCCGTCTGCGCTGCGCCAAACGCGGCGGCTGTACGGGATTGAATCTGAAGATGGGGTTTGGCCAGGCGCACTTGCGCCCAGCAAGAGGAGAAGCGTGATGATGCGGCCAGCGGCTACGACACAATTCACTTCGAGCTTCCTTCACAAGCCACTCAGAGGCTGTTGGGAATTTTGGTTTCCGACTTTAGTGCCGTAGGCACGGGATGTTTATAGCTGACGAAAGCAGTTTTACCCCTAGCTCCGTAGGAGCGACAGGTGCCAGATGTCGCTCCTACGGAGCTAGAGGTTATAACGAACCGGAGCTCTATAAACATTCCGCGCCTACGGCGCTAATTTCCAATCAGGCTCTCAAGGCAAATGCACGATCCCGCGCTGCAAGGCGGCCACCGTGGCCTGCGTGCGGTCGCTGACGTTGAGCCGGCTGAGAATGATGTTTATGTGCCATTTGACCGTAGCCTCGCTGATGCCCAGCGCCTCGCCGATCTCCCGGTTGCTATGACCCTTGACGATCAGTTCCAGCACTTCCAGTTCGCGCGCGCTCAACTCCGAATGCGGAGGCCGCTCCGCCAGACTCTTGGAGACCGATGCCGGAATGAACTTCAACCCGGCGTGAACCTTGCGGATCGCGTTGACCAGATCGTTGTGCGACATGCCCTTCAACAGATAAGCCTGCGCGCCCGCTTCGAGCGCCCGATGGATGTCCTCGTCGCCGTCGTAGGTCGTGAGGACGATGAAACGCAGCTTCGGATGCGCCTTGCGGATGGCGCGAATCGCTTCCACGCCGCTCAAGCCGGGCAATCGCAAGTCCATCAGCACGACATCTGCCGCCTGCCGGTCGCAGAGCGCGCAAGCCTCTTCACCCGAACCGGCTTCCGCAACCACTGCCATATCCGGTTGCAAGCCGATGATCGCGGCCAAGCCAAAGCGCACGACCGGATGATCGTCTACGAGGATGACGCGAATGGTTGTTGAATCAGACATACGAAAGATTCCGACCTGTGCGGTCAGGCCGCGAGTTGTTTCTCAGCCAGGAGCGACAGGCACAGCGAGCGCATCGTCGCCAACTCACGTTGAAACTCCCGCTGGGCTTCTTTCGCGGGCAGAGCGTCAAACAAATCAGGAAGCTGCGCTCCGTGGCTCATGACCTCGTCGGCAATCCGATCTCGCAGGCGCTGGCGCACGAATAGACAATTCTCAGCGTGGAAGAAGATGCGCACAGCGTCGGCGGCGCTGATCGAACCGCCGGCGAGCGATTCCACCAGACCCAGGTTCAATAAGGCAAAGAGAGCCAACTGTTGTTCGGGCAAGCTGCCCGCTTCGGAGAGGACTGTTTTGAGTTGGATACTATGATTCATACCGCCTATTTCGGAAAAAACTTGACCCCGGCGACCTAAATCGAACCAGCAAACATTGGGACACTGTCTTGAGATGCC
>Ga0247727_10006415_pt1 | contig 23155 bp, 23 predicted proteins | sample WisWelCaveWW1625_FD_202498 | JGI IMG/M metagenome (GOLD analysis project Ga0247727, IMG submission 202498) | Biofilm microbial communities from Wishing Well Cave, Virginia, United States - WW16-25 | ecosystem: Environmental > Aquatic > Deep subsurface > Groundwater > Cave microbial mat | place...
GTTCGCCATTTAAAGTGGTACGTGAGCTGGGTTTAAAACGTCGTGAGACAGTTTGGTCCCTATCTACCGTGGGCGTTGGAAGTTTGAGGGGGGCTGCTCCTAGTACGAGAGGACCGGAGTGGACGCACCTCTGGTGTACCGGTTGTCACGCCAGTGGCATCGCCGGGTAGCTATGTGCGGAAGCGATAACCGCTGAAAGCATCTAAGCGGGAAACGTGCCCCAAGATGAGACTTCCCGGAGGCTCGACCTCCCTGAAGGGTCGTCCTAGACCAGGACGTTGATAGGCAGGGTGTGCAAGGGCCGTAAGGCCTTGAGCTAACCTGTACTAATTGCCCGTGTGGCTTGACCCTATAACCGTGAGCACAGCGAGCGGCTTATAGCGCGCTTGGCGCAATCTCACCCCTAGTTTCACTTCAACCGGATCGCGGCTCGTGCCGACGGCGGGATATCCCGCTCGCGGGGCGAGCCCAGAGTCAATCTGGCGGCCATAGCAGCCTGGACCCACGCCTTCCCATCCCGAACAGGACCGTGAAACGGGTTTGCGCCGATGATAGTGTGCATTCGCACGCGAAAGTAGGTTACCGCCAGGCCATATCGAAGCGAAAAGCCCCGGAAGCTATGCCCCCGGGGCTTTTTCTTGTCGCACCTTGGTCGCCAGCAGCAGGATATCCTGCCCCAGGTCCGGACGCTGCCGGGCAACGGCGAACTCCTCGTGCTGCAGGGTCCATGACCTGACGATACGCGAGGTCGCTGAAGCCGCCGGCGAAACGTTGTTGTCGAGGGCCCGGATCTCTTCGCTCGCGCGATAGATCCCTGCGGATTCGGCCGAGAGCGTTTGCACTTGCACGTCGTCGAATCCCGCTTCGCGCGCGCAGCGCTGCAATGCGTGCGGCGAAAAGACTTGCATGTGCCGTGGCGGCTCCAGGCCGCGCCAGCAGCGGCCGTACATTGCGTGTGCCTGGCTGCGCGAATTGGGCGTGGTCACGACCAGCCGGCCCCCCGGTTTGAGCACGCGCCGGCATTCCCGCAGCAGGTTGCGCGGATCGTGGATATGCTCGAGCACCTGGCTCATCGCCACCGCGTCGAAGGAATCCGCTGCGTAACGCCGCTCGGCAAGCGGGCCGGTGGCGACGCGAATGCCAAAGCGGGCCGCTACTCGTTCTGCGGCCCTCGGGTCGAACTCGATGCCCTCCACTTCCCAGCCAGCCCTGCGCATGCGGTCCAGGAACCGACCCCCTCCACTGCCGATTTCGAGCAGTCGCCCTGGCCGCAGCGCCCCGAGGTACATCCTCCTAAGTTGCCGGCGCTGCGCGGCCAGCCCGGTGAACTGGTCGACCAGCCGGCTTGCCAGCCGGCACGCAGAGTTCACGGCCCTTGACAGGGCAGACGCTGTCGGGCCAGAACGGGCAGCGGCATGGGTGTGGTAATCCTCATATGCCTTGATCAGGTCGGCCGCAATGGGCTTGGGATCGAGCCACAAAAGACCGCATTCCGCATTCACGCATTCACGAACCCGCCATGCGCCGGGTACCCCTGACACGTGGTCCCGTAACCCCTCGTAGAGCACACGCCCCTCGCGAGCGCACAGAAAGCACTCGGGGCAGGGGGCCGTGCGTAATCCGTTCCCGCTTTGCGATGCGACTTGCATGATCTGCATCTCTCCCTTTGCGCAATTAGCTTGTTCGGCTTGCCGGCCTCATTATGCCGCCAGATCGAACTGCGCCCGCGTAAGGGCATGAGCCCGTACTGATGACTTCACCACACCGGATTTTGGTCATATCGCTTCGCTACTTCGGCGACGTGCTGCTGACCACGCCGCTGATTCGCTCGCTGCAGCGAGGCCACCCCGGAGCGGAGATCGACGTGCTGCTGTTCGCGGGAAACGAGGAGATGCTGGAGGGAAACGCCGACGTGCACGGCGTGGTAACAATCGCGGAGAGGGCTTCCGGCGCAGAGCAGCGTTCGCTCCTGCGAAAGCTGTGGCGCAACTACGACATGGCGGTGATCGCAGAAACGGGCGACCGTCCGCACCTCTACGGCTGGGCCGCGGCGAGGCAACGCGTGGGTTTGCTGCCGCCACAGGCTGGGAAACGCTGGTGGAAGCGGCCATTGCTCACGCACGGCGTGACTTCCATCGCAAGTGAGCCACGCATCCACGCCTATAGGCGCCTGTCGCAGGTAATGGGCGTGCAGTACTTGGAGGAGGTAGTGGCCCCGAACGCCGGCGTGTCGATGGACCAGTTGGGCGGTTGGCTGGGATTCGATCCTGCCCGGCAGCGCTACGCGGTTTTGCACCTCGCGCCGCGCTTCAGGTACAAGCGATGGAACGCCAAAGGTTGGCGCGCGCTGATCGCCTGGCTGCGGCAAAACGGGATGCAGGTTGTCATTACAGGAGGAGGGGCGGAAAGCGAACGCGCCTATGTGCGGGAGGTATTGGCCGAAGCTGCGAGCGAGGTCACGGATTTGACGGGTCGCCTGCGCTTTGCGCAAACGGCCGACCTGCTGCGCGGCGCGGCGCTGTACGTCGGGCCGGACACGGCGACTTCGCACTTGGCCGCCGCCTGCGGCACGCCCACGCTGGCGCTGTTCGGACCGACCGACCCTGGCATATGGGGACCATGGCCACGCGCGGGATCGGATCAGCCCTACGCGAAGCGGGCGCCGATGCAGCAGCGCGGCAACGTGATCCTTCTCCAGCAGAGCGAATTGCCCTGCGTGCCCTGCCAGCAGGAGGGCTGCGAAAGGCATCGCGAAAGCTATAGCGCCTGCCTCGACCTGATGAGCGCGGAACGCGTCGTCGACGCGGCGACGCGGATCCTCAGCCGAAGCGGCGCTTGAGCGCGGCTTTGAGCCCCTGCAGGCGCCAGGACCACGACGCGCGGGAATCCCGCAGCTGGTGGCCGTCCTCGGTGTTGGGCACGGCTTCGCCCCGCCGCAGCAATTTCCGATCGAAAGCCGACTGCGTTACGCCCCACTTCATCAGGAATTGGCGGCGCCCGTCATTCTTGCGGATGCGCGCGGTGGACGCTTTGGCGAAGTGATAGAACAGGCTGTCGCCGACACCTAGGAAGACGCGGCAGCCGGCGTGCCACAGTTTCATCGAAAAGTCGTTGTCGCTTCCCATGCCGGGCGAGAACTCGGTACTGTAGCCGCCGACCCTGTGCCACAGATCGCGGCTCACCACCGTCGGGGGCCAGGTGGCGCCAAGCCAATCGCCGCGCACATGAGACCCCGCCGAAGCCGAAAAGCGCTCGAGGTTGAATCCGGCAGGGTCGCGTCCGTGATCGGCGACCACCACGCAGCGATTACCGGTATCGACCGGCTCGATCATGGTTCCGGACAGCATGAACATCTGCTGCTTTCCCATGCGTGCCTGCGCAAGCTCGAGCGCCGTATCCCAGCCGGGAGCAGCCACCATGTCGTCGTTGAGGTACATCACGAATCCGGTGCGCGCGCGCGCGGCAGCCAGGTTCAACGCGAAGCAAATGCCCAGGTTTTCGTCGCTGGCCGTGTGCTCTATGCCTTCGCGGGCAATCCATTCCCGGGTGCCGTCGCTGCCGCCGTTGACGTGGACGAGAATCTGGTGCGCATGCCGCGAGTTGCGCCGCAGGCTCTCCACGCAAAGTCGCAGGTAGGCAAGATTGTTCCAGCTCGGGATGACGATCGAGAACATCGACGGGCCTCAGCCGGCTTCCCCGGCGACACTTTCTGCGCCGGCGCTGGAAGCACCGAACAGCGCACCGCCGACGACCGCCCAGATGTGTCCCTCGGTCATGTCCCACATGAAATCGTTGAACAGGCAGCCGACGGCGAAGGCCAGGACGACTCCTTGCGCCAGGCGCGCTTCGTCCAACGGCAAGCGGCTTGCAGCGCGAAACGCCGCGACGAACAGCGCAAGCAGGAGCGCGAGGCCCGTGGGTCCGAGCTGTACCGCCAGGTTCAGGTATTCATTGTGCGGATGTGCATGCTCGCGATTGTGCAGGGCGGGGGAATCGCCCGCCGTCGCCTGGTAGAACGCCTCGCTCCAACCGCCCGTGCCCGCGCCGAACAGCGGCCTCTCGGCCAGCGCATCCAGCGAGCGGCGCCAGAAGTGAAGCCGCAACCCGGTTGCCGTTTCGCTGGCGTCGTGTCGCGACTGGGGCGCACTCAGGTAGTCCGCAGTTTCATGCCAGGCCTTTCCGGCACGCTGCTGGAAACCAGACGCCCACTGGTAGGACGCCGCGACAACGGCGATCAGCCCCAGCACGCCCACCGCCAGCCCGCGTCGCGACCACTGCGATACCGCGAGCCACAGCAGCAACGCCGCCAGCACCACGTAGCCGGTGCGTCCCTGGACCGCGAGCCAGACGTTGGCTGCCGCCAGCAGCGCGATCGACCAGCCGAGCGTGCGGCGCCAGCCTCGATTGCGCAGCGCCCACAGGCACGCGGCATAGGCCAACAGGCTCATGATGAAGCCGTGGGTGATGTGATTCTTGAGAAATATCGCATTGTCGCGTGCCATGCTCGGATTGCCGCGCGGGCTGATCAGGCCGAAGCTGATCAGGTAGGACACGGCCAGCAGCGCCACGGCCGAGCCCAGGAAGGTTCCCAGCACCCGCGAGCGCCAGCGTGCGTCACGGCACAGGAACATGACGATTCCGAACAGGAGCAATTCCCGGTACTTCACCAGCGCTTCCAGCGTCGCCGCCCTCGGCGCCAGCGACCAGAGCGTTCCAACCAGCAATGCCGCGTACAGTGCGCAACCCATCCACGCCGCCGGCTGTGCGGCGATCGCGCGCAGCGTGGCGCGCCATTCGCCCGCCAGCAGCCAGCCGATCAGGGCGAGCAGCATGAACACGTTGGTCGCCGCTGTCGAGAATGGCAGCGCCGCCGCGGTGGCGACGGCCGCGCCGCGCGCCAGCGCCAGCAAGGCGGCACGGTAGCGCTGTGCCGTCGCGCCGAAAGGCGTCGCACCCGATCGCATGCTTGTCAACTGGAAATTTCTCCCGGCGGCGGATTGCGGCGGCGGTAGTTTGGCATAGCGGTAGACTTCGCGCGTGGGGCAATGCAACCTGGGAAGGAATCCGCCATGTCCGCACGAAAGCCTGGTCTGCTGTGCACTCGTATGCTGTTGCTGCTGCCTGCCATCGCTGTCTCCGGTGGCTGCAGTTTCACCAAGCTGACCGAAGGGGGCGCCAACGTGCGGCCGGCGACGGCTACAGAGGTTGGCTCGTGTACCGGCCTCGGCAAGGTCACCGCCAGCGTGGCGCACCAGGTGGGTTTCATTCGGCGCAGCGACGGAGCGGTGCGCGACAACGTCTACGACACCGCCAAGAACTCGGCGGCCGGCATGGGCGGCGACACCATCGTGCCGGTGTCCGAGCTCAAGGACGGCAAACAGATTTTCGAGATTTATCGCTGCGCGCGGCGCTGAGCTTGGCCGGGGGTCTTGCCATGACCGCCGATACTGTATATAAATACAGTATCACGGCAAACCCCCATGGCCGCTCCCTCCACGGCGCTCGACGCCGTCCTCCTGCATCACCCTGTCTGGCGCGGCGGGGCGTTGGCGCAAGCTGCCCCGCAGAGGGTGCCGACGGGCTTCGACCTGCTCGACCGCGAGCTGCCCGGGGGCGGCTGGCCTGCCGGCGCGCTGACCGAAATCCTGTGCGCTGACGAAGGCATCGGCGAGCTGCAGCTGGTGCTGCCCGCGCTCGCCGCGTTGTCCCGCGCCGGCAACCGCGTCGCCTGGCTGGCGCCACCGCACTTGCCTTATGCACCGGCGCTGGCGGCTGCCGGCGTGCGCCTGGAATTCCTCACGGTGATCAGGGCGCCGGGCAGGCGCGACGCGTTATGGGCGGCGGAGCAGGTACTGCGCACCGGCACCTGCCGCGCGCTGCTCGCATGGCTGCCGCGCGCCAGCTACACCGAGCTGAGACGCCTGGCGGTGGCGGCGGAGGCGGGCAGGGTTTTCATGGCGCTGTTCCGGCCCCCGCAGGCGGCTGGCGAGTCCTCGCCCGCTTCCCTCAGGCTGGAACTCGAGCCCGACGGCGAGCGGCTCGCCGTGCGCATCCTCAAGCGTCGCGGAGCCCTGCTTGCCAGCCCGCTGCGCATCCCGATCCAGAGGCCTGTCCATGCTGTGGGTGGCGCTTTGCTTTCCGCGCCTTGCACTCGAAGCCCTGCTGCGCGGTCGTGCCCCGCCTGAGGGCGCGGACGATCCCTGGGCCGTAGCCGAGAACTGCTCGGTGCTGGCCTGCAATGGGGCCGCGGCGGTGGCGGGCGTGCGTCCGGGCAGCGCACTGGCTGCAGCCTGCGCGCTTGCGCCGCGCCTGCGGGTACTGCCGCGCGACGCTGCCGCCGAAGCCGGGGCGCTCGAGGTGGTCGCCGCCTGGGCCTGCCAGTTCACGTCCAGGGTTTCGCTCGAGCCGCCGCAGGCCGTGCTGCTCGAAGTCGAAGGCAGCCTGCGATTGTTCGGCGGCGCGGGCCCCCTGATGGCGCGCCTGCGCAGCGGCCTCGCCGGGATCGGCTTCGAGGCTCGGCTGGCGACGGGACCGACGGCACGCGCCGCGCTGTGGCTCGCCCGCGGCGAAAGCGAGACGCTCGAGGCGCTGCCGGTCTGCGCCATCGGCCCGGCCCCGGAGGCGCTCGCGCTCCTGCACAGGATCGGTGTCAGGACGCTGGGCGAACTGATGCGCCTGCCGCGGGCCGGCGTCGCGCCACGCCTCGGCCAAGGGCTGCTCGATGAGCTGGACCGCGCCCTGGGGAAAATCCCGGAGGCGCGCGGCTTCTTCGTTCCGCCCGAGCGTTTCAGCGCGCGGCTCGAACTGCCGGCGCCCGTGGCGCAGGCAGACAGCGTGCTGTTCGCGGCACGGCGCCTGCTGCTGCAACTCGAGGGCTTTCTCGCCGTGCGCCAGGCCGGCGTGCGCGGCTTCGCGCTGAATCTCCTGCATCGCAGCGCCCGAACGACACGCATCGAGATCGGTTTTGCCGCGCCGCGCCGCGACGTGGAACACGGCCTGCGCCTGCTGCGCGAGCGCCTCGGGGTGCTCGCCCTTGCCAGCCCGGCCGAGGCGCTGCAGCTCGAGGCCGGCGAGCTGGCGCCGCTCGCCGGGGCAACCCCCGGCCTGTTCCGCGATGCGCGCAGCGAAGCCGAGGACTGGGAACGCTTGCTCGAGCGCCTGCAGGCGCGTCTTGGCGACGCGCTGGTGCATGGACTCGCGCTGCACGCCGATCATCGTCCCGAGCGCGCCTGGCGTGCGGTGGGCAATGGCGACGCAGCGGCGGCGGCCGTTCCGCGTCCGCTGTGGCTGCTCGAGCCGCCGCGCCGGCTGGGCGAAGGCGATTTCACGCTGCTGGCGGGGCCCGAACGCATCGAATCGGGCTGGTGGGACGGCGAGGACATGCTGCGCGACTACTTCATCGCCCGCACGCAGACTGGTTCGCTCTCATGGATCTACCGCGCCCCGGAGGGCTGGTTCCTGCATGGCCTGTTTGCCTGACTACGCCGAGCTGCACTGCCTGTCGAATTTTTCCTTCCTGCGCGGTGCTTCGCATGCGCAGGAACTGGTGGAGCGTGCCGCGGCGCTCGGCTACACGGCGCTCGCGCTCACCGACGAGTGCTCGCTCGCGGGCATGGTGCGCGCGCACGTCGCCGCCAGGGAGCACAAGCTCAAGCTGATCGCCGGAACCGAGCTGCGGCTCGAAGAGGGCACGCGGCTGGTGCTGCTGGCGACGGACCGCCGCTCCTACGGCGCGCTTTCCTGCCTGATCGCAACGGGGCGCAGGCGCGCAAAGAAGGGCAGCTACGCGCTTGCGCGCGCCGACATCGAGGCCTGCGCCGCGAGCGGGCTGCTGGCGTTGCTGCTGGCCGGAGACGGGCACTGGCTCGCCGCGCATTTCCCGGGGCGGGCGTGGATCGCCGCCGAACTGCACTGCGGGCCGAACGACCGTGCCCGGCTCGACGCGCTGCACGAACTGTCGCGGGCCTGCGGGCTGCCGCTGGCCGCGGCCGGCGACGTGCACATGCACCTGCGCTCGCGCCGGCGGCTGCAGGACGCGCTCACCGCGATCCGCCTCGGCACGCCGCTGGAGCGTTGCGGCCGCTCGCTGTACCCGAACGCCGAGCGGCACCTGCGCGCGCGCGCGCGCCTGGCGCAGCTCTACCCGCCGGAGTTGCTCGCCGAGAGCGTCGCCATCGCCGCGCGCTGCGCGTTTTCGCTCGACGAGCTGCGCTACGAATATCCCGAAGAGCTGGTGCCGCCGGGCGAGACGCCGGCCAACTGGCTGGCGAAGCTCGCGACGCAAGGCCTCGCCTGGCGTTTTCCCGGCGGAGTGCCGCCGCAGGTGCGCGGACTGGTCGAGCACGAACTGAAGCTGATCGCGGAGCTGCGCTACGAGTCCTTTTTCCTCACCGTGCACGACGTGGTGCGCTTCGCCCGCTCGCAGGGGATCCTCTGCCAGGGGCGCGGCTCGGCGGCCAATTCCGCGGTGTGCTACGCGCTCGGCATCACCGAGGTGGATCCAGCCCGCATGGCGACGCTGTTCGAGCGCTTCGTGTCCAGGGAAAGGGACGAGCCGCCCGACATCGATGTGGACTTCGAGCACCAGCGGCGCGAGGAGGTGATCCAGTACATCTATGCGAAATACGGGCGGGAGCGCGCTGCGCTCGCCGCCACTGTGATCTGCTATCGGGCGCGCAGTGCGGTGCGCGACCTGGGCAAGGCGCTCGGCCTGGCGCGCGAGCAGGTGGAGCGCCTGGCGAACTCGCTCGCGTGGTGGGACGGCCACCAGGTGCTGCCCGAGCGGCTCGCCGAGGCCGGCTTCGATCCGTCGAGCCCGGTGATCGGGCGCCTCGCGCGGCTGGCGGGAGAACTGGTGGGTTCCCCGCGCCACCTGTCGCAGCACGTCGGGGGGTTCGTCATTTCGCGCGGGCCGCTCGCCGAGCTGGTGCCGATCGAGAACGCGGCGATGCCCGGGCGCAGCGTGATCCAGTGGGACAAGGACGACCTGGAAGCGCTCGGCCTGCTCAAGGTGGATGTGCTCGCGCTGGGCATGCTTTCGGCGATCCGCCGCGCGCTCGATGCCCTGGGGATGAAGATGCAGGACGTCCCGGCGGAGGATCCCGCAGTCTACGCCATGATCCAGCAGGCCGACACCGTCGGCGTGTTCCAGATCGAGTCGCGCGCGCAGATGAGCATGCTGCCGCGCCTGCGGCCGGAGCGTTTCTACGACCTGGTGATCGAGGTGGCGATCGTGCGCCCGGGGCCGATCCAGGGCGGCATGGTGCATCCCTACCTGCGCCGGCGCCGCGGGCTGGAGCCGGTCGTCTATCCGAGCGAGGCGGTGAGGAAGGTGCTCGAGCGCACCCTCGGCGTGCCGATCTTCCAGGAGCAGGTGATGCAGCTCGCGGTAGTCGCCGCCGGATTCACCCCCGGCGAGGCCGACCGGCTGCGGCGCTCGATGGCGGCGTGGAAGAGGAAGGGCGGACTCGAGCCGTTCGAACAACGCCTGGTGCAGGGCATGCTCCAGCGCGGCTACCAGCGCGAGTTCGCCGAGGCCATCTACCGCCAGATCCTCGGTTTCGGCGAGTACGGCTTCCCCGAATCGCATTCTGCGAGCTTCGCGCTGCTGGTCTACGTCTCGGCCTGGCTCAAGTGCCACCACCCGGCGGCGTTCTGCGCCGCGCTGCTCAACAGCCAGCCGATGGGTTTTTACGCGCCCTCGCAGCTGGTGCAGGACGCCCGGCGCCACGGCGTCGAGGTGCGCCCGCCCGATGCGGCTGCGAGCGAATGGGACTGCACGCTGGAGGCGGGTGCCTTGCGCCTCGGCCTGCGCATGGTGGGAGGCCTGGGCGAAGCCGCGGCGGGCAGGGTCGTCGCCGCGCGCGCGGCAGGACCGTTTGCCGCGGTGGAGGACCTGGCGCGCCGCGCCGCACTCGATCGGCGCGAGCTCAGTTGCCTGGCGCAAGGCGGCGCGCTCGCCGCGCTCGCCGGGCACCGCCGCCAGGCGCACTGGGCCGTGGCCGGCCTGGGTCCGCCCGGCGGCCTGCTGCGCGAAGCGCGGTTCGATGAGCCGCTGCTGCAGTTGCCCGCGCCCGGTGAAGGCGAGGACATCGTCGCCGACTACGCCAGCCTCGGGCTGACGCTCGGCCGGCACCCGCTTGCGCTGCTGCGCGAGCGCCTGCAACGACTGAAGCTGATGCCGGCCGAGGCGTTGCGGCAGCGACCGCACGGCAGCACGGCGCGCGCCGCGGGGCTGGTGACCTGCCGCCAGCGGCCCGATACGGCGAGCGGCGTGGTGTTCGTCACCCTGGAGGATGAAACCGGCACGATCAACGTGATCGTCTGGCGCGACCTGCTCGAGCGCCAGCGCCGCGAGCTGCTTGGCGCGCGCCTGCTCGCGGTGGAGGGCGCGATCGAGCGCGACGGGGAGGTCGTGCACCTCATCGCCCGGCGCCTTACCGACCACAGCCGCCTGCTGGGCGATCTGCTGGCTCGCTCGCGTGATTTCCACTGAGCAGCTAACCCTCTGACGGGATTTGACAAACCGGCAGGTCGGGCAGCGTCAAACGACCTATAATCGCGTCCGAAATGACCGACGACAACCGCACTGTCATCGTCGCAAAAGACCTCGCCGACCTGATCCCGGTGTTCTTCCGCAACCGCCAGAAAGAAGTCGAGACTTTGCGCGCGGCACTGGCCGCCGGAGACTTCGAGCAGTTGCGCCAACTCGGGCACCGCATGAAGGGCGTGGGCAATTCCTACGGCTTCGTCAAGGTGTCGGAATTAGGCAAGCGCGTGGAGGACAGCGCCAGGAGCGCGGACAAGGCGGGCATCGACGGGTGCATCGGCGAATACGCGGACTACCTCTCGAAAGTGCAGATTGTCTATGAATGACCGCAGCTCAGACGGCAGCACGGCTGCCGCCGAGACCGCGTACCGCGTGCTGGTGGTCGACGACGATCCGGACATGGCAGCGTTTTTATCGCATCTGCTGCAAGGCGAAGGCCTAAGCGTAGAAACGGCGGCTGACGGCGCGTCGGCATTGATGCAGGTGATGACGGCACCGCCCGACCTCGTGCTGCTCGACGTGATGATGCCGGGCACCAGCGGTTTCGAGGTGTGCCGCCAGATCAAAGGCGACGAGGCGACCGCGCTGATCCCGATCGTGCTGGTTACCGCGCTGGAGGACAGCGAGAGCCGCGTGCGCGGCATCGAAGCGGGCGCCGACGACTTCCTGTCCAAACCGGTCAAGCGCGAGGAGCTGATCGCGCGCGTGAAGACGCTGCGCCGCCTGCACGATACGCGCAAGGAACTTGAAAGCCGCAGGCTCGCGGCCGAAGTGCAGCGCAAGGAGGCGATCCGCAAGGCGTTCTCGCGCTACATCTCACCGCGCCTCGCCGATCGCATCGCGGACGCCGCCGGCGAGCACGGCGATCCGTTCCAGGGCCGCGCGCAGCGCACCAGCCTGGTGGCGCTGTTCGCCGACCTGCGCGGCTTCACGCGTCTCACCGAAAAGAACGAGGTGGGCGCGGTGGTGGCGATGCTCAACGAATACTTCGCCGTGCTCACCGAAGCGGCGTACCAGCACGACGGCACCATTTTCAACATGGCCGGCGACAGCCTGCTGGTCGGCTTCAACGTGCCTTTCGCGCAGCCGGACGCCGCGGAACGCGCCTGGCGCACGGCGCTGGAAATGGTGGCGCGCTTCGGCCCGGTGGCCGCCGCCTGGCGGGAGCGGCATGGCCTCTCCGTCGGAGTCGGCATCGGCATGTGCGCCGGCGAGGCGATCATCGGCAACGTCGGGTCGACGCACTACGCCAGCTATACCATCATCGGCAATCCCGTCAACACCGCCGCGCGCTTGATGCAGATGGCGGCGGCAGGAGAAGTATTGGTCTGCGGACCCCTCTACGAGCGCATCCGCCACCTGGTGCCGGCCGAGCGGGTGGCCACCCGGGGCGACGTCAAGCTGCGCGGCAAGTCCGAGGCGATCCCCGTGTTCGCGGTCAGGGCGGGAGGGCGGGAGCAGGCATGAGAGTGTTGATCGTCGATGACGATCCCGACCTGCGCAAACTGCTGGTGCACTTCATCCGGCAGCAGTGGCCGGCGGGCGACATCGAGGAGTTCGATCCCCTCGAGCGCGGCCTGCCGGACCAGAATTTTTCGCTCGCCGCCTACGACGTGATAATCCTGGACTACATGCTGGGGCGCGGCGACGGATTGCAGTGGCTGGCGGAGTTCAAGAAGCGCGGCGATTGTCCGCCGATCATCTTCCTCACCGGCGCCGGCAACGAGATCATCGCGGTGCGAGCGATGAAAGCCGGCGCGGACGAATACCAGCGCAAGCAGGAGTTGACCAGGGAGCGCCTGATCACGGCGATCCGCGACGTCGCGCACGACAAGATCGAGAAGACCGTGGCGCCCGACATCGCGGCGCGCATGGAGGGCCACATCCTCGGCGCGCGCATGCAGATCCCGGGCATCAAGGTGCTCAGGTTGATCGGCGAGGGGGGCATGTCTCGCGTCTACCTCGCTTCGCGCGACAAGGACGACGAGCCGCTGGTGGTGAAGATCCTGCGCAGCAGTGTGACCCCGGAAAAGCGCTCGCTGGCCCGCTTCCTCGAGGAATACAACCTGGTCGAGCGCATTAGCACCCGGCACGTGGCGCGCATCCACGGCCACGGCGTGTCCGAGGGCAACGCCTACCTGGTGATGGAGTTCTTCGACGGTGGCGACCTCAACAAGCGCCTGGCCGGCAAGGCGCTGCCGCCCGAGGAGGCGCTGCGCCTGTTCCGCGAGTTGATGTTCGCGCTGGGCGATATCCACGAACAGGGCATCCTGCACCGCGACCTGAAGCCGCAGAACCTGATGTTCCGCTCCGACGGCAGCCTGGCGATCGTCGATTTCGGCATCGCCAAGCACGTCGATTCGATCGACCAGACCAACAAGGGCGAGATCCTGGGCACGCCGCGCTACATGAGCCCCGAGCAGGTGCAGGGCAGGGCACTCGACCTGCGAACCGACATCTACAGCGCGGGCGTGCTGCTGTACCAGATGGTGCTGGGCGAGCACCTGTTTGGCGGAGACACCGCCGTGGAAGTCGCTTTGCACCACCTGAATACCCCGCCGCCGGCGCTGCCGAAGCGGCTCGAGCGCTACCAGCGGCTATTCGACAAACTGCTGGAGAAAGACCGCGACGCGCGCTTCCGCAACGCCGACGAAGTCATCGGCTACCTGTCGCGCAAGTTCTACCAGGGAAACTGAACCGGTAGGGTGGGCCGTGGGCCCACCCTACGGGAGGCTCTGCCAGATCGCCCGCAGCTGCACGGGCAGGTCCTTGGGCGAGAAAGGTTTGGAAATGGTGCCGGCGGCGCCCAGCGCGCGCAGTTCATTCAGTTCGCGCTGCGAGGCCTTGGCGGTGATGAACACCACGGGCAGGTCGCGCACTTCCGGCACTTCCTTCATCTTGCGGAACAGCGTCGGCCCGTCCATCCCCGGCATCATCCAGTCGAGCATCACCAGTTCCGGCTTGAACGCCTTGATCGCCTCGATCGCCAGCATCGGGTCGCCGATCACCTCCACCGTCATCTTGCCGATGCGCTCGAGCGCCATGCGCACGATCTTCTGGATGTCCTCGTCGTCCTCGACGTAGCAGATGCGGTTGAGCGGTTGCGCGGGCATGGTGGGGATTCTAAGCCGCGGTATGCTTGGGCAGTTCGAAGAAGAACACCGTGCCGCCGCCCTCGCGGTCGGCGTAGCCGATGCGGCCATCCATCAATTCGATCAGGCGCTTGCAGATGGCGAGACCCAGGCCGGTGCCGCCCTTCAGGCGCGTGGCGCTGGAATCGGCCTGCGCGAAGCGGCCGAAGATGCGCGAACGGAAATTCTCCGGGATGCCCGGACCGTGGTCGTGCACCCCGATACGCACGCGCATGCCGAGGTCATCCATCGACACTTCGACCGCCTCGCCGGCGGGCGAAAACTTCGCGGCGTTGGACAACAGGTTGGTCATCACCTGCAGCAGGCGCTTGCGGTCCGCCATCACCTGCACCGGCAGCAGGGTGCCGCGCGGCTCGTAGCGCACCTGGAAGCGCTCGGCGAAGCCCTTGTTCAGCACCAGCGACTCGCCCACCAGTTCGTCCAGCGTCAGCAACTCGGGCTCCAAAGTCAGCTTGCCGGACTCGATCTTCTCGATGTCGAGGATGTCGTTGATCAGGTCGAGCAGGCGCTGGCTGTTGCGCTCCGCGACGCCGATCAACTCGGCGACGTCATTGTCCAACTCGCCCAGTACGCCGGAGTTGATCAACTGCAGCGAGCCGATGATCGAAGTGAGCGGCGTGCGCAGTTCGTGGCTGAGCGTGGAGGTGAACTCCTTTTTCAGCTGCTCGGCCTCCAACTGGCGCGTGATGTCCTGGCCCTGGGCGATGACGCCGACCACCCCGCCCTCGGTATTGACCAGCGGGGTCACGTTCCACTCGCACACCACTTCCAGCCCGTCGCGGCGGGAATTGCCGATCCTGAGGTGCGCCACCGGCGCGCGCGAGGCGATGAGCTGCTGCCACTGCGCGTCGAAGTCCGCGTGGAACTCTGGCCGGATCAGGAACTTCACCGGGGCGTTCTTCTCCACCAGCTCGTTGGAGGTCCAGCCGAACAGGTTTTCCGCGGCGTGGTTGATCTGCTGGATGCGGCCCTCGGCGTCCAGCTCGAGCACCGCGATCGGCGCGCGCTCGGCGAACAGCGCCAGCTTGCGCCCCGAAGCCTCGACCTGGCGCTGCGCCTCGTCCAATTCCACCAGCTGCTGCTCCAGCCGCTTGTTGAGCGCGGTGTAATCCTCGGTCAGGCGGCCGTAGGCATGGCGCAGCCGGTAGCCGGAGTAGAACACCTGGTTCAGGCGGTAGGCGATGGCGACGTTTGCCGCCCAGAAAACAGGCACCAGCACGGCGATCTCGGCGAACAGGCGGTTACCGAAAGTGCCCAGCACGTAGGTGAAGGGAAGGACGATGGCGCCCGCGTAGAGCGCAAACATCGGCCAGGAGGCGGCATAGGTCGGGATGCCGGCGGAAGCGATGCCGGCGAGCAGGAACGCGAGGAACACCTGCTGCTCGTCGGTGTGGGAGGGAAAGAACACCGCGCCGGCGAATCCCCAGTTGACGCCGTTGGCGAGCGCGCTGATGCCGAGCCAGCGCAGCCACTGCGCGGCCTCGGGCAGCTTGTCCTTGCTGCTGCGGTAGCCGAAATACAGCGCGGCGCGGGCCGCGGTGACCAACAGGACCAGGCCCCACCAGAAGAGCACCAGGTCCCGGGTGCGCTGGTCCCACAGTTCGTAGGTCGCGATGCCGCCGATGGCGAGCGTCGCCACGATGCCAAGCGGCATCTGGCTGTAGAGCTGCTCGACGCGGTCCGCGAGGACGCGCTGCGGGTCGGCGCCGTCGCGCGGGTCCGAGCCACGACCAAGAACGGCGGGGGAAGGCGCAGCGCTGCGGGGAATCATCGGAGGGCGTGAATCCGCCCTAATTATATCGGCTGGTCCGGCGCGCGTCGGACCCGCAGCCTGCTGCTTACAGGCCCTTGCCGTTGCGGATCACACCGACGGCGACGCCTTCGATGGTCAGTGGGTCGCGGCGCAGGTCGATTTCAATCGGCTCGAAGTCTGGATTTTCCGGCAGCAGCTGCACGCTGTGGCCGCGCCGGCGGAAGCGTTTGACGGTGACTTCGTCCGCGAGACGCGCCACCACCACCTGCCCGGTGCGCGCCTCATGCGTGCGGTGTACTGCGAGCAGGTCGCCCTCCAGGATCCCGGCGTCGCGCATCGACATGCCGCGCACTTTCAACAGGTAGTCGGCGCGAGGCGTGAACAGGTTGGTGTCCACCTGGTAGCGGCCCTGCAGGTGCTCTTCCGCCAGCATCGGGCTGCCCGCCGCCACGCGGCCCACCACCGGCAGCTCCATCAGGCGGCCCACGCGCGCCGGGGCCTTGTCCCTCACGCGCAGGCCGCGCGAGGCGCCCTGCAGGATGTCGAGGGCGCCCTTTCTCTCCAGCGCGCGCAGGTGCTGCTCGGCGGCGTTCACCGAGCGGAAGCCCATTTTCTCCGCGATTTCCGCGCGCGTCGGCGGGAAACCGGAGGACTCGGTCAGGTCGCGGATCAGCTTCAGGATCTCGCTCTGGCGGTCGGTCAACGGTTCGACGAGGGCCATGCTGTGCCTCCTTACAGTGCTGGGATTATATCCAGTAGCGGCGGGCGCGCAAGTGGCGTCCGGCGGGCAGGTAGGTAGAATCCCCGCATGATCGTCCGCTCGCTGCTCGACACCGACCTGTACAAATTCACCATGATGCAGGTGGTGCTGCACCACTTCCCCGGCGCGCAGGTCGCGTACCGGTTCAAGTGCCGCACCGAGGGGGTGAACCTCGCGGGCTGCATGGAAGAAATCGAGCGCGAGGTCGCCGACCTGTGCCAGCTGCGCTTGCGCGAGGAGGAACTGTCCTACTTGCGCGGCTTGCGCTTCATGAAGTCGGATTTCGTCGATTTCCTCGCGCTGTTTCATTTCAACCAGAAGTACATCCGCGTTGCGCGCGGCGCGGCGCCGGGGGAGATCGAGATCGCGATTCGCGGCCCCTGGCTGCACACCATCCTGTACGAGATCCCGGTGCTGGCAATCGTGTCCGAGGTGTATTTCCGCCGCACCCAGCCGCGGGCGGAGCTGGGCGAAGGCCGCCGGCGACTCGCCGGCAAGGTGGACCTGGTGCGCAAGCTGGAGCCGACGCTCGACTTCAAGGTCTCGGATTTCGGCACGCGCCGGCGCTTCTCGCTCGCCTGGCACGACGAGATCATCGCGACGCTCAAGCGCGAGGTGCCGCTGTACTTCGCCGGAACCTCAAACGTCTGGCTGGCGTTAAAGCATGGCGTGACACCCCTGGGCACCATGGCGCACGAGTACATGCAGGCGGCCCAGGCGCTCGGGCCGCGGCTGCGCGATGCGCAGGTGTTCGCCTTCGACAAGTGGGCGCAGGAGTACCGCGGCGACCTGGGCATCGCGCTGTCCGACACCTACGGCATGGACGCTTTCCTGCGCGATTTCGACATGTACTTCTGCAAGCTGTTCGACGGCGCGCGCCACGACTCGGGCGACCCCTTCGAGTGGGGCGAGAAGCTGATCGCGCACTATCAGAAGAACCGCGTCGATCCGCGCACCAAGACGCTGATTTTTTCCGACCAGTTGTCCTTCCCGCTGGCGATCGAGATCGCGCGGCGCTTCGATGGCCGCGCGCGCACCTCCTTCGGAATCGGCACCAACCTGACCAACGATGTCGGCTTCGAGCCGCTCAACATCGTGATCAAGATGACCGAGTGCAATGGCCAGCCGGTGGCCAAAGTGTCGGACTCGCCCGGCAAGATCGTGAGCACGGACGCGCGCTACCTCGCCTACCTGCGCCAGGTGTTCGGTCTCGAGAAAATGGGGTCAGAGTAACTTTTCTGGCGGCGCTCGCGCCCTTGGAACGACGCGAATGGAAAAGTTACTCTGACCCCATTTTCGCGATGGCGCGCATGCGCCGTTCGCGCTCGCGCAGGCTGCATCCCCTGAGGTCGGCGGCGCCACGCTCGGTGACGATGACCCCCGCTTCGCTGCGCGGCGTGGCCACCGGGCCGGAGAGTTTCTCCACCACGCGGGACGCCGGGATAAGCATCAGCGAGACGCCTCCTGGCGACTGGTTTGCCGCGCGGATGAAGTCGAGCGCGCCGCCCACCGCGCCAAGATAGCTGCCCTTCGCCACCTCGGCGTTGACCTGGCCGGTAAGGTCCACTTGGACCGCGGAGTTGATGGCGACAAGGCGCTCGATGCCCGCGAGCACGCGCGCATTGTGCGTATGTTCCGTCGAGCGCAGCCGCAGCGCCGGGTTTTCACGGGCATGGTCGAACAGCCGGCGCGTTCCCATCAGCACGCCGCAGTCGGCCTGCGAGACGATACCCCGTTGCATCAGTTCGACTGCGCCGTCGCCCAGCGAGCCGGAGTGAATGGCGAGATGCTTGCGGTCGCCCAGCATGCCGAGGACCGCATCGGGCAGTGCGCCAAGGCCCATCTCCAGCGTTGCGCCTTCCGGCACGTAATGCGCGGCGTGTTGCGCAATCGCTTTCTCCAGGTCGCCGGGCGGGCCGAAGGGCAGGGCGACCGGCTCGCGCGACGAGTCGACCATCAAGGAGAAGTCGGACTCTTGCATAAGGCGCTCGCTGTAGGTCCAGGGCACGAGCTGATTCACTTCGACGACGACGGTGCGGCAAGCTTCCAGTGCTGGCACCAGGTATTCGGCGGCGAGCCCGAGACTGTATTCGCCTTTCGCGTTCGGCGGGCTCACCTGGATCATCACGACGTCGGCGCGGATCTTGCGCGAACGAATCAGCCCGGCGAGTTGCGAATAGGGATGCGGATGGATGTCGAGCACGCCGGCATCCGCGAGCGCCCGGTTGTGGCCCGAGCCGCAGTAGGCCGACAGTCGCAGGTGATCGGCGTGCTCCGGCCGGACGATGCCGGTCCAGTTCACGCCCATGAACAGCGAGGCGCCGGAGAACGAAGCGCGCTGCGCGACCAGCGCCTCGGTGAGCGTCTGCGGCTCGGCGCAGGCCTGGCCGAAGATCACGCCATCGCCCGGCCGGATGTGGCGCGCAAGCTCCATGCGGCGCGATGCTAACATCGCTCAAGGAGGCTTCCATGCTCGACGACAAATCCCTCGACCTCATTTTCCGCGACGCCCACACGCCGCAAGGCTTCCTCGACACGCCGGTGACCGACGAGAAGCTGCGGCAGGTCCACGAATTGATGAAATGGGGTCCGACCACCTTGAATTGCCAACCGATGCGCATCGTGTTCGTGCGCTCGAAGGCGGCGAAGGAAAGGCTCGCACCGGCTCTGAGCCCCGGCAACCTGGACAAGACCATGAAAACCCAGGTGGCGGCGATCATTTCCTACGACTCGCGCTTCTACGAGAACCTGCCGAGGACTTTTCCCAACAATCCAAAGGCAAAGGACGGCTTCGAGGGCGAGGACAAAAAGGCGATGGTGGATCGCGTGGCGTTGCGCAACGGTTCGCTGCAGGGCGCTTACTTCATCATCGCGGCTCGCTCGCTCGGGCTGGATTGCGGGCCGATGTCCGGATTCGACAATGCCAAGGTGGATGCGGCGTTTTTTCCCGACGGGCGCTGGAAGTCGAACTTTCTCATCAATCTGGGCAAGGCGGATCCGGCCAAGATCTTTCAGCGCAACCCGCGGCTCTCGTTCGACGAGGCATGCAGGATCGAGTAGGCTGAGCAACCAGGGAGGTGGGCATGGCGATCAAACTCTATTCGTGGCCGCAAAGCTCGGGTACGCGCGTCGCATGGGCGCTCGAGGAACTGGGCATCCCCTACGAGTACATCGAGCTCGACCCGAAGAAGCAGGAGCACCGAGCGGCTAAGTACCTGACGGTGAACCCCCACGGCAAGGTGCCGGGGCTGGTCGACGGCGACCAGAGCTTCTTCGAATCGGGTGCCATCCTGCTGCACCTCTACAACAAGTATGGCGTCGAGAAGAAGCTGTGGCCGACCGCCGGCGGTCAGGCCCGCGCCGACGCCGTTTCCTGGACCGTGTGGGCCATCACCGAGCTGGGCCCTTACATGATGCAATACCTGTACCACGGTCTCGACACCCCGGTCTCCTACAAACCGGAGGATCGCAGCAAGGCGGCGGCCGAGTACAACCTATCGCAGCTCAACCGCTGCCTGGACGCCATGGAGGCGCGGCTTGGGGGCGGCGAATACCTGCTGGGCGGCTTCTCGCTGGTCGACGTTGCGGCCGGCAGTGCGCTGGTCTTGGGAACGATGCTCGGCCTCAAACTCGACCGGCACCCGCGCGTGGCCGCCTGGTGCAAGCGCTGCGGGGAGCGCGGGGCGTTGAAGCGGGCCCGCTAGCACATCATCGGTTGGAATGGCTGATCCCGCGGCTTTCGTTCGATGAGTCCTGCAGGGTCGCGTAGGGTCAGTTCTGGTACCCCGCTTCCCGCTGGTGGCGGATGGCCACCACGCGGAGCAAGCCTTCACCTGCGGAGTGCTCGTAGAGGGCGACGTAGCCGGACTTGCCATGCGAGATCACTAGTTCGCGTAACGGCGAACCCGGAACCGGGCGTCCGATCTCGGGGTGGGTCTGCAGAATCAGGACTGCGCTGCGCACCTTCTCGATGTGATCGAATGCTGTCGCAGGGTCGCGCGCGAAATTGAACTCGAAGATGCGCTCGAGATCCGCGAGCGCTTCTCCGGCGAATATGATCACGCGATCTTGCGCGTTCTGGGCCGCACTGGCTTGCGTCCGCGCGCGCGCGCCAGCAAGTATTCGAACACCTGGTTAGCCGGAATGCCCTTGCCTAAACGCTTCATTCTCGCCAGCCGGCGCCTCGCCTCAGCATGGAACGCCGCGCGCGCTTCCTCGGCCACGAGCTTCTCGTGGATCGCATCCAGCATAAAGGCGTGCGCAGTCGTTTGCTGCGCCAGGGCGCGCCTGGCGACGCGCTTTTTCACCGCCTCGGGTATGCGCAGGGATACCGGCATGGCCGCCCTCTGTATCACAAATGAGATACGAAATGCTAGTCCGGCGCGGTGAGCCGGTCAAGCTGCGGCGGGCCGGCTGGCGCGAGCGGCACGATCAGAGCAACAAGGGTCTAGTCCAGCCGCAGGTTACCGTTAACGCAGGTCACGGCTTCGCCGCCGATCTGGATCGCGTTGGCGCTGACTCGCACCTGCACGCGTCCGTCGCGCCCCACCTGCATGCCCTGGCGCGCGGTGTAGCTGGGGCCGAACTCCTTTAGTAAGCCGGTCTGACGCAGATAGGCGCCGACCGAGACATTGCCGCTGCCGCACACGGGATCCTCGGCAATGCCGTGCGCGGGAGCGAACGATCGCACGTGGATTGGAGTGGCTGCATTCCCGGTCCGCCCGAATACCGTCACGCCAGTCGCTTCGAATTCGTGCGAAAGGCTCTCGATCGCAGGCATGTCGGGCGCCAAGGCATCCACGGATTTGGCGTCGCCCAGGTCCACGACCATCCAGATCGGCCCGACATCCACGCGCAGTGCCCCTACTTTTCCTAAGACAAGCGCTTCGATCGGGCTCACCTTCGGTTCCGGCGCCCGCACAAAGATGCGTCGCACGCCGTCCTGTTCCTCGACGGTAAGGTCCAGCACGCCGGCGCCGCATTCCTGCTTCAGGTTGCCGTTCGATGCCGTGGCGAACCCGCTCTCGAGCGCAGCGTGGGCGCTTCCCACTGTGGGGTGGCCGGCAAAAGGCAACTCCTGGCGCGGCGTGAAGATGCGCAGCCGGTAGGTCGCCCCCGGCTGCGTCGGCGGCAAGAGGAATGTGGTCTCGGACAAGTTGGTCCAAGCGGCGATGCGCTGCATGGCCGCGGCATCGAGTCCCTCGGCGCCGATCACCACCGCCACCGGGTTGCCGAAGAACGGCCGGGCGGTGAACACATCCACCTGCTTGAAGGATAGCTGCCTCATTTGCGCGCCGGCCTGGCACCCTTGCTGTCGAATTCGTAATGCAGGATCAGCTGGTCGCGCACCGGTCCTGCAAGCCGCAACTTTACGGCCCACTCCCCGAGCATCTCCAGATCCAGGCGCGCGGTATATTCGCCGGGCTGTGTACCGGGGCGCGCCTTCTGCGGCTTGATGTTGTGCGCCATCGGCATCGAGGGCATGTCGGCGCCGACGGTGAGCTGCGCGCCCTCGAGCGGCTTGCCGCCGCGCGTCAGCCTGATGCTGCAGTCGAAGACAAAATCCGTCCCGCTGGCCTTGCACTGCATCTGCGCCTTTGGCGCCTGCGCGTGCGCCAGCGCCGGCAGCAGGACTAGGCTCAGGTAAAGCGCCGTCTTAGCCATTGCACCGCCCTTTCGTCGAGCAAGCCGCGCGGCCGCCAGACCAGCAGCAACGCGACCAGTCCCCCAAAAACGATCATCCGGTAGCCGTGGAACACACGGCTGCCTTCGAGCGCGCCGATGTCCAGCACCACGCCGACGAGCGGCCCCACCGCCGTCCCCAGGCCGCCGATGAGCGCATAGGCGAGGCTGTGCACTCCCAGCATGATGTCGAAGTTGCGCGGCTCGATATAGGTGTTGTGGTGCGCGTAGAGCACGCCGCCGAGTGCGGCTAGAGCGCCAGCTGCGGCGGCGACGCCGAGCTTGAGCCGGTTCACGTCCACGCCAATCGACGCCGCCAGTTCCGGGTCCTCGCCCACGCCGCGCAAGGTGGCGCCGAGCCTGGACCGCTCGACCAGCAGGAAGGCCACCAGCGCAAGCGCGAGCACGGCGTAGATGATGGCCATGTATTCGAGTGGCTCGACGCCATGCGCGAATACCCAGCGGATGCCGCGGAATCCCTGCGAGCCGTCCGGGCCGACCGGCTCGCCTTCGACCTGGCGCTGGAAGTGGAACAGCTCGAACAGGATGCGCGCCATCTCGGCGGCCGCCAGCGTGGCCATGGCGAAGTACAAGCCGCGCAGGCGCAGGCTGGGCAGGCCGACCAGGAACTGCGCGAACGCGCCGAGCGCCATGGCGCCGAGCGCGGCGAGCGGCAGTGGCCAGCCGTAGATCGCCGTGAGCATCCCGCCGGCGTAGGCGCCGATGCCGAAGAACGCCTGCTGGCCGAACGACATCTCCCCGGCGACGAGCAGCAGGTAGGCCGACAGGGCGAGGAACGAGATCAGCCCGATGTTGGTCAGGACGCCGATCGCGTAGTCGTCCATAGCCCGGAAGGTCGCAAGGCAAGCAGCGCGAAGAGCAGGAAGTAGGCAGTGAGGTCTCGGATCTGCGGTCCGAAGAACCATTGGCTGTGCGCTTCAATCAGACCGAGCGCCAGCCCGCCGACAATTGCGCCGGGCAGCGAGCCGAGGCCTCCCAGCATCATTGCCAGCATGCCCTTCAATGTCGACCACATGCCGAGCATGGGCGTGACCTGTTCCGAGCTCGCGACGATAAGGAATCCCGCCACCGCGCCCAAGGCGGACGCCACGGCGAAAATGCGCACGAAAACCCCCGGCAAATCCATGCCGACGAGTCTTGCCGCAGTAGGTTGTTCAATCACGGCACGTACCGCAAGCCCGAAGCGGGAGCGGTACAGCATGCGGTGCAGCGCAAAGCATGCCACCACCGTCACAGCC
>Ga0247727_10006416_pt1 | contig 23154 bp, 18 predicted proteins | sample WisWelCaveWW1625_FD_202498 | JGI IMG/M metagenome (GOLD analysis project Ga0247727, IMG submission 202498) | Biofilm microbial communities from Wishing Well Cave, Virginia, United States - WW16-25 | ecosystem: Environmental > Aquatic > Deep subsurface > Groundwater > Cave microbial mat | place...
CTGTTCGAGGACGTCGAACGCCGCCAGGCAGGAGGCGGCGACCGAGGGCGGGTGGGAGGTGGAGAACAGGAAGGGGCGGGCGCGGTGGTACAGGAACTCGATCAGATCCCGGCTGCCGCACACGTAGCCGCCCAGCGCCCCGATGGCCTTCGACAGCGTCCCCACCTGGATGTGCACGCGCCCGTGGAGCCCGTAATGGTCGATGGTGCCGCGGCCGTCGCGTCCCAGCACGCCGCTCGAGTGCGCGTCGTCGACCATCATGATGGCGCCGTGCTTCTCGGCGGCCTCAACCAGCGCCGGCAGCGGCGCGATGTCTCCGTCCATCGAGAACACGCCGTCGCTGATGAGCAGCTTGCGCCCGGCGGCAATCTCCGCCAGGATCCCGCCGGCGGCGGCCGCGTCCTTGTGCGGAAACACCCGGATGCCCGCCCGCGACAGCCGGCACCCGTCGATGATCGAAGCGTGATTCAGCTCGTCGGAGACGATGGTGTCGTCCTTGCCCAGGATGGCCGCCACCGTGCCCGCGTTGGCCGCGAACCCGGACTGGAACACCACGCAGGCCTCGACATTCTTGAATGCCGCGATCCTCTCCTCGAGCGCCATGTGGATGGCCATGGTGCCGGAGATGCTGCGCACCGCCCCCGACCCCACACCGTACTTCTCGATCGCCCGGGCGGCCGCCTCCCGCAGCTTGGGATGCGTCGTCAGGCCCAGGTAGTTGTTGGAGCTGAGGTTGATCACCCGCCGCCCGTCGAACTCAGCCACCGCCAACTGCTCGCCGCCCAGGATCCGCAGGCGCTGGTAGAGGCCCTTCTGCCGCAGTCCGTCGAGCTCGCCGGTGAGGTAGGAGAGGGGATTGGGCATGGCTGCTAGGGATGACTGAGGACTGCTCCACAGAACCTCACCACCTGCGCGGCTGCCCAGAACCGCGGCCGGCCTCGCGCCACGAAGCCCACGTGTCCGCCGTGGTCGGTGGCCAGCAGCCGGACCGCCGGATTTTCGGGCTGGCGGAAGCTCTCGAACGGGATCAGCGGGTCGTCCTTGGCCTGGATGATCAGCGCCGGCACGCGGATGGCCTCCAGGTGCGGCGCGGCCGAGGATTGCCGGTAATAGTCCCACGCGTCGCGGAACCCGAAGGCGGGCGCCGTGATGTAGTGGTCGAAATCGATGATGGTACGCACCTGAGCCAGGGGCTCGGTGGAGAACCGCTCCGGCTGGAGGCGCGCCTTCCGCTCTACCCGCGCGCCCAGGTCCTTCAGGAAGATCCGCTCGTAGAAACGGTTCTGCGGCTCGGCAATGCGGCGAGCGCAGGCGGCCAGATCGATGGGGGCCGAGATGGCGCACACCGCTGCGAGGTGTGGCGGGGCGAGCGCGCCCCATTCCCCGGCCAGCTTCAGCGCCTGGTTGCCCGACATCGAGAACCCCACCAGGACGAGCGGCCGCTCCCGCAGTTGCTCGACGACGGCGCGCAGGTCCGCCGTCAGCCCCGAGTGGTACAGCGTCGGCGACAGGTGGTCGGTGCCCCCGCAATTGCGCACGTTCAGCCGGAGCACGTCAAAGCCGGCCCCCAGCGCGGCCCGCGTCATCCACTTCATGTAGTTGGAGTCGATCGACCCTTCCAGGCCGTGGACCACGAGCATCAGCGGTCCCGCGGGATGATGCCGGTGGAGTCGTCCTACCACGGTCACCCCCGCCTCGGTCGAGAATCGCCGCTCCTCGCCCGCCTCCAGCCGCAGCGGCCAGTACCGGCTGAGAGTGGTGTTGACGTGCGGATGCGCGACCAGCGGAACGTAGGGGTCGAACTCGACCTGGCGGGCGGCAGTTGAGGCGGCGGACGGCACCGAACCCAAGTATAATGGAAGTCGATGCGTAAGCCGGTCGTCATTACCACGCCGATTCCGAGCGACGAGACCGTCCGGAAAATGCTGGGGCTGACGCGCGCCGAGGCCAAGTGGCTCGAGAAGCTGGCGGCCAAGACCATCGCCGAGCTGAACAAGGATCAGGGACCGAAGCCTGCGACCTCGAAGACCCCGAAAAAGCATGCCGCCAGAACCAGCGGATCGCGCCCTACAGTCCGCGTCCGGGGCCGCTAACCGGCCGGGCGCGTTCCTCAACATCCCTTACGACCGCGCCTTTGGGGACCTCTATCTGGCTTACATCGCCGGCATCACGGCGTTCTCGCTGGTGCCGAAAACGACGCTCGAAATCCCGGGCGGCGAGCGGCGGCTGGACCGCATCTTCGGCCTCATCCGGAGCTGCCCCTACTCGTTCCACGACCTCTCGCGGGTGGAGCTCGATCTTCGGCGGCCGGCGACGCCGCGCTTCAACATGCCCTTCGAGCTGGGACTGGCAGTGGCCTGGGCCAAGCTCTCGCCCGGCCGCCACACCTGGTTTGTGTTCGAGTCCAGGCCCCGGCGGGTGGAGAAGTCTTTGAGCGACCTGGCGGGAACCGACGTCTACATCCACGACGGGCGCCCGGCGGGCGTGTTCCGGGAGCTTTCGAACGCACTTATCCGCGTCGACCGCCAGCCGAGCTTCCAGCAGATGCAGGCCATCTACACGGGGCTGAAAAAGGATCTGCCGTCGGTGCTGGCTGACGCCGGAGCGGACTCGGCGTTCGGGGCCCGTGTGTTCACGCACCTGGCGTTCCTGGCGCGGAAGCTGGCCGGCGCCTGAGTAGCACCGCAAGGGAGGCGCTCTCTACTTCTCCCGGATCGCCGCCCGCGCCGCTTCCCGCACCTCCGGATCCGGGCTCTCGGCCGCTTTCCGGAAGTGCACCAGGGCCTGCTCGCGATTTCCGGCCGCCGCCAGTATTCGCCCCAGGTTCAGGTGAGCCGCGGCCAATCCAGGCTTGGCTTCAATGGCCCGCCGGTAGTGAACGGCGGCCCGCTGCCGGTCGCCTTTCATCGCCAGCAGGTTCCCGAGGTTGTTGTGGGCCTCGGCCAGGTTCGGATCGAGGCGCACGGCCGCCTCCAGTTGGGCCTGCGCCTGGTCGAAATGCCGCCGTCCGGCCAGCGCCAGGCCGTAGTTATACCGTGCTTCCGCGTACCCGGGGCTGATTCCGATCGCCTTCTCGAAGTGGTGGCGGGCCTGGGCGAAATCATCCGCCGCGGCCAGCAGGTTGGCCAGGTTGTTGTGCGCGGCGGCAAGGTCCGGCTGGATCCGGATGGCCTCACGAAACGCCTGCTCGGCCCCGGGCCGGTCCCCCTTCTGGAGCTTGGCCTCCCCCAGGTTGTTGGCGGCCTCGGGAAGATCCGGCTGAATGCGCAGCGCCTGGCTCAGCGCCTCGATGGCCTGGTCCGCTTTCCCCAACTGGAGATAGACCTCGCCCAGGTTGCTGAGCGCTTCCGCGTCGCGAGGCGCAGCGGCCACAGTCCTCCGCAGGACCTCGACTGCCTGGTCCGGCCGGCCGGTGCGCGACAGGCTCACGGCCAGATTGCGCAGCGCGGGGCGGAAGTCTGCCCGGCGGCGCAACGCCTCCTCATACCAGCGAACGGCATCCTCGCGCCGCCCGGTCTTCCAGAAGGCCTCGGCTAGCTCGTAGTAGAACTCGGCTTGCGGCGGGCGATGCTTCTCGATCGCCTTCTCCAGACGCGGTATGCCCGCTTGCAGGTTTGCCCCCTCGGTGACCTGCGCCACCGCCGCGTAGAGCTCATCCGCCGTCGAGGGATAGTAGGGAACCACTTCCCCGGTGTAGCTGTTCTGCTCGGTCTCGTGCGTCTCCCGCAGGGGCGCCAGCAGATTGCGCGCCGGCCGGCGGCGCTGGATGTAGTGGTCGGTCATGACGACGTGCACCACGTCGTCGGTGCGCCGCTTGGGCATGTGACAGGCGGCGCAATCCTCGGTGGCGCGGTGGGCAGCGGGATGGCAGTTGGCGCAGGCAGGGCGGACCTGCGCCGAGTGTGGGTCGTGGCAGGTAGTGCAAGTCATCTCGCTCTTCTCGAAGCAAGCTGACTTGCGCAGCCGGTAGGCGTGATGCGCGATCTCAAACTTGTCGTCAGGACCGGCGCCGGCGGGGTGGTCGAAGTGGAGGATGTAATCTGCCAGCGGCTCACCCGGCCGGTAGGAGAACGCGTCGCGATCGTACCTCCGGATCGAATACGGAAGGCGCCGGCTGGTGCTTTCCAGGTGGCACTGCATGCACACCTCGAGCTGGCGCTCCCGGGAGAGCTTGCGAGGATTCACGATCGCGCCTTTGCCGGCCCCGCCGGCATGCTCGCTTCCCGGTCCGTGGCACCGCTGGCAGTCGATGCCCTCCGCTTGGGAGCCGGCCGGCGCTGCTGCAGGATAGCCGTTGTGGCAGAACATGCAGTCGTCGGATAGTTCGCGGCGGAAATCCTTGTGGTTGGGCCGGTCGTAGCCGGGGTTCATCGCCCAGAAACCGCCCTTGGCCGAGTACCAGGCCAGCGGGAGCTCGACCAGCCGGCCCTCAGCATTGCGGTGGAGATAGGCGCGGGAGTGGTTGCCGGAGCCCAGGACGTAGTGAACTTGCTTCTCCAGGACATTGGTCTCATCCCCGCCGGGCACGATCTGGTGCCGGCGCTGGTAATACTTCCCGTCGCGCCGATACATGCGGTAGTGGCGGTCGGAGGCGCGGTGGTAGAAGGCAGCTTCCACCTGGTGTTCGGCGGCGGGCCGGTAGAACGACCGGCCCATGCCGGTCTTCGCGTAGGCCGCGGCGATGGCAGGGTGGCAGGCGGCGCAGGCAGCCGCGTCGACGTAGGCGGGCGCCGGACGCGCTTCGGGAGGGGAAGGGCGGGAGCACCCCGCTGCGGCGATGAGGCCGGCCAGGACTGCTCCAACCGCTTGCTTACGCGCGCGGCTCGGCAGGGGCGAAGCAGTTTCCGAGCCCCGACGCGGTGGGGGCGACGCAGTTACCGAGCAGCGGCTCGGCAGGGGCGAAACAGTTACGGAGCCGCGACCGTGAGGGAGCGGTGGCCGCAACGGGTTTTTCAGCAGTCTGCTAAAAGTTGTACTTGAGCCCAAACTGAAGCTCGCGCATGGTGCGGGCCGAGGTGATGATCCCGAACGTCGACGCGGTCCGGGCGTCCCCCGACGGCGCGTTGTAGTTGGGATGGTTGCCGAAATTGAACGCCTCGAACCGGAATTGCAAGCTGTGGCCTTCCTTGATCACGGTGTTCTTGAGCAGGGAGAAATCCCATTGCCGGACGCCGGGTGTCAGCAGTATGTTGCGCCCCACGTTCCCGTTGAGGTATTGGAGCTGCGGGTTGACGGCGTCGAAGGCGCGGATGTCCCAGAACTTCGACGGGCTGCGGTCCGACGGGTTGGGGCTGACTCCGGTGGCGTCGGGCCAGTTGTCCGCCCCGATGTTGGCGCGGTCGCCCAGAGCGCCCACGTTGATGGGCGTGCCGTCGGAGAAGGTGATGATGCTGGTGAGCTGCCAGCCGCCGACGATCTTGTTGAGCGCGCCGGCCTGATTCAGGAAAGCCTTGCCTTGACCGAAGGGCAGGTCGTAGAGGAACGACCCGACCCACCGCCGGCCGGTGTGGAACTGCGAGAGGCCGCGCTCGGCGCTGACGTCGTAGCTGGACTGCGGGAAAAGCCGGTCGCCGGCGTTGACTCGGATGGCGCTGCCGTTGTCGATGGCCTTGGACCAGGTGTAGCCCACCTGGTAACTGAAGCCCTTGGTGAAGCGCTGCTGAAGCTTTAGGTTGAGGGCGTTGTAGTTGGAGTTGACGCTGCCGTCCACCTGCTGGATGCGGCCGTAGGCGGGCCAGGGCTGACGCTGCTCGAGGGAGCGGCTGTCGCCGGGACCGGTGCGGAGGATGGCTTCGTTGTAAGCGCGCAGGCGTTCCAGCTTGTGTCCGGCGTTGCCGAGGTACCCTGCCTCAAAGGCCACCGTATCGCTGAGCTGGCGCTGCACGTTGAACATCCACTGGAGCACGTACGGAGTGCGGCGGTCGTAGATGTTGCCCAGCACGTACGGAGGACCCAGGCAGGGGCCGCTATAGTTGGCGCACCGGTACAGCGCGGTTTCCGCCGCCCAGGGATCGGTCATGTTGGAGTTGGGCCGCTCTTCGTCAGCCTCGAAGCGGCCGCGGCCGCCGAGGTTGCGTCCCATGTCGAAGCGCGGGTTGCCAGTGTCCTGGGTGTAGAAGACGCCGCCGCCGGTGCGGATGGACCAGCGGTGGGTGGGGCTGTAGGAAAGGCCGATGCGGGGGGCGAAGTCGTTGAAGTCGGTCTGGACCATCGCCCGGCCCATGTGCTGATCGCCCACCTGGTTCGGGATGGCGTCGTGAAAGTGGTATCCGAGGCCCTGGTGGAAGTCCCCCGTGCCTGGGCGAGTGAAGATGGGGACCTTGGTGCCGGCCAGCAGGCCGTTAGGACCCACACCTGGGTCGAACATCTGGATGTTGACGATGCCCCGGTACTTGTCGTAGAACGGCGGGATATTTTCATACCGCACGCCCAGGTTGAGGGTCAGCTTTGGGGTGAGCTTCCAGGTGTCCTCGAAGTAGAAGTAGAAGCTGGTGGACCGGAACATCGTATTGGCGATGCCCAGGGCGCGCTCCGAGCGCCGGCTCTCGCCGAGCAGGTAGTCGGCGAAGGAATGGCCTGTGGGAGCGCGGTTGGCCGGGTCGAATGTGGCTTTGGCCTGGACGATGAACGAGCCGCGCGGGAACTGGTTGCCGATCTGGTTGTAGCGGTCGCGCCGGACCTCGCCGCCGAACTTGAACGAGTGCGTGCCGCGCACGATGGAGACGTTGTCCATCCACTGGAAGGTGTGGTTGCGATTGACGTAGGGTCCCTCGGTGGACTCGCCAAAGCCGGAGATGCCGTTCTCCAGACTGATGCTGGGGGTGCCCCAGGCGGCCGACACCGGCGAGGTGAGCCCCGGGACGCGCAGCTCGGCCGTTACGTCGCGCTCGTAGGCGAAGCGCAGGAGCTGGTCGTTCCCGAACTGGTTGTACCCGGCGCGGAACTCGTTGACCACCGTCGGGCTCAGCGTCCGGATGTTGGAGATCATGGTCTGGTAGACCTTGGTGGCGGTCTTACCCACCTGCGCCGGGAAGATCTGGGTTCCGCCGACGAACTCGTCGCCCCAACTGAAGCGCCCGAACCAGCTCGAGCGGTCGCTCTCGGTGAGATCGAACCGCTGCATGAACTGCTCCCAACTGATGGGCCGCGGCCGGTCGCGGATGTAGTTCCGCACGATGTCGTCGCCCTTGTTCTGGTTGGACTTCGGATAGAACTCCAGCAGCTTCAATGCGACCGGATTGAAGCGGTTGCGGGGGACCAACTGGTTGGGGAACCGCGTGGAGGTTAGAGCCACCCGGTTGCCCCGGGCGTCGGTTCCGAAGGTGCGGCTGTTGGGATCGAAAATGATGCGCGTCTGGCCGCCGAAGTCTCCGTTGAGCATGCGGTCAGTGGCCACGCTGGTGTTCCCCTGGATGGTCTTGCGGTCCTTGTCGGTCTCAAAGTTCGACATGAAGAACAGCTTGTTGCGGCCGTCGAGGAGCTTGGGAATCCGCACGGGTCCGGCCAGGGTGAATCCGAACTGGTTCCGGCGAAACGGATTCTTAGCGCCGTCGTTGCGCCACTCCTTCGCATCCAGCCGGTCGTTGCGCAGGAACTCGTACGCCGTGCCGTGGTACTCGTTGGTCCCGGATTTGGTGGTGGCGTTGACCTGCGCGGCGGCCCGGCCGAACTCAGCCGAGTAGACGCCGGTCTGGACCTTGAATTCCTGCACGGCGTCGATCGACGGCCGGATGATGAAGGTGTTGAAGTTGACGTCGGTGTTCTCCACGCCGTCCAGGGTGAAGTGGTTGAACTGCTGCCGCATGCCGGCGATGGCGAAGGCCTGGTTGGCGCGCTCGCCGCCCTGGCGGTCGTTGGCCTGCCCGCCGGCGCCCATCTCGGCGGTGACGTTGGGAGCGATGGCGATCAGCGACAGAAAGTTCCGGCCGTTGAGCGGCAATTCGACGATGCGCTTGTTCTCGATCACCGCCCCGATAGCCGTGGTCTCGGTGGTGATCAGCGGCGCGCCGCCGGTCACCTCGACGATCTCGGTAACGCCGCCCACTTCCAGCTTGAAGTCGATGCGCAAGGCGTCGCCCACCTGCACCACCACCCCCTTGCGCGAGGCGGCTTTGAAACCCTGGCTTTCGGCCTGGATGTCGTACGCCGCCGGCACCAGGAACGGCACCGTGTAGACGCCCGAGTCGTTGCTGTTGACCCGCCGCACCTGGTTGGTGGCAATGTTGGTGATGGTGATCTGCGATCCGGCCACCACGGCGCCGGTCGGATCGGTCACTGTGCCCGAAACCTCACCAAACGTCTGTCCCCAGGCCGGCAAACCGGCCAGGCTGAACAGCGCCAGCACAATCAATCCCCGCGTTGTCGTCATGTGTCCATCCCCCAAGACCTAAGCCCCTGAGAACCAGGGTGGTACGATTCTGGCAGGGTCCAAACACCTTGTCAACCCCGACCTCATGATCTCGGTGGTGATCCCGGTGGCCAACGAAAGCGCAACCGTCGCCCCGCTCTGCCGTGCTCTGCAACAGGTGTTACAGGACCCCTACGAGATTCTGTTCATCGACGACGGCTCGACCGACTCGACCTGGGCCGAGCTCGTCGAGCTCCATCGGCCCGGCCAGGTCCGGGCCGTGCGCTTCCGGCGCAACTTCGGCAAGACGGCCGCGCTGATGGCCGGCTTCGCCGCTTCCCGCGGCGACATCGTCTTCACCATGGACGGGGACCTGCAGGACGATCCGGCCGAGATCCCGCGCTTTCTCGCCAAGCTGGCCGAAGGTTACGACCTGGTGTCGGGCTGGAAGAAGCACCGCCGCGACCCCTGGCACAAGGTCCTCGCCTCCCGCCTGTTCAACTGGACCGTGCGGGTGGCCTCGGGTCTCGAGCTGCACGATGTCAACTGCGGCTTCAAGGCCTACCGGGGCGAGCTGGCGCGCGGCCTGGGGCTGCGGCAAGACTGGCACCGCCTGACGCCGCTTTTGGCGCGTGCCATGGGCCGCCGCGTGGGCGAGATCGCCATAACCCACCACCCCCGCCGCCACGGCCGCTCCCATTACGGCTTCTCGCGGGTCTTCCAGGGCTACCGGGACCTGGTGGCGGTGCTGCTCTACACACGCCATGCCAAGCGCGCTTCCGGCCGGGTGGACCGAGCGGCGGAGGAGTGGATCCGGGAGCGGCTCGATTGAAGCGTCTGCTCCGGCCGCTCAGGTGGCTCCTGCCGCTGGCCGCCGTCTTCTTCATCGGGCGCGTGATCTATCTCCAGTGGCAAAGAGTGAGCGAGTTCGACTGGCGCTTCGACCCGCTCTTCCTGGCCCTTTCTCTCGCCGCTACCTCGGCCTGGTTTCCGGTGCGCGCCTTCCTGTGGCGCGCCATCGTCGCGCACTTCGGCTATCCGCTCCCTTACCGCGAGACCATCCGCATCTGGGTGCTGGGCGAGCTCACCCGCTACGTGCCGGGCACGGTATGGCAGTATTTCAGCCGCATCTACCTGGCCGGCCAGTGGGGCGTGCCGGCTTCGGTCACCCTTTCGAGCGCCCTGATGGAACTGCTCTTCATGGGCCTGGCCGCCGTTCCGCTGGTGCTGTGGCACATCGGCGACGTGTTCCCCATCGTGGGGGGCGCGCAGCGGGTGCTGCTGCTGACGTTCCCCTTCGCCGCCCTGGTGCTGCTCCAGCCGGCTGTGCTGAACCGGCTGGCCCGCTTCCTGCTGCCGCGCCTCAAGGCCGAGTACACGCCGATCGAGCTTTCCTTTGCCGCCACCGTGGGATTGTGGTCCGTGTGCCTGGGGCTGTGGGTGGTCTTCGGCGCCGGCTTCGCGCTCTTCGCCCGCAGCCTGGTCCCGCTCACCGCGGCGCAGGGTCTGTTGCTGGTCAGCAACTACGCCGCCTCCTGGCTCATCGGCGTGATCACGCTGTTCGCTCCGGGCGGGATCGGAGTGCGCGAGGGTGTGTTAGGACTCCTGCTCGGCAAGATGATGCCGTTGGGCACGGCGCTGGTAGTGGCCGTGCTCAGCCGCCTCTGGCTCATAGCCCTCGAGCTGCTGTGGGCCGCTGTCGCTCAGCTCTGCTTGCGCGTCCGCCGGTAGACCCGGTACCCCAGCACCCGGTCCGGCAACTTCCTGTCCCACCAGCTCTGCGGCTCCACGTAACGGTGTTCCCAGACCAGACCATAGTCGGGGGTAAGCTTTTTCGGCATGTTCCCCCGGTTGTCCCACACCACGTACCAGTCGACGCCCTCCCAGTCGTCGAACATGGAGTCGGGAAGCTTGCCGCGCAGAGGGCGGAGGCGCGGCTCGTCACTGTCGAGAAGCGCCACCCACCGCAACTGCGGCAGGCTGAAGTAGGCCATCATCCCCTGGACGTTGCGGTGGAAGGCCACCGTTTCGCCGGGGCCGGCGTTGGCCCGCAGGAACTCCACGATCGAGCTGTCGGCCGTATCGCGGGTGAGCTGGCGCTCCGCGGCGTGGACGCACCAGCCGTGGTAGAAGTTCAGATTGGGCCACACCAGCGCGAACAGAAAGAACGCCACGCTCCACCCCCGTCCGGCCAGGGTCCACAGCCGCGCGGCCAGGATCGCCGCCAGCAGCACCAGGGCCGGCACGATCTGGAAATAGTACCTGGAGATGGCCACCAGCGGACCGGCGGCCACGGTGGCCACCGGCGAAACGACAATGATCGAGGCCAGCAGGGCCGCCATGCCCGGCCGCCCGCCTTGGCGCCGGGAAAGGAACCACGCCGCCGGCGCGATGGCCCCCAGCGGGATCAAGCGAAACAGCTCCGTCCAGTGATAGTCGATGGCGTCCAGGTATTGCGGCCAGTTGGCCCGCTGGGCCGCCGGCGAGCCGGCCACGAACTGCTGGTGCACGGCGGCGAATTCCCACCCGATCGGCACGGCCATGGCGGCCGAGACGGCGGCAAACCGCCACAGCAGGTCGCGGTCCCGCCGCAGCAGCACCCAGAGGCCGAGTGCGAGCCACAGCCCTCCGAAGCTCACGTAGTTGGCCAGGTAGGTCCCCAGGCCCCACAGCGCCAGCCGCAGGTGCATCCCCCAGGACCGGGCGCGCCGCGGATCGTTGAGGTACCGGGCGAGCTCCACGAGGATCAGGCAGGTAAATAGAACTACTAATGCATAATAGCGGGCCTGCCGGGCGGCGGTGAGGAAATAGATCGAGGTCGAGCCGAGCAGCGGCGCGGCCAGGGCCGCCAGGGGGCTGCCCGTGACCTCCCGCGCGGCGCGGTAGAGCAGCCACAACGACACCGCCCCGGCCAGCACGAACGGCAGCCGCGCCGCCAATGTGCCCGCGCCGAAGATCCAGAACGAGGCCGCCGCCACGTAGAACTGCAGCCATCCTTGCATCGACGCCACCAGGCCGTCGTTGAAGTCGTGCCCGTCCGGCGACTGCGCCATCAACTGGCCGTCGTAGAACACCCGCGGCACCAGCGTGCGGTGCTCGACCATGGCCCTGGCCCACACCGACGTCGTCGCCTCGTCCCGCCACAACACCGCCCCGTCGATCCTCCATAGCAGCGTGAAGGCCGAAACGAGCAAGATGGCAATGGGAGCGAGCCGCGCGGCCGCAACTTTTTCCCGAAGCACGAGTTACCAGTATACGAACGGAGGAGAAAAAAATGAGCGACCGATGGGCGCGACTGGCGGTTTCGGGCTTTGTGGGCGCTGGACTGCTGGCCGGCGTGGGCCTGGCTCAGGTGAAGGCCCGCCAGGAGGCCCAGGACAAGCGCATCGAGGAGGGTCGCAAGGACGGAAGCCTCACCAAGAAAGAGGCCGCCAAGCTGAAGGCCAAGGATGCCGCGCTCGATGCCAAGATCAAGCGCGACCGCAAGGATGGCGGCGGCCTTACCCCGGCCGAGCGCAAAAGCATCCGCAAGGCCCAGAACAAGCAGAGCAAAGCCATCCACGACCAGCGCCACGACGCGCAGAAGAAGTAGCCTACCGGCTCAGCAACTGCCGCGAAATCAGCGGCGCCGGTTCCGAGCCGCGACCGAAGGGAGCGGTCCAAGTGAAAGCACGATATCGCGCGGTCAGAGACCTCTAGCTGCTAGACTACCGCACTGGGATGTTGTACAAGAACATGAACTGCAGTCTCACGTGATCGCCCCGGAATTCCGGCGGCAGGGGCGGAAACGGATTCGAGGCGCTGATGCCGGCCACCGCCGCCCGGTCGAGCGCCTCGACGCCCGAGGCCCCGGCGATCACCAGCTTCGACACGCCGCCCTGCCTCACGATGATGAACTGAATCGCCGTCCGGCCCCGGACGATCCCCAGCCGCGCGCTCTCCGGGATCACCGCGTACCAGTTCCGCCGCACCGCCGCCAGGATGCGGGTCAGGTACGGCTTGAAGTCCACGCCCAGCGGGTCGCTCAGCAGCTCGAGGTTGCTCCCGACGTTGGCCAGAGTAGGAGAGGTCGACCCGCCCGGAATGCCCGAGCTGAAGCCGTCGCCAACCACCATGCCGCCGGCGCCGGGGTTGCGCGAGAGTTCCCGCACCGCCCCCTCGATCACCTTCCCCGCCGCTTGAGGCGCCAGCACCCCGGCCTGAGGATCCCCGCTGCGTCCCCCCGGCCGGCGGTGGGCTTCTTCTAATACGAGTTTGGGGGAGGAGACCGGAGTCTGTGGCGCCGCCGGCGGCGGCAGGATCTGGGTAAGCTGGTTTCCGGCGGGGTCGGGCTTGTCGACCAGTTGCGGCGGGGGCTCCAGCCGCGTCAACGGGGCGCTCGAAGGCTTCGGTCGCGGCGGCAGCAGCAGCGGTGGACGCGGCAGCTCCGGCGCTCCCACGAACATTTTCGAGGGCGGCGCCTTGTTCGGCGCTTTCTGCGTCAGCTCCGGCGGCGGCGGATACGTCAGCGTGATGTGGCGTGGCTCGGCTTTGCGTGACGCCCCGGGCATGGCCGGCAGCATCTCGCCCACCACCGCCACCGCCACCACGCCCGCAACGTGGACCATCACCGAGGCCAGCAGGGCTCCCCGCAGCCGCGACTCGCTTCCCCGGCCCCACGGCTCCGGGTAAAGATGAAACTCGAGATCCATCACCGGCCCTGTCCCTGCGCCGCCATGGTCGCCGCCACGACTCGCGCGTGCGACTCCATCTCCTCCCTTATTCTAAGCGCAACCTCGAGGGCCCTTCGTCCCTGTTGGCCGCCGACGGCCGGCGGCTCCCGCGTCTGGACCGACCGCACGAAGGCGCGCATCTGCCGCTCGAGCGGCTCCCCCTTGGTTACCGCCAGCGGCCGGAACTCTATGCGGTTGGACGCGCCCACGCCGAAAACCGCTCCGTCCTGCCGCGAATAATCCACCGTCACGTACTCCCGCGGCTGGAAGTACCGCAGCTTGCGGATCCTCTCGGTCGACACTCGGCTGGCCGTGAAGTTGGCCACGCACCCGTTTTCGAACTGCAGCCGGACGTGCGCGATGTCGGCCTGGGACGACAACACCGGCAGCCCGACCGCGTGCACCTGGCGGACCGGACTCTCCACCAGGCTCAGCACGATGTCCAGGTCGTGGATCATCAGGTCGAGCACCACGTCGATGTCCAGGCTGCGCGGCGTGAACACGCTCATGCGGTGCACTTCGAAGAACAATGGCAGCCGCGCCAGGGCCGACGCCTCCTCCACTGCCGGGTTGAAGCGCTCCAGGTGGCCGACCTGAAGGATGCGGCCTTGCCGCCGGGCAGCCTCGACCAGCCGATCCGCTCCCGCCAGATCCGCCGCCATCGGCTTCTCCACCAGCACATCCACCCCCGCCTGGAGCAGATCCTCTCCGATCTGGGCGTGCAACAGGGTCGGCGCCGCTACCGTCGCCGCCTCGACCCTCCCGATCACCTCCCGGTAGTCCGCCGCCGCCTCCGCCCCGAACCGCCCCGCCACCTCCCGCGCCCGGTCGAGGTTGGCGTCCACGACCGCCACCAGATCCACCCCGTCCAGCCCCCTCAACACGCGGGCATGGTGCTCGCCGAACGCCCCCGCCCCGATCACCGCGATGCGGGTCTTGGTCATACCAAACGGAACCCCTCGACCGCCACGCCGCCCCGATCGAGCACAACCGCGCGGCCGGCGTCGGGCTGCGCCGGCTCGCCGGCCCCCATCAACGCAACTATTGAGCCTCGCACAACGAGGTGACAGAGCCTTCGAGGCTGATGATGTGGCGCACGCTTCAGCGTGCCGGGTCGAGACTCGTCTCGACCCTTGTTTCGCAGACCAGCGGGCGCCGCGACGAGTCTCGGCGCGGCACGCACGAGTGCGTGCGCCACATCGTGGCCGTCACTGTATTTTGCAAGGCTCAATAGGATCTTGCTCATATCGGCGGGTACCCTGCGATCGCCACCCCGGCGCGGTCGGCCGCGCGCACGAGCTCCTCGCGGTCGAGCAGCAGGGTCCGGCCCGCGTCCACCGCCAGCGCCGTGGCGCTGGCCTGCTGCATCGTCTCGATGGTCCGCGGCCCGACCACGGGCACGTCGAACCGCATGTCCTGGTTCGGCTTCGACACCTTCACCACCGTCAGCGGCCGGCCGTTGGCGAATCCGGCCGCCCGCAGCATCGCGGCGTCGGTTCCTTCCATCGCCTCCACCGCCACGCAGGCCCGCTCGCAGATGATGACGCTTTGGCCGATGTCGAAGGCGGCCAGGGCCCGCGCCACCCGGTGGCCGTACTCGACGTCGGCGGCCTCGGCTTCGGTGAACAGCCTGCTGCTGATCGGCCCCACCGGCGCAAGCAGCGGGGTGAGGAACGTCGTCGAGTCCACCAGCGTCACCCCCTCCTCGGCGAGCACGCCAGCCACGGCGCCGATCAGCGAGTCGGTGTTCCTGGTCTTGAGGCCCATCAGAAGCTTCACCAGCCGCCAGTCCGGCCGGATCGAGGAGAAGATCTGCGCGTGCCGGATCTGCCCCGCCATCACCGCCTGCGTGACCCCCTCCTGCTTGAGGATCTCGATCAGCCGCCCCAGCTCTCCAAGCGAAATCCAGTGACACCGCGCCGCCAGATTCGCAATCGCCGGATCGGCTTCCTCCTCGACCGCCACCACCACCATCTCGTGCCCCGCCCCCCGCGCCGCCTCCGCCACCAGCAGCGGAAACCGGCCATTCCCGGCGATCAGGGCGTATTTCGACATTTCACTTCACCACTCCCCGCTCCCCCGACTGGATGAACCGCACCACCTCAGCCACCTCCTGGCAGGGCTCCACCTCGGCCGCGATCCGCTCCAGCGCCTGCGTGGTGTTCAGCTTGGGCGCCCGCAGGATGCGAAAGGCCTTATGCAGGCTGCGGATGGCCGCTTCGGAAAACCCCCGGCGCTCCAGCCCAACCTTGTTCTCCGAGAACAGCCGCGCCTCGCGCTCCACCCCGCTGAGCGAGTACGGAAGCACGTCCCGGGTGATCACGCTGTAGCCGCCCACCATCGCGTGAATCCCCACGCGGCAGAACTGGTGCACGCCGCTGAACGCCCCCACCACCGCATGGTCCTCGATGGTGACGTGCCCCCCGAGCGTCACGCCGTTGGCCAGCACGCAGCCCGACCGTACGTGGCAATCGTGCGCCACGTGTACGTAGGCCATCAGCAGGTTCTCGTCCCCGATGGAGGTCAGCGCGCCGCCGCCTTTCGTCCCCCGGTGAATCGTGACGAACTCCCGCACCCGGTTCCGGTTGCCGATGCGCGTTTCCGCGCGCTCGCCCTGGTATTTCAGATCCTGGCCGGCCACCCCGACGCTCGAGTAAGGATAAAAAAGGTTGCCCTCGCCGATCCAGGTGGGTCCTTCAATGTAAACGTGGGCCACCAGACGCGTGTGCGGCCCGACCTCCACCTCCTCGCCCACGATGCAGTAAGGACCGATGTCGGCAGTGGGATCGATCCTCGCGCCCGGATGAACGATGGCGCTAGCGTGAAGCGGCATCGAGGGGCATCTCCCCCAGCTTGCACAGCAGCACGGCCTCAGCCGCCACGGCGCCATCCACGGTCGCCACCGCGCTCATCTTGCAGACCGAGGCCTTCTTCTTCAGGAGCTTCACCTCGATCCGCAACTGGTCGCCCGGCACCACCAGCCGCCGAAACTTGGCCCCCTCGATGGCGCCGAACAGGACCAGCTTGCGCTCGCGATCGGGCACGTCGTAGAGCACCAGCACGCCCCCCACTTGCGCCATGGCCTCCACGATCAGCACCCCAGGCATCACCGGAAAACCCGGAAAATGCCCGGCGAAGAATGGCTCGTTGGCGGTGACGTTCTTGAGCCCCACGATGCGGTCCGGCTCCATCTCGACGATGCGGTCCACCAGCAGCATCGGGTAGCGATGGGGCAGTATCCGGCTGATCTGATTGACGTCCAGCATCACGACGGCCGGCGGGGAAAACGGCTATTATAGCAGACCGTGCATCCCCTTCTGGCTGTTGCGGATAACCGCCGCGACAAGATGGTGGAGTTCATCCGGCGGCTGGTGGAGATGGAGTCCCCCAGCGACGACAAGCCGTCTGTCGACCGGCTGGGGGAGTTCCTGGCGGACTCGCTTGGGCCCGTGGCGGCGGTGAGGATGCACCCCGCGCGAAACTTCGGCAACCACCTGCGCATCGAGTTCCATCTGCCGGGCCGCAAGAAAGCCGGGCAGATTCTGGCGCTCGGGCACCATGACACCGTCTATCCGCTGGGGACCCTCGCCCGGATGCCCTTCCGCGCCGCCGGCGGGAAGCTCTGGGGTCCGGGCGTGTTCGATATGAAGACCGGCATTGCGATCGCCGTGTTCGCGGCCGAAGCGCTGCGCGAGCTCGACCGGCCGGTGGCGCGGCGCCTGGTCCTCCAGCTCAACTCCGACGAGGAGGTGGGCAGCCCTTCGTCGCGTTCGATCACCGAGCGGGAGGCGAAACGCAGCGCCGCGGTGCTGGTGCTCGAGCCGAGCGCCGGCCTCCAGGGCGCCGTCAAGACGGCGCGCAAAGGCGTGGGCAGTTACACGCTCAGCGTGAAGGGGCGGGCGGCGCACGCGGGCCTCGATTTCGAGAGCGGCGCGAGCGCCGTGCTCGAGCTCTCGCGCCAGCTTGTCCGCATCGCCGGGTTCACTAACCTCGGCCGGGGGCTGACCGTCAACCCCGGCATCATCGCCGGCGGCACGCGCGTCAACGTGGTGGCCGAAGAGGCCCGGGCCGAAATCGACTTCCGCATCGCCCGCCTGGGAGACGCTGCCCGCCTCGAGAAGAGGTTTCGCCGCCTCCGCCCGATCGACTCCCGCACCACGCTGGCGATCGATGGGGGCCTCAACCGTCCGCCGCTCGAGCGCACCCCGGCCGTCGCGCGCCTCTACCGCCACGCCCGCCACCTCGCCGCCGAGCTCGGCGTCGAGCTGCCCGAAACCCAGGTCGGCGGCGGTTCGGACGGCAACTTCACGGCGGCCCTGGGGGTGCCGACCCTCGACGGCCTCGGCGCCGTCGGCGAGGGCGCCCACTCCCCCGGTGAGTGCGTCCTGGGGGACCGCTTGGCCGGCCGCGTGGCCCTGTTGGCGCGTCTGGTCGAGAGCTTGTGAAGAGCGGGCGGCGCCCCCAGTTGACAACTCCCCGCCTCCAGCGCTTAACTAGAAACAGTCTCGCTCGCGGAGGTTACAAATGAAACCATCGCCGCTCTTCCTGCTTCTCACCCTGCTGGCCGCCCTTCCCGCCCTCGCCCAAACCGGACGCGGCGCCGTGCAGGGCACCGTCATGGACTCCTCGCGCTCCGCCGTCGGCGGCGCCAAGGTCACCCTCACCAACAAAGCCACCAACATCGCCCAGCAGGCGCAGAGCTCCGGCGTCGGCGTCTACTACTTCGGCAGCCTTCCCCCGGGCGGCTACGGACTGGTGGTCGAACACTCCGGCTTCAAGCGATGGTCGACCAACCTGGTCCTCGAGACCGGTCAGACGGCGGTCGTTGACCCCACCCTCGAAGTCGGCGCCGTCGAGACCACCATCGATGTGGTCGACTCGACGCCGATTATCACCACCGCCGGCGTTGAGATCTCTGACGTCAAGGACTCCCGCCGCATCGAGCAGCTCCCGCTCAACGGCCGCTCCATCGTCAACCTGTTCAACCTCACCCCAGGAGTGGAAGGGGGAGGCAACCCACGCGTCAACGGCCTCAAAGTCGGGTCGGTCGAGATGCTGCTCGACGGCATCTCGGTGGTCGACCGCTTCGGCGGGGGCGTCCAGCGCGTCCAGCCGGGCGTGGACACCATCGAGGAATTCCGCATCGAGACCACCGGTTCCCCGGCCCAGTATTCCCGCCCGGCTACGGTCACCATGGTGACCAAGAGCGGAACCAACCTGCTCCACGGGAACCTGTTCGAGACCCTGCGCAACAACGGCGGCGGCCTGCGCGCCCGCCAGCGCCAGGACGGCAACACCGCCGCCAGGCTTATCCGCAACGAGTTCGGCGGCTCGGCCGGCGGCCCGGTCTACCTGCCCCGCCTTTACAACGGCAAAGACCGGAGCTTCTGGTTCTTCGCCTTCGAGGCCAGCCGCCAGCGCACCGACACCTTCCAGCGCGACACCGTGCCGACCTTGGAAATGTGGGAGGGAAACTTCAACCGCATCCTCGACAACAACAACCGCCAGACCAACATCTACGACCCGCTCACCACCGACGCCCGCGGCGTGCGCAGCCAGTTTGCCAACAACACCGTCCCCCGCACCCGCCAGCACGCCTTCTTCGGGGTCATGAATTCGGTCACCGCCCGCCCCACCAGCCCTGTTAATCCCTTCCAGGACGTCAACATGGAGCGGTTCTACAACACCCTGCTCAACACCGACATCTACTCAGTCAAGGGAGACCATCGCTTCTCTACCTCCGACAGCATCTCGGGCCGGTTCACGCGGTCCCGCCGCTTTTTCTCGCAGGTGGGCGGCCGCTTCGGCTCCCCCGATCCCAGCCTCCGCGACGCCTTCGGGACCGGCCGCTCGGACTCCTACGTCTACTCGACGGCCCTCACCCACACGCACCTGTTCACCCCCAACCTCTTCACCGAGATCCTGGTGGCCAACAACCGCGCCCCACACTCGAACGGCACCCTGGCCGACTTCACCGACTGGCCGGCCCGGCTCGGCCTCCCCAACCCGTTCGGCGTCAGCGGCTGGCCGACGCTCTCCACCTCCGACCCCTTCGGTTGGGACTCTGACAACCGCCACAACCAGCACCTGAACGCCTACGTCGTCGAGTCCAACTTCACCTGGATCCGCGGCAAGCACAGCATGAAGTTCGGCGGCAAACTCCGCTACGAGTACAACAATGTCCGGGAGCTGCAGCAGGCCCAGGGCTCCCACACCTTCGGCGGCGCCTGGACGTCTCTCTACGATCCCGCCGCCGACCAGGCCGTCTCCTTCACCGGCTCGGGTCTGGCTTCGATGGCCGTCGGCCTCCCCACTTTCCTGTCGAACCAGTTCAACCGCGGCTACTTCTATTTCGAGCAGCAGGAGGCCGGCCTGTACTTCCACGACTCATGGCGGGTTTCCCCGCGCCTCACCGTCGATCTGGGCGTGCGTTGGGACAAATGGACCGCCTACCAGGAGAAATACAACCGCCTGGTGAACGTCGACCTGCCTAACTTCGCAAGCAAGTTTGAGGTGATCACGCCCGGGAACAACCGCATGGAGGACCTGCCCGGGCTGCCGCCGTCCCTGCTGGCTTCCTGGGCGCGGCGGGGACTGAGGTGGCGCACTGCGCGCGAGGCCGGCCTGCCCGACAACCTGGTGCCGGCCGACAACAACAACTTCGGCCCCCGCATCGGCGCCGCCTTCAAGCTCAACGACCGCACCGTGCTGCGGGGCGGCTACGGCGAGTACTTCTGGACCATGCCGCTCGCGCAGATCCTGCAGACCTCCCGCACCAACCCGCCGCTCAACCTCCGCTACGTGAAGCAGATCGGCAGCTTCGATGACACCGCCACCTTTGCTGTCCGCACGCAGCCGCGCCAGGAGTTCTTCGTCGGCCAGGCCACCGTCGACACCGTGGGCATCGTCAGTCTCCCCGGCACGGCGCAGTCCATCATGCCCTGGGACTTCCGCAGCTGGAAGGACGGCCGCGCCCAGAGCTGGCATTTCACCCTGGAGCGCGAGGTGATCCGCGACACTGCCCTGCGCCTCAGCTACATCGGCGACCACGGCCGCGACCTCGAGCAGCGCTTCAATCTCAACGCCCGCGAGGCCGAGCTCAACTACCAGGCCCGCACCGGCCTGATCCGCCCGGCGGTGGTGGACCGGCTCCGCATCAACCCCGACTGGAACTTCAACGCCGCCAACCACACAGGTTATTCCAATACCCACTCGCTGCAAGCCGAGGTCGAGCGCCGCTACTCGAACGGCCTCGCCTTCCAGTGGTTCTATGTCTTCACCCGGTCGCTCACCACCACCGACGCCGGCGGATTCACCAGCGGCAACGGCAACATCAACTCCACCGACGGCCAGTTTCTGGTGCCGGAAAACAACCAGCTCCTCGGCTCTCCCAACCTGTCCTACGACCAGCGCCTGCGCCTGGGCTACCAGAACTCGGCCAACATCCCGGCGCATCGCATCCGCTGGAACGGCATCTACGACCTGCCCTTCGGACGCGGCAAGCGCTTGGGCCGCGACGTCCCCGGCGCGCTGAATCACCTCATCGGGGGCTGGCAGATCGCCACCATCGGCGACTGGCGCGGCGGCAACTGGCTCTCGGTCGGCGCCGGCGCCTACCTGTTCGGCGACCCCACCCTCCCGGCCGAGCAGCGGCTGCTGCTCACCCGCACCGGCCGCCCGCAGCGCCTGTGGTGGCGCGGCGACTTCGAACCCCGCACCGCCTCCAATGTCGACCCTAACGCGCTGCAGGCGCTGATTCCGGCCGACCGCGGCGCGCGCGTCTACCATCCGGTCGGTTCCGGCTTCGACAACCGCATCCCCCAGCGGCTGGCCGACGGCTCCACCCGCCTCACCTCCATCGGCGACACCGTGAACTGGAACTCCCGCGCCTTCTTCCGGGGCCCCGGCGCCTGGAACGTGGACGTTGCCTTCTTCAAGAACATCAGCATCACCGAGAGGGTTTCCACCCGCTTCACCGCCGACTTTTTCAATTTCTTCAACCACCCCAACGACAACAACCCCAACGGCTCAACCGGGCTCCAGGATCTGAGCGTCCAGCCCAACGACCCGAGGATCATTCAGTTCTCGCTGCGGGTGCGATTCTAACAGGCCCCTACCACACCTCGACTCCGGCTCACTACCGGCCGGCGGTGCTCGCGGCCGAGCGCGGCGATCCAGGCGTCGTTGCTGGGGACCGGCCGCCCCGCCGCCTTCAGCTCGCGGCGGATTTCGGCGTAGCACCGGGCCGTCTCCCGCCCCACCACCAGCAGGTCAAACAGCCCCAGGTTGGCGTTCAGCCAGTCCTCGTAGGGGCTCGGACTCGCCGAGAGCGATCGCCGGCACGGCCAGCTCATCCTGGCCCTCGATGGCGCGCAGCAGCTTCGCATCGCCGTCGGCAAACGCGGACAGGGCGTTGGCATCGAGGATCAACGCCACTCCTCCTCATCGATCCGCTCAAACTCCGCCGCGATGACTCCCTCCAGCCGCTGGGTTTCCCTGTGCAGCCCCCGCAGGCTGCCGAACGCCTTTCTCCAGGGCCTGTCCGGCGCGGCTGGGCCCGGGGCGTCCCGCAGCCGCGTTCGCACGGCTTCGGTGAAAAACTCCTTCAGGGAAACGCCCCTCTGGGCGGCCGCTGCTTTGGCCTGCCGGAAGAGCAGATCGGGAATTTCCACGGTCGTCTTCAGGCGCAGTGTCCCAGGCCCGTGTAACGACGACACTTTGGCGATGGGCTTGTCCAGTGAATCAGCAGTGGGCGAATCGGCCGGTGTCACGCGTTGAGCCAGGCACGGAGGATCATTCGGAAGAGTAAGAGAATCAAGCCTAGGCCGGCTGCGCCGAACATTACGGCAAAAGCCAATAGGTTCCACGGTTGAGAGCTATCGGCCAGCACCGTACCGCCTGCGGATATCGTGCACCGATGCCGGAACAATTTGCCCCAGAAGTTTACGGTGACCGGGCCGTCTTGAATCTCAAGGTTCCGAACAAACCTGCGGACCTTGCGCTCCGCTTTCAATTCGCCATTGACCAGCAGGCGCAGTGTCCAGCCGCCTTCGAAGCGAAACCCGGTCCACTGCACTTCGATGTTGCGACCATTCTGTTGTGCGCGCCAGTAACGTGTCAGGTCCACAGAGGGGATTATCCTACAGGGCGCTTGGGCCGAACCGTCATGGTGTATGCTGGCAAGCCGGGAGGGCTTCTCCGATGCGATGGATGGGGATGCTTGGATAAGAGAAAAAGTAGTTAGAATGTCCTCGTGATCCCTGCCCTGCTGCTGCTGGCCGCCGCTACCCTGCCCCCCCACCAGTGGGTCGAGCTGCGCCGCGACGCGGCCGGCGCGCGGCCCGGCTCCGCCGTCCGGTACGTCCCCGACGCCGGCGCCTTTTTCCTGTGGGGCTACATGAACGACAACCCCGGCCTGCTTCAGGAACATCCCTTGATGCCGGTTCCGGAAGCCGACATCGTGTCCTTCGACGCGGCCGAGGGCTTCTGGCGCAACCTCATGCCGGTGGCTCAGGCTTACGTGCCCCGCACCTATGCCGGCAAGACCACCGGCAGCGAGCGCACCCTGCTGCGCGGCCCGACCGAGGAGCGCGGCGGGCTGCCGCGTCCGGACCTCAACCTCGTCTTCGACCAGGTGGCCTACCACCCCGGGCTTCAGTCGCTGGTCTACTTCACCGGCGGCCTCACCGCCGCCTTCCATGTCCGGGAGCGGCGCTGGCGCGACCTGAAACCTGCTGTTTCCCCGCCTCCGGTCCTCGGCGGCTCGCTCGTCTTGGACCCCGTCAACGACCAACTGGTGCTGTTCGGCGGCGGCCACGTCGCCGAGCGCGGCCCCGACGGGCGTCTGGCCGGCTACACCGGACTGTGGGTCTACCGCGCCGGCGACAACGAGTGGCGCCGCTGGCCCGTGGTGGCCCTCCCGCCGCCTCGCATGAATACCCGTCTGGTCGCCGACACCCGCTCCCGCGCCCTGGTCCTGTTCGGCGGCGACGCCCAGTCCGGCTACCTCAACGACACCTGGCTGTTCGATTTGCGAACCCTCGCCTGGCGCCGCTCGAATGCGTCCCCAGCCCCGGAGGCCCGCGCGGGCCACTT
>Ga0247727_10006417_pt1 | contig 23149 bp, 13 predicted proteins | sample WisWelCaveWW1625_FD_202498 | JGI IMG/M metagenome (GOLD analysis project Ga0247727, IMG submission 202498) | Biofilm microbial communities from Wishing Well Cave, Virginia, United States - WW16-25 | ecosystem: Environmental > Aquatic > Deep subsurface > Groundwater > Cave microbial mat | place...
AGCGCGGTCGTGGAATGGATCGAAGGATGGTACAACCGGACGCGGATGCACTCGACCCTGGACTATCTCAGTCCCGCCGAGTTCGAGTGTCAACTCGCGGCCGAAACCAAATAACGAGGTGTCAACGCAAACGGGGCCAGACCATGGTTACCGACTCCCTTGCCACCCGGCCAACGTAATCGTATGAAAACTTTCGGGTAGCCACGGGCCCGGTCTCCCGCCATAACCGGCCCCGGCGGTTATTCGTAGCAGAAGCATCGTAGTCGAAAATATAGCTCAACGAGCCATAGCTTATGGAGGTCTGGCGATTCAGGGCATCGTAGGCGTAGTTAATCACATCGCCGCTTGCCGCTGTTTTTTGGGTAAGATTTCCCGCCGGGTCGTAAACGTAGTTGGTTATGCCCGACGCCGGTGAGGTCTCCTTAATCAAATGCCCCCGGTCGGAGTATTCGTAAATTGATTGGATACCTTCGGGGTCGGTGACGGAAGTTAGATTATCCTGGAGGTCATAAGCATAAACTGTAAGATGTTCCACCGTTCCGCTATACTGTTTTACCCGCTCCAAACGGTTCAGGGCGTCGTAGATAAATCTGGTTGAATCGCCATTCCCGGAAAATTGCTTTACCCGGTTTCCGACATCATCATATTCGAATTTCACCTCGTCGAACAAAGCCGGGTTGGTTTGAATCTGAACATTTGGATAAACCGCTCTAAAAGCAGCCACCTTTTCCAATCTGACCCCCCGCAGGCTGTCCTGCTTTCTTTTCTCCACCTCGCCGGGGGCGTTTGCGCCGAGCGCCAAGTTGTAGCAACAAAGAACACAGCCAAGCCACGTTGCTCGTAGGATTAACTATTTCATCTTAGGCTCCTTTCGATCCGTTCAAGGTGGGTGACCTTTCCTCACTAACAGGGGGGTGGTGGGAGAAGGGGGAAACGACCGGGGCTTGAAAACAGCGAATTCAGCATTCTCACTATATCGGCGGCTGTAGATATAGCTCCGCAGCCACCCTCCCCATCGAATAAGCAGTTTACCGCGTCCACTATGTCCGCAGTCGAAAAGCTGCCATCGCCGTTGAAATCGCCGCAGGGAGGGGGCGGAGGCGGCGGAGCGACCGTGATTATGCCTTTAACGAAGTTCACGTCTACGTCATAGGCACGTTCACCTTCGAAGCTTGTAAAGTTTGTATACCGTACGAGAGCTCCGGCAATCCGTCGCAAAGAATCAAGTTCAAATGTCCCGGCTGCCAGCCAAATGGTGTCGAACTTTATCTCCCAAAATGGTTTTCGGACCGGGTTGGGCGGTTCATAACCGGAGTTACTTTCTCCGTCAAAGTAGCTGCCAAAAACAATGGTGTCCGGCGAAATGCCATCGTAGCCACCCCCGTTAAACGTTCGGTAGCTTGGCAGACTTGGGGTAAGCCGGGTTATCACGCTGTCAAAGGTGCGTGGCCAGGCCAAAGTCATATACGCTCCGCCGGTAAGCGACCTTTCAATCAGTCCCATGGTAGCGCCCGCCAGGGTATCCTTGTTGGTAATGAATATCCTCACCCGAGCCGCCGGTTTGCCCACGCCGGGATTGATAGTTTTGGATTCGACGATGACCGAATCGCGCGGGTCGGGAGTTTGGAAGGATGCTTGACTAAGCCGGAAAAGACTGAATACTAATGCCCCCATGGCGAGCGCAAGAATTAATCTTTTCATATTTGCTCCTTTCTTTGCTGAAAGTAAATTAACCAACCGGTTTTAAGGTGTCAAGAATTTTCGAAATAAGAAAGAATTGCGGAGGGCATAGGGTGCCGACGAAAACCAACGGGTCTCGTAGCTTTTGACGCAACAAAAAGGAGGGTGTTGCTCTGGTAGGGTAGAGGGGGCTAGGAAACTACCCAGGGACAACAGAGGTTCACCCTCATAAAATCAATATGGTTCGAGGCAACGGGGCTGTCAAGCCGAAGGCCCGCCTCTATTTTGGCGAGAGGTAATACCCCTGAATGGGAATGGAAAAACGGCTTTTTTTCTCGTCGTCGCACAGCAGCGTAAAGGAGGTGCCAAATTCCCCGGCCGGCGGGGATTTCTTCAGTTCCACTTCTATTTCGGTTTCCTTCCCGGGGGCCAGTTTTTTCTTCTTGGCTTTTAAATTTATGTACTGCAGTGGCTCTTGGGCAATGCTAAAGCTGACGGCCTGGGAATCAATATTGACCACCTTGATGAAGGCTTTGACCGGCAGTCCCCGAATGGTGTCAAATTTTATGAAAAAGGGATCGAAGGACAGCAGTTTGGAGGGAACCGAGACCGTAGCGTTGAAGGTGATGTCGATGAACGGTTCAATCGGGTCGTTGGACTCCACGTAGATGGCTTTGGTAACCGGACCCTGCATAGCGCCCGAACTGAAGGTTACTTCTAACTCGGTGGTGTCGCTTGGAGGCAGGACGCTTTTTTTCAGTGGAGCCGCCGTGCAGCCGCAGCTTTTGCGCACATTGGTAATTCTCAAGGTGTCGTTGCCTACATTTTTGAGTAGGAAGTTATGGGTTACCTTGGCGCCCCGGGGAATAAAGCCGAAATCCCATAGTTTTTGGGAAATCTCCAGCCGCGCCGCCTTGACGTTCTGCAGCTGGGGGGATGAATCATTTTTCACCTCGGTTTCCTGGGCAACCGATAGGCCGTGTGCAAGCATCAGCGTTAAAACTGTAAAAAACACCCTTTTCATATTCGCTCCTCTTCTTTCTTTATCCATTTTCTTATACCCTAAAGCACCGCCGTTGGTTTTGTTTGTTTTTTGGTCATAAAGCCGGAGGCCTCCATCCAGTCGTCGTTAAAATACCGGGAAAGATAGCGCAGCCCGGTATCTGGAAAAACCGTGACCATCGTTTTGGGTTCCCGGATATTTTGGGCCAGCTCCAGGCAGGCCCAGAGCGCAGCACCGGAAGAGCCGCCCGCTAGAATCCCCTCCAAACGCGCCAGCTCGCGGGTCGTCCGAAAAGCGTCTTTGTCCCCAACCTCAATCACCTCGTCGATGACACTTCTATCCAGTGCCTCTGTAACCATCTCGGAACCTATGCCCTCTAATTTATATGAAACTGGCTGAATTTCAACCCCTTTTTCTATGTAGGATTTTAAAATCGAACCTTTCGGGTCGACGGCAATCACCCGCAGCCGGGGATTTTTTTCTTTCAAAAACCGCCCAGCGCCAGAGCAGGTGCCGCCGGTGCCGATGCCGGCGACAAAAAAGTCGATTTTACCGTCCGTCTGTTCCCAGATTTCCGGTCCGGTGGTAAGGTAATGCGCCTCGGAGTTGGCCGGATTATGGTACTGGTTCAAGCGGAAGGCGCCCGTTTGCTCGGCTATTTCTTTGGCTTTGTTGTAGGCGCTCTCCGGATGGGTAATCGGAACGTCCGAGGGGCAGACGACCACTTGGGCTCCGTAAGCCCGCAAGAGGTTTATTTTTTCGGCACTCATCCGGTCCGGTATGGTCATGACGGCCCGATAGCCCCGCACGGCGGCAAAAATCGCCATTCCGATGCCGGTGTTGCCAGAGGTGTTGTCCACCAGCGTGTCACCCGGCTTGATTTTTCCCTCCTTTTCCGCCATGGATAGGATGTGAAAGGCCATCCGGTCTTTTACCGAGCCGCCCGGATTGAACATTTCCAGCTTGGCCAGGATGGTGACGCAGCCATAGGGGTTTAAGTTCCTTATTTTGACCAAAGGAGTACGCCCAACCAGTTCCAGAATGTTTTCGGCTACCTGCATGTTCAAAGTCCCCTTAAGTTATACTCGACAGAGTTCAAGTCAAACTTAATTTGAGCCTTGAATGATTGAGCCATTGAATCATTAAAAAACAGATTTTTTCAGTGATAGGTTGACTCAATGGATAAATGAATCAAAAAATTGGAGGCGGCTTCCGGATTCGAACCGGAGAATAGAGGTTTTGCAGACCTCTGCCTTACCACTTGGCTAAGCCGCCACAGTCGACCAAATTTATCTCAAAACCTGTTGACGCGCAAGGAATTTTGCGGTTTTCTCAAGTTGGAAAAGTTGATGTAAAACCGGCCATTATTATAGAGGTCTTCAAGACCTCTAACCAAACATTGCTGGCTAATAACGTACAGGCCCTGCTACACGTTTTGCTGCACAATTTGCTACACGTCGAGCTTCGTTAAAAATCAAAATAAGGTTGACTTTACTTGGCTGACGCTTAAATTAATGACGGGAAATGCGCAGAAGAATTTTACTTACGGTACTCGCGCTGGCTCTTTGGCTGGTAGGTACGCTGGCCTGCTTTCGCTGCGATTTTAGCCATTCCGAAACTTTTGGTCCCGAGTTAACTGCTTGCCCGGAATCTCCTTCCGGTCCGATGCCGGAAAGAACGTCCAAAACCTGCGGTTTCTGCTGCGGCCATCAGATTTTCACCGCTGAAGGTTTCTATACTATAACTATCCAACCCCTCCCAGAAAATTTCACAATCGAAAGATTGACCGTCTTAGCGCAGCCCCATCTGCGCTGGGTTTATCGCCCTCCCAAGGCTTAGCCAAGTCTTTTCTTGTTTTTCTAAAACAATCGTTTTTTAACTAAAATCACCGTTTCTGGAGGTGTAATGATTAAAGCTTTTTTGGCTTTAGCCATATCTGTTTTTGGTGCCGTTGCTCGGGCACAGGAAAAACCAACTTTTTCGCTGGAAGAGGCCGTAGCTTTAGCCTTGAAACAAAATCCCGAAGTTCTGGCCGCCCGGCGTCAAGTCGAGCAGGCTCACGGTAAAAAGTCGCAGGCCTCTTCGCCCGACCAGCCGGAACTCTCTTTCAGTTGGGAGAAAATTCCGCCCAGCGGTTCTTTCAGCCTGGCGGGCGACCGAATTATTGAAATAGGACAAAATCTGGAGCTTCCGCATAAGCTCCTTTTAAGAAGAAGCGCAGCCGGACGGGATGTGGAAATCGCCTATGAAAATCTTGAGCGTGCCAAAGTTATGGTCGCCGCTCAAGTGAAGAAAACCTACTACCAAGTTTACTTTCAGCAAAAACAGCTGGAGTCGCTGGAGTTTACGGCCGGGCTTCTGCGGCAGTTTCTGGAAGCCACGTTGTCGAAATACCAGGCTGGCGGCCTGGCCTATTTTGAAGTCGTTAGGGCCAAGGTGGAAGTGGCCAAAACCGAGAACGAAATTATTGGAGCCCGGGCAGAGCTGACGTCGGCCGAGACCGATTTTAACTTGGTTCTGGGAAGGACCGGATCGGAAGATTTTGATTTGACCGATAAGCCGTTTTTTGTCCCCTACGTTAAAAGCAAAGACGAAACCGTGCGGGAATTGTTGAAAAAAAGCCGTACGCTAAAAATTGCCCAACTGGCCAAAGAGAGGGAGAGCCGAAATTTGAAGCTGGCCCGCTGGAGTTTGGTACCCGACTTGAAGCTGACCGGTGGCTTTCAAAGCGAAGCCGGCGGGGAGTTCCGCCCAAACGTAGGGGTTGGTTTTTCTCTTCCGCTATGGTGGTGGGGACCTAAGGGCGGGATTACGGAAAACCGAGCCAGCCTTCAGATTTCCGAAATTCGGCAGGAGGCTTTAAACAGAGTAATAGCCGGAGAAATAGAGCGTAGGTACTCACTGGTAAAAGCAGCGGAAGGTCAGATGTCCCTCTTTGAAAAAAGCTTGTTGCGAGAGGTGGATGAAGAACTTAAAGCTGGCATCAACGCCTATCAATACAATCAAATCGAGGCGTTAAATCTCTTAGACATTTACCGCACCGTCAAGACCACCAGAATCGAATATTATAAAGCTTTTTTGAACTACCTATCCGCGCTGGTTGATTTGGAAACGGCCGGGGAGGAAAAATGAAAGGAGAAATTATGCCCCGTAGGTCTGTTCCACGAAAAAGTCTTTTACTGCTTTTCCTATGCCTGGCTATCTGGATAGTGGGTTGCGGCAAAATAGAAGCACCGGAGGAAGCGACGGTAGGGAATAATCCCGGGCTGGTGACCTTAGATGAAGAAGGGATTAAACTGGCCGGTATAAAGACGGAAAAGGTCTTCCTGCGCAGCATACCGGTGGAGTTTTCTTCCTCCGGAAAGGTCGGCTTTAATGAAAAGAAGTTGGTTCACATTACGGCGCGAACCTCCGGGTGGGTGGAAAAGGTCTATGCTTTTGTCGGAGACCGGATCAAGGCAGGGGACAGCTTGGCCTCCCTTCACGGCCCGGAATTTCTCTCCTCCCAGAGCGAATTCATTCAAGCCGAAGAGCGGCTGAAATCGGTTTCGCCCTCCGATTCGGCGGAATACCGCACCGCCCAGGCGCTGTATAATTCCGCCCGTTCCCGTCTTTTGCTCTTCGGAGCCAGCGAGAAGGAACTGGTCGAATTGGAGCAAACCCACCGCCCGGTGGAACACCTGGTTATCAAAAGCCCGATTACCGGAAACATACTGGAAAGCAACCTCATTGTGGGAAACACCATTGATAAAGGCGCCAATCTTTTTCGCATATCGGACTTGAGCTCCCTCTGGGTGATGGCGGATGTTTACGAAAAGGACATTAGGGCCGTTCGAAAGGGGCAGCAAGTAAAAATAAAAATCGCTTCGCTGGGCAGCCGGACTTTTAATGGAACCGTGCAGGCGATTAACGACGTTTTGGACAAGACTACCCGGACCTTCAATGTTCGTATTTTGGTCGAAAACCCCACCGGTGAGCTCAAACCGGAGATGTTTTGTGAATGCCTTTTTTCCGGCCAGAGCACCCGTCCAGTTTTGGCTGTCCCCGCGGTCTCCGTTCAACGTCTGGGAGAAGAACAGTTTGTCTTCATACCAAAAGACTCGCTTTCCTTTGAAAAACGTGCCGTTCAAATCGGCGAAGAGCTGGCCGGTCGGGTGGAAATTACGGGCGGTTTGCAAGCTGGCGAGTTCGTAGTTACCGAAGGGGCTTTTGTGCTCAAATCTGAGCTTTTGAAATCCGAACTGGCGGAGGATTAAATGCTGGAAAAACTGGTCGATTTTGCCCTCCGGGAAAAGCTTCTGCTTATTATCGCCACCGTTTTGTTGGTCGTCTTCGGGGCTTATTCTTTTCAAAAGTTGCCGATTGACGCGTTCCCGGATGTAACCAACATCCAGGTTCAAATCATCACTCAAGCACAGGGGATGTCTCCACTTGAAGTGGAAAAGTTTGTGACTTTTCCCATTGAAATTCAGATGAGCGGCCTGCCCCGCTTGGTGGAACTGCGCTCCCGTTCCAAGCCGGCTCTTTCGCTCATTACCGTCGTTTTTGAAGACGGCGTGGATATTTACTTTGCCCGCCAACTGGTTCTGGAACGGTTGATTGAAGCCAAAGAGAAGCTGCCTCCCACGGCGGAACCGGTTTTGGGTCCTGTTTCCACCGGCCTGGGCGAAATTTTCCAATATACCCTCGAGTCCACCCAGGCCGGGCATCCGGAAGGGCCGGAGCATTTGATGGAGCTGCGCACCTATCAGGACTGGATGGTGAGGCCGATCCTAAAGTCGGTGCCGGGAGTGGCGGATGTCAACTCCTTTGGCGGTTTTGTCCGGCAGTACCATGTGATCGTCGATCCGGACCGGCTCAGAAAGTTCGGCCTCTCCCTGCGGGATGTTTTCGAGGCCGTCGCCAAAAACAACGCCAATGTGGGGGGAAATATTTTGGAGCATGCCTCCGAACAGTTTTTAGTGCGTGGAATCGGTCTGGTTGCTTCCCTGCAGGATATTGAAGAGATTGTGGTAAAAGAGCATGGGAATGTTCCGATTTTGGTTCGAGACGTGGCCGATGTAAAAATAGGCCCGGAAGTACGTCAAGGAGCGCTGGTCCGGGACGGCAAGGAGGGGGTGGCCGGGATAATTATGATGCTGCGGGGCGGAAACGCCAAGGAGGTGGCGGCGCGGGTTAAATCCAAGGTTAAAGAGATAAACGAGGGGAGACTTTTGCCGGAGGGAACGGTAATCCGGCCGTTTTACGACCGTACCGAACTGGTGGAGGCTGCCGTAGGCACGGTGCGCAAAGCCCTTCTGGAAGGCTCGGTTCTGGTTATTTTTATTCTGTTCTTGATGTTGGGCAATGTGCGCAGCGCCCTTATTGTCACTTTTAGTTTACCACTGGCCATGCTGGCAACTTTCATTTTGATGCGGCTGCCGTTTGTTCATCTCGGCGCCAATCTAATGACTCTGGGAGGGTTGGCGATTGCCATCGGCATGATGGTGGATGGCTCGGTCGTGATGGTTGAAAATATTTACCGCCATCTAACTGAAAAGAAGCCGACCGGTGCGCACGAAAAGCTGGAAGTGGTGCGGCATTCGGCGCTGGAAGTGGCCCGGCCGGTGCTCTTTGGGGTCGGAATTATAATTATCGTTTTTCTGCCGCTCTTTTCCCTGCAGGGGATCGAGGGAAAAATGTTTACTCCGCTGGCTTCTACCATCAGCCTGGCGCTTTTCTCTTCGATTGTAATTGCTTTGTTCATCGCTCCGGTTTTGAGCCATCTGTTGCTGACGCCGGGCAGGGAAGAGGAAGTCTGGCTTATCCGGGCCGTCAAAAAAGTCTATCTTCCCGCCCTGCACGCGGTTTTGCGTCATCGGGTGAAGACGGTTCTGGTTGCCGTTGTTCTTTTGACGGGCAGCTTAGCGTTGTTTCCGTTATTGGGCACCGAGTTCATTCCCTCCATGGACGAAGGTTCGGTCACCCCCCAGTTGATACGCCTTCCGGACATTTCGCTTACTCAGTCCATCCGGATGGAGGAAATCGCCCACCGCCTCATCCGGAAGTTTCCAGAAGTGCGGGCTATCGCTTCCAAAATCGGCACGGCGGAAATCGCCACCGACCCGGAAGGGCCGAACACGTCCGACCCGATTGTAGTTTTAAGGCCCCGGCGGGAGTGGAAAAACTTTCGTTCAAAAGAGGAACTGGTGGAGGCCATCCGGGCCGAACTGGAAAAAATTCCCGGAGTGGCTTTAAACCTTACCCAGCCAATAGCGCTTCGGGTGGATGAGTTGATTTCTGGTGTAAAATCGCAGATTGCCATTAAAATTTTTGGCGACGATATGGAGATTTTGGAACAGAAAGCAGAAGAGATTGCCCAGGCCGTTTCGGCCGTGAAGGGGGTGGCCGACCTGCGGGTGGAGCAGGTGGCCGGGCAACGGTATTTGACGGTGGAAATTGACCGCCGTAAAATCGCCCGTTTCGGCTTGAACGTGTCGGACGTACAGGAAATTATCGAGATTGCCGTGGGCGGCAAGGTGGCTACCGAAGTTCTGGAGGGCGACCGGCGGGTGGATGTTTTGGTTCGTTTTCCAGAGGAAAAGCGTAAGTCGGCGGCCACCATAGGTAACATCCTGATAAACACGCCCGGCGGTCTTTCCATACCCCTGGAGCAGCTGGCCAAAATTTCCCTTCAAGAAGGGCCGGTGCAAATCAGCCGGGAAAACATCAAGCGGCGCATCGTTGTGGAATGCAACGTCAAAGACCGGGACATCGGAGGTTTTGTGGCTCAAGCGCAGGCCAAAATAAAAGAAACAGTTCAGCTTCCTTCGGGTTATTTTGTCACCTGGGGCGGGGCTTTTGAAAACCAGCAAAGGGCGATGCAGCGGCTTTTGATTATTGTCCCGGTAGCTATTGGGTTAATATTTTTATTGCTCTTTTCGGCCTTCGACTCTTTCAAGCAGGCCTTCATCGTAATCTTGAACCTCCCCTTCGCACTGATCGGGGGAGTGGTGGCGCTATTTTTGTCCGGGCTTTACCTTTCAGTGCCTGCCTCGGTGGGGTTTATCGCCCTTTTTGGGGTGGCCGTGCTAAACGGCATTGTTTTGGTCACCTTCATTAATCAGTTGCGTAAGGAAGGCGCGATGACGGAGTTTGCCGTGGTGAAGGCCTGCTCCTACCGGCTGCGCCCGGTTTTGATGACCGCTCTGGTGACGATGCTCGGACTGGTCCCCCTGCTTTTCGCAACCGGAGTTGGGTCTGAAGTCCAACGGCCTCTGGCCGTGGTGGTCATCGGCGGGCTTTTCACCTCGACTGCCTTAACCCTTCTGGTTCTGCCAGCCATTTACAGCTGGTTGGAAAAAGACCCCCGGCATTCTGGATGATTGGTGGAGAATGGACGGCTGCCCTCCGGTTGAGTAACCGGCCGAATCAGCCGATGGAAGCGGGCTTATGAAAGAACTTCTCAAAAATAACAAGTTTCGCTGGCTGGCGGCAACTTTGTTGGTGGTGGCCCCATTTGAAGTTCTATCCTTATTTTCCATCCACCTTCCGTTGGGGGTGGAACTGCCTTTGTTTTTTGTCATCCTCGCCGTCTTTGGCCGAAAAGTCTTACTGAGCGGAGTGCGCGGTTTGCTCAAGTTGGACTTTTCCAACATCAATCTTCTCATGACCATAGCCATCTTCGGAGCGATTTATCTTGGAGAGTTTGAGGAAGCGGTGATTATTGTTGTTCTATTTGCGCTTGGAGATACGTTGGAAGAGTTCGGGGTAAAAAGGAGCCAGGCAGCATTGCAACGACTGGTTGAAAAAATTCCGAAATCCGCTCAGATAAAGGGGAAAGAGGGGAAAGTGCCGGTCGAAAGTGTGGAAGTCGGAGAAGTTTTTGTCGTGAAGCCGGGGGACGAGATTCCGCTGGATGGAGAAGTCATCGAGGGAAGCTCATTGGTGGACGAGGCGGCCATAACCGGTGAGCCTTTACCTGGCAATAAATTTCCCGGTGATATGGTATACGCCGGAACGGTCAACGGAGGGGGGTATCTGGAAGTACGGGTCACAAAAAAAGCGAAGGATACCACCCTTTCCAAAATCATTGATTTAACCTATAAATCGGCGGAGAAGAAAGCGTCGGCTCAAAGATTCGTTGAAAAATTCGCCCGTTTTTACACTCCTTTTGTGGTAGCGGCCTCTGTTTTGCTCGTTATCGTTCCCGTTGTGGTTCTGGGGAAACCATTTGACCGTTGGTTAACTCAAGCCCTGACCCTGCTTATTATTTCCTGCCCCTGTGCGCTGGTGCTCTCTACGCCGGTGGCCGTTTTTTCTGCGATAGGGAACGCCTCCCAGAAGGGAGCCATAGTAAAAGGGGGGAAGTTTATTGAAGAGATGGGAAGGATCAAAGCTGTCGCCTTTGACAAAACTAGAACGCTGACCAGGGGGGAACCGGTGGTTTCAGATGTTGTGCCCTTTGACGGAAGCTACGAGGGGGAAGTCATTGCCTGCGCCGCTGGACTGGAGACCTTTTCGGAACATCCGATAGCGAAAAGCGTCTTGTCCAAAGCCAGGGAACTGGGAGTCGAAATCCATCCTTTTGAGGTTTTTGAAGCGGTACCCGGCAAGGGCATAAAGGGCGAATGTACGGTCTGCTTCGACCGGCACCACTGCTTGGGGACCATACGGTTTGTCACGGAAGAGCATGTTATCGCCGATGCCGTGTTGGAAAAGGTTGGAGAATTTGAAAAGCAGGGAAAAACAGCGGTGGTCATCAGCGATGACAAAAAGGTTAAGGGGATAATTGGCGTGACCGACGAAATCCGAAAGGAAGCCCGGCCTATGGTTGAAATGCTGGTAAGGCTCGGCATTGTTCCCGTAATGCTTACCGGCGACAACCGATCCTCGGCCGAATTTGTGGCCAGCCAGTTGGGGATCGAAACGGTTAAAGCCGAGCTTCTTCCTGATCAAAAAGTCGAGGAATTGTCGAAACTCCTGCTGCAATTCGGGCAGGTGGCCATGGTGGGGGACGGCGTAAACGACGCCCCCGTCCTCGTCGCCTCTTCGGTGGGCATCGCCCTGGGAACTATTGGTTCGGATGTCGCCATCGAAAACGCCGACATTGCCTTGATGAACGATGATTTGAGAATGATTCCCTATTTAGTCGGATTGGGCCGTAAATGTGTCCAAAAGTTACGGTTCAACATCCTTTCAGCGGTGGCGGTTAAATTTCTGTTTTTGATTCTGGCCGTCGGGGGGATGAGCAATCTGGCGTTGGCGATTTTTGCCGACGTGGGAGTTACCGTTCTGGTGATTTTGAATGGACTAAGGCTGTACGGTTATAAGGGCATATGAGAAAGGAATTTGTATACCGGCTAAAATCATCAAATTCCGCTTGAAACGAAGCGACTCATTCTCGACACCCGCAACGCGATGGAAAATTTGGCATGAAGTTTAAGAACGTCATAAAGCCTTAAAAAGGAGTTGACGATAATAAAAGGGGGCTTATATTACGAACTGGATGTCAAAGAAGAACCTGCTAACTTTGATAGTAGCTGTTTTCTGGTTGATTAACACCTCATTTTGCTTCTGTTTGGAAGAGGGTCTGGCAAAAACTATCCGGACGGATGCTGCTCCTTGTGCAAATTGCCCCTCCCATTCCTCCTCGGAAACCCCTTCGGATGACTGCAGCCCTTGCTGCGGCAATCAGGTTTGTGCAACAGTAATTCCAGCGGAACTATCCAGTCTGCCACCCCAAGGAAATTTTGACGTTGAAATCTTAACGTCTTCTGAACAGCTTAATTTCCGCTCCATTTACCACCCTCCCAAGGCCTAATCAGGCCAACCCATAGACGTTAATTGGGAGCGTTTAAGCCAAACGCTCGGTTTTTTGTTGCTGTTGCATGAAGCGGCTGTAATAGGAGCAGCTATATTTCCAAAGCTTTTTAGCTTTGAACTTGAAAGGAGTTTGAAATGTTAGACAAGAAAATACTTGGCCTGATTGGAATCGTAGTCGTGGCCATTGTTGCAACAGTGGGTGTTATGAAATGGTTTGGCCGATCGGACGAGTCGGCCGTGCGAGAGAAATCTGACCTAACCGCTCCGTTGAATCAGTCCAGTGCCGAAGCGGCCGACTGGTGCGCCGAGCACCGGGTTCCGGAATCGGAGTGCACAAAATGCCACCCGAAGTTAATGGATGTCTTCAAAGCCAAAAACGATTGGTGTGCGGAGCATGGTTTGCCGGAATCACATTGTCGGGAATGCAACCCAAACCTAAAATTTCCACAAGAGACCGCCGCACCCTCACAAGCCGACTGGTGCGCCGAACACCGGGTGCCGGAATCGGAGTGCACCAAATGCCATCCCAAGTTGATGGAGGCATTCAAAGCCAAAAACGACTGGTGTGCGGAACATGGATTGCCGGAATCGCATTGCCGGCCGTGCAATCCGAGCCTGACTTTTCCTCAAGAGCCTCCTCCCTCCACTAGCTCACTTCAACTGGATATTGGTTCGGAGGTTTCGGTATTCTTTCCGAAAAACAAAACGAACTGCGCCACCGATGGCGCCATTATCCAGTTCGCTTCCGCCAAAACGGCCCAGCGGGCCGGGCTGACCATTGAACCAGCCATCTCGGCTGACGCGGCTCCAGCCGTAGAAGCTCCTGCCGAAGTAATCTTTGACGAGACCCGAACCACAGCCATTACCAGCACGGTTCCCACCTTGGTTATCCGGTGGTTGGCTTCTCCAGGACAACCGGTCAAGAAAGGAGAGGTTATCGCCGAGGTGGAATCTCCTGAAATGGCCAATCTTAAAGCCGACTATCTGGAAAACGTGGCTAATTTTCGTATCCGCGAGCGGGAAAGAAAACGAAACGAGGAGTTGCGGCAGCAGGATATCGTGAGCGTGGCCGAGTTCGAGGCCAGCCTGGCGGCCCAACAGGCGGCTCGGGCCCAACTTACCCGGTCAGAGGGGCTTCTGGGCTCCGCCGGATTGTCACCGGAAGACCTCCAAACCATCGAATCGGGGCAAAGTGTTACTTCTCGATTTGCTCTGAAGGCGCCGGGGCGCGGAATGTTGGTAAAGCGCCAAGCGTTGCTGGGAGAATTGCTACCGGCAGGCACGCCGCTGGCGCTCATATCCGACCCAAGTTCTATATGGGTGGAAGCCCGCGTGCGGGAACAGGACCTGAAGCGCATAAGGGTAGGGCAAAGGGTTGAGTTCAGCACCGATGTCTACGGACAGGAACGGCATGTCGGAAGGGTGATCTGGGCCGCCCAGTTTCTCGACCCAGTGACCCGCACGGCAACGGTCAGGGCAAAAATGCGGCCGGATGGAAAAAAACTTCATCCCGGAGAGTTTGGGCGCGCCTTCGTTTATACCCAGGCTGAAAAATCAGGCACGCTGGTGCCGAAAGACGCGGTGCAATGGGAGGGGTGTTGCAATGTGGTCTTTGTGGAAGAAACCCCGGAGCGTTACCGCCCGAGGAAAGTCCAGATTGAAACCGCCGATGCAGAGCACTACCGGGTGACGGCTGGTTTGAAGCCGGGCGAATCGGTCGTAGTGAAGGGGAGCTATTTACTGAAGACGGAGCTCAAGAAGGGAAGCATAGGCGCCGGTTGCTGTGCCCCCGAGCCAGCCTCGTGAGCGTGGCATGCTGAAACGGCTCATAGAATTTACCATCCACCAGCGGCTGTTTGTTCTTTCTTTAAGCGGCCTTTTGGTTATAGCCGGACTGGTGGCGCTCTGGAAGCTCCCTTTTGACGCTTTCCCGGACACCACGCCGGTGTTGGTGCAGGTGAATGTCTCGGCACCGGGATGGGCGCCGGAGGAAATGGAACGTCAGGTGACCTTCCCGTTGGAGCGGAGTTTGGCAGGACTGGCCGGGCTGGTGGAAGTGCGCTCCATCTCAAAATACGGGCTTTCCCAGGTAACCCTTATTTTTGGTGACGAAACAAACCTCTACCTGGCGCGCCAACAGGCAGCCGAGAGGCTTTCCGGCATCGAGCTGCCCGACGGTGTGCCGCCGCCGCAACTGGGTCCCATTTCCACCGGACTGGGGGAGATCTTTCACTACCTCGTGTTGGGCAAGACCTCAGATTTGACGGAGTTGCGCACCATCCAGGACTGGATTATCAAACCTCAGCTTCAATCGGTTGCGGGAGTTGCGGAAGTCAACAGTTGGGGCGGTTATGAGAAGCAGTTTCACGTTTTAGTTGAGCCGAACCGCCTCGCCCAGTACAACCTGTCTTTATCCGTAGTGGCGGCCAAGCTGCGGGAAAACTTGGGGAACGTGGCGGGAGGCCAGATGGTGCGGGCCGGTGAACAAACTCTGGTGCGGGGGGTGGGCATTGTCAGCCAGCGCAGCCAAATTGAAGAACTGGTCGTGGACACCCGCAAAGGGGTCCCGATTCGTATCCGGGACTTCGCTGACGTAGTGATTGGTCACGAACTGCGCCGCGGCGCCACTACCTACGACGGAACGGGAGAGGTGGTTCTCGGGCTCGGCTTTATGCTGACCGGCCAGAATTCAGAGGAAATCACCGAAAAATTAGCCCAGCGCTTGGGGGAGATTAAGCCATCCTTGCCGGAAGGGATTGAAGTAAAGCCGGTTTACAAACGAACCGATTTGGTGAATCAGGTTCTGCAAACCGTTCTGCACAACCTGTTTTTCGGCGCAATTTTGGTGGTGGCGATACTGTTTGTGTTTCTCGGCGATCTGCGAGCCGGGCTCATTGTCGCCTCGGCCATCCCCCTATCTATGCTCTTTGCCTTCGACTTGATGTCGCGGGCCGGAATTGCCGGGAGCCTGATGAGCTTGGGGGCCATAGATTTTGGCTTGGCGGTGGACAATTCGGTGGTTCAAGTCGAAAACACCATTCGTCGACTGTCTAAAGCGGGTGCGTCGCCCCGTTTGGATGTAATTCGGGATGCCATCCTGGAGGTGCGCAAACCGACCCTTTTTGGCGTGCTGATAATTATTATCGTTTACTTCCCGATTCTTACCCTCCAGGGGGTGGAAGGGAAGCTTTTCCGTCCGATGGCCCTTACCGTTACTTTCGTGCTTATCGGGTCGCTTTTGCTTTCCTTCACCGTTATTCCGGCTTTAATCGCCACCTTTCTTGGTAAGAACGTGCGTGAAACGGAGCCCCGTATCGTGGAATGGTTAAAGCGGTATTATCGTCCAGCTCTATCCTGGGCGCTTTCGCACGGACGCGTGGTGCTGGCTACGGCTGTGGCTTTGCTTGCGGTAGGAATGCTTGTTTTTCAACTACTTGGGGCGGAATTTATACCCCGTTTAAGTGAAGGAACCATAGTAGTAAACGTGGTGCGTTTGGCCGGGGTCTCGCTGGAACAGTCGGCCGACTACGGCTCTCAAATTGAGCGGATTTTACTCGAGAAGTTCCCGGACGAAATTGAGCATATCTGGACCCGCACGGGCACGGCCGAGTTGGTTACCGACCCGATGGGTTTGGAACTATCGGACGTTTTCATCACCCTTAAGGCTCGTGGAAAGTGGAAAAAAGCCAAAAACCAGCAGCAGCTGGTGGCTGCAATGGACAAAGAGCTCTCCGACCTGCCGGGAGCCAACCGGATATTCACCCAGCCGATTGAGATGCGGGTAAACGAAATGATTGCCGGCATCCGGGCGGATGTCGGAATCAAACTTTTTGGCGATGACCTTACGGTTTTGGAGCAAAAAGCCGAGGAGATTTCCAAATTAACGGAAGGCATTCGGGGAAGCGCCGATGTCTCGGTGGAGCAACTCACTGGCCAGCCTCAATTCCAGATAACCGTGGATCGCGACCGACTGTCCCGTTTCGGCCTCTCCGCCCGCGAGGTTCTGGACGTCATAGAGAGTTTTGGGGGAATTAAAGTCGGTGAAGTATACGAAGGGCAGCGCCGCTTTGATTTGGCCGTTCGCTTGAACGAATCCTACCGGCGGGCGCCGGAAGATATCGAGCGCATCCCCATTCAGGCCGCCACCGGGGAACTGGTCACTCTTGATCGAGTGACAAAACCGAATCTTGCTCCCGGCCGCTCAACCATCACACGGGAATGGAGCAAACGCCGGATTGTAGTTCAATGCAACGTGCGGGGGCGGGATGTGGGGTCGTTTGTGGATGAGTTGCGCCGACGGATTGAAAAAGAGACTCCGCTGCCGCCGGGTTACTTCGTACGTTTTGGCGGGCAATTCGAGAATCTGGAGCGGGCCCGGGAACGCTTAGCTTTGATTGTTCCAGTTGCCCTCCTTTTGATTTTTGGCCTCCTATACTGGACCTATAAATCGGTGCGGGACGCCTTGCTGATTTTCACGGGCGTTCCCCTGGCCGTAGTCGGTGGCGTGGCGGCTCTGGCCGTGCGAGGAATGCCCTTTTCCATTGCAGCCGGTGTAGGATTCATAGCTCTCTCCGGCATCGCGGTGCTGAATGGATTGGTCTTGGTTTCAACCATAAAACGGTTGCGCGCGGAAGGGCTGGATTTATCGAACGCCGTTAAAGAGGGAGCAATTACCCGATTGAGACCGGTGTTGATGACTGCTTTGGTTGCGGCGTTCGGATTTATTCCGATGACGATTTCTCAAGGAGTTGGGGCGGAAGTTCAACGCCCTTTAGCCAGCGTGGTGGTAGGTGGAATCCTCTCCTCTACGGCTTTGACACTTTTTGTTCTTCCGGTTTTATACACGATGTTTGGCAAAAAGACGGAGGCGGAGGTATGATGTGAAGCCCTATACCACTATCGGATTCTGTCTCAAGGTTGTTACGGTCGCGTGCGTTATTTTCGACCCATTAAGCCCATTGGCAGACACATTATCGCTACAACAGGCCATCAAACTGGGTTTGCCGCTCCATCCATCCGTTAAAGCGGCCAGAGGAGACCTCCGGGTTGCCAGAGGGAATTTCTGGGAGCGGATAAGTCCGGCCAACCCGCTCTTTCGGATTGAAAACGAAGAAGTTTCCCGAAGTGCAAGCTTGTCCGAATTTGGCCAGCAAAAGGTGGGTCTTTCACAGAGTTTTGAGTTTCCGCTTCTTACGTATTACCGGGGACGCTCGGCTCATCTCACCGTTCAGGCTGCCTCAAAAAGCTATGAGCTGGCACTGGCAGCGGCCAAAAGTGAAATTACGATGGCGTACATAGATGCTTGGCTTTTCCAGAAACTCGCGGTTATTGCCGACTCGCTGACCCAGGCCGCAAAATCTTTGGCGGGAGCGGCGGAGAAGCGGTATGCGGCGGGTGCGACTACTTCTATCGAGCGGGACCGCTTAAGAGCACAGGCCGAGCAGTTCGCCCGCAGGCGCGAAACCGCCGGGCTGGAGGCCAAACTAACCTTGGTCGAACTGGGTCAACTTATTGGAAAAAAGACGGATACATATTTTGACCTGGCCAGCCCGGGTGATGCAGATACGAACCTCCCGGAACTGGCGATAACCCCCTCAGCCAGTGCAGAGGTTCAGAAGTCTCAGTTTGCGCTGAAAGCGGCCCGGGCGGAGCAGAACGCCTCTCGTTTTTCCTGGCTCCCGCAGGTACAGCTCGAAGTTTTCCGGCAAGAAAACAGGCGTCAACGATACTGGGGTGGAGCCATTGAACTGACCCTTCCGGTCTGGTTCGGGTTGTCCGGGACCGGGACCGTGAAACAAGCGACCGGTACGGCGCAACGGGCAGAGGCTGAAGTGGAGCAAGCGTTGCGTCAATGGCAGCTTGGCTGGCTCCGAGCGACCCATTCTTTCGAAAATGCAAAACGTCGGCGGCACAGTCTCGAGGAAATCGGTCTTCCCGCGGCCCGGCGAGCCTACAACGCGTCACTTAGTTCTTACGAAGTTGGCAAACTGGGTGTAACTGACCTATTGGCAACTTTTCTGGAGACTCAGGCTGCCGAGCGAGAGTACCTTGAAGTTTTGAGGGAAATTTGGCAGTGGCGAACCCGACTGGAGGTTTTATTGGCGGGCCAGATCCGAGGGCCAGAGTGAAAGATTCAAAAACCGAACCAAAAAGGTGCCGACGGTAATGATCGCCGGAACGTTTTTTTATCTGGCTTCTTCGTTTGTTTTAGGAGCGCTGCATGCCTTGGAGCCCGGCCATGGGAAGACGATTGTGGCGGCCTACCTCGTCGGCAGCCGAGGAAAACCAAGGCACGCCCTCGCTTTGGGTGCCATCGTGACTTTTACGCATACCATAGCGATAATCCTGCTGGCCCTGCTGGCGTTGATTCTGGCCAAGAATATTGATGTGGAAAGCTTGCACCCGGTCTTTGAGGCCGGGGCTGCTCTGATTGTCTTGATGGTCGGCGGCTGGATGCTCAAGCGCAACTTGCACGAATTGCGTCACCATCACGACGCCCACCCTCACAGTCACCAGCCGGTTCAAACTACCGGAATCTTTTGGAGGGATTTGTTTTTCCTTGGGGTTTCCGGTGGGATTATTCCCTGCCCCGCCGCCTTCGCGGTTCTCCTGGCTTCGCTTTCAGCCGGAAAACCGGAGAGCGGAATTTTGTGGGTACTCTCATTCAGTTTGGGACTGGCCGTGACCTTGATGCTGGTTGGGATTTTAGTCACGCGGGCCGCCCAATGGGTCGGCCACAAATTTTCCCAAAACCGATGGCTCGAGAAAACGCCGCTTATTTCCAGCATTATTATTCTTTTGATTGGGGGCGTGACCTTAATTCGCGCAATTCTTGTGCATTTTACTTAGTTCATCATTCTTAGAACACGTTCTATCAGTTATTCCGGTTTAGGGGTTCACGATTCTTTAGCAGGCAATTTCATGGCCTGCTACACGATTTGCTACACGTTGGGCCGCCTTTCACAAAGAGTCAGCCGCCAATAGTTCATTGGTTTGGGGGGTCTTACCGGGGAATTATCCAAATAGTATCCGTATCCAGCTCGGCTCTATTCCGAGTTGACAAACAGACCGTTATCCATTTCTTTTCCCTGTTCACGATGAAAAAGGACATCCTACGATAGGCCAGAGCGTTTCCCACTATAAAATCATCGAGAAACTCGGCGAAGGCGGGATGGGGGTAGTCTACAAGGCCCAGGACACCAGGCTGGACCGTCTGTTGGCTTTGAAGTTTTTGCCCCCGTATCAGGCCTCCGACTCGGTTGAAAAAGAGCGTTTTTTCCACGAGGCCCGGGCCGCTTCGGCTCTGAATCATCCCAATGTCACGACCATTTACGAAATCGATGAATACAAGGACCAGGTCTTCATCGCTATGGAAATGGTGGAGGGAAAAACCTTAAAGCAGTTGGTCAAAACCGAGACCCTTTCCATAAAGAAGGCCTTAGAAATAGCCATCCAGATTTGCGATGGGTTGGCGGCCGCGGCTGAGAAGGGAATCGTTCACCGGGACATCAAGTCGGACAACATTATTCTGACACCCAAAGGGCAGGTCAAGATAATGGACTTTGGCCTGGCCAAGATTAAGGGGGCCTCCAAGCTGACCAAGGCAGGCTCGACGGTGGGAACGGCGGCCTATATGTCGCCGGAGCAGGCCTCGGGCGAGGAAGTGGATCACCGCTCGGACATTTTCTCCTTTGGGGTGGTCCTTTTTGAACTTTTGACCGGTAAGCTGCCGTTTAAGGGAGACCACCCGGCCAGCCTGGCTTATGCCATCGTAAACGATGAGCCGCAACCGCTGGCCCGCTTTAACGACAAGGTTACCCCAGAGCTGCAACGGGTAGTATCCAAAGCCTTGGAAAAGGACAAGCAGGAGCGTTATCAGCACGTAGATGAACTGGCCGCCGATCTTCGTAGAGAGCGCAAGAACTGGGAGTATGCCAAGTCCTCCACCGTCCCCAAGGCCGAGGTGGCCTCCCGGCCTAAGAGAAACATCCTGAAGGTTGTAATACCAACGTCTGCGGTGGCAATTCTGGCGCTCTTGTTTTTCCTCTTCAACCCGTTCAAAGTTGAAGTGTCCCGCAACCAAACCGTTGCGGCCTCCCAGAACGCACTGGCCGTAATGTATTTTGAAAACATTCCCGACCCGGAAGACAAAGACCACACCGGAGAAATGCTCACCAATCTTTTGATTACGGCCTTGTCCCAGGCCAGTGGTCTGGAAGTGGTTAGCCGACAGCGCCTATACGATATTCAGGAAGAAATGGGAAAAGCGGATGCAAAAAAGATAACCCCTTCTCTGGCTTCCAAAATAGCCCAGCGGGCCGGGGTACGGACCATGCTTTTGGGAACGGTTCTGCAAAGCCAGCCCAAGCTGGCGATTACTTCGCAATTAATCGATGTGGCCACCGGAAATATATTAAGCTCCCAACGCTTGGCCGGATTTTCAACCGACCAAATGTTCCCATTGGTGGACAGCTTGGCGGTATTGGTCAGAAACGGTTTAAACGTGGCGGTGGCCCCGGCCGCGGAGGCAAAGTCGGTGGCCGAGGTGACCACCAGCTCGCCGGAGGCCTACCGCTCCTTTCTGGAAGGAGTGGAGCTTTCCAAAAAGGTATATTCGGACGAGGCGGAAGCGGCTTTCAAGAGAGCCATAGAGTTAGACTCTAACTTTGCTATGGCCTACTTCGGTTTAGCAACGGTCTGGCGTCCAGGGACGAGGGATCTAACGGCTCAAAGAAAAGCTTTGGAGAAGGCCCGGCAGCTGAAAGACCGGGTAACCGAAAAAGAGCGTTTGCAAATCGAGGCGCAGTATGCCTGGATTATCGATGCTAACCTTTCGCGGGCGGCCGAGATTATGGAAAAGCTTTTGCAAAAGTATCCTCACGAACAGAACGTTTATGACGACCTCGGCAGAATCTACGGAAACTTAGCTGAATACAAAAAGCAGGAGCAAACCTACCTGAACGCTTTAAAACAGGATTCTCTGGACAAACTTTTGTGGAATTCGCTCGCCTACTCTTATGCACGTTCTGGACGCAAAATAGAAGCCCTGCAAGCAATAGACCGCTATCTTCAATTAGCACCGGCCGAGCCGAACCCGTACGACAGCAAAGCGGATATCTACTCCGCTTTCGGAGATCTGGATTCGGCCTGGTATTGGTACCAAAAGGCGGTTTCTTTTCGTTCCGACTTTTCAAGCGTTGAAAAGCTGGGTTATATTGCCCTCTCTCGTCAGGACTACGCCGGCGCCGAAAAATATTTCCGCCAGTTCGGATCCACGGCGAACCAATTGCAAAAGGGTGAGGCTGAATCGGATTTGATTTCCATTCTTTTGCACCGCGGGCGGCTGAAACAGGCCCGGAAAGAGGTGGAAAACAACCTTTTGTCCCATCAGAGCCAAAAGCTGCAGGAGTTGGTGATGCAAGACTATAATAGATTGATCGGATTGGCCTACCAAATGGGGGACTGGCCGGCTATGCTGGATTTCGCCAAGAAGTATGCCGCCGAAAGTAAAAAAGACCCGACCGACAAGATTGCCGGGCGGGACGTGCTGGCCTGGGCCTGGCTGAAAAATGGCAAGGCCAAAATGGCTTACAAGCTGATGGAAGAAATCAAAAAAGAGTCAAGCGAAAAATCGCCGCTCTGGCTGAAGAATGCCTTCGATTTCGGTATGGCGAGATTGACTTACGAGGAAGGAAAGTACGCGCTGGCGGTAGAACATTTTGAAAAAGTGATGAAATCGCTTTACCCAAACCGTCCCCCTGATTTCTTGTATGGTGTATCTCTTTTGAAAACCGGCCAACTGGAGGAGGCGATAAAGGAACTGGAAGGAGCATCCCGCTGGTCTTATGACGGCTGGTCCACTATTTACGGAGTTAAAGCGCTATACTGGCTGGGGGTGGCCTACGAACAGCAGGGGGAAGGAGCAAAAGCCAAGAAAGAGTATGAAAAGTTTTTGGAAATCTGGAAAAATGCCGATTTCAACTCGCCCGAGCTCGTGGATGCTAAGCAGCGGTGGGAACGATTAAAGCCAAAGGTATAGGGCGACAGAATTCATTTAGGAAAATCAGACCTTTCATAAACAGCTACACGATTTGTTACCTTTCAACCTCTCCATCACGTCGTGCGATGTCGTAATGCATCACACTCCAGCTATCGCACTGGATGGACAGGACAAAGTTCGCGTAAGCGTTTCACTCCGTATAACTTGTCCTCTCAACTTAATGTGATACAACAGATCAACCGGGAAGGGGTATTCGCAGTAAATCGGTTTTCTCGTTCCGAAGCCTCTGAGTGAAGCAGACCTATGCCTTACCATTTGACTAAGCCGGGGGGTAAAGGAAGATCCGGGCCGATACCCGCGATCGCACGTTTCGAGAATACCGTTTGACTCCGTAGAATTTTAAAAGCGGGAAACGGGATTCGAACCCGCGACTTTCACCTTGGCAAGGTGACGCTCTAGCCAGCTGAGCTATTCCCGCGCGTCTAAAAAGAATATAACTTCCGGCACCGGTTGTCAATATTTTCAGGCCGCCCAAAGTCGGGCCAAACTCGGGCGGCCATCGGTTGCATGCTTTCGAGGGCGAGACCGTTTTCGGCCGCCGAGCTTCAGGGGATGGACCGATTTGGAACGTTTAGCGGAGCCCGGCCCGACGGGGGGTCCTG